>Ga0307478_10002136_pt1 | contig 16022 bp, 17 predicted proteins | sample atmos_gasesECM4C_2_FD_203713 | JGI IMG/M metagenome (GOLD analysis project Ga0307478, IMG submission 203713) | Hardwood forest soil microbial communities from Morgan-Monroe State Forest, Indiana, United States - atmos_gasesECM4C_05 | ecosystem: Environmental > Terrestrial > Soil > Temperate...
CGGAAACCTGCGGCGGCGCGAGGTCAGGGAACTGCGCCACGGGCAGCGTTGGAATGACAGCCGCGCCCGCCAGGATGATCAGCAGCGAGCACACAGTCGAAAAGACTGGCCGCTTAACAAAGAAATCAACGAACATGAGATGAATCTCTTGCTGCGATGCGGGAAACCGCTGGCGAATCCCGCCTTATGATGCGTCTTGCGGATTGACCGGAACTCCATCCACCAAAAACTGCGTGCCCGAAACGATCACTTTGTCTCCCGGCTTCACTCCATCCAGCACGACGTAATTGTTGTCCACCATCTGGCCAACCTTGAGCGGCTTCTGTCGCGCGACGTACGAACCGTTATTTCCCGGTTCCGCGATGAACGCGAAGTATTGCCCTCCAATGCGCGAAACCGCCAGAACCGGAACCACCGGGCTCTTCTGCGTTCCCCAGATCACGCGCGCGCGGATGAACTGCGATTGCCGAAGCTTGTCCTGGCTATTGGCGATGCGGGCCTTCACCAGGATGGTCTGCGTCGTGTTGTCGACCTGCGGAGAGATGAAGCTCACTCGGCTGTCCGCGATCACATTTCCCGCGCCATCGAGCACCTGCACCGGCATGTTCATCTTGAGTTGCGAAGCCCGCTCGATCGGTACGTACACGTACACTTCCAGCGATCCCGGCTTGTCGACCGTGGTGAGCGTCGTAGAAGTCGTGACCCGGTCGCCGACGTGCACCGGAATGTCACCAACGATGCCGCTCCAAGGAGCAGTCACGTTGTAGTAGTGCAGTTGGACCTGCTGCTCGCGCACCGTGGCTTCCAGTGCCCGAACCTGGGCCTTGGCGGAATCGAGCGCGGAGCGGCTCTGATCAAGATCCTGCCGGCTGACCACGCCAGATGCGTTCAGGGCGCTGGTGCGGTCGAACTGCTGCTGGGCAAATTTCAGGTTCGCTTCCGCCGCGGCCCGGGTATCCTCCTGGCTCTTCACCGTGGCTTGCTGTTTCAGCGGATCGATCTGCATCAGCGGCGTTCCCTCGGCAACCGAATCTCCCGAGTGCACCGAGATCTGCACGATTTGCCCTTCGACCTGCGGCATGATCACTGCCGAACTGCGCGACTTGAGCGTGGCGACGTAGTCGGAGGAGTCGCTTACCGGGACGGCCTTCGCTTCTTCGACCTTTACGGGCATCGGTCCGCCCGCCTGCTGTTGCGCACCCGAGTTTCTCCCGCAGCCTGCGGCGATCAGGGCACCCGCCGCAAGAAGGGCCGTCACCAAGAGCCGGTCCACGGGCCGACGTTGTCTTCCACTCAACACAAAACCCACACTCCCTGCGTATTCGTTGAACACCCTACCACGCGGGGGAAGCGGGACACCAGTACCTGTGCACACTTCATGAGAGACCGGTTCCTAATTCTGTCTGCTACATTGGACGCGCCATGAAACCAGCTCGCAGTTTTGCCAGCGACAACAATGCCGGCATCCATCCGGAGATTCTGAAAGCGATCGCGCAAGCGAACGAAGGTCACGTCGTGGGCTACGGCGCCGATCCCTATACCGAAGCCATGGTTGGAAAGTTTCGCGAGCATTTTGGAGAAGACACCGAGGTCTTCGTCGTTTTCAACGGTACTGGGGCGAACTGCTTAAGCCTGCAGTCCCTGACAAAGTCTTACAACGCCGTAATCTGCGCGGCCTCGGCTCATATCTATACGGATGAATGCGGCGCTCCTGAGAAGTTCACCGGCTGCAAGCTGATTCCCCTCGAAACCAAAGACGGCAAGCTGACCGTCGAGATGGTGCAGCACGCCTATCACGGCATCGGCGATGAACACCACGTTCAGCCCAAAGTGGTCTCCATCACCCAGTCGACCGAAATGGGAACGGTCTACCGGCCGCAAGAAATTCAGGCTCTCTCCCGCTTTGCCCACGACCACGACATGTACCTGCATGTGGATGGAGCCCGCATCGCGAACGCCGCCGCCAGCCTGGGACAAACCTTGCGCCAGGCGACGCGCGATCTCGGTGTCGATCTCCTTTCTTTCGGGGGAACGAAAAACGGAATCATGGGCGGCGAAGCCGTGTTGTTCTTTCATCCGAAGCTGGCAAGGGATTTTTTGTTCCTGCGCAAACAAGCGATGCAGTTGGCCTCGAAGATGCGTTTCATTTCGGTTCAGCTCGGAGCACTTCTGACGAATGATCTCTGGAAGCGCAACGCCGAACACTCCAACCGTATGGCGAAACTGCTGGAAAAGGAAATCAGCCCGATTCCCGATGTGAAGATCGTCTACAGGGTAGAAGCCAACGGCGTGTTTGCCCGCATTCCCCGCGAGGCCATCAAGAAAATCCAGGACCGCTATTTTTTCTACGTTTGGAACGAAGAGGAGTCCGTCGTGCGCTGGATGTGTTCGTTCGATACAACCGAGGAGGATGTTCGCGAGTTCGCCTCATTCGTGCGCCAAACCGTGGCTACCTAAGCGATCCCGCGACATTAACGCTGATCCAGACTTGGCCGTTCCGCGCCCGGCACCTGTCCGATTGCTCTCTTGCTTTTTGAAAGGGCTTTGACTACATTGACGCCATTCCGACGCTCCAAACACTCAATCCGGGATCATTGCGTCCCAGGAGAGGTCATGACGCGAAAGTGGTCTGTCGTTCTTAGTGTATTTGTTGCCATTCTTACCGCCACGTTGATATTGAGCCTCGCCAGTTGCGGGCATGACCAGGAACTGACCCAGATTACCGTCCAGCCGAATACGGAGACTTTTGGCGCGTCCAACATTCCCGTTCCCGACGACGCCGGGCTCCAAGTTCAAGTGCGGGCCCTTGGCACCTACATTCATCCGCCGGTAACAAAGGACATCACCGGTCAAGTCACGTGGAATTCGAACACGCCGCAAATGGTAAGCGTTAATTCGACGGGAACGATCACCGCAACCGGAAACGCGTGCGGCAACACGCTGGTTTCGGCGACCCTGAAGTCGAACAACGGCGGGATTCAAACGGCCTTCATGACCGCTACGGTCGTTTGCTTCACCGGAACTGGACCGACCGGCCCGACCCTCATTGTCGGGATCACCGGCACCGGCACCGTGGTGAGTAGTCCGGCGGGGATCGCCTGTTCACTTACCTGCGGATTCATCTTTACGACCGGGACTCAGGTCACGCTAACGGCATCGCCGACCGCTCCCGCCACAACGCTCACCTGGGTTTCAGGCTGCGACAGCAATCCCTCGGCCAACTCCTGCGTCGTGACGATGAACGCCAACCGCACGGTGAACGTGTCATTCCAATAAGCCAAGAGCGCCTGCTGGCGCTTCCCTCCTTGATGAGGCTTCACTGATCGGGCTCTGCTCGCCTGGCATCGAATGGGAATCCCGGCACAGCGGTTGGTCGCCGTTTTTGGACTGCCGTGCTTTTAGCCCTCTTGCAGCAGATCTCCCAGCGTCGGCTTATGCTTTTCCTTGGCCTTCTTTTTCCGATCCGGCACAACCCGTGTGGGCGGAGGCGTACCGATTCGCTCCCGTGCCATCTCCTTCACGACGGTCACGGCACGAAACGGTTTCTTCTTTTTCTTGCGCGCCATGGATGTTTCGCTGCTCGAGTGTACCGTGCAGCGGTCGCTGCGTGTATCCCATCCGCTATTTATGCAATAATTCTCTAGCTATCATCGGTACTTTAAGACGCCGACGGTTTTGAGCTAAGAGCTAACGGCTAATAGCTACCAGCTGCTTTTATGGAAGAGCGCGAATTTTTTGACGAGCGGCCCGACAAGAAGCCCGCAAACCTCAACTGCCCGCACTGTCACCAGTCGGCGGAGTATGAGATCAACTGGCTGGTCCGCACGAAAAAGCGGAGCCTGCCGCCGCGCGCCGACGATCGTGACCGCGCCCGCTTCGCCAAGGCCCGCTCCTACATGCTCCGCAAAGACGACGCCATGATGTGCAAGAACATGCGTTGCCGCAAGCGCTTTGACATCACGTCCGTCCAGTCGGTCGCTTTCCTCGACTGATTCGCTCCGTTCAATCTTGGTCCTTCGCTTTTTCTGTCCCGTTTGGGGATACGGCCCAGGTTCAGCATCTCGTTCGCAATTTCCGCGCGTTGCGTCGGGTCATTTATACTGACACGTTTGCCCACAGGTAGCGCATCGCACTAGACGCGCTCGCTCGAGCCACAGGCTAATTGCAATCCAACGGGCAGGCAGGAGTGCTCCGTGAAAATCCTGGTTTGTATGAAGCAGGTGCCCCAGAAAGACGCGCCCCTCAAACTCAACGAGGCGGGCACCTGGATCCGCGAAGATCTTTCGTATGAAGTCAACGAGCCGGACGCTTTCGCCCTTGAAGAGGCCCTGCGCCAGAAGGAGAAGCACGGTGGTGAGGTCGTGGTGATCACCTCCGGGCCGACCCGCGCCAGCCAGGTGCTTCGCGAGGCGCTGGCCAAGGGCGCCGATCGCGCGATTCATCTCGAAGACAATGCCTTCGTCGGCCTCGACGCCTTCAACACCGCGAAGGCCTTCGCGGCCGCTATCAAAGACGAAAAGTTTGATCTGATCTTCACCGGACTGCAATCCGACGACTACGGTTACGCGCAAACCGGTGTGATCCTCGCGGAACTGCTCGGGTGGCCTCATGCCACCATCATCATGCAGATCGAAAAGCAGGACGGCGGCATCCGCGTGAAACGCGAACTCGAGGCCGGGTATTTCCAGTACGTCGACATGCCCTTGCCGGCCGTGTTGACGATTCAGTCCGGCATTAACAAACTGCGTTACGCAACTTTGATCGGCATCAAGCAGGCGAAAAATAAGCCGATGCGGAAGGTCACTCTGGCGGAAGTACAGTCCGCGATCGGCGGGAATCTGCAGAAGATCGAGCGACTTTACATCCCGCAGAAAACAAAGAAGACGGAAACCCTCGAAGGCGCAGCCGGCGAAGTCGCCAAGAAACTCGCCGAGAAACTGAAGAACGAAGTACGGGTGATTTGACCTGGGCGAGCGTCGGAGCCACCCGGGCTACCACGAGGAATGGGATGTGCTCGAAGTCACTGCATTCGGGCGGCGCATTTCGTCATACTTCCGCAAAAGGCGCGAGGCGCCGGTGGAGGCCGTTATGGCAAGCGTCGTGGAAAGCCGTGAAGAGTCGAAGAAAGAGACCGGAACCAGCCTGATGTTTATCGGCCTGGCGATCTGGGTGGCAGATGCGTTGGTCGCATTCTTCTTGCCTGCCGCCCTCAGGATCGGGCGGCAGGGAATGTTCCTGAGTGTCATCCTCGTTCTGGCCGTGATGGGCCTGGCGTTGATGACAACGGGATATATGTTCCGCGGCAAGCCGGAAGACTGAACGGCAGTAGGTTATCTGAATTCGATTTGAGACGAAGCTTTGCGCCAACGAAACGCAACTATTTTTCGAGCGCTAACGTCCGATTCCTGAGACCTGAGACCTGAGACCTGAGACCTGAGACCTGAGACCTGAGACCTGAGACCTGAGACCTGTCCTTATGCCCGATACAATTCTGGTTGTTGTTGAGCAACGTGAAGGAAAGCTGAACCGCGTCTCATGGGAGACGCTTACCGCCGGCCAAGCCATTGCCGCCGAGACTGGCTGGCCTCTCGAAGCTGCCGTCGTCGGCGGGAGCGTGGGAGCATTCGCGTCCGAAGTTGCAGGCAAGAATGTCGCGAAGGTGTACGCGGTCGAGAACGCGAAACTCGAGCCGTACACTCCCGACGCATTTGTTGCGGCGTTGAAGCAATTTATCTCGACGAAGCAGCCGAGACTCGTCCTGATGCCGCATACCTACCAGGTCCGCGACTTCGTCCCCAAACTCGCTACTGCAATGGGCCGCACCGTCATCAGCGACGCGATCGGCTACAAGAAAGACGGCGACAAGCTGGTGTTCACGCGCCAGATGTTCCAGGGCAAGTTTGTCGCGGATGTCAGCTTCGCGAGCGACGCGCCCTGGTTTGTCACCTTTCAGAACGGATCGTTCCGCGGCGACAAAGTCGAAGCTGGCGCCAGCGCTGCGACTGTGGAGACCGTCAATGTGGAAATCGCCGATGGCGTCATCCGTAACAAGCCGCAGGAAGTGTTCAAGGAAGCCAAGCAGGCTGTTGACCTGACCCAGGCCGAGATCATTGTCGCCGTCGGCCGCGGTATCAAAGAACAAAAGAACATCGAAATCGCGAAGCAGTTGGCCGAAGCGCTCGGGGGAGAACTCGCGGCCTCGCGTCCGATCTGCGACTCCGGTTGGCTCCCAATGGACCGCCAGATAGGATCCTCCGGCCAGACCGTCGCGCCAAAACTTTATCTCGCGCTTGGCATCTCGGGCGCCATCCAACACATCGTGGGCATGAAGGGCGCGCGCACGATCGTCGCGATCAATAAAGACTCCGAAGCCCCGATTTTCGAGATCGCCGACTACGCCGTCGTCGGCAATCTGTTCGATATCGTTCCGCCGCTCATCGAGGAAGTGAAGAAGGCGAAGGCTGGAACCTAGATAGTCGAGCGGCCTAGCCCGTTCCGGGATTCAAACTGGCGCCGCAGCAATGACCATCTAGAATGAGTGCTATGGACTTAACGCTAACGGCAGTTTTTGAAGAGGTGCCTGCCTCGGAGGGCGGTGGATATGTCGCCTATACCGAAGAATTGCCTGGAGCCATCACACAAGGCGATTCGCTCGAGGAGGCTCGCGAGAATCTCAAGGACGCGATCGAAATATTGCTCGAGGCAAATCGTGAACTGGCAGTGAGGGCACGGCGAGGGACCAAGGTCACGCGCGAAAAAATAAAAATTTCGGTTGCATGACCTGTGAAGCGAGTTGACCTCATCCGCCATCTTGAAGCAAATGGCTGTGTGCTTCTCCGCGAAGGTGCAAAACACAGTGTCTAATACAATCCACAAGCTCAGCGCACCAGCACTGTGCCGAGACATAAAGAAATCAAGAATCCAACCGCCGCCCACATCTGTAAACAACTCTCGGTTCCCGATCCGCGCCGCTAAGCGCGTCTGGTAGCAAGCTGAGTCGGAGATGTTTCTCGGCGAAGAGCCAAGGACTGATTGCGATGCTGGTCTTCAGAAAACCTCTTGAAAACATCGATCGCCCCCAGATGGACGCCGACGTCGTCATCGTCGGGGGCGGCCCTGCGGGTATGGCCTGCGCCCTACGCCTTTCGCAACTCATCGACGAGCACAACGCCAAACACCCCGACGCGCCGCTCAGTAAAGAGAACATCTACGTTCTCGAGAAAGCACGCGAGATCGGCCAGCACTGCCTCTCCGGTGCACTTCTCGATCCACGCTCCATGCGTGAACTGCTACCTGGCTTCGAGAAAGAAGCGCCGCTCGACGCGCAGTGCAATAAGGAAGCCGTCTACTTCCTCACGACGTCCGGCAAATTCAAACTCCCGATCACACCGCCACCTCTGCGCGACCACGGGAACTATGTCATCTCACTCAACAAGTTCGTGAAATGGCTGGGCAGCAAGGTCGAGGAAACTGGCATCACGGTCTTCACCGGCTTTGCGGGATCGCAGCTGCTCTACGACGGCGACCGCGTCATCGGGGTCCAGACCGATGACAAGGGCGTCGACAAGCAGAACCAGCCCAAATCCAATTTCGAGCCCGGCTACGACCTCAAGGCCAAAGTCACGATCCTCGCCGAAGGCACTCGCGGTTCGCTCACCAAGGAACTCGTCAACAACTTCAATCTCGCCAAGGACCGGAACCCGCAGACCTACGGCGTGGGCGTCAAAGAGCTCTGGGAAGTTCCAGCAGGCCGCATCGCTCCCGGCGAAGTCATCTACACGATGGGCTGGCCGCTCACCACGAAGGAATACGGTGGCGCTTGGATCTACGGTTCCAAGGACAACCTCGTCTCGCTCGGCTTCGTCACAGGGCTCGACTATCCCGATCCGCGCCTCGATCCGCAGCACGTGCTTCAGGATTTCAAGCAACATCCCTTCATCGCAAACCTCCTCGCTGGCGGCAAGATGATCCGCTATGGCGCGAAGTCGCTGCCTTACGGTGGCTGGTGGGCGATTCCTCCGGTTGCCGGCAATGGCTGGATGATCCTCGGCGACGCCGCTGGCTTTCTGAATTCCCAGCGCCTGAAGGGCATTCACCTCGCCATCAAAAGCGGCATGCTCGCCGCTGAGACGGCCTTCGAGGCTTTAACGAAAAACGATTCGTCCGCCGCCACGCTTGGCCAGTTCCAGAAAAAAATCGATTCCAGCTGGATCAAAGACGAGCTGTGGAAGGTTCGCAACTTCCACCAGGGATTCGAGAAGGGATTTCTCGCCGGCATGTTCCACGCCGGCCTGCAGCAGTTCACCGGAGGCCGCGGACTTCGCAATCGTTACCAAGCGCACGCCGGTCATGAGCACATGGAGAAGCTCTCCGAACTTCCTGCCGACGCCGGCGCCGAAGCTCATCTGCTTGGTCCGGCGAAGGGTGACGGCAAGCTTACCTTCGACAAGCTCACCGACCTCTACCACTCCGGCACCAAGCACGAAGAAGATCAGCCCTCGCACCTCGTGATCGCTGACACCAACATCTGCAACGAGCGCTGCGCAAAAGAGTACGGTGGCCCGTGCCAGAACTTCTGCCCTGCCAACGTCTACGAACTCGTCGAAGACTCCTCGCAGCCCCACGGCAAGCGCATCAGCTTGAATCCCGCGAACTGCGTCCACTGCAAGACCTGCGACATCGCCGATCCCTACCAGATCATTACCTGGGTTCCGCCCGAGGGCGGCGGCGGTCCGAACTACGACGGCATGTAAGAATTCACGAGAAGGGTCTATTCGAGGCGGCGTTTGCCGTGGATGACCGCGGCGACCATAACCTGGTGCCGCTCACCTGGTAAAGCAGGCGATAGTTGTAGACGACCAATTCCCTGATATCTTCGTCGTCGAATTCTGGGACTTTCGGCCGCTTCGGGAAAACTGCGGAAGAATCTTGCCGCGATTAACAATGTTCCTTACAACAACGCGAGCGCATGCAGGGGAATCGCTCGCAATAAATTCCGCAATCGCTTCCACATCTCGAACCGCGCGCTGGGACCAAACTAGTCGGAGAGCCATCTACCCAAGCGAGCTTCGACTTCGTCGTTCGAGAGCACGCCGTTGATCTCCGCATCTTCGAGGCCGCTCCGAACCTTGTCGAGGACGTAAAGATGCTACTGAATGTCCTCTCCAGAGCAGTTATCTGGAAGCTGGTTCAGCAGTTGCTCCACATCTCGTTTTGCAGTGCTCATTGCTACAAGGATAACACTGGCATCAAGGCGCTCTCTTCGTGCCCAACGCTTGTACAATGTCGCTCTTGAAAGGAAGCACGATGCTTCGTAAGTTCGTCTCGTACTTCGTCACTCCGGTTTTCTTCGTTCTGGTTTGTGTAAGTATGCTTGCGCAGCAGCCTCCCCAGCCTTCCGACGCTCCCGCGCAACAATCTGTGCCGACGCCCACGCCCTCTACTCCGCCCATGACGGGTTCGCAGCGCACCCAGCTGTGGAGACAGTCGCGCAGCTCCACCTACATGGACGATTTCGGAGAACTGGCCCGCTACCACGCCGCCAACGCGACCCTCGCGCCCCTCAAGCCGAACGAGAACCGCGTCGTCTTCTTCGGCGACTCGATCACCGACGGCTGGCACCTCTTCGAATATTTTCCCGACCGCCCCTATGTCAATCGCGGCATCAGCGGCCAGACCACATCGCAGATGCTGGTCCGCTTTCGCGAAGACGTCATCGGCCTGCAGCCCAAAGCCGTCGTCATCCTCGCCGGTACGAACGACATCGCCGGCAATACTGGCCCCATGTCACTCGAGGAGATCGAGGCCAACTACGCCACCCTCGCCGAGCTCGCCCGCGTGCACAACATCAAGGTCATCTACTCGTCGGTCCTTCCAGTCCATCAGTACACCGAACGCGCCAGCGATATGTTCACCCAGCGCCCGCCTGAGAAAATCCTCGCGCTCAATCGCTGGTTGAAGGACTACTGCTCCACGCCCGTGAACGGCTGCACCTACCTCGACTACTTCAGCGCGATGGTCGACGACAAGGGCTACATGAAAAAAGAGCTTGCCGACGACGGCCTTCATCCCAACGCCGCCGGATACAAGGTCATGGCCCCGCTGGTACAAGCCGCGATCGACAAAGTCCTGGCCGGAGGATCGAATTGAGCGCTAGCACCTCCCGAAACTCAATAGCTGCACTTCCCATTCATCGCAGCCGCAATAATTTCCGCGCGCGAAGTTTCTTCACTGTGCTTCGAATCTTCCTTGCGGGCTCTCTGTTCACGTCGCTCTCTGCAGCGCAGGTCGCTGCTCCCGAAGCTCCCCTGGTGCCTCCTCCTGGTGCGCAAGTCATTCAAGTCACGCCTGTCCCGGGACCTTTCAGCGAGCCATCGATCGCCGTCGATCCCTCGAATCCCCAGCAACTGATTGCCGCCTATCAGGTCAATGCCTCGGTCGCCTACTCGCGCGACACCGGCAAGTCTTGGACCATCGCCGAAGGCACTGCTGCCGCCGACTACCGCCGCTCCGGCGACGTCTCGGTTGCCTACGACAATCACGGTCGCGCATTCCTCTGCTACATCGCCTTCGACAAGCTCGGGACCACCAACTACTGGGCGCATGGCGCCACCCGCAACGGCATCTTCGTGCGGCGTTCGCCCGACGGCGGCAAAACCTGGGACAAGGATGCCAGCGTCGTGATCGCGCATCGCACGGAGCCCGGCATTCCGTTCGAAGACAAGCCCTACATCGTCGCCGACACTACGCATTCCAAATACGCCGGAAACCTCTACGTCGGCTGGACGGAATTTACGCTCACCAAATCGCGCATGCTGTTCGAGCGCTCCACAGACGGAGGGATCTCCTGGTCGAAGCCCATCGAGATCAGCACCAAAGAAGGCCTCCCCCGCGACGACAATGGCGCCGTTGAAGGATTCACCGGCGCGGTTGGCTCCGATGGCACACTTTACGTCGTCTGGTGCGACATCTCCGGCATCGTCTTCGCCGTTTCACAGGACGGTGGCGCCACCTTTTCGCCGTCGCGCACGATCGTAAAGACCGGCCCTTCGTACTTCGATCCCGAGCATGTATTTCGCGGCAACGGCTTCCCCGAGATCGGCATCGATCCGCGCACAAATCAGCTCTACGTCAGCTGGTCCGATTACGTGAACGGCGATATCGACGTGTTCGTCGCTTCTTCGAAGGACCACGGGAGGCATTGGTCCGAGCCCGTCCGCGTGAACAACGACGCCCTGCACAGCGGTCACGATCACTTCTTTCAGTGGCTCGCGGTCGATCCCCTCGACGGGTCCGTCAACGTCATCTTCTGCGATCGCCGCACCAATCCCGACAATCGCAGCTATTACATGGTGCTGGCGCGCTCCACCGATGCCGGTGCGACCTTCAAGAACTACGCCTGGAGCACCAAGCCCTCCGATCCCTCGGACGTTTTCATGGGCGACTACATGGGCATCGCGGCCAACGCTGGCGAAGTCTATGGTGTGTGGGCGCGCACAGCCCTGCCGGACGAGTGGCCGATCACTCCTGTCCCTAAGGAAAAAAGCGACACGCCGAAGGACCCTGGAAAAGAACCCGCCCCGCAGAACGAGCCGGCCAAACAGAAGGACGACAAAGCCGCCGACGAAGAAGAGAAAGTCCCACTCCGGATGAAGGGGCTCGTTATCGAAATCGGTCTTGCAGATTTCAGTGCCGGGGCGCACTGAAACCATTGTGCTTGGCACCATTATGCTTGGCACTTAGCATTTAGCACTTGGCATTTGGCCCTTGCCGTTCGTAAACTTGCTGCCCTTGCAAATAGTGCCTGGTTTCTGAAAACGGAAGCTTCAATCCGGGCACGATTCCGACGGCCAAGTGCTAAGTGCCAATTGCTAGAGCGCCAACAGCCGAACCCTCTCCGGATGCGACGCCCGTCCCCACGCCAAAAGTTCTATAATCAATTGAGTTTCCGACCTCCGCCGCCTCAGGGAATACCCGGGCTGCGGAGGCGAGGGCGATTTACTTTACGTCCTTTGCGAGCTGTTCTTCGCGCTCTTTGCGGTTAAAGGCTTGTGACCGCAGCGCGCTTCGACCTCGTTAGGCCGAGAAAATCTCCCGAGGGCAACGGTGGAAACGCCGTCGCCTCCCGCGCTTTAAAACAAGCGCATTGGAAAGGACACACTCGCCGACGTCACCCGTTCGGGTGCGTGTTCCTTTTCCAAAGCATTTAGCAGTTGGCACCCTTGGCATTTGGCCGGTTCGGCATCTGCTGGAGGAGCTAGGGGCTAAATGCCGACGGCTAAGTACGAATGGCTCTCACCGACAAATTCGGACGGCCGATCACCGATCTGCGGATCTCGATCACCGATCACTGCAACTACAAGTGTGTGTACTGCCGCACAGGCAACGAAGGTGCCCTCTACGGTGACCTGCCCTTCACCGACTACTTGCGGATGACGCGCATCTTCGCCGGCCTCGGCATCAAGAAGGTCCGCCTCACGGGCGGCGAGCCGTTGCTGCGCAAAGGCATCGTCCCTTTCGTCAGCGACCTCGCTCAGCTTCGCAGTGCCGACGGCCAGCCGCTTGAAATCGCCGTCACCACCAACGGCCACCTGCTCGCCGAGATGGCCCAGCCGCTCAAAGCCGCCGGCCTCCACCGCGTCACGGTCAGCATGGACGCGGTCGATCCTGACCGCTTCGCGCGCATCACCCGCGTGCCCAATGGCTACGACAACGTTCTTGCCGGCATTCGTGCCGCGAAGCGCGCCGGACTCGATCCGGTCAAAGTGAACTGCGTTTTGCTGCGTGGTTTCAACGAGGATCAGATCGTGCCATTCGGAAAATTCGCGCGCAACGAAGACGTAGTCCTCCGCTTCATCGAGTTCATGCCGCTCGAAGAAGACCGCGTTTGGTCGCCTGACGTTGTGGTCACGCTCGACGAGATTCTCACCCGCATGGCCGAGTTCCGCCCGCTCGTCGAAATTCCGCACGAGCGCTCCGAGACCGCGCGCCGCTACCGCTTCGACGATGGCCTCGGCGAAATCGGTATCATTGCCCCCGTCTCGCATCCCTTCTGCGGACACTGCAGCCGCGTGCGCGTCACCTCCGACGGCAAACTCCGCACTTGCCTGTTCTCCGTCTGGGATCATGACCTGCACGCCCAGATGCGCCGGGGCGCGACCGATGCCCAACTCGAAAAGTTCATCTGCGGCGTGATCCAAAAAAAAGAGGCCCGCCATCACATCGGCGAGCCCGATTTTGTCCCCGCCTCCCGCACCATGGTCCACATCGGCGGTTGAAGCAGTCATTAGTCAGCAGGTTTCGGCCGTCGGCCAGACCAGTTTTGTTCCTCAATCAGCGATCGTTGGGCGAGCACTCGTCTGTGACGCCCGAGGCCCTGACACCGAAAACCAAATCCGAACGCCGACTACCGAGTCCCGAACACCGTGTTCCCGACAAGTTAAGACCCGACCCCTAAGACCTGAGACCTAAGACCTGACACCTGCTTTTTCACACCTGTCCCATGCCGCCATCCACATTGATGTCCACGCCCGTGATGTACGAAGCTTCTGAACTCGCCAGGAACGCCACGGTGTCCGCGACTTCTTCCGGCTTCCCAAAGCGCTTCATCGGAACTTTCGTCTGGGCCTCGCGCGCGAACTCATCGATTGCCTCCTGCGGCAATCCCGTGCGTCCGAAGATAGGAGTAGTGATCGGTCCCGGACTCACCACATTCACGCGAATGCCGCGATCCACCAGTTCCGTCGTCAAGGTCCGCGCGAACGAGCGAACGGCAGCCTTGGTCGCCGCGTAGACTGAGGCCGCCGCCAGGCCCGTCTCGTTCACCACCGATGAATTGATGATGATCGAACCTCCATCGTTCAGCAGCGGAAGCGCTTTCTGGATCGTGAAAAAGACGCCCTTCACGTTGATGTCGAACGTCTCATCGAACAGCGCTTCGGTGCTGTCTGCGAATGGCGCGAACTTCGCAATTCCCGCATTCGCGAAAATGATGTCGACCTTGCCAAACTTCGCGCCGACCGCTTTATAGAACTTGTCCAGGTCGCCCAGTTTCGAAACATCGGCGCGCACCGCCAGCACGTCGCCGCCAATGGTCTTTACCGCTTCATCCAGCGTCTTCGGGTCACGTCCCGAAATTGCAACCTTGGCACCTTCTTCCCGGAATCGCTTCGCCGTCGCTAGTCCGATTCCACTGTTGCCGCCTGTCACCACTGCTACCTTGCCCGTCAGTCGTGCCATGATGTCATCCCTTCTGAAAGTCGTCGGCTGGGCGGCTGTGTAAAACATAGATCCGCAATAACTTCGTGAACTGTCGAGCCGTCCATGCCGCGTTTAGTTCGATAGTTTGATGATCGTCGAAATATAAAGTTGCAGGCTTTCGGCTGGGCGGTGTGGAAAACTTCGAAAGGTGATGAAAAATCTGCTCCACGCGTAAAATCTCGAAAGCAGATGAACACCAACGAAGTCGCCAAGATCTCGAAAGCGCTCGCCGACCCGACCCGCCTCCAGATCTACGAATCCATCGCCGCTCAACCGGAAATGTATTGCGGCGAAATCATCGAGCAATATGGCCTGGCGCCCGGCACCGTTTCGCATCACCTGAAAACGCTGGTGGAAGCCGGATTGATCGAGTGCCGCCGCGAGGGCCAGTTCGTTTACAATCGCGCACTTCCCGAAACGATGCGCGAGTACACACAGGCCCTGTCGCGGATCGCCCACCCATCCGGCAACGAGGAGCGCAAGGCGTGATGAAGAAAGTCTCCGCTGGCAAGGTCCTGTTCTTCGCCACACCCGACCACTTCCGCGCCTGGCTCGACAAAAATCACGCCACCGAGCAGGAACTCCAGGTTGGCTTCTACAAGCGCGAGTCGGGGCAGCCGAGCATCACCTGGCCCGAATCCGTCGATTGCGCGCTTTCCTACGGATGGATCGATGGCGTGCGCAACTCCATCGACGAAATCAGTTACCGGATCCGCTTCACGCCGCGCAAGCCAACCAGTACCTGGAGCGCCATCAACGTGAAGCGGGTCGCCGAACTCACGAAGCTCGGCCTGATGCGCCCTGCTGGCATGAAAGCCTTTGAAGCGCGCAAAGGCGACAAGACCGGGATCTACGCGTATGAGCAGCGCAAGAACGCCAAGCTGCTTCCCGCGTTCGAGAAACAATTCCGCGCGAACAAGAAGGCATGGGAATTCTTTCGGTCGCAGCCGCCCTGGTATCAGCGGACCGCCTCCTACCGTGTCATTAGCGCCAAACAGGAAGGCACACGCCAGAAACGTCTCGACCAGCTCATCAAAGACTCCGCTGCCGGCCGTACCATCAAAGAACTCACTCGGATGCCGAAGGCGAAATGAAGCGGCCCCGTCTTCTCGTTGGAATCTTGTCGATGGTCATGTTCACCGCGCCTTTTTCCGCGGCGCAGAGTTCCATTCCGAACTCGCCGCAGGGCTTCCAACAGCAGTCCACGCCCTCTTCGAGAGCTTTCAAGCCCACAACGATTCCGAATTGCAATCTCGGCTCGACTCGTTTGCTATTCCCACGCACTGGTTTAAGGAAACGTTCACTCCCGATCGGGCTTCCGAACTCACGGCGCAGTATGCAAACGAATTTGCCGAGTTCAAGAAGCGTACGGCGGCGAACTTTGCGGCAATCGAGCCACTCAAGGTGCGGTTGAACGTTGACCCCGCGGTTCCCGTCGACATCCGCACCCGCCGCTGGACCGTCGCCGAAGATACGATGTCCATGCAGCGTCCTCCCGGCCTGCAGGCTCCGCTCCCGCAGACGCAGAAGTTTGCCATCGACGTCGTCGCTACCTCAGGACAATACGGCCGGCTCACTTCCTCGATCGAAGCGTTCATCTATCTCGACGGCGCATTCCGCTATTTCGGCCGGCAGGGAAGGCCCTTCTGGGTGAATAAACCTTAAGAGCGGGCTCTGGGCGTTGGGCTCTCGGCAGAGCGCAAGACGAGGCTCTGAGCTTTCGGCTCCGGGCAAAGGCACTGCTTCGCGAGGATTGATGCTGG
>Ga0307478_10002137_pt1 | contig 16017 bp, 14 predicted proteins | sample atmos_gasesECM4C_2_FD_203713 | JGI IMG/M metagenome (GOLD analysis project Ga0307478, IMG submission 203713) | Hardwood forest soil microbial communities from Morgan-Monroe State Forest, Indiana, United States - atmos_gasesECM4C_05 | ecosystem: Environmental > Terrestrial > Soil > Temperate...
CATGAACCAGGGCGACGCGCCGGTTCTGAAGAAGCTCGCGCAGGAATTCTCGATTGCCGACAACTACCATCAGGCGGTAATGGGCGGCACCGGCGCGCAGCACATCATGATCGGCACCGGCGACGTATACTTCTTCAACAACAACTTCCTTAAGGACGGCGCCGCGCCGCTCGACTTCACTCCCGCTCCGCCGCCTCTGGTGCCTGGACCCGTTCTCGGCCTGCCGGCGACGGTCAAGATTTCGCAGGTGGCAAATCCGGACCCGATCCCGGGCACCAACGTCTACCAAAACGACCCGGGTGCCGCGATCGGTGAATATGTGAACTGCTCGGATCCGACCCAGCCCGGCGTTCCCGCGATCACCAGCTATCTGGCAACGCTGCCCTACAAGCTGTCGCCGACGAGTTGCGCGCAAAACACCTTCTACGCCGTCAACAACTTCTTCCCCGGCTACCACCCCAACGGTACGCCGGCGAATCCGTTGTCGCCCAAGCAGGCGGCGGACGGCAGCGACTTCTTCTTCATTCCGCCGCAGAACGTGCCGACCATTGGCGACGCGCTGAACGCGAAGAACGTCTCCTGGGTCTATTATGGCGGCGCCTTCAATGATGCGGTCGCCGGCAATGCCAACGCGGCCGCGTTCTGCCCGATCTGCAACCCGATGCAGTATGCGGCTTCGATCTACGGCAATCCCGCGCAGATCAAGGCGCACACGGCTGACATCACCGACTTCTTCAGTGCGGTGGCCAACGACCAGCTGCCGTCGGTGGCCTTCGTCAAGCCAAGCGGCTTTGTCGACGGCCATCCGCAGTCGTCCAAGCTAATCCTGTTCGAGGCGCTGCTCGACAACATCGTCGACCAGGTCCGCGCCAAGCCCGAACTGTTTGCCGAGACCGCGATCATCGTCACCTGGGATGAAAGCGGCGGCTTCTACGACTCAGGCTTCATCCAGCCGGTCGATTTCTTCGGCGACGGCCCGCGCGTCCCGCTGCTCGTGATCTCGCCGTTCTCGCACGGCGGCCGCGTGGTCCACACCTATTACGACCACGTCTCGATCACGAAATTCATCGAGCGCAACTGGGGCCTGAAGCCATTGAGCGCGCGCAGCCGCGACAATCTTCCGAATCCGATCATGGACGAGGATGACAATCGGTACGTGCCGCGCAACATGCCGGCGATCGGCGACCTCATGGACATGTTCCACTTCGGCGATCATGACGACCAGGGTCACGATCACGATGGCTAGGCGTTAGCCGGACACGTCGCCAAATCAAAGGACGGCGCCGAACGCGCCGTCCTTTGAGTATTCAAGAGAGCGAAAGCATCTGCCGTGCTTCAACCGGCGTTGCGATCGCAGCGCCCAGGCTCTTCAATATCTGGGCGGCGCGCGCCACGAGTTCAGCATTGCTCTTGGCCAAGACGCCTTTGGACATATAGAGATTGTCCTCCAGGCCGACCCGCACATGGCCGCCGAGCAACCAGGATTGCGCGACCATCGGAAATTCCGAACGCCCGATACCAAAGCCGGCCCAGATCGAACCCTCCGGCAACAGGTTGCGGGCATAGAGCATGGTTTCGGGCGAGGGATCGAAGCCGTATTTGACACCGAGCACGAGCGTGCACAGCGGCGGCCCCTGCAACGTTCCTTCCGCGATCAGGTCACGTGCCAGGTGGATGTCACCGGAATCGAACAGCTCCAGTTCCGGCAATACCCCGGCTGCCCGCATGCGAGATGCCATCTTGCGCACGTTGGGGGGCGTATTGATTACGACCTGTCCGGCCGAATTCATGGTGTTGAGATCGAGCGTACAGATCTCCGGACGCAGCAGTTCGATATGCTCGACCCTCTTCTCCGGCGCCATCAGAGTGGTGCCTGGACCGGCGACCTTCGGATCCTCCTCCGACGGTACGAACCGCCCGCCCGGCCCTGTGGTCAGGTTGATGATCAGGCGGTTGTTGCGGGCGCGGATGCGGTTCATCACATCGCGATAAAGATCGATTCCCATCGAGGGCCGGCCGGTTTCGGGATCGCGGACATGGATATGGGCGATCGCGGCTCCCGCTTCCGCGGCCTCGAGCGCGCTGTCGGCGATCTGCTGCGGCGTGATGGGCAGATAAGGCGATTGTTCGGGACGCGTCAGATTGCCCGTGATCGCGCAGGTGATGATGACCTTCTGGTGAGGTTCATGTGCCATCTCAAAATGCCTTCCGCCGTCGACTTGAATGTCCGAGAGGTGGAGATAGCCTAACCGAGGCAGAGAGGCGAGCAATCTTGCGAAAGCGGCCTCGCCATCAGCTCTTTTTCCCGGGCGTCTTCTTTGCCGGCTTTTCTGCCGCCTTTATCTCCTCCGCGGCCCTTTTCATCGCCCGCGCATAGCTGTCGGCTGCATTCTCCGCCGTGAGCTGCAACCGCCTTGCTGCGGCGTTTGCCATCAAGAGCGTTGTCTTTGCGATTTGCCTGAAACGATCCCTTGCCTCTCTGTTGCTGGCCTTGGCGGCCAACCCCATCAACCGGGCATGCCGTTTCTTCGCAGCGTCCATCAAGCTCTTGTGTTGCTTCTTGCCGATAGACCGAATGAGAATGTCGAGGTCCGCTTCGGCCATTTTTGTTCTCTCGGGTTTTTGGTTCAACTTGGCGGGATGAGCTTGCGACGCGCCGGAGTGGCTAAAAAAACTGAACCCTCGAATTCACTTTGGGAGGGATTTGGCGCTTTGAGATCGTTCGGAATTTAGTCGGATAAATCGTCTCAAAATTCCTCGATGAGCGCAAGCGGCTTTCCATCTTGCCCAAACAATAGCGCAAGCGTTTTCGACTCAATCAGGACCAGCCTTAGTCTTCCAAGAGAAGCAAGAACAAAGGGCCGAGACATGGTAAGAGAATTTCGGTCAGCCACTCTCAGTGTGGCTTCAATCCCAAAGCCAAAAAAAGTCGGAGCAGCGCATGCCCGTGATAAGACGCTGTCTAGATAACGAGCATCCCGCGGTGCTGCGGATCATCAACCTGGCTGCAAAAAAATATCACGGCGTTATTCCCGCCGACCGCTGGCACGAGCCCTATATGGACGCCGATGAACTCACTGCCGAGATAACGGCTGGCGTTGAGTTCTGGGGCGCGGAGCTGGATGCCGCTCTCGTCGGCGTCATGGGTGTTCAAGAGGTTCTGGATGTCGATCTGATACGGCATGCTTATGTGCTGCCTGCACACCAAGGCAAGGGCATCGGTGGAGACCTGCTGAACGAATTGTGCTCGCGGAGGTCGCGACCCGTTTTGGTCGGCACCTGGGCTGCCGCGGGTTGGGCCATCGATTTTTACAAGCGCCACGGCTTCGGCGTTGTTCAACCGGAGGAGGCGAAAGCGCTATTGAAGAAGTATTGGACCATTCCGGACCGGCAAATCGAAACCTCGGTGGTGCTGAGAAGGAAATGAGCATCGGCAAGCGTGTGCGCCCCCGCTTGTTCGCGCGGATGGAAGGTGGAAACTCGTCCGAACAATGCGCGGCATCTTTTTCAGAATGAGGACTCCGAACGCTGGCAGAGTCTGAAATTTGTTGGAGCGAGTGTAGCGGACATGGCCGGGCTTGTTGTCACCTCGACCAGCGATTGACCTAACGGCGACATGCCGCGCCGCAGCCGAGAGCCACCAATTTGATCACTATCAATAGGCCGACCCTGAGATCGGGGAAGTATTTGCCAGAGCAGCATTGCCGGAGGCGCATATGAGAGTGATAGCCAAGTACCCCGCTGGGAGGCCAATTCTGATCGCTGGAAGCGTGGTGTTCGCCTCGGCGCAGACAAGCGCAGCCGACGACCGCCAGCAGGTGATCGGATTCTGGAAGTTGGTTTCCTACGTGGTCGAGATCCAGGCAACCGGGCAGATCGAGCCGGTCATGGGCCAGCATCCCACCGGCTATGTCAACTTCAGCCCTGAGGGCCGCGTCATGTTTATCCTGACGGGGGAAGGCCGCAGGCCAGCGAAAACCACCGAGGAGCGTGCCGATCTGCTCAGCACGCTTGTCGCATACACCGGCACCTATTGGATTGAAGGCGACAGGTGGATCACCAAGGTCGACGTGGCCTGGAATCCGGAATGGGTTGGTACCGAACAAGCCCGTCACTTCAAGATCGAGGGCAACCTACTGCATGTGCTGACGCCGTGGCGCGTCATGCCAAACTGGCCCGAAAAGGGAATGCAGCGCAGCATCGTCACACTCGAGCGGTCCCAGTAGACGTGCTTGAATGCCGGCCGTCCGGGATTCCGAATGAAAGGACGGGTATCTTCTTAGTGACTGAATTCGCTGCAGCGCTCGGCCATATCGGCCGTCATTGTTTTACTTTGTCGCAGGAAGGAGCCCGCGATGTTGGACTTTCAAAGAATAGCGATGTTTTTGTCGGTGCTTTGGATCACGGCTGCAACGACAATGGCGTTTGCGAACGCTCAAGAACCGGCAATTTCGGAAGCGGAGCGGCGTGGGCTTGCTGCGTGTCTGACAAAATGCCCTGATGGTGACATGAAATGTAACAACCGTTGCATTTCGCAATTCCAAACCAGGGGCGCCTGGAGCGATCAAGCGCGGGCTTGTATCAGGAGCTGTCGGAACGGATATCAGGGAGGCACTCAACAGGCAGCCGATGGGATACTTGGTTGCTCGGTAAAATGCGTGCCTTGACCGAATGGTGCACCGCCTCACGGAAGTGTATCGGTTAATCTCGCAAGCTGTCGTTTCAGTGTTTATGAATCCGGAGCTCGAACTATGACGACACCGCCCTGCTCCGCTTTACCGCTCATATCACACCGACTAACCGCTACGCCTGCGATGGGCTAACCAGGCCTCATTCACTCACGTGGGCAAAAGCCAATGAGCGCGGAGGCGCCATATTTCAGTTCACCGTCCCCAGTGCGGAAAAGGAACTTAAGACTTCTCTTCCAGGCGGCCCCATCATTAAGGCGGCCCAGCAGGCTTTTCTCATCAACCGGCTAGCGAACGGCTCCATTCAAAAAAGGTCCCTGATATCATCGGCGTTGGCCGTCACAGGGGTCGTCGCAATCTCATACCCTGAAGTGATGCGGGACGGTTCCCGCGGTCGTATGCACGTTTTAGGACAGTCGGAAGGTCGGACTTCGCGCTCCCGTTGCGAACGGCACGACTGCGTGGCGTCTCACGACAGCGCTGCCCTGCCGTTTGTCTTGGTCAGCGGCGGCCGACGAAAAGCGCAAATAAAGCCAATCTTAAGAAAAAGTTAAGGCGCCCTTAAAGCGGGAATTGCCGTGCCGTGCGATGTTTGACAAGCGGGCACCGTGGGATAGTGCATGTGTAGATTCACCACCCGAGATGGCGCCGAGATTTACTACAAGGATTGGGGCACCGGTCGGCCGATCGTATTTAGCCATGGCTGGCCGCTCAGCTCAGACGCTTTCGAAGACCAGATGTTTTTCCTTGCCCAGCGTGGTTTCCGTTGCGTCGCGCACGATCGGCGCGGCCATGGCCGTTCCAGTCAACCCTGGAACGGCAACGATATGGATCATTACGCCGACGATCTGGCGGAACTGCTGACGCACCTTGACCTGACAGAGGTCGTCCTGGTGGGGCATTCTACGGGCGGAGGCGAGGTCGCACGCTACATCGGGCGCTATGGGACCAAGCGTGTTGCGAAAGCCGTGCTAGTAGGCGCGGTCCCACCCGTCATGTTGAAATCCGCGAAGAATCCCGCCGGAACATCAATCGAAGTGTTTGATCAGCTTCGTGCCGCTATTGAAGCTGACCGGTCCCAGTTGTGGAAGGATCTCAGCATCCCCTTCTATGGCTACAACCGTTCGGCTGCGAAGGTTTCGGAAAGCGTCCGGGAGTCGTTTTGGTGGCAGGGAATGATGACGGGGATGCCGGCGAGCTATTTTTGCATCAAGGCGTTTTCGGAAACCGACATGACTGAGGATCTGAAGAAGATCGACGTGCCCACTCTGGTGCTGCACGGAGACGATGATCAGATCGTTCCGGTCGGTGATTCGGCGATGCTGTCGGTGAAGCTGGTTAAGAACGCGATGCTAAAGCTAATCCCGGCCGCGCCGCACGGCATGTGCACGACGCACAAGCAGCAGATAAACGATTGCTTGCTTACCTTCATCAACGCGTGACAGGGAGCCGATACCTGAGGCGAGCGGCAACGGACAGAACCTACTTCATCAAGCTGTTTGAGGAGATTTAACATGCTAATGGATCAACACTTCTTACGGCCGGAGGGGAGTGTGAGCTGCCGCAACGGCCAAGTGCGATTGCAAACATCGGCAGAAGTCGCGAGCACCTATCACGCTCATACCCACGAGATCATCGACGCGATCTCGGCCGTGGTCCTTGGAGCGCACGCTGGGCTGAACTGGCTGCGCGCTCAACCGCTAAATGAGGATGAACTCCGAAAAACGCTCGATAGTATCGTTAGCGATGGTAAGCGGGCATGCGAAATCATCCTTCGACTGCGGGCGCTCATGAATGAAGTACCCACGGCGGATGGAGCTCAAGCTCCTTGAGCTGATACGATGAGGCCGGACGTGACGCCGCCTTTTTGGCACATGGCGCCCTCCGTGTAGACCCTTGAGAACCATGCCTCCAGAGCAAAGACCGGCAGACCTTGCCGTTGCAGTCATTTCCCAAGTTCGCCGAGCAAAGTCTTGGCTTGGTTCAGATCGAATGTGTCGAAGCCGTCGCTGAACGACTTGTAGACCGGCAGAAGAAAGTTGCGAGCCGCATCGCTCGTGCCCCGATCGCGAAGAAGCCTCGCCATGCTGATCGCGACACGCAGCTCCAGAGACTTCGCTCGCTGTACGCGCGCAACTGTTAGCGCCCGCTTGAAGTGGACCTCCGCCTTTTCCGAATCGCGATGTGGCGATCGCAGCGCTATTTCGCCAGCCACTCGATTGATCTCCGCCTCGAACCAGGTTTCCTTGCTCGTTTCGACTACGGCCAATGCCTCGTCAACGCAGCGCCAAGCATCCTCAAATCGCCCAAGGTCGGCATAAGCCCTCGCCAAATACGACAGGTAAGAAGGCATCCAAACTGTTGCCCCGGTCGATCGAAATGCCGTCACCGCGGGGCCGATAATATCGACCGCTTCCGAGGCGTTGCCTGTGGCAGATGATACACAACCACTGAGTACGGTTGCTGTCGTTTTCCAGAACAGGGCTCCTTTGTCTTCAGCAAGTGCAATAGCTTCACGGAGTTGCGCTTGCGCTATCGAATAGTGTCCGCAGAGCAAGTGGCTAAAACTTGTGATGCTCAACGCATAGATTAACGTGGCGGCGTGCCCGATTTTGCGCGCTTCGAGGATCGCCTCGTTGGCGTCCGCGATCGCGGCGCCCGGAAAACCGAGCAGCCACAACGCTATCGCTCGATAGCATAAAGCTGCCACCCTACTGTCTTGACCAAAACGGGTGGCCAGCAGAGGATGTGCAATGGGATCATAGACCGCAATCGCGCGGTCAAGATGTGCGCGGCCTTCGTTCAGGTCCCCAGTACACAACAGGAAGATGCCCGCGGTCCGGTGCGCGACTGTGAGCGACATGGTTTGCCCCTGTTTCTCAGCCACAGCAAGCGCCTGCGCGACAGCTTCACGCAGAGGTTCGCCGTCAAACCTCACGAAGCTCGGGACCATAGCGGCATAGATGATCGAAAAGAGTACCAGCGGATCCTCGGGAGGTTCTCCGTGCGCCTGCGCCTGTTCGATTAAGAGATGAGCCCGATCCACCGCCGCTTTGGTTTCCGACGAAGCAAATCCTTTGACGTGGACAAGGGCATTTATTAGCCCGACCTGGAGTTTGATTTCCTCTCGGCGTAGCATCGGCGTAGCGGGAAGGGTCGTAATCTGCTTGAGCGCGCGTTTGAGTTGGCCCGCAGCTTCGATCAGGGCCGAACGTTCCAACGATCGCTGCCCCGCCCTGCCCCACTGGCGCACCGCTTGCTCGATCAGTCCCGCCTCTGCGGAGTGATGAGCCAGCACCTCCGGTCGGCTTTCGGCCATTTCCGCGAAATCGCTCTCGAACGCTTCTGCGATTCGGGCGTGGAGCACCCTTCGTGAATCGCGCAGCAGCGTCCCGTAGGCGACATCCCGCACGAGCGCATGCTTGAAAAAATAGATCGCGTGCGGCGGAACTCCTTGCCGAAACAGCAATCCGGCCTGGGTAAGGCGATCAAGCGAGCTACACAGTTCGGCCTCCGGTACTTGCATTACCGTTGCCAACAAAGCGTGTGAGAACTCGCGCCCGATTACCGCGCCTGTTTGCGCCGTGAGCAGGGCGGGACCCAGCCGGTCAAGTCGCGCCATCAGAGAGGCGTGCAAGCTTGCAGGAACAGCCAGCGCCGGCTCTGGGATCGCCGCAATCGTCTGCTTTTGCGCTGTCTCCTCGTCCGCCTCGAGCACGGCCTTCGTCATCTCCTCGACGAACAGTGGAATGCCATCGGTTCGTTCGATGATTTCCTCCCGATTGCCGGCAGCCAGCAATTTGTTACCGACGACACGATCGATCATGGCATCGACGTCATGCGGCGCCAACCGATTGATCGTGATAAGTGTAACTTGCGGGCGACCGATCCAAGGCGCATCAAACTCGGGTCGAAACGTCACAATGAGCAGAACGCGAAGCTTCGCGATATGGTCGATCGTCCGACTAAATGCTTCTAAACTTGTGGGATCAGCCCAATGCGCGTCCTCCAGAATCATCAACACCGGACTTCGCCGCGCCAGGGCTTCCAACTGCGTAATGAGCGTTCTGAAGGTTGCTTCGCGCCGTTGGGGGGCTGCCATTTCCAGCATAGGATAGCGGCCATCATTTGGCAGTGACATCATATCGGCGAAGAGTGCCGCATCCTGGGCTGAGGCCATACTCTGAGCTAGCAACGCGTCAAGCTTGTCGAGTTTTGTTTGGATTGTATCGTCGTGGCTCAACTCGGCGTTACGCTCGATTTGGCTGATTATCGGATAAAGCGCACTATCAGTGTGTTGCGGTGAGCCGAAATAGCGCATGCGCGTGTGCGGCTCGACAGAGATGCGCTCCAGCAGTTCCGCTGTGAGCCGCGATTTTCCGATACCAGCTTCGCCTGAGATCAGCACGACCTGGCCGGCGCCAGCTTTTGCTTTGACCCACCGACGTTGCAATAAGTCCATTTCCTCCTCTCTACCAACCAACGGCGTCAAACCAGCCGCTCGCAGCGCTTCGAAGCGGTTTTGCACCGGACTTGCTCGGTTGACCAGCCAAGCCAGCACCGGTTGTGTGATGCCCGGCAAGCGTCTTAATTTCAGGTGCTGCAATTCAAATAGATTGCCGACAAGCCTTCGCGTACTGTCAGCAATGATCACACTGCCGGGTTCTGCGACGCTTTGCAGGCGTGCGGCCAGGTTCGAAGTCTCGCCGACAACGTTGTACTCTCGCGGTTGTCTCGATCCCTCCAGGCCGCTGACTACGACGACCCCGGTTGCAATGCCGACACGGGCCTGCAACGGAGCCGATGATGCCAGCGCTCTCACTTCCGCGATCAGTTCCAATCCGCACCGCACTGCTCGCTCGGCGTCGTCCTCGTGTGCGGCGGGAAAACCAAAGCAGATTAGGACCGGGTTCGCGAGAGAGCGAGCTGCGAGGAATCCGCCGTGCCGTCGACTTGTCGCTACGACGCAGTCATGATACGCGCGCATGATGTCGCGCAAATCCTCGGGGTCCATCCGGGCGACGTCTGGCCCGTGCAATAGCTCACATGATGCGACCGTGAGCTGACGACGCGCGTCGATGACTGGCCGTTCCTCGGCAGGCACAATTTGGCTTTTGAGGCCATTCTCAGTTACATCCTTCGTATCGGAAGCTACGCGCGTTTCTCGAACCGCTCCCACAAAACGGATCCCCTTGCGGGGCAGAGTGCGGATGAGCCGTTGCTCTTCTCCGTTATCGCCAAGCGCTGCGCGCGCTGCATTGATCCGAGTAGTCAGCGCTGATTCCGATACAATGCGCCCGCCCCAAATGGCGTCAAGTATGTCGTCCTTGGTGACGACACGCTCGCGGTTGCTGATGAGGAATTCCAGAAGATCAAAGACCTGAGGCTGGACCGCGATGACGGCCCTCCCGCGGCGCAGCTCGCGGCGATCTGTATCGAGAACATAGTCTTCAAAAGAGAAAAGCATGCCCTTCCCGCCGTTCGCATATTTGGCGCGTTGGAAGGCAGACTGCGCCTCAAACACTCAACTTCATCGCCTCGCCCATACTTCAGGCTCAGCGAGCGAGATAGGATAGCACAACAACAGCTGATCACGGGTATCTTCGAAGTAAATCCCAGAACATCGGTTTTGGGGGTAAAAAACCGCGCGCTTGGCCTTCGATCGGTCATTTCTGATCTGCCCCCCGACGAGATTAGACCAAAACATCGAATGCCCGACTGTTACGGCAAGCTTGACACCGTCGCACGCCGCAGCGCCTCTTCGATGGCATCTTCTTCGAGGGCCCTATGGTCTAGCTGTCGTCTCTCGACTATAATTGACCTACGGTGTCTCGCATGGAACCGAAGACTCGGCGCAGCGCACCTTTTTTCACGGGCGCAGTTGTGGGCCTTGCGTATTATGTCGGCGCGCTCGTCGGCTTTGCGCTAAAATTCCCGTCGCACTCCCCTTCGGCCCTCTGGCCTCCGAATGCAATCCTGCTCGCCGCGCTGCTCCTGCTGCCGACACGGCAATGGTGGCTCGTTCTTTTGGGCGCATTCCCTGCGCATCTCCTGATCCAGCGGTCGAGCGGCGTGCCGATCTCCATGTCGCTGGCGTTTTTTCTCAGCAACTCGTGCGAGGCGCTCCTCGGCGCCTTTCTCATCCACCGATCGATCGGCGGAGCGCCGCGCTTCGATAGTTTGAAAAGCACTGGTGTCTTCGTTCTGGCCGCCGTCGTCGTTGCGCCTTTCCTGAGCTCGTTTCTCGACGCCGGTTTCGTAACCCTCATCGGATGGCAGGATGAAAGCTTCTGGCAGGTGTGGCGCGCGCGGCTGCCTTCGAATGCGCTGGCGGCGCTCGCGATTGCGCCGGTGATCATTCTCTGGGCAAAAGACGGCCCGGCGTGGCTCAGGCGTCTATCAACGCGGCAGTGGGCGGAGGCCATCGTCATGATCGGCGGCCTCCTGGCCGTCAGCGCGGCGGTTTTCGCTCGGGGAGACTCGTGGCCCCATGCGACGCCAGCGCTGCTATTGCTGCCGCTGCCCTTTCTGCTTTGGGCGGCGGTGCGCTTCGGCCCGCCGGCAACGAGCGCTTCTCTCCTGATCCTGGTTTTGGTGTCGATCTGGGGCGCAGCCAAGGGCCTCGGACCCTTTGCCGCACTTTCGCCGATGCAGAACGTCCTGTCCTTGCAAATGTTCCTGGTCGCTATCTCCGTTCCGTTGATTTTTCTTTCCGCCATGATCGAGGAGCACCGCATGAAAGAGGAATCGGTGCGGGAAAGCGAAGAGCGCTTCCGTACGATGGCGGACACCGCGCCAGTGCTGATTTGGACTACGGACGCTGACAAACTCTGCACCTATGTAAGTCAGACCTGGCTCGATTTGACCGGGAGAATCTTCGAAGAAGAGCTGGGCAATGGCTGGGCCGACGACATTCACCCGAGCGACCGCAACGCCCGCCTCGAAGCTTACGCGCATTGTTTTGAGCAGCGCAGTCCCTTTACGCTTGAATATCGCGTGCGGCGTCACGACGGCGAGTATCGCTGGTTACTCGATAAGGGCGCTCCCCGCTTCGCTTTCGACGGCACTTTCCTCGGCTACGTCGGCTCTGCCACGGACATCACCGACCGCAGGCGTGCAGAGGAGCGCCTCCGCGTGCAGCACACGGTCGCGCAGATCTTGGCTGAAGCGACCTCGATCGAAGAGGCCACTCCGAGAATACTGCGGGCTATTGGCGAGAGTCTGGGATGGGACGTGGGCGCACTCTGGAGCGTGGACCGGCAGGCCCAGGTTCTGCGCTGTGTCGAGCGTTGGCATAAGACGTCGTTAGAAGTCCCGGAATTTGAAAGAGTCAGCCGGGAGTCCGCTTTCGTTCCAGGCTTGGGACTACCGGGCCGGGTGTGGTCGAGCGTCAAGCCCGAATACATTCCCGATGTCGTTTCTGACAAGAATTTTCCGCGCGGACCCGTCGCCGAACGCGAAGGACTACACGCTGCCTTCGCCTTTCCCATTCTGCTCGGGGGTGAAACCTTGGGCGTGATCGAGTTTTTCAGCCGCGAGATCAGGCAGCCCGACAAGGAGTTGCTCGACATGCTGGCTACCATCGGTAGCCAGATCGGTCAGTTCATCGAACGCAAGCGCGCCGAGGCGGAATTGCGCGAATCGGAACAGAATTACCGCATGTTGTTCGAATCGATTGACGAGGGTTTTTGCACGATTGAAGTCCTGTTCGATAAGAACGAAAAGCCCGTCGATTACCGTTTTCTGCAAATCAGCCCGTCGTTTGAACGGCAGACGGGAATCAAGAATGCCGTTGGCAGACAGATGCGCGAAATAGCACCACAGCACGAAGAACATTGGTTCGAGATTTACGGCAGGATAGCCTTGACGGGCGAGCCAATGCGCTTTGAAAATGAAGCCAAGCAACTCGGACGCTGGTACGATGTTTACGCCTTCCGGGTCGAAGACCCCGAGCGCAAACGCGTCGGAATCCTGTTCAACGACATAACCGAGCGAAAGCGGGCGGAAGCCGAAGCACGAGACAGCGAGCGCCGCTATCGCGAAGTGCAGACGGAGCTGGCGCACGCGAGCCGCGTCGCGACGATGGGGCAACTGACCGCCTCGATTGCCCATGAAATCAACCAGCCGATTGGCGCGGTTGTCAACAACGCACAGGCCGCATTGAACTGGCTGGGCGCCCAACCGCCGGATCTGGACGAGGTCCGGCAGACGCTCGGCGAGATCGTCAACGACGGCATGCGGGCCGGCGACGTCATCAGCTGGATCCGGGCCCTTGTCAAGAAGGAGCCTCCGCGGCGCGAGGAAATGGCGATCAACGAAGCGGTTCTTGAGGTCATAACTCTGACCCATGGCGAAGTGGTGAAGAACGCCGTCTCGGTGCGCACGCAACTCGCAGAGGGCTTGCCGCTCATTCTCGCAGATCGGGTCCAATTGCGACAAGTTGTGCTCAACTTGATCATCAACGCCGTCGAAGCGATGAGCCGCGTCGGCCAGGAGTCGCGTGAGTTGCTGATAAGCACTGGCAGCGATGGCTTGAATGGCGTCCTCGTCAGTCTGCGGGATTCGGGTCCGGGACTCGATCCCGCAAGTCTTAAGCACCTTTTCAATTCATTCTACGCGACCAAGTCCAGCGGCATGGGCATGGGGCTGTCAATTTGCCGTTCGATCGTTGAAGCGCACGGGGGACGAATATGGGCGAGCGCGAATGACCCTCGGGGCGCGGTCTTTCAATTCACCCTGCCGCTAGGACGAAACGAAACCGTCTCCGCTGAATACGACGGCCAGAGCCGGCGGCATGAGAAAGCGGATACAGGGAACGAAGACGAAAGCCCATTGGTGAACTGAGCGTCGCATCGAAGACAACCGAAGATGGGCAAATTTGGCCAGCGGTCAACCGGCGTTCGGTGAGTGCGCGGATCCCCTGCGGCGATTTCGCCGAAAACGCCCGCGCTTGGCGCGGCGGTTCAAAGCTTAAACGAATTGCCGAAAGAACTGCGAAAGTCGACGCCCGTTGCGCGCTTGACCTATCCGACCCGCTCGAGCGCGGAACAGGTCAGTCAGGGTAGCACCAGAACCTGTCACAGGATTTGTTGCCAACTGCCTTGGGTGCTGAGTCAAAGGCGTCGCGAAACTGCTGGCTTGCACGTGCTGGAGCTCGCACCGCTTTTCCGCCGCTGCGTGGCGCTGCAGTTGCCGTTTGGACCGTCAAAGCAGCAACAACCAGCACACCAAGAACGTTCAAAACTGTCTTTCGCATTCCAGTCTCCTTTTGGGGGCTGTTTGGATTCCACCTTTGCTTCTTCCTTGCCGCCTCGATCAGTTGTTCGGCAGGTCTGCCTCACCAAAGTGATTTGTTATGGAGCTCGCGCTCAAGCGAGTTGGCTCCTCGTAACCTTGCCTGATGCGTCGCCATAACTTCCACCCACACCCTCGTTAAAGGCTGCCCTGGCATCCCGTTTGCCGATCACGCAGCGCCACGCTGCCAAACGCTCGGCTGGATGCTGTTTCATCCACTCGGCGAGTTGCGGCGCACCCATCAGGCAGGACTGCACAGAGACATCGGCAAAGTCCGAGGTGGTGACGATCTGCTCGCGGCAATCAGCCGGGGCAGAGAGACTGCAGAGCACGGCGATGATCTTGATCATGATAGAAGCTCCGCGCCGGCGGGATGGGCATTGGCTTCCTTGGCAGAATGACCTGCCGATACCTTGTCCAGCTGGACGCGGATCCGTCCATCCGGCGGGAAAATACCGTCGTATATCGCGCGAGCCTCTCGAATTAGGCGGGCTCGCTCGCGCTCAGACTTCGAGACAAATCGAACAATTTCACCCATGTTTGGCTCCAAACAGCCGCTAGATAACAAGTCTTCTTTTGAATGACGATGATCATTCCATCATCGATTTATGATATCGGGTCCAACTTTGCAGCTATACAGGCGGTAACGAAGGAATAAAAAGCTCGTGAATGGACCGGGACATTTCCGCAAGCTTTTGAACCCTCGCCCCATCATGTCCAATCGTATTCAGCCCTGGCAGCCGAGCGAGCCAGAGCTTTGGCCGTATCATCGTACGAAGCTTTCTCGGCCCGCCGCTGGTAGTCGTCAGCAAGGGCCTTCAGTTGATGCGCGACTGCTCGGTCGGTCATCGTTTGGGCTGCGCGGAGCAAAGTCTGCGCTGTTTCCAAATATTCCTTGCCTCGTCGTGAGATCTGGAAAGTCATAATGCCCTCGCGTGGTTCTCTAACAGTGGGTCGATGGCGAGTGGGTGCCAACCCACCCAATTGCAGTCACTTTCGCGGCGAGCTCTGAAGCGCTCGACGCACTTCCTGGAACAGAGCGGAGTTCGCCACGAGTAGTAGTGGACTAGACCAAACCTGCCGTCACAGACCGTGCATCGCGATGCCCTGCGGCTTCCCAGACCTTCGGAGCTGTTCAGCATTGTTGTCTCCTCTTGGGATTAAATCTCTTTGCACCCCCTGCTCCTTTCGACGCATTTAGATTAAGCCAGTCGCGACGAGCAGCCCATTGGACGCAGGTAAAATTGGATATCCAATGGGATGAGGGGAACTAAACGAAGGTTTACGGTGCTGCCTCTGAAGGTCGGCAACTAACTCGACGCCTTTTGTACGTCTTACGATCGGCGATCACTCAGCGGCATCATTGGCCTGAGCCGGCGGCCGCCTATTGAGCGGTTCTCGGAAGGTTTTGCGCAGGTTCATTCAACTCCCGATAGGTCCATTCGAGAGAACTGCCCTCCAAAGCGATAAGAACCTCGCAGCATCTATCAGCAACAAGCGGAGCTGCAAGGATGAAGCGAGTGACTGCACTGACAGTCTCGGCCCTGATCAACGTCTCCACGCTTTCGGCGGTGGCGTCAGAATGCACCTCATCCGACGAAATCGCCGTCTCTCGCTCGCGTTGGGCGACCGTGCGAAGCCAATCCTTCAAAGCTCCCGACAATGAAGCGAAATGCCGGGCATACGCCGCTTCGTTTTACGAGTCCGTGACGTTACGTCAGTCTGCCGCGAAATGTCCCGCTGATGCTGACCATGATCGAAAGCTCGCCCTGCTCGATTCAGAGGTCGAAACATTCAACGACCTCTTGGCAAAAAGATGTGGCACCTGAAGCAGGAGTCCAAGCACCAAATCGCAATTGAAATTTGTTAGGACGGGCAGGATGGTCCCCTTACCGATGTTCATCAACTGGCGGACAGACATGAGAGCTCGCCGATGTTTCGCTCCTTAGGCAATTTGGAACTCGAGACATGACTCAGATTTATTTCCATTGCTCCAACTCGCGGGAATTTCTGGTTGACCGGTACGGCGCGGCTG
>Ga0307478_10002138_pt1 | contig 16014 bp, 14 predicted proteins | sample atmos_gasesECM4C_2_FD_203713 | JGI IMG/M metagenome (GOLD analysis project Ga0307478, IMG submission 203713) | Hardwood forest soil microbial communities from Morgan-Monroe State Forest, Indiana, United States - atmos_gasesECM4C_05 | ecosystem: Environmental > Terrestrial > Soil > Temperate...
GGATAGTGGTTGCGAGCCTGCCGGCTCAGGAAAATGTAGACCGCTGCCAACGCCAGCGCGAACCAGGCCATGGCGTGCTTGTCGATTTCCTCGAACATGGCAAAGACCTGGAGGAAATAAACGCCAGCGTTCACGAAGGCGAGAAACAGTGGAACCGAAGCAAAGGCCGCCGATTCTGCCCGAGGCTGTTGGGCCAGCAAGGGCGCGATGGCAAAAATCACGAAGAACAGCGTGGCAAACGTGACCGTCGGATTGACCTGGTTTCGGGTGTAGAACTCCGCGTACCAACCGATGTACAGCAGCAGCGTGCCGGCGTAGCTCAGGACGAGCAGGCGCCGCCAGGGCTTGCGCGCAACCATGACGATCGTCGCAATATCGAGCAAAGCGACATAAGAGAAAAGTTGCAGCTCGCGGTTCTCCCCGGTTGACAGCAACAAAGGAGTGACGAAGCCGCCGGTGAGGGCGAAAGCAGCGAGGATTTCCGCATTCTGTGTAACCGCCATCGCGGCCGTGGAGGCCGTGATCGCGAGCATCGCAACAAATGCGACTCCACTGGGAACAAGCGCGTACACGTGGAACGCGGCCCAGAGCGACAGATACATCACACCAATGCCGACCGCCTTGAGCGAGTAGGAGAACAGCAGGTATCCGCGCGTGCGGAAGCGCTCGCTCCAGAGAACCACCGCGATTCCCGCCAGCAATCCGATGGTCACGCGGCCGGCGGCTCCAATCCAGTTGTTGTCAAAGGCATACTTGAGAAAGTACGAGACCCCGATCAGGACAGCGGCAATACCGATCCGGTTCAGCCAGTGCGAGCCAATGCGGGATTCAAGATCGATTTCCGGCGCGAGCGCTGCAGCTCGAACTGCAGGCTTGGGTGGAATCGGTGGAGCCGGTGCTGCGGCTGGCGACCGGAAATCTTCCGGTACTTTTTGCGCCGGAGCGGGCGGAGTCGCCGTGGTAGCAGTTGCGGTGGAAACAGCATGCACCGTGCTGTCGAGATCCAGCTTGCGTTCGATACGCTCGACCCGGTGCGCCAGGTCGCGGACCAGTTCCCTGAGCGCCTGCAGGTCGCTTTGCGTACTGTCCACTAGGCTCCTTGCGGGATTTCCAGAACATTATCTGCGAAACTGGGACTGGTTTTCACGTCATTTTCCGAGGATGGCTCATGAAAGTTCTCACAGAGTACTTAAAGTTTCATACCCGCACCCATCGGGCATATGTACATATCACTCCGCAAGTGGAGGAGGCGGTCAAGAAAAGCGCAGTGAAGGAAGGCATGGTGCTGGTTTCGGCCATGCACATCACCGCCGGCGTATACGTCAACGATAACGAGAGCGGACTTATCGAGGACATTGATCATTGGTTGGAGGGACTGGCGCCGTTTCGCAAAGACTACAAACATCACGAGACTGGCGAAGACAATGGCGACTCGCATCTGAAGGCACTGTTGATTCATCACGAGGTCATTGTCCCGATCACCGATGGCAAACTCGATCTGGGCACGTGGCAGCGAATTTTCTACGCGGAGTTTGATGGCCAGCGCGACAAGCGAGTGATCGTGAAGGTGATGGGAGAATAAAGCAATAAAAAGTAGCGCTGGCGTCCCGCCGGCTGTCGCGAGGGCGTCTCGCCCTCGCCGCAAAGCAGTGGGCAGTCGCCAGCTTGGGCCGCGCGGGTGTGGCTCGAAGCTCCTGGCTCGCAGCTCGAAGCTCGCGGCAGCTAAACGTCCGTTATCATGTTCCACGATCGTTCGTAAGGAGTCCCGATGAGTTCGGAAGAACTGCACGAATTGCAGGAGCACGCTGAGCACGCCAAGCATGATCCCACGCTGGCGCCGGTTTCGCTGACCATGGCGATTCTGGCGGTGTTGGTGGCGATCGTTTCCTTGCTTGGACATCGCGCCGCAACCGAGGCCGTGCTCAATCAAGCGAAGGCATCGGACCAATGGGCCTATTACCAGGCGAAGAATATTCGTGGCCACGAAGACAAGTTGTTTGCCAACTTGACCGCAATCACACCCGCAAGCAACAACGAGGCGCTCGCAAAAATTCGCGAGGACTACCTGCAGGAGGCCGACCGCTACAAGGACGAACAGAAAGAAATCGAGGCCGAGGCACGAAAACTCGAGCAGGAAGTTGCGCTCGAGCAGAAGCGCGCCGACCGGTTCGACCTGGGCGAGGTTTTTCTGGAAATCGCTTTGGTGATCACATCGATCACGCTGCTTTCCGGCCGCCGCGTGTTTTGGCATTTAGGACTTGGAATGGGCGCGGTTGGGGTAGTCCTGGCTGTCACTGGTTTTTTCGTGCGCTAACGGGGGATCCGAACCGCGTTAAACGAGCGCCTCAAAGGAGCGGCTTCGCGTGGGGCAGACGCCTCGTCTGCCCAGCCGAGCGGAGCTCGGCTTCAGGAATCATCGCCAACGAATGGTGTCGCTTTGAACGGAAACAGACATGAATTATGACTAGCTGCCAATTCGGGAGCCGGCTGTCTCGAAGCAAGCTGCAGCCGGGCTGGCGCCCGGCCGCCCAGACGAGGGCGTCTCCACCCCATCAAGCCAAAAACGGGCTTGATGGGGACCCCGGCGTCTGGGTCTACGTACGTATCGCGACTCGCCAAATAATTCGCGGGTTTAACGCTTGAGGGAGAGCGGACGTCGAAAAGAAATTCTTCCCGCGGCTTGTTCAATCATACCTTTAAGCCCATCGCGCACAAGAACATGCGCACTTGTTCTGGGTCACGTTTGAGAGTGACTCGAATCACAGCAGTTGCGCCGCCGGAAGCCGACACTGATGGACGTACGCGGAAGTGCTGAGTTCCGTTACAGCATTTTTCTGCGGGAGGACTCATCGGTGGCTAATTTCGCAATAACCCGCCCGCCCCGTGCGTACCGCCACTGTTCTCATTTGGTCATTGAAATTCTAATTTGGAGAGGAAAGCACTCATGAAGACGACGAAATTAGTCATGCTGGTGATGACGATCGCGGTTGCCCTGTTCATCCTGATCCCGAACCTGTCATGGGCGGACGACGGCGCCACGATCTACAAGGCCAAGTGTGCGGCTTGCCATGGTGCGGATGCCGCCGGCAAACCTGCTGCCAAGATTCCCAGCTTGAACGGGGACGACGCCAAGAAGCTTTCGGATGCGGACCTGGCCAAGGCCATCACCGAGAAACCGAAGCATGCTGGAGTGGCGAAGACCGTGACCCCTGACCAGGTGAAGATGGTCGTGGCCTACATTCGCGAATTGCAGAAGAAGTAAGGACCGGCTGTTCCCTTTTGCGCGCCCGGTCTGGCCGTGACCACCACCCGGTGGGGCCGGGAGAAGGCTTGAGGGTGGCTCGTGAGAGCGAGACATCGAGCTCGGCGGTTGGCACGGAGAACGCGATTTTCCGCCACCGGCGAAGGGGCTACTCAGGTCTCAGCGTTCATGACAGGAACAGCCACGCCGGGTCCTGGCGTCAATTCTCCAGGACCCGGGTCAGTCTTAACAGAAGGGCCTGCCGGGGAGCGCCGGGACGGTCTCTTCTCCAGCCGTAGAAACGCTAGTTCGTCTACCTTCTATCTCTCTGGAGCAGAGGCGCCGAGCGCGCGCGGGCCGGAGAGATTTCCATGAGCAAGGCGCTGTTGTACGACGCGACCCTCTGCATCGGGTGCAAGCAATGCGAGGGGGCCTGTGCGGCTCAGAACAAGCTTCCTTACAGCGACGCGGTCGCGGCCGAACAAGTCCAATCCGAACACAAATTCACCGTGGTGCTGACCAAGGGCGACAAATTCATGCGACGGCTATGCATGAACTGTGGCGACCCGGCTTGCGCTGTCGGTGTGTCCCGTGGGTGCGTTGCGGAAGACAGCGGCCGGTCCAGTCATTTATGACGAAAACCGCTGTATGGGTTGCCGCTATTGCATGGTGGCCTGTCCGTTTGGCGTGCCCAAGTACGAATGGAGCAAGCTTTTACCGCGCGTGCAGAAATGCACCATGTGTCCGGACCGGGTACAGGCAGGCAAGCCGACGGCCTGCGCCGAAATTTGCCCGACCGGCGCCACCCAGTTCGGCGAACGCGACGAGTTGATCGGGGAGGCTCAGCAGCGAATTCGCGACAATCCGGGCAAATACGTCGAGCACATTTACGGCGTGAACGAAGTTGGGGGCACTTCCGTGCTCCTGCTGTCCAGCGTTCCCTTTGAGCAGTTCGGCTATCGCGCCGACCTTACGCGCGATCCTCTGCCCATGTACACCTACCGCGTGCTTTCGCGGATTCCGGATTTCGTTCCCCTGGGCGGCATGGTGCTGGGCGGAGTCTGGTGGATCACGCATCGCCGTGAAGAAGTGGCGGCGGCCGAAGCCGGGCACAGGCCGGAACTCGCTGCCCGGAAAGAGAGCGAGAAATGAAAATCAAGTTCACTTTCTGGAAGCTGGTGTTCCTGGCCCTGATGGCCGCGGGCTTTTATGGAACCGTGGTGCGCTTCGCGCTGGGACTCGGGCGCTCGACCAACCTGAATGACCAGTTTCCTTGGGGGTTGTGGATCGGATTCGACGTGCTCTGCGGTGTGATGCTGGCCGCCGGGGGGTTCACCCTGACCGCCGCCGTGCACATCTTCAACATCAAGCGGATCCGGCCCATCGTGCGCCCCACCATCCTGACCGCGTTTCTGGGCTACGTGTTGGTCTGCGTAGCGCTCATGTATGACCTGGGCAGGCCCTATCGCATCTGGCATCCGCTAGTCATGCGGAACCCGCACTCGGTGATGTTCGAGGTGGCGTATTGCGTGATGCTGTACACGACAGTCCTCTCGCTGGAGTTCTCATCCATCGTGCTGGAGCGCTTTAAGCTGGAAAAGCCGCTGAAGATTGTGCGGGCGGCCCTGATTCCGCTGGTCATCCTGGGTGTGATCCTCTCCACATTGCATCAGTCCTCCCTGGGCACGCTCTACCTGATCATGCCGGAAAAGCTGCACCCGCTGTGGTACAGCCCACTGCTTCCAGTGTTCTTCTTCATCTCGGCGATCGCGGTGGGATTGGCCATGACGATCTTCGAATCGTCGCTCAGCGCGAAGTATTTCGGGAGGCAATTGGAATTGCCGATTCTGCAGGAACTGGGCCGGGTGCTCGTCGTAGTCCTGTGCGTGTATGGGATTCTGCGCTACGAAGATCTTCTGCACCGGGGCGTGCTGAGACTGCTGCTGCGGCCGGGTTACGAGATGTACCTTTTCTGGTTGGAGATCTCTTTGGGAGTGATATTCCCACTGTTGCTGTTGTCGCAAAAGAAGGTTCGGACCACTGCCCCGGGACTCTACCTTGCAGCCGTGCTGGTGGTACTGGGCTTCATTACGAATCGCCTGAACGTCAGCATCACCGGGCTGGAATCGGCGGCAGGCATGCACTATGTCCCGAAGTGGACGGAAGTGGCGGTAACGGGCGCCATCATCGTGGCCGGATTCGCCTTGTTTGGGTTGGCCGCCAAGTATTTGCCCATCTTCCCTGCTGAGGAGAGCCACCCGCTGGCAGAACCGGTAGCCATCGGGGCGACTCCTGTGTTGGGTCATGCCGGAGACTGAAGCAGATCGGGGCCAGTGGAAGCGCCTGACGCAGAGCCTCAGCGCCAAGCTCATCAGCTTGCTATTGCTGGTCATGGTGGGGATCTTTGCGCTGCTCGGCTACCTGAACATTCGCCTGCACCGGCAACATCTGGAAGCGGCCACGCTCACCAGTGCCGAGCGTGTCAGCGATGTGATCAAACGCAGCACGTCGTACTACATGCTGCGTAATAACCGCGAAGGCCTGTATCACGCCATTGCGACTATGGCGGATGAGCCGGGAATGGTACGGGTTCGCATCTTTGACCGCGAAGGCAATATCAGCTATTCGTCGGACCCCTCCGAAGTCGGGCATGCAGTCGATAAGAGCGCGGAAGCTTGCTATGGCTGCCATGCCCAAGGCCAGTCGTTGGAGCGCCTGAACCGTCCTGATCGATTTCGAATCTATCGTGACGCCTCCGGGCAACGCATCCTGGGCGTCATCACTCCCATTGAGAATCAACCTTCCTGTTCGAACGCAGTGTGTCACGCACATCCGGCCAGCCAGAAGATCCTGGGCGTCCTCGATACAAATCTGTCGCTGGCGAAGACCGACGCGCAGTTGGCACAGACGAGCTGGCGAATGCTGGCCTACACCATCTTTGCGTTGATCGACATCTCACTGCTCACCTGGCTGTTCGTGTGGCGGCTCGTGGGACAACCTCTCAAGAACCTGAAAGATGGCACCAGGGAGCTGGCGGACGGCAACCTGGGCTACCAACTGATCGTGGATTCTCGGGATGAAGCCGGCGAGCTGGCGAGCTCGTTCAACCGCATGAGCCTGCAGCTGCGCGCAGCCAACGAAGAAATCGTGGCTTGGGCGAAGACACTCGAAGATCGCGTGGATCAGAAGACCCGCGAGTTGAAGCGAGCCCATGAGCACGTGCTGCATGTTGAGAAGATGGCCACAATCGGCAAAATGGCCGCCGTTGTTGCACACGAGATCAATAATCCCCTCTCCGGCATTCTGACCTACGCCCGGCTTCTCAAGAAATGGATTCAGCGCGGCGAAGCCGAAACCACCAAGAAGAAAGATGCGGAACAGTGCCTGGACCTGATTGCCGATGAAAGCCGGCGCTGTGGAGACCTGGTCAAAAATCTCTTGACCTTTTCTCGCACCAACCCAATGAACGTACAAACGACCAGCCTGAATTCTGTCGTCGATCGGAGCGTGAGATTGGTCGCGCACCAGCTGGAGCTGAACGGAGTGGAGCTTCATCTGGACCTTCCCTCCAACCTGCCGATGATCCAGTGTGATCCGGGGCAGATTGAGCAGGTGTTGCTGGCATTGATCATGAATGCGATTGACGCGATGCCGCGCGGAGGAAACCTTTGGGTGAGAACCCGTGTGGAGGACGAAACCGACGAACTCGCGATCGAGGTTCGCGATGATGGATCGGGCATCCCGCCCGAGATTCTTCCCCGCATCTTCGAGCCTTTCCTGACTACGAAAGAGACTGGCAAGAGTGTGGGCCTGGGCCTGGCGGTGAGCCGGAACATCATCGAACATCACCGCGGCCGGGTGGAAGTTCAGTCCGAGGTGGGGAAGGGGACAACATTTACCGTGACGCTGCCCATGAATGGCGGCGGAGCACCGCTTGTGGCCTCTGGGGTGGAAGCCGGCAAGCTGAAATCGAGGTCATTGCCATGAGCGCACAAGGAAAACTGCTGATTGTAGATGATGAGCTCAGCGTCCGGGATTCGCTGGCGAAGTGGTTCCACGAAGAGGGCTACGAAGTAACCACCGCAGAAAACGGGAACGATGCGCTGACGCGGCTGGCGGAGTCGCGCTGGGATGCCGCCCTGGTGGATATCAAGATGCACGGAATGGATGGCGTCGAGTTGCAGCGGCGCATGCACGAAATCGATTCGCAACTGATCGTCATTATGATGACCGGCTACGCTTCGGTCGAAACCGCCGTTGCCGCTCTGAAGAACGGGGCCTACGACTACGTCACCAAGCCGCTCGATCCGGATGAAATCGCGCATCTGGTGAGGAGGGCGCTCGCGCACAAAAGAACCGAGCAGGAGAACATCCGGCTGAGGGAAACAGTGGCTGAGGTAGCCAGGCCGGAAGACATCGTGGGCGAAAGCACGGTCATGCAGCGGGTCTTCGACGCAATCGAGACCGTCGGGCCCACCGACGCCACAGTTCTCATAACCGGGGAAAGCGGGACCGGCAAAGAACTGGTGGCGCGAGCCATCCATCATGCCAGCCCTCGTAAATTTCATCCTTTGGTGGTCATTCACTGCGGCGCGCTCACCGAGACGCTGCTCGAGAGCGAGCTGTTCGGCCACGAAAAGGGCGCCTTCACGGGCGCGCAATATCGAAAGAAGGGCAAATTTGAGATCGCCGAAGGCGGAACGGTGTTTCTCGATGAAATCGGGGATATCAGTCTCAAAACCCAGACCGATCTCCTGCGGGTTTTGCAGGAACGAGAGATCGTGCGCGTCGGCAGCAACCAATCAATCAAGGTTGACTTCCGTTGTATCGCGGCGACGAACAAGGATCTCGATAAGGCTATTGAAGAGGGGAAGTTCCGGCCCGATTTGTTCTACCGGCTGAATGTATTTCGCATCGAGCTGCCGCCGTTGCGCGAGCGTCGCGAAGATATTCCGATGCTGGTGAATTACTTCGTGCGGAAGTTCTCTCTGCAGATGAACAAGAAAATTACCCGGGTTTCTCCTGCAGCCATGAACCTGCTGCAGCAGCAAACCTGGAGCGGCAACGTGCGCGAGCTCGAAAATGCAGTTGAGCGGGCCATGGTGGTGGCACAGGAGCCGGAGATTCGAGATTCTGATTTCGTCTTCAAGGCGACCCTGGTCCCCAACGGCGGCCCCAAGAGCCTGGATGAGATCGAAAAGGCTCACATCCTGCGCACCCTCGAATCGGTTGGCTGGAACCAGACGCGGGCGGCCGAGATTCTCAGCATTGACCGGGTCACCTTGCATCACAAGCTCAAGCGATACGGCTGGAGCAAGCCGACAGTCCAAACCCGATGAAGCTGCTGCAATTGCTGCCGATCGGAGACTTCGACGGTAGGCTCTTGCGGGAACTGGCTCCCATCCTGGCGAATCTTTTCCGCGTGCCCACCGAAGTGCTGGCTCTGCGCCTCGACCCGGAGTTTGCCTACCATGGCGAAAGACAACAGTTTCACTCCTCCGAGATCCTTCAGGCCATGCAACACTTCGTGGAACCGGATTCCTGGCGCGTGCTCGGCATCACCAGCGTGGATCTGTATATTCCCATTCTGACCTTCGTATTCGGCGAGGCGCAGATTGGCGGACCCTGTGGTCTGGTTTCCATCCACAGGCTTCGGCAGGAATTCTATGGGCTGCTGCCGGATCTTGATCTTCTCCGCCAACGACTGGCGAAAGAAGCTGTTCACGAGATTGGCCATACCCTCGACCTCACCCATTGTGAGGACTATCAATGTGCCATGGCTCCATCCCATGCGGTGGAATTGATCGATTTGAAGGAAAGCGCGCTGTGCGGGTCCTGTCAGGCGCGCGTATTCGTGGAGTAGTCCCGGCCGCCATCGCGCAGCATGCGTTACGTGGACGATGGGTCGGCAGTGATGCTGATCGCTCGTCGTTTTCGCGTTTCCCACCTCGCGCGGAATTCCGACATGATGTTTGGCGATCATTGTTTTCAGCGAGCATTTATAGGATTCGCACTCGCTGAACTCGGCCCCTGGCGTGCAACGAATCGATCTTCCAGCCTTGAGAAAACTGAACGAAGCTTTCTCATGAAGGACGATCGTGATGCTGTACAAGTGCGCGAACCAGGCTTGCAATACACCCTTCCGGCGCTTGCGGGAAGGGAAACTGTTTCAGGTTGAGACGGAATATTTTCCCGGCCGAGGACCTGCCGCCCGCACGCCGCGAAAAACGCGGCCAGGGCGCCGCATCGAGCATTATTGGCTTTGCGACGAGTGTTCCCCATTTGTCACGCTGACCTTCGACCGCGATCGAGGTGTGATCACGGTTCCGTTGCCTGACGGATCGGGAAGGAAGACGGTCAAACTCATATCGATGGACCGGGTTTCGGACGCGATCGATTTCGATAATGCCTCGCTGCAACCCACCCTGCGCGAGGTGCGGAAATGACGAAGGGACCTGTTTTCTGCACAATTTGCCTCACAACTCGAAAGAGGGACGAGGAATGGTTTCTGCTGGTTGAGAACCGTTGGATGGACCGGCTGAAAGTTCTGGGCTGGCATGACGAACTGGCTTCCAGCCCGGCAACTCACGTAGCTTGTTGTGCTTCGCACGTGCAACTGCTTGCGATCCACTGGATGACCACCGGAACGCTCCACTACCCATTCGCGCACACCGAGGCTTGGGCCGATTCCTCGGAAAGCCCTCGCGCCGTTCGTGTGTCATCCATGAAGGATGAGCCCGACATGACTGGAGTCAGAGTGCTGGAAGAGCTAGCGGTTCATCGCGAGACCATTGACAGAATTCTGGTCGAAAATCCAGCTTCTCTGGCCGTCATGCTCACTGCATTGAAGGATGCGTTACCCGAGCAGGCCGATCGGTCCGAGATCACCGGACTCCACGCGTGTCAGGAGTATGCCCTGAGCGAGGCCTAAGGGGCACTGGATTCAGTCAAGCTTTGAAAGGGATGGCCGTCAGGCCATCCGTATCGCAGCCAAAAATGCTGGCTTGAGCCCCTGGTGGCCTCCGGGCAATACTTCGTCAAAGCATTCCTGACTCTTCTTGGCAACAGGCCAAAGCCGATGTCAATCGACGCCTGCCTTCTGCCAAGCCTGCCAATCTTCATTTACGGCGGCTACCATCTCGCGAGCTGCGGCGTACAGCCAATTGGCTTTCTGGCTTTTGAGGTGCTTTCGGATTTCCTTTCCCTCGTCGCGGTTCCCCATGTGAATATTCGCGGTTTCCCAGCCCATGGAAAAAAGCAGGCGGCACTCATCCCGGTTTTTGGGGAGCACGCCAAGTTCGATCCGCGAGCAGTGCGGGGACAGGCGCCGCACAATCCATCGGCCACGCAAGTGAACGAAAGGATCCGGGCAACGTACCGCTCGCGATAAGACCGCCTGGTACCAGATCTCGGCCGGACCCGGAAGGTCATACGCCCAGAATACAGACGAGGGGACAAGCATCTTTGCCTCGCGCGCGATCTTCCCGCCGTGGAATTCAGCGAGAGCCACGAAGCGCTGATGCCCCAGGCTCCCCAACCCTGCTACCCGGCGAGCCAAACGGTACTGGAGGTGCGGATCGGGCAGAAGGTGTTCGATGGCTTCACGAGCGCTAAGAGAGACTTCACCCCGGACGGATGGCAGAGCGTCCATCTTCGCCCAAAAACGATCGGGGTCGCGCAATTCATTGAGGGCGATCGATCGCAGCCATTTGTTGCCTTCCTCCAGCACAAACGGTTTCCCGCCTTCGGCCAGGGACTTGGTATAGCCATCAAGAATTTCAGCGCAGGCGTCTTTCCCAGAAGCCGCAAGGTGACTGTCCCCGATCGCCAGGAGCGCGCTGGTGGCCAGGCGCACCAGATCGTTGGTGTAAGGAAAGTCCGCGGCCTCATCGAAGTCGTTCACGCCCCAGATGAGGCGTCCTTCCACATCTCGCCACGTTCCGAAATTTTCGATGTGAAGATCGCCAACGGACAGAATCCGGGGAGCCTTATCCGCGTCCGAACAGACCTCCGGCCAGATCTGCACCCATCGGTAAAATGTGGCCCGCAGGAAGGGGAACACGGATTCGGCCATCCTCTTGTGCTTCAGGCGCAGATCCGCCTCGACCAGTTCGGTGTGCGATTTAAGCCAGTCCTCGTAACGTGCTGTAGCCTTGACGATATTCATCTGCGTGCGGGAATGAACGATAGTGCCGACAAAATGGGATGTCAATGCTGGAGAAACTGGCCTGTTGAGAACGAAATCTCAAAGGGAGTGTGAGCACAGTGAGAACACGCGGAGATAGCGCTGGATGCTCTCCGCGTGCTCTGCGGCGGTTCTCTGCGCTCTCTGCGGTTTGAGATTTTCGTACCCGGCGGTGAACCAACTTCGGGGTGACAATCAAGAAAACGACCTCGAGGGTCGTTGCTCGGGATATTTCTGATCTACCAGAGTGGGAGATTCGCCGGCCCTAGCGCATCGATTCCTCAACCTCGGAAATCCAATCCGGGCGCTTCAGGACCTCGCGGGGCTTGGGACCGTCCGCCGCACCGACGATTCCGTCCCGTTCCATCAGGTCGATCAAGTGCGCCGCTCTCCCGTACCCGATGCGCAGCCGACGCTGCAGCAGGGAAGTGGAGGCCTTCCCGAACTCCACCACCAGCCGGACCGCGTCGTTGTAGAGGGGATCGTTTTCCAATTCGCCTTCCGCTGCGTCGCCACCCGCCTCTCCAGCCTCACGCTCCTCGCGTGGAGGTTGCAGGAAGTCCTCGACATACTGCGCGGCCGCCTGCGACCGCCAGAACTCCACCACGGCCGCAATTTCCTTCTCCGTTACCAACGGCGCGTGCAGCCGGTGCACGCGTGCCGAACCCGACGGCAAATACAGCATGTCGCCGCGTCCGAGCAACGCCTCGGCGCCGTTTGAATCCAGAATGGTCCGCGAATCGACCTTGGTCGCAACCCGGAACGATATCCGAGCCGGGAAGTTCGCCTTGATGAGACCCGTGATCACATCCACGGAAGGCCGCTGCGTCGCCAAAACCAGGTGAATGCCCACCGCACGCGCCATTTGTGCCAGGCGTGTGACGGACTCTTCCACGTTCCCCGCATCCAGCATCATCAGGTCAGCCAGCTCATCGATGATGATCACGATATAGGGGATCGGCCGCTCTTCGGAGTCCTCGCCAAACAGGCTGGGCGTGCCGTCTTCGTCGAATAGCTTGTTGTACTGATCGATATTCCGAACGCCCTTTTCGGCGAGCAGTTTCAGCCGCCGTTCCATCTCGCGCACGGCATTGCGCAATGCGTTGGAGGCAAGCTTCGGCTCGGTAATGATGGGCGTAAACAGGTGCGGAACGCCTTCGTAGTTGCCCAGTTCCAGCCGCTTCGGATCGACCAGGATCAGGCGCACCTGCTCCGGTGTCGCCTTGTACAGGATCGACATGATGAACGCATTGATCGCGACCGATTTGCCGGTTCCCGTGGAGCCCGCAATCAGCAGGTGCGGCATAGTCGCGAGATCGGCCACCGCGATTCGTCCATTGATGTCTTTCCCCAGCGCCAGCGTCAGTTTCGACTTCGACCCGAGGAATTCCGTGGACTCGATGTTTTCGCGCAGCCAGATGATTTCGCGATCCCGATTGGGTACCTGGATGCCCACCGTCGACTTGCCGGCCATGCGCTCCACCAGGATGCTCTCGGCCTTGAGCGCGAGGCAGAGGTCTTCGGTCAGATTCGTGATCCGGCTGTACTTCACGCCCGCTTCGGGCTTGTACTCGAAAGTCGTGACTACGGGCCCGGGGTTGATCTGAGTGACCTGCCCGAGCACATCGAACTCGGCATACTTTTCCGTGAGCACCTGTGCGAGGATCTTGAGCTCGTCGGCATCCACGGACTGTGCACCGTCGGGCCGATGCAGCAGGCTGCTGGGCGGCAGTTTGAAGCCACCAGCAATGCGCGGCATGGTGGTTTTATGCTTCTGGGCACGATCAGCGCGCTCCGAAACCTCGGGCACGATCACACCCGATTCGGCTCGAGGTTCGGCCGCGATTGCAGAAAGCGCAGCTGCGTTGGGCACAGGTGAACTTTCGCCTTTGCGATTGAGATCCTCGTCCATTTCCGGCGTCAGCATGCGGTCGATTCCGGTTCGAACCGCAGGTGTAGTGCCGGCATCCTGCCGGCTGTCCAGCGGGCGTCCCGCCCGCTGCTCCACCACAGGCACCATGGCCCGTCCCGGCACCAGTTGTGCCGTAACCACCGGCTTGCTGGCCCGCCGCTTCTCCAGTTCGCGCTGCAGCTTGCGTTTCGCGCGTTCCTCGCGCCAATCACGCCAGCGGTCGCGCAGCGCAAACGCGAAAGCAAACCGCGTCGGGATCCACACCTGGACGCTGGAGAAGGAGAACGCGGTCGACAGGTAGAGCGCCACCGCGAGCACGGTCGCGCATACGATGTACGCTCCGGCGAGATTGAGGTAATGGATCAGGAAATCTCCCACGACCCGCCCCACCAGACCTTCCATCGGAATCACGTGCATCCAGCGCACGTGCCCGGGCAGCAAAGCCAGGAACGCCGGCACGAAGGTCATCAACCAGATGGCGCCCATACTCTTCGCCATCGGCGATTGCACCCTCCGCGAGCGGAACCACCGCGCGCCCAGCACGGCCGGAAACACGGGGAGAAGGAAGGCGCCGATCCCAAAGGCCTGCAGGCACAAGTCGGAGATCACGGCGCCCACGATGCCGATCCAGTTGCGCGCTCCACGGGCCGTTGTCAGGACCGAGGCGCTGTTGAACGATGGATCCAGCGGCGAATAGGATCCGAGCGCGAGGAAAAGGAGGAGCGCGGAGATGATCAGCAGGAATCCGACAAGCTCATTGAGTCGCCGGTTGCTGGTCGGATGGAAGATGCGCGCAAAAGTCTTCATGAAGGCGTATTTCCACACCACTGGCCCCGTTCAGACCCTACGTAACCAGTGACCGAAGCGCGCCAGAGCCTATCGATTATGCCAAGAATCAGCTCCGCCGACAATGAAGGAATGTGTGCCGTCGGTATCAACTTAGTTTCAGGGCGAAGGAGAAGCAAACGCCGCGCGCCGATCGGCTTACGAATCAAGGTGTTGAGGTCCGACCGATGGGCAACGACCATCGCGCCTGTCCAGACCGGAATAGGACACACTTTGCGTACTTCGCAACATTTCTTTAGGACCTCTCCTTTGGACCTCCGCCGATTAAAAGCTCTTCTCTGCGCCCACTGCGAAACCTCCGCGTCCTCTGCGATTTAAGATTTTCTTTGGGGACTGTACGTACAACCCTATCCCGCCAATCGCGTCGCGAATATCAGCACCGCCGTCCCAATCACAATGCGGTACACCGCGAAGGGCGCGAACCCCCTCCTCCGCACCCAGGCCATGAACCAGGCAACGCTCCCATACGCGACGATGAACGAAACCACAAATCCAATCGCCAGGATTACCCATTGCTCGGGCGTGATCTGCGAGACGCCAATCGGGTTCTCGCCCTTCCCCCGGAGTGATTTCAAAAGCGTATAGCCGGTCGCCACGACCATGGTCGGAATCGATAAGAAGAACGAGAACTCCAGCGCCGAAGCCCGCGACATCCCTGCCAGTTGCCCCGCGGCAATCGTCGCCATCGACCGCGACGTTCCCGGAAACACTGCCGACAGAATCTGGCACGCTCCAATCCAGACTGCCTGCCCCAGGCTCATATCCTCCATGCGCCAGATGCGAATCGGGCTGCCCGAAGCGCCCGCCCCGGCCTTCTCCCAGATCGCTTTCTTCGCATCCACCACCCACATCACGATGCCACCAAGCAGCAGCGCGGCGCCCATGACGTACAAGCTCTCCAGGTTCTTACCGATGACCTTGGTCAGCAGGTACGAAGGAATCGCGGTCACGACAAAGGCAACCATGGTCAGCCCCAGAGGATGCGTCAATACCGTCCGATCCCCGCGTTCGCCTCGCGGGAAGGTTGACAGGAACTTCGCGATCCGCTCGCGGAAATATACCGGCAGACAAAGAATTGCGCCCAACTGGATCACAATCGAGTACATCTTCCAGTACCCATCCGAGAGCGAAACATGAAGTAGACTTTCAGCAATCCGCAAGTGCGCCGTGGAACTCACCGGCAGAAATTCCGTCAGACCCTCCACGATACCAAGCACCACCGACAACAAGTAATCGTTCAAGCTTCCTCCCCGGAGAAGCACTAGTATCCCAGAGATTTGTGGTTTGGCCAGATTGTGAAGTTGGGTACGGAGCAGGGTAGCAATCAGGCTCTAGGCTCTAGGCTCTAGCAGCCAAGGCTCTAGCTCACTTTTGGTGATCGCTCTGCGCCTGTAGCTACCGACTTTGGGTGCAGGTATAGTTTGAAACTTTCCAGGCCTGAGGAAATACCCCGAGGATCTTTGCAATCCAGCAAAAGTCGTTGCTGATTCGGTAGCCATACCAGATAGTCGAAATCTGGTTGCTAGCCTGATTGCTAGAGCCTAGAGCCGAGAGCCTAGTGCCTAGAGCCTGCTTTTCTACTCCACAAAATTCCCGTACGTCGGAACATCCTGCTGGACCAGAAACATCAGCCGTTGCGCACGCGCTGCCCAGTCCGATTGCGGATACTGCTGCACAATTTTCTGGGTCAGCGCAATGGTCCTGCTCTTGGCCTCGTCAGCCTTTTTTCGCTGCTCGTCCGTCTTATAAATGTCGATTAACGCCGCCCGCCGCTTGGCCGCCAGATAGAGGGCTTCCGGAGCCGCAGGCGAGCCCGGCCGGTCTGCAGCA
>Ga0307478_10002139_pt1 | contig 16007 bp, 13 predicted proteins | sample atmos_gasesECM4C_2_FD_203713 | JGI IMG/M metagenome (GOLD analysis project Ga0307478, IMG submission 203713) | Hardwood forest soil microbial communities from Morgan-Monroe State Forest, Indiana, United States - atmos_gasesECM4C_05 | ecosystem: Environmental > Terrestrial > Soil > Temperate...
AAAGACGCGCCGGCCCGCAGGGTGATGAGGTGGCTACGGCCCTTGGGGTCGGTCAGCTGCACCGGTTCCCCGGCCGTCAACGGGCCGCGCCGCGGTTTGGTCATAACGGTCACAGTAGCGGGGCCGGAGGTCAGACGCCGGCGAAGGCGAGGTCGACGTCACGGGCGGCCAGCACGCCGTAGACCTGACCGGACGGCTCAACCAGCAAGTACTCCGTGGCAGGGGCCTGGCGGATCGCGTCCAACAGGGCCATGCCGGACAGGTCGGCGGACAGCACCAGGCTCGGCTCGAGCGTCCTGGCCAGCGAGCCCGCCTCGATCCAGGGCCGCCGCTGCTCCGGCGTGGCCATCACCGCCGTCTCGTTGAGGATCGCGATCGGCTTGTCGTCGTGATCGACGACCACGACCGCCCGGGCCTTGCTCTCATCCGCGCGCCTGATCGCCTCGGCCAGCGGGGTGTCGGCGGCGACCGACACCGCCTTGCGGGCCAGCCGACGGGCCTGCAGCGCGGGCAGCCGCTCGCGGAACCTGGTGGCCTTGATGGCCTGGCCCGCGCCCGTCCACATGAAGGCGGCGATCACCGCCAGCCACACCACGGTGACCAGGTCCCCGCCGATCCTGGCCTCGACCGGCGGCGCCAGCACCAGGACGAACAGGCCGAGCGCGAGCACACGGCCCGCCCAGGCGGCGACGATGGTGGACGTCCCGGGACGGCCGGTGACCTTCCAGATCACGGCCCGCAGCATCCGCCCGCCGTCCAGCGGCAGTCCGGGCAGCAGGTTGAAGCCCCCGACGACCAGGTTGGCCCACATGAGCTGGGAGATCAGCGTGCCGCCGATGGTGCCCGCGGTGACCACGTGGGTCAGGCCCCAGCCCCCGGCGGCCAGGAGCAGCGAGAGCGCCGGGCCGGCCGCCGACACCAGGAACTCACGCCCCGGCGTCTGCGGTTCCCGCTCGATCTCGGAGAACCCGCCCAGCGGGTACAGCAGGATGCGGCGCACCGGCAGCCCGAACCCGCGCGCCACCACCGAATGGCTCAGCTCGTGGACCAGGACGGACAGGTAGAGCAACACGACGAACGCGGCGGCGACCACGAACCTGGTGGCCCCGTGAAAGGTCGAGGCCAGGTCGTTGGCGTAGACGAAGATGAAGACCCCGGCGATCACGAACCAGTACGGCGAGATGTAGACCGGGATGCCAAACGGGCGCGCGAGGACGATCCCAGGGCCGGCATCGCGGCGCTGCGGCTGCTTCTGCTTCTGCGGCGTCGTGCTTGCCACGATACCGATGCTACGTGGAGTGTCGAACCGCAGCGCCGAGCAGACCGCGCGACATCCCCCAGAATGTCGGCGCCGTGCCCTACGGTTCAAGGGTGGAAGAAACCGCGGCGGTTATGGATGTGTTGCCCGGCTCACCGGACGAGGAAGCGGCGGTCAGGGAGCCGTTGGGGCCGGCGCTCTCGCCGTCGCGCGCGGCGGATTTCATGACGTGCCCGCTGCTGTACCGGTTCCGGGTGATCGACCGGCTGCCTGAGCCGCCAACCCAGGCTACGGCGCGCGGGACACTGGTGCACGCCGCGCTGGAGCGGCTGTTCGACCTGCCCGCGGCCGAGCGGACCCCGCAGGCCGCGCAGGCGCTGGTCCTGCCGGAGTGGGACCGGCTGGCCGCCGACGAGCCGGACCTGGCCGCGCTGTTCCCCGACGAGGCCGAGCGGGCCAGCTGGCTGCAGTCCGCCATCGCGATCCTGGACGCGTACTTCACCCTCGAGGACCCCCGCAGGCTCGAGCCCGCCGCGCGGGAGAGCTACGTGGAGACCACGCTGGATTCCGGGCTGCGACTGCGCGGCTATATCGACCGGCTGGACGTGGCGCCCGGCGGCGAGATCCGGATCGTGGACTACAAGACCGGGCGGGCCCCGCGCGAGGCCTACGAGGCGAGCGCGCTGTTCCAGATGAAGTTCTACGCGCTGGTTATCTGGCGGCTGCGCGGCCAGGTGCCGAGGCTGCTCCAGCTCATGTACCTGGCCGAGGGCGAGGTCCTGCGATACGCGCCGGACGAGTCCGACCTGCTGGCCACCGAGCGCAAGATCATCGCCCTGTGGCAGGCCATCGAGCGCGCCCGGGCCGCGGGCGACTGGCGGCCGAGGCCGAGCAAGCTCTGCGACTGGTGCAACCACAAGGCGCTGTGCCCCGAGTTCGGCGGTACCCCTCCCCCGCTCCCCGCGACCGACGAGGCTTAGCGGCGAGTCGCAAGCGAGGTTCCCGGGGCACGAACCGCGCTCCGTTCGGCATAAATGATCTTTTGATCAGGGTCAGGAACTCACACCGAGTACGGCGTAGTTGTACATGCCGTAGAACGCCTGCACGTAGACGTTGGTGAGCCTCGGCGACCGGTACAGCAGGGTTTTCTGGTAGATCCCGGGCAAGATGGCCGCGTCCTTCATGACCTGCTCGTCGATCTGGGACCAGATCGACGTCCGGGCCGTGCCGGCGACCGAAGCGGACTGGACGAACAGGTTGTTCACCACCGGGTCGTTCTCTTCGGAGATATTGGTGTTGCCGGGTTCTCGGCCAGTTCCGGGCGCAGTACCTTCACCGCCACCAGGTGGCCGTCCTTCGCGGCACCCAGGTAGACCACGCCCATCCCGCCGGCACCCAGCCGGGCGGTCAGCCGGTAGCGGCCGACCCGCGCAGGGTCGCCAGGCAAGAGCTGCGCCAGCGTCAACGAGACCCCCCTTCCGACCCCGGGACAATGGTGCCATGGAGGGCTGCGCCCAGCAGCCGAGCAGAAGATTGATTCCTGAACGTTACATGATGTCACCTTTGTGGCGTGTGGGATCGGTGGGCCGCTACGGCCGGGAAGCACCCGCGGGAGGACTAGTCGTTCTCGACGACGAAGTCCCACTTGGCGACGATGTTCCGGCCGTCCGGCGCCCAGCGCATCAGCCCCTCCCCGGTCGCCTCCACCGCGCGGAGCTCAAAGCTGATCTTCTGCCCGGGCCGCAGCACGGGCGGCGGTTTCGGCTGGCCGGCCACGAGGGCGGGCCGGTAGACGTTGTTCTCGTCGTCGATGCTGCTGAAATCGGACGCCGAGACCGGCACCGGACCGGTGGCCCCGGACATGGTGACGATCCAGGTACAGGTCGTGGTCGGAGCCTGATAGGGCAGGCCCTCGCCAGGCACCTCGGGACCGGTCACGGTGACCAGCACGCTCCACTGCGGCGTCTTGACCTTGACGCCGTCGCCCTGGCTGGTCAGGGCGGGCCGCTGGACGGTGCCGGTCAGCACCGTGTCGCTGTGGTAGTTCAGGGTGCCGGACGGCAGGTACGTCGGGTACCCGCCGTACGTGGCAGCGCTGTTGGCCTGGCCGCCTGCGGCGGCGGGGTTGGCCTGGCCGCCTGCGGCGGCGGGGTTGGCCTGGCCGCCTGCGGCGGCGGGGTTGGCCTGGCCGCCTGCGGCGGCGGGGTTCGCCCCGTGGCCCGCGCTGGCCGCCGAGCAGCCGGCCAGCGCGAGCAGGAGAGCGGCCAGCGGCGCGCTCCGTGGCGTGCGTATGGTCATGCCCGCCCAGGGAGCGTATGGCGACGGCGCAGGTACATCAGGTACCCGCCCGCCGCGATCAGGGCCAGGACCGGCACGCCGACCGCGAGCGAGGTCCGCGCCCACGGTGAGGAGGGCACGACGCCGCCCGGGGTGGTGTAAGAATCCAGGCTGGCCAGGCCGAAGCCGGACGGGTTGTTGAACACGTCACGGCCGAACGGCCGCAGGCCGGGCTGGGCAGCGTAGCCGATATGACCCTGGCCATCCAGCCCGCCGGACACCGTCCCGGCCGGGAGCGGGGTGTGGTCGTGGCCGGCCTTGACGTTGAACAGGTCCTCCATCGTCCGCAGCCAGCTGTAGTGGTTGTAGTAGACGGTCGAGACCGTACCGGGCCTGATGAACGGGCTGATCAGGACGCTGCCGGTGTCGCCGCCGCCCGGGGTCGCGGAGGTGGCGTTCCACAGCGGGTCCGGGGTCTGGCCCTTGGCCAGGGCGTTCGGGTCACCCTCGGCGCTGAGCGTGATGCTGCTCACCGTCCCGGTCGGGTCGACCGGAGTGCCGTCCTGGCTGACCAGCTGGAAGGACCCGACCGTGGCCGAGCCGGTGTTGGTGGTCGGGAACTGCGGCCCGGTGTCGGTCACCGCCCCGACGAAGGAGTTCGCCGGGATGTTGGTGCCGGTCACCGCGCGGCCGGTGTCATCGGCCACGATCGAGCTGTCGGTGATGGTGCTCGAGGAGGCTCCGCCGGTCACCGTGTCGGTTCGCGCCGCGGGCGGGCTGCCCGCGCCGCCGCGGACGATGCCGGGCACGCAGTCCGATGGCACCAGGGTCGGGCTGGTCTGGGTACACACCGGCGGCCGGTCGATGAAGGCGTTGTTGCCCGGCCCCGGGTAGAGCTGATCACCCTGGGCGTTGGTGCCGAGCGTGGAGTTCGGGCCGGTGGGCTCGTAGTTCACGTTGCGGCCGAACAGGTTCTCCCCGGCCGTGTCGGACTTGAGACTGCTGGTGAAGTTCGGCTGGTCTTGCGAGGTCGGGGCGTAGTCGTTGGCGTTGTTGAAGCTGTTGCCCGTGTAGGTGAACGGCGCGAAGGCCTCGTCGAAGGTGACGTCGATCAGGCCGCCCTGCTTGAACGCGGGCGACTGCTCGATGAGCGGGATGTAGTACTGAAGGAACAGGTCGGAGGCGTACAGGCCGCCGGTGAAGTTCTTCGGCGTGGTCGACTCGGGATCGTCCGGGATCGGCGAGTTGTAATTCGGGGCCCCGTTGGCGCTGAACGCGCCGGACAGGTTGTTGCCCTTGCAAACCGCGTCATGGGCGTCGCTGCAGTTGTCCGGGGTGATCCAGCTGAAGGCCGGCGTGGTGCTGGCCTTCTGCAGGTCGTGGACCAGGCCGTCGGCGGGGTTATCCAGGTTCGCGATGTGGTTGGCGTCGCAGTTGGTGCCGCCGCCCGGCGGCTCGTTGAGCGGCGGGGACACCGAGTTGTCGGACTGCACCGCGCCGGTCAGCGACTCGAACCATCCGAACGGGAAGTGCTTGGCCACGTACTGGTCGTTCGGCTGCGCCGCGGTGAGCGTGGTCACACCGGCCGGGAAATCGCCGGCCATGTTGGTCGGGTTGGTGTCCGGGTTGTTGGCCGCGGTACCCGGGCCGGCGCACGTCGCCGCCTCCCGGTTCGGCACGGTGTTCGCCACGAACTGGGTCGAGCCCGGGGTCTGCTCGCCGCCGATGTCCTGGGCGTAGCCCTTCCAGGTCACCCCGGCCGCGTTGAACTGGTTGAACAGGGTGGGGACGTCGGTCGGGTAGGTGCAGCCGTTCGTGCCGAGCGGGGCGTTGGCGCCGCTGGGCTGGGACGCGTTGGCCGGCGAGTTCATCTGCCCGTAGTTCTTGTCGGTGAGCAGCGAGCCAGAGTGCAGGATGTCGGAGTTGGGCCCGATCAGCTTGTCCGAGACGCTGCAGTCCTCCTGGGTGTCCTCCTCGGGAGCCTGCCCGGAGACCATCGACAGATAGTTATCCTGACTGGAATGACCGGTCCCGTAGTAGTCCTTGAGCAGGACGCCCTGGGCCGGGAGGGTCTTCCATAGGTAGGTGTTCTGGTTCAGGCCACTGAACGTGGCGTCGTACGACTTGTTCTCCAGGATGATCAACCACACGTGCTTGATCGCACCGGGACGCGTTCCTGTGCTGGTGATAGTGAGCTCGCTCGCCTGAGCGGAGGGCGCGGCCAGCACTACGGCCGGGGCCATGAGGCCGGCCGCGGACAGCAATCCCACTCCGCACGCGGCGGCCACTCGGAAGAGGCGACGACTTGCCACGGAATTAGCCATGGCAACGTACATATTCCCCCAGCCCCACCGGCCGCACGGTTATAGGTAACGGCCGGCTGGCAGCAGGATGAACGTTTAGGAACCCGGCCGGCCTCAGGCCGGCTGCGGCGCGCTTTCCGGAGAGCTTGCGGACACCTGCGGGGTGTTCTCCGGGAAGTGGCACGCCACCTGGTGGCCAGGGATCAGCTCGGTCAGCGGCGGCTCGATGGTCCGGCAGATCTCCTGCGCCTTCCAGCACCGGGTGTGGAAGCGGCACGCGGGCGGGGGCAACAGCGGGCTCGGTACGTCGCCCTCCAGCCTGATGCGCTGGCGTCGCTCCCGCTGACCTGTCGGGCTGCTGAGCGGCTCGGGCACCGGAACCGCCGACAGCAGCGCCACCGTGTACGGGTGCCGCGGTTTGGCGTAGAGCTTCTCCCGGTCGGCGAGTTCGACGATCTTACCCAGGTACATGACCGCCACCTGGTCGCTGATGTGCCGGACCACGGACAGATCGTGCGCGATCACCACGTAGGTCAGGCCCAGCTCGTCCTGCAGGTCCTCGAGCAGGTTGATAACCTGCGCCTGGATCGACACGTCGAGGGCGCTCACCGGTTCGTCGGCCACGATCAGCTTGGGCCGCAGGGCCAGGGTCCGGGCGATCCCGATGCGCTGCCGCTGGCCGCCGGAGAACTCGTGCGGGTAGCGGTTGTAGTGCTCGGGGTTGAGGCCGACGAGTTCGAGCAGTTCCTGCACGTTGCGTCTGACCCCGCCGGGCACCTTGACGTTCTGCAGCCGGAACGGGGCGCCTACGATCCCTCCGACCGTTTGCCTGGGGTTGAGCGAAGAGTAGGGGTCCTGGAAGATCATCTGGATCTCGCGCCGCAGCGGGCGCATCTGGCCCTGACGCAGGTGCGTGACGTCGTGGCCGTCGATCACGATCTGGCCGCTGGTCGGCTCGTCCAGCCGGACCAGCAGGCGGCCGGTGGTGGTCTTCCCGCAGCCTGATTCGCCGACCAGGCCCAGGGTCTGGCCCCGGGTCACCGACAGGTTGATCCCGTCGACGGCCTGGACGGCGCCGACCTTGCGCCGGAACACCACGCCGCGGGTGACCGGGAAATGCCGGACCAGGTCGGTCACCTGGAGCAGCGGGTCGCCGTCCCGCCCGGCGACCCGGCCTGCCTCCGGTGCTGGCGGCGTCTGAATCTGTTCGGTCACACCGGCTCCCTGGCTTCTGGTTCTCCGGCCTGTTCCTCGGCTTCCGGCGCCTTGTCGTTGTCCGGGATCGTGGCTGCGGACAGGTCGGCCCACTGCCGGGTCCGTTGCTCGGTGGTCAGGTGGCAGGCCGCGGCATGCCCCGGCGTCACCGCCTCGCGCAGGGGCGGCACCTCGGTCTCGCAGCGTCGGCCGCCGACCACCTCGGTGTACCGGCAGCGCGGGTGGAACGGGCAGCCCGAGGGGACCCTGATCAGGCTGGGCGGCGTGCCCGGGATGGGGACCAGCCGGGCGGTCTTCGCCCGGTCCATCCGGGGCATCGAGGACAACAGTCCCCAGGTGTACGGGTGGTCCGGCCGGCCGAAGATGTCCGCCGCGGACCCGTACTCGGCCACCCGGCCGGCGTACATGACCAGGATGTCGTCGGACAGCTCGGCCACCACGCCGAGATCGTGGGTGATGATGATGACCGCCGAGCCGAATTCCGACTGCAGGGTGGAGATCAGGTCCAGGATCTGGGCCTGCACGGTGACGTCGAGCGCCGTGGTGGGCTCGTCGGCGATGAGCAGCTCGGGATCGCAGGACAGCGCCATGGCGATCATGGCGCGCTGGCGCATGCCGCCGGAGAACTGGTGCGGGTAGTCGTCCACCCGGGTCTGAGGCGTCGGGATGCCGACCCGGCCGAGCAGGTCGACGGCGTGCTTGCGGGCGACCTGCTTGCTTACCTTGTTGTGGACCCGGTACGCCTCGATGATCTGGTCGCCCACCGTGTAGTAGGGGTGCATCGAGGACAGCGGATCCTGGAAGATCATCGCCATCTTGCTGCCGCGCAGTTCACGGACCCGGTTCGGGGTCGCGGTGACCAGGTCTTCGCCGTCCAGCCGGATGTGGCCGGTGATCTCGGCCTTGGTGCCCTGATGCAGGCCCATGATGCCCATGCTGGTCACGCTCTTGCCCGAGCCCGACTCGCCCACGATGCCCAGGGTGCGACCGCGTTCGAGGCCGAACGAGATGCCGTCCACCGCCCTGACCAGGCCGTCGTCGGTGCGGAAATGGATCCGGAGGTCCTCGACCTCAAGCAGGGGCGCCATCAGAACCGGACCCTCGGGTCGACGACCGCGTACAGAATGTCCACGATCATGTTGGCGATGACGATGAAGAACGCGGCGAGCAGGACCACGCCCTGGATCTCGGGCAGGTCCTGGTTCTGGATGGCCTCAATGGTGAACTGACCCAGACCGGGGAAGGAGAACGTCGTCTCGGTCAAGATCGCGCCGCCGAGCAGCAGGCCGAGGTCCAGGCCGAAGATCGTGACGATGGGCGTCAGCGCGGCTCGCATTCCGTGTTTGACGATCACTTTGCGTTCCGGCAAGCCTTTGGCCCGAGCGGTTCTGATGTAGTCCTCTCCCATCGTCTCCAGCATTCCCGCCCTGGTCAGCCGGGCGTACAGCGCCGCATACAGGAAGGCCAGGGTAACCCAGGGCAACACCAGGTTACGCGCCCACAGCAGCGGATTCGCAGTGATGGCGACGTAGTGCACGTCGGGGAAGATCGGCCACTTGTAGCTGAACAGCTCCAGGGCGATCAGCCCGGTGAAGAACACCGGCAGCGACACGCCGGCCAGCGCGATGCCCATGGAGAACCGGTCGAAGATGCTGCCGCGGCGCAACGCGGACAGCACGCCGATGGACACCCCGCCGATCAGCCACAGGACGGATGCACCGATGGCCAGCGACAGCGTGACCGGGGCGTCGCTGATCAGCTGGGGCCAGACCGGCTCCTGGTTGCGGAACGAGTAGCCGAAGCACGGGAACGGGCAGTAGCTGACGTCGGGGCCATTGTTGTAGTGGACGCCCGCCACGATGCCCTTGATGAACCGCCCGTACTGCAGGTAAACCGGTGCGTTCAGCCCGAGCTTGATCTCGACGGCCTTGATCGCCGACGGGATGGGGTTGCGCCCGACGTACTGGGCGGCGAGCTCATAAGAGGTCTGCCCGGCCAGCCGCGGCACCAGGAAGAAGATCGCGAACGTGATCGCGCTGACCAGGAGCAGCAGGAACACGGTCAGAATGAGGCGCCGGATGATGAAGAAGATCATCGCGTACGACGCCGCCGCCGGGCGGGGGTGGATGTTCCCCCGCCCGGCAGCGGCGCCTTCACCTGCTCTCTACGCTCGGGCCTTCACGGTCACGAACTCACACCCAGCACCGCATAGTTGTACATGCCGTAGTACGCCTGGACGTAGACGTTGGTGAGGTTCGACGGCCGGTACAGCAAGACCTTCTGGTACACCATGGGCAGGATGACGGCATCCTTCATGACCTGCTCGTCGATCTGGGACCAGACCGCCGTCCGGGCCGCGCCGCTGAGCTTCGACGACTCGGTGAACAAGTTGTTGACCACCGGGTTGTTCTCTTCGGCGATGTTGGTGTTGCCGGTGGGCGCGATGGTGTTCCCGGCGACGAGCTCGTCGAGGAAGCCGAAGCCGTTGGGCCAGTCAGCGCCCCAGCCGCCCGCGGCCAGGCCGAGGCCGTGCGAGTGCACGTAGGCCGGCGAGCCCGCGAAGTCGGTGTAGTAGCTGCCGGACGGGTAGCCCTTCAGCGTCACCTTGATCCCGGCCGTGGCCAGCGAAGCCTGCAGCGCGGTGACGGCGGCGACCTCGGTCGGCCGGTCACTGCGGTAGGCCATGCTGGTGCTGAAGCCGTTCGGCTGGCCGCACATCGCCAGTTGCTGCTTGGCCGCGCTGAGGTCCCCGGTCGGCTGGGACAGCGCATTGTAGTAGTCGAACGACTTGTAGCCGATGATGTTCGGCGGCATCACCGTGCTGGCGATAGCGCCGCCCGCGACCGGGCCGCCCCACGCGGTCTGCATGGTCACCTTGTTCGCCGCGTACTCGACGGCCTCACGGCAGTGCAGGTTGTTCAGCGGCGCGACCTTAGTGTTGATGTAGATGAACCGCGCGAACCCGTTGACCGGGTTGTCGGAGTTGGCCTTGAGCGTCGGGTTGGCCAGAACCTGGGCCCGCCCGGCGGCGGCCATGCCGGTTCCGGCCAGGTCCACCTGGATGTCACCGTGGAGCAGGCGGTTGTCGATGTCGGCCTGGTTCACGTTCATGTTGACGATGATCTGGCTGGCCAGCTGCTTGGCGTTCGGGTCCGTGGCCGGGTTCCAGTTGGGGTTGGGCACCAGGATGAGCTGCTTGTTCAGCGTGTAGCTCTTGAACATGTACGGACCGGTCGACAGCGGGTGCAGCTGGTAGTTGCTGCCGGTGTCCGCGCTCGGCAGCACCGGGGCGGTGTTCGGGAACGCGAGCACGTCCGGCAGGTCCGGGAACGGCGACACCAGGTGGAACACCAGCGTGGTCGCGTTCGGCGTGTCGATCGCGGTCAGGCCGGTCGAGCTCTTGTCCTTATACGGCCCGGGGTACTTCGGGTCCGTAAGCAGCACCTGGTAGTAGGTCGGGCCATTGGCCAGCACCGACCGGTCGTAGGTGCGCTCAATCGCGTACTTGACGTCCGCGGCGGTGACGACCGTGCCGTTCTCGAACTTGACGTCGGGCTGGATGTGGAACGTCCAGGTCAGTCCGTTGTCGCTGGTCGTGCCCATGTCCGTGGCCAGGTCCGGCACGAGCTGCAGACCGCACGAGCCCGGGCAGGACTTGTAGGTGAACATCGGCATGGCGTAGAGCCGGTCGAAGTTCAGCATGAACGCGTAGTAGGTGTTGCCGGGGTCGGTCGAGTCCGGCGTGTTGCTCAGGTCGTAGGTCAAGGTGCCGCCCTTGTGGGTGGACGGGTTGACCACGCTGGTAATGCCGGCGTTGAACGCCACCGTCCCGGGCGTCGTCGTATTCGTGCTGCCGCTGCTGCTACCGCTGCTGCTGCAAGCACTTATCAAGAGTGCTGCGACCGCGCCGACCGCAGTCGCCGCGATGATGCTGCGTCTCTTCATGCCGTGAACCCGCCTCCTGTAATCGTTCACGTCAGGGCTGCGTACCGCTGGTTACCGGGTCCTCGGATCCAGCGCGTCACGCAACCCATCACCGAATAGGTTGAATGCCAATACCGTGATGAAAATCGTCAGCCCGGGGACGATCATGTACTCCGGGTCGATGTAGTAGAAACCGTTCTGCACCGCGCTGGAGAGCATCTGCCCCCAGGTGGGCGTGGGCACGTAGAGACCGACGCCAAGGTAGTCCAGGGCCGCCTCGAACAAGATGTTGGTCGGGATGAGCAGGGTCGCGTAGACCAGGATCGGCGCCACCAGGTTCGGCAGCAGCTCACGGAACAGGATGTACGGTGGGCGCGCGCCCAGGCTGCGGGCGGCGTCGACGAACTCGCGCTCGCGCAGCGACAAGGTCTGACCGCGGATGATCCGTCCCATGTACGGCCAGTTGAAGAAGCCGATGACGAAGATCAGGACCGCGATCCGCAGCGAATTCCCGGACAAGCCGAACGCGCTGCTCGGGATCACGCCCGCCAGGGCCAGCGCGAAGACCAGCAGCGGGAAAGCGAGGAACACGTCCATGGCCCGGGCGATGAGCGAGTCGATCCAGCCCCCGAAGTAGCCGGCCACGACGCCGAAGAAGGTGCCGATGCCGACCGCGAGCACGGTGGCCGCGAACGCGATCAGCAGCGAGTACTGGGCGCCGACGACGATCCGGGCCAGCAGGTCACGGCCGGTCTCCGGCTCGACGCCCAGCGGATGGGCCAAGCTGATCCCGCCGAACGGGCCGATGGGCTTCAAGAACGTCGGGTTGATCAGGTTGGAGTTGTACACATCCGGGTTCTGCACCACGTGCGGGCCGATGATGGCGACCAGGATCAGGAACACCACGACGATGCCGCCGCCCATGGCGACCTTGTCCCGGCGCAGCCGCATCCAGGCGATCTGCCCCAGGGACCGGCCTTCGATCGCCTTACCCGCGACGGACAGCGGAACGTCCGGCTCCGGCCCGCCCGGACCCGTCGCCACGTCTATGGGCACGGCCATCGTCTGAAAACCACTCTCTGTGCTCGGATACAGGCATCTATCGCGTCCGGGACCGGCCCCCACGGTTACCGCAATCTAGCGCCTCGGCCTTTACCTAGTGAGATTCCGTCATTTCACGCGTGGGTACCAGTCCCGCGCCGCAGTCGTAGCGTGATCGTGACTAAAACCCGTCCTAAATGTCATAGTGTGCTACGGACGAGATCCATGTGACTACAGAGCACGGCCGCAGCCCTACCGTCCCGATCACGACGCTACGCCTGAGTGACCCCAGACCTGATGGAATCTATGGCAACAGGCGGGATTTGCGGGAAGATTTCCTAGGTGATGCCGTGACGGCGCAGGATGTCCTCGACGTCCCCGAGGTCGTCGTCATCGTCGGCCGCGTTCTTGCCCTTGCGCGCCTTGACCGGGGTCTGGGCCGACGGCGTGGTGGCGACCGACGCCGTCCGCGGCGCAATATCCCGCCCGGCGGTCCTGGTTGTTGCGGCCCCGACGGCCTGCTGGTCCTGGCCCCGCTGGCCCCGCTTGCCCTGGCGTCGCCGAAGCGGGCCGGACACCACGAACAGCAGCACGGCCAGCCCGGCGACCGCGATGCCGGCCCATTTCTCGGTTGAGAACACGAAGCCCTTCGCGAAGTCCGCGATGGCGACCCCGATCTGCCAGAACATCTTGACCGCGCCGGTCAGGTACGCGGCCAGCGGCAGCAGCGACCACGCCGCGCCGCGCAGGCCCGATCCCAGGCCACGACGCCGCATGACGAAGTAGCTCAGCACCAGGCCGAGTCCGGTCAGTGCCGCGCACAGCGGCAGCGAGACGATCTGGTCGTAGGTGGACATCCGCACCTCCCCGCGGTTCTACCTGAAGTGTAGGTCGTGATCCGTGCGGAATCCCTGGGGCTACCCCCCCGGCTTAACCCTTATTCCGCCGGCGTCGGCGGTCAGGTCGAGCAGGGAGCCGGCCACGGTCCGGCCGGGCGCGGGCGGGATCGGGACCAGCGACGGCACGGCGAACACCCGGCAGCCCGCCGCCTCCGCCGACGCGACGCCGTTCGGCGAATCCTCCAGCGCGAAGCAGTCGCCGGGGTCCACGTCGACCAGCTTGGCCGCGAGCAGATACGGCTCGGGGTCGGGCTTGGTGGCGGTCACGTCCTCGGCGCACACCAGCACGTCGAACCGCATTCCGGTGCTGGCCAGCACGGCGTCCATGAAGCCGCGCTCGGACGAGGTCACCAGCGCGTGCGGCAGGCCGGCGTGCCTGACCGCGGCGAGCAGTTCGCGCGCGCCGGGCTGGACCGGGACGCCGTCGCGGCGGACGCGCTCGATGATGTCGGACATGAGCCACTCGCCGATCAGTTCCGGCGCCGCGGCCCGGGTCGCCTTCGACAGCAGGTACCGCACCGAGCGCTCCAGGCTCCCGCCGAGCAGCTGCGCCTGGTCTTCTTCTGACCAGCTGGCCCCGAGCCTGGCCATGATCGCCGTCTCGGCCTCGAGCCAGAGCGGCTCGGAGTCAATCAGCAGCCCGTCCATGTCGAACAGGACAGCTACCCGCGCTTCAGACACTGAAGTACTTCGCCTCGCGATGGTGCAGGACGATCGCGTCGGTGGATTGCTCGGGATGCAGCTGCATCTCCTCGGAGAGCTCGACGCCGATGCGGGACGGCTCGAGCAATCGCATCACCTTGGCGCGGTCGGCCAGGTCCGGGCAGGCCGGATAGCCGAAGGAGTACCGCGCGCCCCGGTAGTTGACCCGGAAGAAGCCATCCAGGTCCTCGGGGTCCGATCCGCCGACGCCGAGCTCACGCCGGACGCGGGTGTGCCAGTACTCGGCCAGCGCCTCGGTGAGCTGGACGGACAGGCCGTGCAGCTCCAGGTACTCGCGGTAGGCGTTCTTGGCGAACAGCTCAGCTGTGGCCTCGGAGATCCGCGGGCCCATAGTGGCGAGCTGGAACGCGACCACGTCGGTCTGCCCGCTGCTCTGCGGCTTGAAGAAGTCGGCCAGGCAGAGCCGCCGGTCGCGCCGCTGCCGGGGGAAGGTGAACCGCTCGAGCTGCGTCTTTCCATCCTGGCCAAGCACGATCAGGTCGTTTCCCTCGCTGGCGCAGCGGAAGTAGCCATAGACCACCGCCGCCTCGAGCAGCCCCTCGGTCTGCGCCCGCTCCAGCAACATGCGCAGCCGCGGACGGCCCTCGGTCTCGACCAGTTCGTCGTAGCTCGCCCCACCGCGGCCCCGTGACGGCTTGAGTCCCCACTGGCCCATGAACAGCGCCCGCTCGTCCAGGTAGGCGGCGTACTCGGCCAGCGGTACCCCCCTGATCACTTCGGTACCGAGGAACGGGGGCTGCGGCACCGGGCCATCAGTTGATATATCCGAACGGACCGTGGTACTTGCGTCCGGTCCGTCGGCCGCGGCGACCTGGGAGACGGCCCGGACCCGCCGGGTCCGCAGCTCGGGCAGCTTGGCCCCGGGGACGCCGCGCTTGACCGCCATCGCGGCGTCCATCAGGCGCAGCCCCTCGAACGCGTCGCGTGCGTACCTGACCTGGCCGTCGAACAGTGAGGCTAGGTCCTGCTCGACGTAGGCGCGGGTCAGGGCGGCACCACCGAGCAGCACCGGCCAGCGCCCGGCCAGGCCGCGCGAGTTCAGCTCGGACAAGTTGTCCCGCATCACCACGGTCGACTTGACCAGCAGGCCCGACATCCCGATGACGTCCGCGTCGTTCTCCTCGGCCGCCGCCACGATGGACGAGATGGGCTGCTTGATACCGATGTTGACCACGTCGTAGCCGTTGTTGGACAAGATGATGTCGACCAGGTTCTTGCCGATATCGTGCACGTCACCCCTGACCGTGGCGAGCACGATCTTGCCCTTGCCCGACTGGTCGGTGCGGGCCATGTGCGGCTCGAGGTAGGCCACCGATGTCTTCATCACCTCGGCGGAGGTCAGCACGAACGGCAGTTGCATCTGCCCGGAACCGAACAGCTCGCCGACCGTCTTCATGCCGTCCAGCAGCACGTCGTTGACGATCTCCAGGGCGGGTCGCTGGGCCAGGGCCGCGTCCAGGTCCGCCTCGAGGCCGACGCGCTCGCCGTCGATGATCCGCCGCTTCAGCCGGTCCCACAACGGCAGCGCGGCCAGCTCCGCGGCCCGGCTGGCCTTCAGGTCAGCCGCGTCCACGCCCTCGAACAGATCAAGCAGGCGGGCCAGCGGGTCGTAGCCCTCGCGCCGCCGGTCGTACACCAGGTCCAGCGCCACCTGACGCTGCTCATCGGGAATCCGCGCGATCGGGACGATCCGCGCCGCGTGCACGATCGCCGAGTCAAGTCCGGCCCGGACGCATTCGGCCAGGAAGACCGAGTTCAGCACGGCGCGAGCGGCGGGCTTGAGACCGAACGACACGTTCGACACGCCCAGCGTGGTCTGCACGGCCGGGTACCGGCGCTTCAGTTCGGCGATCGCCTCGATGGTCTCGATCGCGTCGCGGCGGGTCTCCTCCTGGCCGGTGGCGATGGGGAAGGTCAGGCAGTCGACGATGATGTCCTCGACGTGCATGCCCCAGTTCCCGGTCAGGTCGGCGATGAGCCGCTCGGCGACGGCGACCTTCCAGTCGGCGGTGCGGGCCTGGCCCTGCTCGTCGATGGTCAGCGCGATCACCGCGGCGCCGTGCTCGCGGACCAGCGGCATCACCCGCGCGATCCGGGAGTCGGGCCCGTCGCCGTCCTCGTAGTTGACCGAGTTGATGACGGACCGGCCGCCGGTCAGCTCGAGGCCGGCCTCGATCACGGCGGGCTCGGTGGAGTCGAGCACCAGCGGCAGGGTGGCGGCGGTGGCCAGCCTGCTCACCACCTCGCGCATGTCGGCCGCGCCGTCCCGGCCCACGTAGTCGACGCACACGTCGAGCAGGTGCGCGCCGTCCCTGGTCTGGTTCCTGGCGATCTGGACGCAGTCCTCGAGACGGCCCTCGAGCATCG
>Ga0307478_10002142_pt1 | contig 15997 bp, 6 predicted proteins | sample atmos_gasesECM4C_2_FD_203713 | JGI IMG/M metagenome (GOLD analysis project Ga0307478, IMG submission 203713) | Hardwood forest soil microbial communities from Morgan-Monroe State Forest, Indiana, United States - atmos_gasesECM4C_05 | ecosystem: Environmental > Terrestrial > Soil > Temperate...
GTTCGAAAGCCGCTGCGCTTTCTTCGGGTCCGTGCCAAGAACGTAAAGATACTCGTTCAGGCCGCCGCTCTGCGCACTCTCTACTAGCCCGATGTCCTTCGACTTCAACTTCAGATTGTCGATCGTGCCAGTCTCTGGATTGACTGAGAGCACGATGAACTCATTCTCCAGAGTGGTTCCCTGAACTCTGAGCGTCCCTTCGCTGTAGGCCTCTCCTTTTTTAATCAACAAGCGTTCGGCGGAGAGCGGGTGCAGGTTCTTCACGAGGACAGCCAGTTCTCCGTTGGAGAGACGCTGCGAAGGTATGGGCCGGCCCTGCATATCGGTCACTCGATCTCCTGCCGAGCTCAACTCCGGCGTAAGAAAGATGATGTCGGAGCGCGGCCATGAATTCGTGTTGTACACATCAATCGCGGTCGCCGCAACATGCTCAACATTCGAATGCAGTGCCCTCGCCAGGAGGTCGCGTGATTGTCTGTCTGCGTCCAGAGCGAATTTCCGCTTGAACTCCCATTGATCTTTGACGAAGGGCAAGTCGGGTTGCTCGATGCTGTTATAAGCGCCCCACGTGTGCTCGTCGTAGAACGCGATATTGCGCCACGCGGCACCGTACTCCTCTGCGGGATAGCTCCCGGGTGAAAGCATGGACCACAAGGCCTCCCCCTGGATGAGCCGGTCGACTGCGGCACGACTCAATGCGGTTTCGTACGCAGTGGAGGCTGCACCGTCTTCCCAGTAGGGCGTGAAGTCTCCTTTCGCAACTGGCAACGTCGACCCGTATCGCCGTTCGAATTCCTGGAACATCTGCTCGTGGGTTGCCAGAATCAAGTGGGGAGTAACGTAGCGCAGATTCCAACTCCGGACGTAGTCAGAAAGTGTTGGATCCGGCGGGCCATTATCAGCCAGCGTGTATGGAAGCTGAACGATATCGTAAGGATACGACGCGCTGTCTAACTTCCGCACCAGCTTCAGGATTTTTTCGTCGCCCAGTTTGCTCAAGGTTCCTTCGTGGAAGCTGGAATAACCCGCCCCCGCCATCCAGGTCAGAACCCTTTCCTGGCCCGACTGCGAGGTCCAGTAGAAAGGCCTGTCTCCCCAGGCTTGCAATGTGTACCCGATGCGGTCGCCGGTGTTGGGTGCGGTGGCAAAGTATTTCACGCCGCTCTGCGCCATAGCGGAAACAATCCCCCAACTGAAGCCGGGCACATCGGACGTAACTGCAGTCGCCATAGGAATGTGATATTCGTTGCGGAGAGTGCGAGCGAAATCGTAGAAGTGACTCATCTCAACCGAATTTGCCAGACCGGTCAGCATGTTCGCGTAGAGCGCGCTCAGCCCAATGCTGCCCTCCCGCACATCGGCGAAGAACTCCTGGCGCCGCTCCGGTAACGCCTGCTTGAGGTAGCTTTCCAATGCCCAGATCGTTTCCAGGTTCCACTTATAGCGTGAATCTGGCGGGTAGTCCCGCGTCTCGCGAATGAGCTTCATCGCCTGCTCAATGTTGTTCCACTGTTTTCGTTCGACGTCGCGCTGCAAATCCGTGTATCCAATGTCGTTGTGAGAATAGGAGAGCAGATAAATCTCTCTGCTTCGGACGGGCGTCACAGAAACATCCCTAGTTTCGACGACTTGGCCATTTAGTTTGAAGATGACAGGTACTGCCACGGTCGAAGTCACCACTGGGATGGGCAACTGAAGAACGTTGGAACCGATTCGCAGATCCACCCGCATCAGCTCGTGACACGGAATCTGAATTTCGAGACTTCTTCCGTTGACCAGGTTGTCGAGACTCATCCGCAAGACCTGTCTTGTCCCCGTACCTTCCCTGAGTAGCGCAGGTTCGGCACGCACTCGCGGGACGAAGTCAAACGGGTGTTGGAACGTCATGTACCAGTCGGGGCTGCCCGAATCGTCTCCTCTGACCTCGATCGTTAGTGGCTTACCAGCTGGAAGGTTTTTTCCGGGAATCTTCAGGATCATGTAGCCAAAGAGATCGCCTGCCTTATCAGTCATCGCCGAAGAGAAGGACAATTCCGCGCCGTCCGCCCCGGAGACTTTCCAACTCTCTGCCGTTGAATCCTTGGCATTCCTGAAGCTGAACCAGGGCTGGCCGTTGATCAGGAAGTCGAAAGAGTGACTCTCTTTTTCGCCGGCGAAACCAGCGCATTCAATTCCGGCGAGCCAGATGAACTGCGCAAAGTCTGGAGCCGGTTCCGGAATGGGATCGGTTTGCCAGGATATCGAATGGGCTATCCGTTGGCCTCTGACAAGCAATGCAGAGTCTGCGTCCGGAACCGATGAGTGATATTCGATAGTCTGTCCGTCTAAGGACAAGCGATATCCGTTCAAGTACTTTCCGATGGGAACAAGCCCTGCAGGCGTCGTGGCACCTTCCGTCACACTAATCACGATCGCATTTTCTTGCTGTCCAATAGCAGGACTGCTGGCAATTGCAAAGATGCCGAAGAACAGTGCGAAGAGACGAAGGGTCGTCGATCGACTGATAGGGCTGTAAAGTTCGGGGCGGCGGAAAAATGGGATCATCCAGTCAAAACTCGCGCAACTCATCGTCGACGTGTCTCGAAAACCCGCGTGGTTTGACATGGCTTTCGCCGGCCGAGTATCGGGAATCAATTTTTCTGCTGCCTGCTACGGCTTCTCGTTCCACCACCACAGCGGCGCCAGTGGTTTCTCCACCGGCCAGACCTGGTTGAGAGTGTCGCCTTCGAACAGTTCCCCATCCTTCATGACATAGCGGATTGTGTTCGTGTTGTGGATGTCGTCGAGAGGATTCTTTTTGAGCACAATCAGATCCGCCAGCTTTCCGGTCTCAATGCTTCCAAGGTCTTGCGCCAGACCTATGGCCTCAGCACCGTGAATCGTGGCCGAGCGTAGCACTTCGAAATTACCCATTCCGCCGGAAGCCAAGGCCCACATCTCCCAGTGGTAGCCGAGTCCCTGAAATTCGCCGTGGCTTCCGATGAGAACTTTTCCTCCGGCCTTGATGATCTTGGCGTCCTGGCCCGCAAGGCGTGGGAAAACATGTTCGTCGGTACGGAACCAGCCTTCACGGCGGCGCGTTTTCGAATCCACGATGTTGTGGGGCATGAAATGCTGCACTTTGGCATCGTCGTGGACCTCGGTGTTCTCAAAGAAATAGTTCTCCGCAAATGGCCCACCATAGGCGACGATCAATGTCGGAGTGTAGTTGATTCCTGAGCGAGCGAAGAGTTCAACAACATCTTTATAGAGCGGAGTAATCGGAAGACTGTGTTCGTTGCCGCTAAAGCCGTCGATAGCGTGCGTGAGGTTTAGCTTCAAATCGAGGCCGCCCTCCGTCGTGGGCATGACTTGGTTGGCCAGACAAGCTTGCACCATCCACTCCCGCTGCTTGCGATTACCGACCATGTACGATTTTAGATGGTTTGTGCGATAGAACTTCTTGTATCGCGCCACTACGTCTTTGGCGTCATCCAGCGACTGAAAATCGGTGTCCGGAAAAACTCCCGGACCGGTGGAGTAGGCGCGAGGCCCGAGGATCTCGCCCATGTCGACGAGGTCCTGGTAAACGAACATATCGTCGGTGGCCGTTTGCGGATCGCGGCCTGCCGTCACGCCGTAGGCAAGGTTCATCAGAAATGACCAATTCTCCAGGTCGATGACTGTACGGCGGATTTCAGTCCAGTGAGGATGCAGGTCGACGAAGCCCGGGATGACGGTCGTTCCGGAAACGTCGATGATCTTCGCGTCCTGAGGTGCAGCGACCGATCCGCGCGCGCCGACTCCTGCGATGCGGTTGTCCTTGATGACGATATCTGCGTCGTTAAGCACCTCGTCACCGCGCATGGTGATGACTCGCGCTCCGCGAAGAATCGCCGAACCGGAGGGCTTGTGGCGCGGGACTTCGAGCTTCACCGAGATCTCTTCAACCGGTAACTTCGGCGGTTTCTTGTCTTCTTTCTTCTCGTCTTTAGCGTCGGCCTTTTTCTCGTCATCCTTCTTTTCATCTTTTTTCGGTGCTTCGAATACGACTTTGTCGAGAGGAAGCCGGAAGAAGGTCGAGCCCACTGCCCAGGTGATCGTATTTCCGCCATCTGCCCAGTCCTGATAATTGGCCCCGACGTCGCTTACCTTGCGCAGAGGCAGCACTGATTTATCCAAATTGACGATCGGCACTTCGCCGCCCATGTGCGGAACGGGAAAAACGTAAAGCTGACCGCTGATGCGAGTCAGCGCCCACTGTCCGTTGGGGCTAAGCCGAATTTCGTCGGCAGGCTCTCCATCGGTCTTACTCGGGTCGGGGAACCAGACCTTACCAACTGCTTTTACCAGTGTCCGGCGATCGGTGCCGTCATATCGAACGGAGAAAAGCCCGGCGTCAGAGTAGACGTAGACGCGGTCCTTCTCTGGACCAAAATGAGGATGCAAAGCTCCGCGAGCAGGCAGGATCACGCTTGTATCCCCGCCGTCGGAGGGAAGCCAGACCAGGTCGAAAATCCCCACGTGATCCCATTCGTCAAAGGCCTCCACACGGGCGCTGCGTGGGCTGCGTAAGGCGACGATGCGTTGTCCATCCGGCGACCACGCGGGATCGCGGTAAAAGGCGAGCGTCTTCGTCAGTTGCTGCGGCGTGCGGGAACCGTCCGCCCGGACCTTCCAGATTCGTCCGCCCTGTTCGGACCAAGTGACGTACGCGATCCACTGACCGTCGGGCGACCATACCGGTTCGAACTCGCGATCCGCCACATTCGTAACGCGGCGCGGCGTTCCTTGCGGGAGTTCCATCGAGTAAAGGTGAGTGAGCGCAGAGAATGCTATGTGCTTTCCATCCGGCGACTGTACCGGGCTTTGAATGATGCGAGCGACGACCGGGCCTTCATCTACTCGCGTCGGAAAATTGAGTTGCGGTCCGAGCTGTCGCGAGACCTTTGCGGAAAAAGGAATGTCTCTGACGTCGCCGCTGGCAATCGAAACGCGATGAATCTTCCCGCCCCAGGTGACGATCAGGTCCTTGCTGTCGGGTGTGAAAGTGTAATTGGGCAGGAAGTCGCGGGTGTAAAGCGATTCCTGATCATCGCGCTGAATCGGATATTTGAGCCAGCGCTCTTCACCTGTCGCCAGATCACGAATTCGTAGCCCGGTTTCTGTTTCGTAGCGCGTGCCGTACACCAACTTCGTGCCGTCGGGAGAGACCTCGGGGCGGAATGCGCTTTCTGCTGCATCAGTGATCAGATCCTCTTCGCCGGTGATCCGGTCGCGGCGCATAATTTGCGAAAGAGGAAGTTGGGCATTGTAGGCGAGCCCCTTCTTTCGCGCCGCATAATACATATATTTCCCATCACGAGAGAGCGACGGCCCAACCGCATACACCCAGTCGCGTCGAGGAGTGTCGGGCTTCGGTTTGCCCTTGGTCACCTGTACTCCCGCACCACCTTTAATGTGGTACATCCAGATGTCATAGTTCTCCCAAGGGAACTGGCTTTCGCGGCTGACAACAACGTATTGGCCATCCGGTGTAAAAACTGGCGACGTGAACTCCATCTGTTCGTCGTGGTTCAACTGCTTTGGTTCTGTGCCGTCGGGATTCGAAATCCATACATTTTCCGCGCCGCCACGGTCGCTCACGAACGTGATCAGCTTGCCGTCAGGAGAAAATCGCGGCTGGCTGTTGAACGCCATACCCGAAGTGATCTTTTTCGCTTCGCCACCGGCGATTGGCAGTGTGTAGAGATCACCCAGTAGCTCGAAGATCAGGGATTGACCATCCGGAGCGACGTCCACCGAAATCCATGTGCCTTCATCGGTCGTGAACTCGACCGTGCGGGTGGGCGTCAGTGGGAGATCCTTTTTCTCTTCTTTCTTTTCCGAGGAGTCGGCTGCGGCAGCTTTCTTGGACTGATCTTTTCCCGTAGCAGCGGCAGGCAGAAGTAAAAACAGTGAGGACAAGAAGAAGACGAAGAAGCGCTTGTTCATGAAGTTCCTCGATAGCGGGATGTTGGCGCGTCGGGCGGCTAATGCTAGGCGGGAAGGACTTCTGGAGTCAACTGCTGAGAATAGTCCGGCCAGCGGGACTGTCCCGCGACAATTCTCAGCGGTGCTGGTCGCGGCGGCGGAGGTAGTCGATGAACATCTGCTCCACCGGCTTATCGTAGGCCATCAGCACGTGACGCACGGTGTGCCCGCTGACGAAATGGCAGACTTCTTCAGCGAGGTTTTTGGCATGATCGCCGGCGCGCTCGAGCGATTGCGTCATAAAGATCACTTGCAGGCTGGCCTGCCGATGAATGTTTTCCGGATTCTCGATGTGGCGCAGGAAAATGAGGTTGCGAAGGCGGTCCATCTCCGCGTCGGCTCGCAGAACATCGATGGCCTTGCCGATCTCCCTCTCCGAGAAGGCCGCACCGCAATCCGTCAGCATTTTTTCGAGGATCGTGGCCATCTGCGTCAGGTCGCGCGTGTCTTCGGAATCGATCCGCCCACCTGCGGCCTGTGCGCTATTGGCGAAGCTGAGCAGAAGGTCTCCGATACGCTCCAGGCCGATCATGAATTTCATGCAGGCAAGGAGTTCGCGCGCTTCGGCCGGCCCGACTTCGGTAATAGCGGTCGTAACACCACCATCAATTTCCATGTCGAGAGTATCGAGTTCACGTTCGCGCTGGCGGAGGGAGTTCAGCAGGTTACTGGAGCCGGTGGCGATGCCTTCCGCCGCGGCTCCAGCCGCCTCTTTGGCGAGGCGGCAGGCCTCCACTGTGCGGCGAACAATGTAGTGATGAGCTGGTTCGGGATTCGGGGTCTTGTTCGCGATACTCATAGTTGTGTCCGACGCGCTGCGACGTGAGCGGCGATGGGATATTGCCGGACCATCGGGCAAATTTCGCCGCTCCTTGGGTTGGTTGGCCAATGCCTAAGCATAAATACGGTTGTGGATTTCGTGGTTAATAGGCTGTGAATTTTGCATTGTTTTTCGTGCATCCGATTTTGTTGCTCTACTAGTAAAGGGTATTTTTTCGATAAAGAGCGAACAAATGCAAGTGGAATCTTGAAAGATGGGGCTTCGCCGGGCGAATGGGCGCCATGTTGCGGAACTCGGCCACAACAACCAAGCCCCAACCTGGACCGCAGGATGTGCGGTTAGGACTGGGCCGGATTGCAAACTGGTTAGAAAGAATACTTCAGCGAAAATTGAATCAGCCTCGGCGTTCCGACCGTAGAAGTGATCGGCGCGGAACCGCCGGCTGCGGACACCGACGGCGCTGCGGGATTGGTGAACGACGGATGATTGAACAAGTTGAAGAAGTCGGCGCGGAAACGGAGATTCTGTCTCTCGCCCAGTTTGAACATTCGGCCGAGGGTGAAGTCCACATTCTTCTGCGACGGCCCGATAATGCAGTTGCGAGGAGTATTGCCATACAGGGTGCCGTCGCTGGGTGTGCCGTCGGAAAGTGTTGCAACTGGGTCCGGTTGATAGGCCGCAGGTTTGATCCAGTTCGCTAAACGGGAGCTGAGACCACCTGAGCTGAGGGCGTTTGCACAACCGAATCCCGGTCCGAATGTTGCGGTTGCGGCGGGGCTGGCCAATGCGTAAGCGCCGCCTCCGCTTGGATCGAAGACCGTGAACGGAGTTCCGGATTGCAAAGTAATGACACCACTGGCTTCCCACCCGCTGAATGCGGCTTTGGTTACGCCGCTGGCGTCGGCGAAGAACGGGATCTGGTAGACGGCGCTGGCTACGAAGCGATGGCGGCGATCGAAGTCGGACAATCCGCGGGAGGCCCGGGCATTGTTCTGATCGTTCACTCGAGTCACGAATGCCACGGAAGCTGTCGAGACATCATCAATCGACTTCGAGTACGTGTATGCACTCTGGAAATAGAGCCCCCGTGAGAGATGATGCGCGAGTGTAGCCTGCAGCGCGCTGTAGTGCGAGTCAGAGTTCGGAGCGAAGTCTTCGAAATCCGCCGGAGCAATGCCCTGGAACGGTGCGCGGGCGCTGACGTTGTCGCTCGTCGAATCGACAATTTGGCACGAGCCACCAACGGTGTTCGCTGCGGGACAGCTATAACCAGGGACGGCACCACCGGCTGTGATTGGAATGACGACCGGGTTTTGTGGCGTCGCGAGCCTTGCTTGATTTGGGTCGTAGGTCGAGCGCAGGCGCGAGCCTTTCGTTCCGACATAACCCAGTTCCGCAAACCACTCGTGTCCGAGTGCTCGCTGAATGGTGAAGTTCCACTGCTGCGTCGTGCCGGCAACCCAGTGCAGAGGCACCGCCAATTGAATCAGGCTGTTGACCGTTCCGGTATAGGCAGGGCCGCACTGCGTGCTATTAGTTGTAACAACTCCGTTCGCAAGCTTGCAGCCGCCATTGGGGAAACCGGCAAACTGCGAAGCCTGGGGCACGTAAGGCTGGGTCGGCTGGGCTCCGAGTGCTGGAACACCCGGCAATGGGAAGATGGGGTTGCCGTTGTTAGCCGCAAATAAGTTGGCCAGGCAGGATGCGGTCGCGCCGCAAGTGCCGAAGACTGCCGGCTGAAAGTTTACGCCGAAGGGGTAGGTGGGCGGAGTGATGGCCAGGTTGTCGGCGGCGCCTAGATCCTCACGCACCGAATAAATGCCGTATCCGCCGCGAATCGATGTCTTGTGACGTCCGCCGAGATCGTATGCGAAGCCAATGCGCGGCTCCCACACCGTCGCGTATTCGTTGTTGAGTCCAGCCGCGTTCAGGGTTCCAGTGATGCCGGACAAGCCGAACTTATTCACGCACCTTGGATAAACGTAAGGCTGACCGTTTACGTTGGCCAGTTCGGGATTGGTGTTGCCAGTGTGACAAAGCAAGTCATAGGGCGCGCCTACGAATTCATTGCGGAATCCGAGATTCAGGGTCAGGTCTTTGCGAACGCGATAGTCGTCCTGCGCAAACCAGGAATACGTGGGGATGCGGTAATCATGATTTCCAAGTCCGCCGCCGCCCTCGGCAAAGAATGGAGAGCCCGCCAGGAAGCTTTGAAAATCTGTTGGAAGAGTCGGTGGCGAAAAAAATACCAAGCCGTTGTCGGCAATGGGCAGGCTGCGGCGCAGTGTGACACGGTCTATCTCACCGCCGAAGCGGAACTGATGCGGCCCGTGGGTCCAACTTAATGTATCGATCCAGGTCAGGTTATCGGAAAGCGCAGACTGCAATTGCGTGGGATAGGCTCCGAATCCCCAGGTTCCAAACTGGAGACGGTAGATGTTGGGATCGCCCGCTTGGCCGTTGACTCCTACCGCCGTTGGCAAGTTGATGCCCACTTGAGCGTTGGTGATGGGCGCTTTGTTATCGAGTCTGTCGCTGATGATGTTCACGCCGAAACGGAATTCGTTGATCAGCGCATTGGTGAAAGTATGCGTCTCCGTAATGCTACCGAAGCGGCTGTGCAAGGGAACATCAAGAGGGAAGTTCAAATTGTTCACACCGGGTTGAGCGCCGGTCTGAATGCCGAACGAATCGGCGCCGAACGGCTCGAATGTATCGGAATCGGACCAGAAGAAGCGCTCGGCCAGATGGTCTTTTCCGTTACGGAAATCGCGGTCCCAGTTGACGGTGAACTGATCGTCGGTGAACTTCCCGGGATCGGTAAGAACCAGCGGGCCGTAGTTGAGTTGACCGTTCGTAAACCCGGGGGTCCCGGGAATTGTCGGGAGCAGGCAGGGCTGAGAACCCGAGGGTCCGCAACCGGTGCCGGAAGCGCCGAACTGGGTGCCGGGAATTTGCAGCAGGGCCAAAGCCACCGAGTCGAGGCAGGGGCCACTGGTGCAGGTTGGTGCGGTCGCCCCCGCACAGTTGGCACCGCAGAAGAAGGTATTGATCAGGGTCGTCTGATCACGGGCAGTCGGCAGCACCGGGATACTGGTGTTGATGTACGTTCCAGGCGAATCGCCGCTGCGTTGACGCGTGCCCTGATAATTCACATAAAAGAATCCGAACTTGGCATCCGGGCCGACTGGTCCGCCAAGATCGCCGCCGAAAATGTTCTGTTTGATCACGACCTTGCCCAGAAAGTAGTCGTGGGCATCAAGCGAGGTATTGCGGAAGTATTCCCAAAGGTCGCCGTGGAACCTGGCCGTGCCGGTCTTCAAGGTGGCATTGACATTGCCGCCGCCGTTCCGCCCCTGGCTGGCGTCATAGAGGCTCGTCGAGACTTTGAACTCCTGAATAGAATCGGGATTCGGTAGAGGCGTGAAGGTCAGCTCGCCGAACGCATAATCGGCAGCGGAGATGCCCTCGATCAGGTAGTTGTTGTTGTCTTCGCGGCCGCCGTTTACGTGAATGTAGACTGCCCCGCGGCCCAGTTGCGAGGCGCCATTCAAGTCGGACGAAGCCCCGGCGGAAAGAGTCAACAATTGCTGGAAGTTTCGTGTTGCCAACGGGAGCGTGGTGATCGTTGCATTGCCGAGGGATTCCCCGGTCGTTGCCGCCGTGGTCTCGACCAAAGGAATTTCGTACTGCACCTCAACCACCTGCGTAACCGTTGCCGGCTTCAGTGCTGCCGTCATGGGGGTCGTTTCGGTGATGCGCACGATGATCCCGGGAAACTTGGTGGTGGAAAATCCTGCCGCGGTCACTTCGACGGTGTAGGTGCCCACCGGCAGCAGAGGCGCGGTGAACAGGCCGGAGGAGTCCGCGGTCAGGTGACGCACAGATTGACCGGTCGCGTCGCTTGTGATATCGATTTTCGCGCCCGAGACGGTCGCTCCCGATTGATCCTGAACCGTACCGCTAATGGCTCCGGTGGCGCCTCCTTGCGCCGCAGCAATCCCGCTGACACACAATAGAAGGAAAAGAATTCCCAGCATGCGGTTCCGCGTCATCATCGTTCTCCTCGATCGACGATGGGATCGTCGATATCAGGTCTAACTGCGGCAGCCAATACGCAACGGGGCGCGTAATGAAGGGACTAAAACTCGATATGATTTGAAGAAGTTTCAGGCTTGGTGTAAGCGACTGTCAACCAAATTTACAAAGGAACGCAACGATCGGATGCGCCAATTTAAGCCAGCGGAAGGGTGAAGACAAAGGTGCTGCCATGCCCAAGTTCGCTCTCGGCTCGAATGGAACCGCCGTGTGCGCGGGTGATGTGCTTGGCGATGGCGAGACCCAGTCCGGTGCCGCCGGACTCGCGGGAACGGGCCTTGTCGACCCGGTAGAAGCGCTCGAAAAGACGTGGCAAGTGCTCCGATGAAATGCCAGCGCCAAAGTCTTCTACAAAGAATTCGATTCCGCGCTGCGCCGTTCGGGCTCCCAGGACGATGCGGCCACCAGTGCGTCCGTATTTCATTGCATTGTCGATAAGATTAGAAAATACCTGGTGAATGGCCTCGCGATCGGCCCGCACCAGCGGAAGGGAGTCGACCGATCCGGAGCCTTTGCCGTTGCTGGAAATGATCTGCAGGTCCACGCCTTGCGTGCGTGCAATTTCGCGAAAACTCTCCTCGGCATCATGCAAAAGTTCGACCGGCGGGACCGGCTCGGTTTCAAAGCGAGTCTCGCCGGATTCGACTCGCGCCAAGGTCAGCAGATCTTCCGTCAGTCGCGCCATGCGGGCGGCATTTTTACGAATGATCTCCAGGAATTCGCGCGTCGGACCCGAATTTTCCGGCAAGCTGTCGAGAAGCGTTTCTGAATAGCCCTGGATAGACGTCAGAGGCGTGCGTAGCTCGTGCGAGACGTTAGCGATAAAGTCGCGGCGCGTTTTTTCCACGCGCTCGGTCTCGGTGAGATCGCGCAGCACCGCGACCACGCCACCGTCCGGTAGCGGGGCGGCAGTTACGTCGAAGGCGCGTCCGGGAACAATGGATGCTGCGCGTGCGGTTGTTACTTCTTTCGTGGTTGTGGCGGCTTTTACCGTCGCCAGAAAATCAGGATCGCGGACCGTTTCAACCACCGGGGCATTGAGCCGGGTTCGCTGCGGAACCAGGCGGTCCATCGGCTGATTGGCCCACTGCACCAGTCCCTCGGAACTGACCGCGATAACTGCGTCCTGCATGCTGTTGAGCAGGGTTTCGAGTTGCCGCTGACTGGAACGGACAGCGGCAAAACTGCGCTCGACCTGGCCAGCAGTTTTGTCGATTGCGGCGGCCACTTTGCCAATCTCGTCGAATGACGGATCATCGAGTCGGGCGCGGAGGTCCCCTCGCTCGATCCGCGCTGCGACGTCCACGATCCGCTCCAGTCTGCGGGAAATCCAAGTCGAAGCTGCGCCGGCGACTAACGATGCGATCAGAAAGGCCAGCGCCGCACCCCATAGCATCCGCCTGTGCACCTGCGTCTGCACTGCCTCGATTTGCGATAGCGGGTAAGCCAGGCGGACCGCGCCTCCGCTCACGGGTGCCGCGACATAAAGAAATGGAATTCCAAGGGTGGCGCTGAGACGTTCATTGGAACCCGTCTTACCGGCCAGAGCGGACGCGAATTCTTTCCGGCTGGCGTGGTTCTCCATGCCCTCGGGATTACTCTCCGAGTCGGCCAGAACCGTGCCCGAGGTATCGATGATCGTGGCCCGTGCCCCGGCGGCCTGCGCCTCCTGGGCGGCAATCTCGGAGAAGGAATGCGTGCGGTCAGTATCAACGCGGTGCGCGAAGAGCACAGTTTTTTGGGTCAGATTGCGCTCGATCTCCGCCCGCAAAGAGGCTTCCCAGGCATTACCCAGCATGACATCCAATATGGCGGCCGTCGCGGCGATGACGATCAGAAAGACCGTCAGCAGCTTGAAGAAAATCCGGTTCTTCACCATCTCCTCATTTAGGGGCTTCGAACCGATAGCCCGCGCCGCGCACGGTCTTCAGATAGCGAGGATTTTCGGGATCCGGTTCGATTTTTTCACGGATACGGCGCACATAAACGTCGACCGATCGTGGAGTCACGTAAGCCGTGTCGCGCCAAACCGAATCAAGCAGATGGTCGCGGCTGAAGACGCGTCCTCGGTGGCGGGCAAAATAATCGAGAAGCCGGAACTCTGTCGCGGTCGTGGGAACCAGGCTGCCGCTTACGGTTAATGTCATGGCGGACGGGTCGATTTCGATTTCGCCGACTTTCATCGGGCTCGGTGGAAGCGGACGCTCGAACCGCCGAAGCACGGCTTTGACGCGCGCGACCAGTTCGCGCGGGCTGAATGGCTTCGCAATGTAGTCGTCGGCCCCCAGCTCGAGGCCGAGGACACGGTCTGCTTCGCTACTCTTCGCCGTCAGGAAAATCACCGGAACCGCGGCCAGGCCCGGCATCTGGCGCACGCTGCGGCAAAGCTCCAACCCATCCTTGCCGGGAACCATGATGTCGAGTACGAATAAGGCCGGCCGCTGGCGTTCAGCATCCGATAACACGTTCGATCCGGTGGGGTACACACGCACTGTGAACCCCTCGTTTTCGAGGTGATGGCGGACCAGTCGCGAAATGTCGGGATCATCTTCCACAACAAAAATGCTAGGTTTCACGGGTTTATTCTAGCGGAGCCAGTGGCGAGCACCTAATGCGGAGTGGCCGATACCAGCCTGGCAGCGTCTATATTCATCGAATTTTAACAATCAGGTTGGACGCGCTGTCGATCTGAAACCGCATGCCCGGCGGGATGAATGTCGTGGCGCTATATTCAGTTACGACGGCGGGTCCGGAATATTTCTTCCCGGAAACTAGCTCCTCTCTTGAGTAGATTCCGGTAGGAAGTTTCTTGCCCCCGCAGAAAACCGGCTTTGTTAGCGTGGAAGTCGAGCTGCGGCCGCGGCGCGCGAGGCCAATCCTTCCGGCATGAAAGTCCACTGTCAATTTCGGAGACTTTATAGACGCCCGTAGACGCAGAGTGACGATTTCTACCTCCCGTCCCGAGTGCGCATAGCCATAGCGGCGCCTGTGCTCCTGCTCGAAGTCCTGAATCAAGTTCTTAGTGAATGCGATATTCAATTCGTATCCTTGACCACGGTAGCGAAGGTCGATGCTGCGATGGAAACGCGGCGTCCCCGGCCAAGCTTCACTTTGGAAATCACGAACTGCAGCTCTTTCCAACGCCGTAAACTCCCTTTCTAGCTGCTTCGTCGGAATCTTCCCGCCAACTTGCTGCAACTTGGTGCGCGAATAATCTTTCACCACATCGCTCGAAAGAATGCCTAGCGCCGAGAGTGCGCCCGGAAAAGCCGGGATGATGACGTTCGGTATGCTCAGCGCGTCCGCGAGAGCGCATGCATGCAGACCCCCGGCACCCCCAAAAGCGACGAGCGCAAAATGGCGCGGGTCGCGTCCGCGCTCGATGGAAACGACGCGAATTGCTCTTTCCATCGTGGCGTTGACCACGCGCGTCACTCCGGCGGCAAAAGCTTCGAGGCTGAGAGGACACTGTTGCTGTTTCAGCCAATCCAAGGTAAGTCGGCGGGTACGATCAAAATCCAACGAAAAGTCTCCGCCAAGAAAACGGTTTGGTTGCAAACGCCCGAGCAAAAGATTCGCGTCAGTGACCGTGGGCTGCGTGCCGCGCCCATAGCAGATAGGCCCAGGATCGGCTCCGGCGGACTCGGGCCCCACGCGGAGAACTCCTCCGCTATCGAAGCGAGCAAGCGACCCTCCGCCGGCTCCGACGGTGTGAATGTCGAGCATCGGCACACCGATCGGCAGGCCCGCAATCTGCGCATCGTTTGCGAGCGTGATGGAACCTTCCACAAGAGAGACGTCGGTGGAAGTCCCTCCCATATCGAAGGCGATAATGCGTTCGAATCCGCTGCGACCGGCTGTCGTGGCCGCTCCAACCACACCTCCCGCCGGACCGGAGAGCACGGTGCGGACGGGTTCGCGTGCCGCGGTTGACAGCGCCGTGATGCCGCCGCTTGATTGCATAACAAATATTCGCGGAGCGTAGCTGCTTTCCGGCTTCCGGCTTTCGGATTCCGGCACCAGCTCCGAAACACTCTGCGGAAGTCGAGAGCCGGAAGCCGGAAGCCGAAGAGACCTGGGTTCCGGTTCACTGGTGCGGTGTTCCAAATTCTCCAGGTACCGCAGCATGATTGGTTGCAAGTACGCGTTGATGACGACTGTCGAAGTGCGCTCGTATTCGCGAAACTCCGGCAGGATCTCATGCGAAACGGACAGCGGGACACCGAGTTCTCGCAGACTCTCTGCAACTGCGCTTTCATTTGCAGCATTCGCGAACGAAAAAAGCAGCGAGATGGAAACGGATTCCGGCTTTGCGGAGGAGACTTTCTCCAGCAGGGATCGCAATTCCTCCCTCGTGGGCGCAATGAGGATAGTTCCGTCCGCGGCCGTGCGTTCGTTGATGCCGAAGCGCCGGTCCTTCGGAACCAGCGGTTCAATGCGCTCGAAGAAAAAGTCATAAAGCTTGGGGCGGGCCTGGCGCCCAATTTCGATCGCATCTTCGAATCCCGATGTCGTCACGAGGGCAGTGCGGGCGCCTTTACGCTCCAGCAACGTGTTGGTGCCAACAGTTGTGCCGTGCAGAAGAAGAAAATTTCCCGCAGGTGCGATTTGGCGTAACGCATGGACGATGGATTGCGAGGGGTCGGCTGGCGTGGAAAAGAGTTTCAGCATCCGGAGGCCGCCGATCTGCGGGTCGATCCAGACGCAATCGGTAAACGTTCCACCCGTATCGATGGCGATGCGAAGCGGTTGCGCGCGGCGAGGCATGGGCGGGTATTATCGTGTGGCGCGGTTTAGAGTAACATTTGCACGCTATGCGATACGTGTTCCTCGTGGAAACATACGCGACCGAGCGACTCAAAGTGGTTAGTGTCTGGAGTGAATTCCGAGACGAAGATCTACCCTACCGGCCGCGCATCGGCGATCCGCGGGGACGCAGCGTGCGTGAGCAAATGGTGCATCAATGCGTGAGCGAGGATCTATGGTTTCGCAACATGCTCGGAATCGACGTAGGTGCGCCGCCTTTACCGACCCAGGAAACGCGAATCGAGTTCATCCGGCGCTACACGGAAGATAGCGGTAAACGGCTCGCGGCATTGCAATCAA
>Ga0307478_10002143_pt1 | contig 15994 bp, 14 predicted proteins | sample atmos_gasesECM4C_2_FD_203713 | JGI IMG/M metagenome (GOLD analysis project Ga0307478, IMG submission 203713) | Hardwood forest soil microbial communities from Morgan-Monroe State Forest, Indiana, United States - atmos_gasesECM4C_05 | ecosystem: Environmental > Terrestrial > Soil > Temperate...
ACGTCATCCGGTGAAGCACTTGCCGAGCAGTCAGGAGAGACGACTCGATGGAGAAGCGGAATTTCTTGTTTGTTTCACTCACGGGACTCATCAGCGATATTGCTTGGCAAGTTTCGAAGGAGGGTCACGAAGTCCGCTACTACATCGGCGACAAGAAGGAGCGCGATATTGCGGACGGTTTTGTGGCGAAGTCCAAGGATTGGGAGAAAGATTCGGAGTGGGCGGACATTCTGATTTTTGATGACACGCTGGGCCAGGGCGAAAAGGCGCAGGCGTTGCGCGCGGCTGGGAAGAAGGTGATTGGCGGCACCCCGTATTCGGATCGCCTGGAGGATGACCGCTCGTTCGGCCAGGAAGAACTGAAAAAAGCGGGCGTGAGCATCATTCCTTATTTCGAATTCGATAATTTCGACGATGCCATTGACCATGTGACGCAAAATCCCGGGCGCTATGTGATCAAGCCGAGCGGCGAGGCGCAGAACGTGAAGCGGCGGCTCTTCGTGGGAGAAGAAGATGATGGGCAGGACGTGATTTACATGCTGGAAGCGTATAAGAAAGCACTGTCCGACGAAATCAAGGTCTTTCAATTGCAGCGTCGCGTGACCGGAGTAGAAGTCGCCGTGGGCGCGTTTTTTAACGGCAAGAATTTCGTTTATCCCATCAATATCAATTTCGAGCACAAGAAGCTGTTTCCGGGCGAGAACGGACCGCCCACCGGAGAGATGGGCACTACGATGTTCTGGAGCGAGCCGAATAATTTGTTCAATCAGACGCTGCTGAAGATGGAGAAGAAACTGGCGGAGGAAGGATACGTTGGATACATTGATTTGAATTGCATTGTGAACCATCACGGAATTTATCCGCTGGAGTTCACTTCGAGGTTCGGCTATCCCACGATCAGCATTCAGCAAGCCGGAATGACTACTCCCATCGGGCAATTTTTCTGGGACTTAGCGAATGGCAATGACCCGAAGCTGAAAGTTCGCAGCGGCTTTCAGATTGGCGTGCGAATTGTGGTGCCGCCGTTTCCATTTGATGACGACGAAACTTTTGACTCGTTCTCGAAGAATGCAGTCATCGTTTTCAAAAAGCCTCCGACCGACGAAATGCACATTGAAGACGTGAAGCAGGTGAACGGGCAGTGGCTGGTGGCGGGGACGTCTGGGGTGATTCTGGTGGTGGTAGGCCTGGGCCAAACCATGAAACAGGCGCAGACGCAGGTTTATTCGCGCATCAAGAACGTACTGATTCCCAACATGTATTACCGCACGGACATCGGCGACCGCTGGGTGGAAGATAGCGATCGCCTGCACACCTGGGGATATTTACGCTGAGTTAAGAGTCGGACATTCTTGTCAATCGGGGCACCGTGCGTTAGAGTACGCGCTTTCTTATTGCTGGCGGAGCGCACATGCCCGTAGTGGCGGAAGGCGAGAAGCTCAACGTATTGATTCGGCGCGCGGCGATTCAGAAACGCGTTCGCGAAGTGGCGCATCAGATCACCAAGGATTTCGCGGGCCAGCGCGTGCATCTGGTGGGCGTGTTGAAGGGTGCGTGCATCTTTCTTTCGGACCTGGTGCGCGAAATCAATCTGAATACGTCTATCGATTTCATCGCGGTGTCCAGCTACGGCAAAAACAGGGAAAGCTCGGGGCAGGTGCGCCTGATCAAGGATCTCGATAGCAGTATTGAAGGGCTGAACGTGATCGTGGTCGAGGATATTCTCGATACCGGCATCACGCTCACGTACCTGCTACGAGTGCTCGAGCAGCGCAAGCCCAAAACTTTGCGAATCGCGGCGCTGCTAGACAAGCCTTCGCGTAGAATTAAGGATGTGAAAGCGGATTACGTCGGTTTCAAAATCCCAAACGATTTCGTGGTGGGCTACGGCCTCGATTATGCTGAGCGCTATCGCAATTTGAAAGATGTCTGCGTGCTTACGCTTCCCACCGACTAGCCATGGCACTTTCTGCATCCGAAATCGCGCAATTGATTGACCATACGTTGCTGAAGCCCGAGGCGACGCGCGACGAAATCCGCAAACTTTGCGAAGAAGCGCTCAAATATGGCTTCGCTTCCGTCTGCGTAAATCCCTGGAACGTGCCGCAAGCCGCTGAACTGCTGCGCGGCAGCATCGTGAAAGTATGCACCGTGGTGGGATTCCCCTTGGGCGCAACGTTGCCGGAAGTGAAAGCTTTTGAAGCGCAGGAAGCACTGAAGCGCGGCGCGCAAGAAATAGATATGGTGATCAATATCGGCGCGCTGAAGTCGGGGCTCCTCGACGCGGTCGCGGAAGATATCCGCGGCGTGGTGGAGACCGCTCACCGCGGCGGTGGAATCTGCAAGGTGATTCTGGAAACGGCCTTGTTGACGCGGGAAGAGAAAGTGCAGGCTTCGCTCGCTGCCAAAAATGCCGGCGCGGACTTTGTGAAAACTTCGACGGGATTCAGTTCCGCGGGCGCCACACCCGAAGACGTACGGCTGATCCGCGAGACAGTCGGCGTGGGCCCGGGAATTAAGGCCGCCGGAGGCGTGCGCACGCTCGAAGACTTGATGAAAATGGTGGAAGCCGGCGCCACGCGGATTGGCGCGAGTGCGGGTGTGAAAATCGTCGAGCAGGCGCGCTCTGGAACGTCGTTGGCAAGTTCTGCGGCGCCTGATAGCGGCAAGTATTGATTGGCCAAATATTTGCAGATGTCTGCGGCGAGAGCCGCTTTCCTGCCTGCTATAATGAGCCGATAAGGCGCGAACTCTGTGCCGCTGCTCGCGTGTTTGGTGCGCATGCCGGCGCTTCCTCGGCGGGGGACTGGGGCGCTTCACGTCCACTTACATGGATTCTATAAAACTCAATTCGAAATTCGAGGTTCCGGCGGAGACGCTCGCGATCCTGGCGGAGATCAGCAAGGAGATTAATGCGTCGCTGAATCTCGATGAAGTGCTGCCGAATGCCGCGTCGCTGATCAAGCGCTTGATTGATTACGAAGTATTTGCCGTGCTGCTGCCGGAAGAGGGCACGGAGCAGATGTATTTCCGGTTCGCCATTGGGCATCGTCAGGAAGTGGTGGATCACTGGCGGATTCCGATAGGCGAGGGAATTATCGGCGCCGCGGCAGCGACAGGGCAGGCGATTCGCGTTGGCGATGTGCGCACGGATTCGCGTTACCTCAATGCGCTGGACGGCGTGAGGTCGGAATTGGCGGTGCCGCTGATTGTGCGCGGGCGCGTGATCGGCGTGATGGACATCGAAAGCAGCCAGCTGGATTATTTCACGCCCGACCAGCAGAACATTTTGACGCTGGTGGCGTCTCGCATCGGCACAGCGATCGAAAACGCCAAGCTCTACGAACACGAACGCAATCAGGCCGAGACGCTACTGCTGCTGAACGAGGTGAGCCGCGAAGCGAATTCCACGCTTTCGGTAGAAGAAGTTTTGCGGCGCGCGGCGGAACTGACCAAGCGACTCATCAATTATCAGATCTTCAGCATATTGCTCTACGACGAGACGGAGAACGTTTTTCGCCATCGCGTGACCGTGAAATTTGGGCAGCGCGTGCAGGAAAAGCACGCGGTTCCCGCACATGAAGGCGTCGTGGGCGCAGCTGCCACGACGAAGCGGCCTGTCGTCGTGCCCGACGTGGCGCTGGATCCGCGATACCTGATGATCAATCCCGAGACGCGCTCCGAGCTCGCCGTTCCTATGCTGAACAAGGATCGCGTGATCGGTGTGATGGACCTGGAAAGTCCGCAGCTCAACTATTTCACGCCGGACCACGTGCAGGTGCTCTCGATTCTTGCGGCACATCTGGCGGTTTCCATCGAGAACGCGCGTTTGTATGAACAGGTGGCCAAAGACGAAGCGCGCATGGAACGCGATCTGAGCGCAGCGCGGCGAATTCAGGGCGCGCTGCTGCCGCGTTTGCCTGGGCCGGAATATGGGCTGGAGATCGCGGCGCGGGTCGTCTCGTCGCGCGAATTGAGCGGCGACCTTTACGATTTTCTGCGTTATGGCCCGCAGGAACTGGGTGTTGCGGTGGGCGACGTGAGCGGGAAGGGAAGCGCCGCGGCGCTTTATGGCGCTGTTGCGATTGGTACGTTGCGCAGTCTGGGGCCGCAGAAGCATCGTCCAGCCGAAATGCTGCGCGCGATCAATGGATTTCTCGGCGAGCGCCGTATCGAAGGGCGGTTCATGACTTTGTGCTTTGCCACGTGGCATCGCGGACGGCATAAATTGCGCGTCGCGAATGCCGGGCAGGAGGAGCCGTTTCTTTATCACGCGGGGCGTTGCGAACAGATTCCACTTGCGGGTTTCCCGCTGGGAATGTTTGAGGACGCCACCTACGACCAGCGGAGTTACATTCTGGACGCGGGGGATGTAGTCGTGTTTCACTCCGACGGAATTGCCGACACTCAAAACGCGACTCTGGAGTTTTTTGGCCATGCGCGGCTGGCGCAGATTATCGCGGCCACACATCAACTTACCGCGGACGGAATTGCGGATCGCATTCTCGAGGAAGTGGACGCGTTTTCTGGGGGGCAGCATCCATTTGATGACCGGACGCTCGTGGTGCTGAAAGTAAAATAGTCGCTTCGATCGAGGCTTTCTCGGAGAGACTTTGTAGAGACGGTCTTTAGACCGCCATCGGTGTTGCCGCCAGATCGATGGCGCACGGATGTGCGCGTCTACAAAAACTCCGCAACCGCGTCGGTTCTAATTGCCGCTCGTTGCGGGTACGGGGCGCTTCTGCCGGTTCGGATGCAGGAAATCAATCACGGTATCGTTGAACATTTTGGGCTGGTCGACGAAAGTCATGTGGCCACTCTTCGGCAGAATCACAATCTCCGATCCGGCAATTTTTTCGTGCATTTCCTGCGAGAGCGATGGGTCGCACTCGTCATGATCTCCCGCCATAATCAGGGTCGGCACATGAATCGTGTGCAGTTGGTCCACGTACTCCACCGATTTTAGGTTGCCGTCGATCACGAACTCGCCGTCTGAGCCCCACATTTCGCGGTACAGGTCCCAGGCCGTGTTTCCCGCGGCGATCGGATCGTAATTCGGGTCCGGATGATTTTGGTAGAGGTACGGAAAATACCCCTCGCCCCAGGCCGCGATCATGTAGTCGTCGGTGTAGCGATTCTTCTGGTAGTCCTTGCCGTGGCCGAAAAGGCCTTCTTTTTCCTCGCGGTCAATGCGGTCGCGCAGTTCGGCCGGCATCTTTTCTTTCATTTTTACGAACACCTGGTTCATTTGCGACGTGCTGGGAAACGTGCTGCACAAAATCAAATTCGTGAGATTGCTTTGATATTTCAGCGCGTAGGCCTGCGCCAGCACTCCGCCGTAGGAGTGTCCGAGCAGTGTGATTTTGCCGAGCACCAATCCCTGGCGAACGGCCTCCACGTCTTCGACCATGTTTTCGACCGTGTAGCCGGAGGGATCGTCAAGCTTCTGCGAACGGCCGGAGCCGCGCTCGTCAATAAAGATCAGGCGATTGTGGCGCGCGAGCGGCAGCAGGTAAGGCAGAAAATAATCGTGTGACGCGCCCGGTCCGCCGTGGACGATGACGATCGGAGCGCCGCGGCCAACGGTCATGTAATAAATCATCACGCCGCGGGCGTCAATGAAGCCTTCCTGGATCTGATAATCGGCCACTCGCGCGATCGGCTTCGGCGCTTCGGCCGACGCCTGAGTCTCTGGCGCTTGCTGCTCGGCGGGTGCCGCGGTAGTTTGCGCGCGCAGCAACGGGACAGCGCACGCGCACACCAAAATCACCATTCCAAGGCGAAGTTCAAATTTCATCGGAGTCTCCTCGATTTCTAATTGTTCGCCGCTACCGCTCTCCCCAGCGCAGTTTGCTGCGAAGAATTTCGTAATAGGTCTTGCGCGGCGGACGAACCACCTGCACCTTCGTCGCCGCTTTGGTGATGACCACGCGGTCCTGCGGCTGCAGCTGGAATCCGATTTGCCCGTCAATCGTCAGAAAGACCGGCTCGCCGGTGGCGGGAAAACGCACTTCCACTCGCGCGGTGTCTGGAATCACCAGCGGCCGATTGGTGAGCATGTGTGGGCAGATCGGCGTGATCACGAAGGCGTCGATGTCCGGATGGATAATTGGCCCGCCCGCAGCCAGCGAGTACGCTGTGGAACCGGTGGGTGTCGCGATGATCAGCCCGTCCGCGCGATAGCGGCCCACATGGTGCCCGTCCACGTGCACGTCGAGATCGAGCATGCGCGCGAGGGCAGCTTTATTGGCAACCGCGTCGTTCAAGGCGGTCACGCGCTCGGCGGGCTTGTTGCTGTGGATGATCTCAGCTTCCAGCATCATGCGCTCGCTGGTGTCGTGCTTACCCGCGAGAATGGTTTCGAGCACCGGGTAAAGCTCGTCGAGGGTCACGCTGGTGAGGAATCCGAGCCCCCCCAAATTAGCGGCAAGGATTGGGATGTTGCGGCCAGCCAGGGCCCGCGCTGCGGCCAACAGCGTGCCGTCGCCGCCCAGCACGATGAGCAAATCAACCTTGTTCACCAGCTCTTCGCGCGGCAGTGCAGGGCCATTCGCGCCGACCATGGCACGGGTCTGCTCGTCAATAAACACGCCAATTTTGCGTTCTTGCAGCCACCGTCGAAGTCCCGGGACGACGGCGGATACCATTTCGGGGATCGGTTTGCAGATAATGCCAGCGGCGCGAATCATCGTTGGAGGCAGAATTCTACTCTAGACCCGCGCGCGGGCGTGGAGAAAAAACTCCTGGTTGCCTTCGGTGCCGGGAACGCGGCTGGGACTGATCCCCAGTAATTCCAGCGAGCAGGCGGAAGCGGCGGACTGGACGCGATCTATGGCTTTCTGGTGCAGGGCAGCATCACGCACGATGCCGCCCTTGCCGATTTCGCCCTTCTCGAGCTCGAATTGCGGCTTGATGAGAATCAGAAAATCAGCGCCGGGAGCCACGACCGGAACTGTCGCGGGCAGCACTTTGGCGACGGAAATGAAGGATACGTCCATGGTGATGACGGCAGGCGCCTCTGGTATATCGTCCGCTCGCAAATAGCGTGCATTGCGCTCGATGGACGTCACCCGGGTGTCCTGGCGCAGTTTCCAGTCGAGTTGGTCCGCGGAAACGTCCACGGCGAAAACGCGCAACGCTCCGTTTTGCAGCAAGCAATCAGTGAATCCGCCGGTGGAGCTGCCGACATCGAGGCAGACTTTGCCAAGCGGCGAGACTTGAAAATCTTCCAGCGCGCCCTCCAGCTTCAGGCCGCCGCGGCTGACGTAGGGAAGTGCCTCGCCAATAATTTCAATGCGCGCGTCATTGGCAATTTGCGTTCCGGGCTTCTCCATTTTTTGGCCGTTCACCAGGACGCTACCCGCCAGCAGGATGGCTTGTGCGCGCTCGCGTGAAGGAGCCATGCCACGCTCGACGATGAGCACGTCCAGGCGAGTTTTCCCGGGTTTGCGGTTCGCGTTGAGCGATGTAGGTGTCGAGTCGGGCGTGCGCTTTGCTTTCATGTTTCGAACGGGCATGTCTGGGTTATTTCAAAAGCTCAACACAGAGTGCACGGAGGAAAATCAGAGGGCACGGAGACTTCGTGCCGAATCACATGCGAATCGAGCCTAAGCTTACGACCGTCGCGCTACCAGGAACTGCGCGAGTTGGCGCATGCGGACGCCGCGCTCTCCGTAAAAATCGAGTTCCTTCAGCGCTTTGGCTTCCAGGTCCGCGGCGATATCGCGCGAAACTTCCAGCCCATGCAGCGCCGGATACGTCGCTTTCTTTTGCGCTTGGTCTTTGCCCGCCGTTTTGCCTAGCGCCGCCGACGATTCTTCGACGTCCAGAATGTCGTCCACCACTTGAAACGCCCAGCCGATGTTTTCGCCGAAGCTCAGCAGACGGTTTACGTCGGCGCGATCGGCGCCCGCAGCAATCGCTCCTGCCACGATCGAGGCGCGAATCAACGCCGCAGTCTTCGAGCGATGAATGTATTCAAGCATCGCCTTGTCTGAAGGTTTGCCCTCCGCTTCGAGATCGGCCACTTGCCCGCCAATCATCCCGCGATCCGTGCCGGCCGCTTCCGCGATCATCGCGAGAAGCGCCAGGCGCCGCTGTGGTTCAACGGGTGCCATCGCCAGCGTTTGAAAAGCGAAGGTTAGCAGGGCATCGCCCGCAAGAATCGCAATCGCCTCGCCGAAGACTTTGTGATTGGTGGCTTTGCCGCGGCGGAGATCGTCGTTGTCGAGCGCGGGCAGGTCGTCATGGATCAACGAATAGGTGTGAATGAATTCCAGAGCACATCCGACGTGCACCGGGCCAGCCTGCTCTGCGGAGAACATCCGCGCGGCTTCCATGCACAGGATAGGGCGAATACGCTTGCCGCCGGCAAAGACGCTGTAGCGCATGGCGCGGTGGATGGACGTGGGTAGCGCGTGCTCGGGAGGCAACAATTCCTGCAGGGCCGCTTCTACTGTGGTGCGGTCTTTTTCGAAAAAGTCGGGGACGGTCATTAGTGTCGTTAGGTTTTCCGGGTTCCGATTTAGCTGTGACATACCATGCGCACGACGGCGCTAAGCATTTTCGTCTCCCGGGTCAAACGGCTCGGCCGCAATTTTTCCGTCCGCTTTCTTCAACAGGATTTCCACGCGGCCTTCCGCTTCTTCGAGTTGCTTCTGGCATTCGCGCGAAAGCTTGACGCCTTCCTCGAAGAGCTTCATGGCTTCATCCAGAGACAAATCCGCGCTCTCGAGGCGCTTGACCACTTCTTCGAGTCTCGTGAGCGACTTTTCAAAGTCTCCCTTCTTGGGAGCTTCGGCTGGAACAACGGCTTTATTCGGTGCTGGACTCATTCTGCCTCAATTCATTTTGAATGCACGCGCTGATGCCGCGCGTTGCCGGAAATTCTATGCTGATTCGCGTCCGCTGGGCCTGGGCGTGTCCGAATTCTATCGCGATGACCCTATTGCGGCAATGCCGCGCTGTCCGTTGTGTTGCCACGGGCAGGGAGGAGCGTCAGGCTGTGCGCGCGGACGCGCGTTTCGGCGCCTTCGCTGAACGGCGCTACTACGCCGCGCCCCGCGAACCACTCGGGGAACTGGTCGCGATAGTAGACGCTGCTATATTGCCCTGATTCGCCGGTAGGAATTTCCATCAGTGACTGGTCGAAATTCGAAAGGTCGGCTACGAAGCGCATCGCGGGGCCGTGACCCACGCCCATTGCGCGGACGGTGTCCACGGTTCCGCTTTGCGCGTATGGTCCGATGCTCAAGAGACCATGCAGCGGACCCGAACGGCCGAGCGGGTGGATCATGTTGAGCGGATGGAGGCGTCCCCAGGTCCAGGCCGCTTCGTCGCTGTTGCCGGTGTGCTTGGCGAGCGCGGCGACGGCTTCGTCGGCGCTGGCCGTCAGCAATTCGTCGTAGCTTGCGAAACCGCTTGGCAACCAGGTCGCTGGACGCTCGCGCAGAACATTTTCCAGAAATACTTTGTCGCGCCACCACACGTCGTTGTAAATGCTCTCCGGCTCCCAAAGCTCGTATTTCGTGACTTCATCGCCCAGATACGGCGCGAGCAGGTGGCGAAAGAGGGAGTGACGCGTGAATTCGACAAACGACGTTTCGACTGAATCGGCCGTGGCGCGGGCATCCCATCCCTGCAGTCGTGCGATCAGGCGTTGCGTGTGCGGATCGCGCGGCGGTTTCGCATTTGCCGCTGTGACGAGCTCTGCGGCCAGAAAGCGATTGGGCAGGCTGACGATGTCATTCTGTATCGCGTTGCAATCGGCGGGCGTCAATCCGGTGCGATTCGATAGAAGTTCGTAGAGGCGGGCTGTGCGATAGGGCCCGGCCTGGCGATCGGTCAAATAGTATTTGTATCCGGGATCGACGGTGCGGGCGTTGGCGGTCGCGATGATGCCGCCTGCGGGATTCAACGCGCGCGGCAGCTCGTCGAATGGAATGTAACCTTTCCATTCGAATTCATCGGTATCGCCAGGGACCGGCAGTGCGCCATTGCCGCTCGCGCGGATCGGAATGCGCGCCGGAATTGTGAAACCGATATTCCCGTCCACGTCAGCGTAGATCGTATTTTGTCCCGGGCCGGAAATGCGGCGTGTGGTCTCGACGAATTCGCGCCAATTCTGAGCTTCATCCAGCAGCGGAAAGCCGAAATCGAGGCCGCCGGGTTCGAGCGCCGTCCAACGCAGCGCGTAGGCGCGGCCGCCTTGTTCGGGCGGGTCGCGATGCACGATGGGTCCGTGCCGCGTCACGATCACATCGAGATTAACGTTAGGCTTTGCGCGCACGTGGATCACTTCATGACGCACTTCAGCGGTGAGCAGTTTTCCGTTCGCGCGATAGAGCAACGGATTCGCCGGGTCGAATGACTCGATGTACAAATCCTGGACGTCCGCGTTGCTGTTCGTGAATCCCCAGGCGATGCGGTCGTTGTGGCCGATGATCACCAGTGGCGCGCCGGGAAGCGCGAAGCCCTGGACGTTCAAGCCCGGCGCGGTCAGGTGAATCACGTACCAAAGGGCCGGCACCGAAAGTTGCAGGTGCGTGTCGTTCGCGAGTAGCGGCTTGCCGGATGCGGTGCGTGCGCCGCTCACTACGAAATTGTTGCTGCCGATGATCTGGCGTGTTTGCTCGTCGAATTGCGCGAGGAAGTCGCGGGCGGCGTCCCATTCGGCGGGAGTGAATGGCGGAATACCGGACGGGGCGCGGGTGCCGCGCGGAAGAACGTCAGCGGCTTTCCGCGGATCGGGTTGCGAAGCCGGGGAAGCTGCGGTCCAGATGAGATGATCGAGCGGCGAGTCTTCGACGAATAAATCGCGCGCGCGGTCCGGGCCCACCTTCGCCAGAATCCATTGGCGATTCAATTTTTCCTGCCACGTAGAAGTCAGGGTCCGATACATGTACAGGCTGATTAGATAAGTGTCCGCTGGAGTCCATGGGAGAGGGCGGTATCCCAGAGCGACGAATTCGAGCGGAAGTTTCTTCCCGCGTTGCGCGATATATTCGTTCACTCCTCGCGCGTACGCTGCCAGCATTCCGCGAATTTCCGGCGAAGCGTTGGCAGCGGCGCGTTCGGCAGCTTGCCTCATGCCTAAGGTGCGGCTGTCTTCATCGAACTTCAGCGCGACACCGCCGAAGATTTCCGAGAGGTCGCCAGCGGATGCCCGACGCAGCAAATCCATCTGCCAGAGCCGGTCCTGAGCCATTACGAAACCTTGCGCAGTGACCGCGTCCTCGATCGAATTCGCGCGAATCCACGGACGACCCCACTGGCCGCGGACAATCGTGACGGGCTGCGCCAGGCCGGCAATCGCTACGCTGCCATCCAACTGGGGCAGGGAACGGCGGACAATCCACCAGCCAAGAAGCAAGGCCGCGCCGACGAGCAGCAAGAGTCCGGCCAAGAGTAGGCGTAAAATGCGCGAAACGCGATTCATCATGATTGATTTGCTTGCGACGGCAGCCGCGCAGTGTAGCCCACACGAATCACTCCCGCAACGCCCTTCGCCGGGTAGCGAGAGAATGGCGATGATAAATTGCCGATTTTCGCTTGCGAACCGCCCCCTGCGGGCGCTTGCCCTGAGGCAAGAAAAGAAGCAAAATCCGATCATGTCTCACGAATTCAGCACGTCCTACGTGCGCGACGCGGAGAAAGTGTTCCGCTACTACAAGCACCTAGGTGAAGGCGCCATCGCGCAAGTGCCGGACGAAGCGCTGACGCGTTGTCTCGATGCCGAATCCAATTCAATCGCGCTCATTGCGAAACACATGGCCGGGAACATGCGCTCTCGTTGGATTGATTTTCTTACGAGTGACGGCGAAAAGCCCGATCGCCACCGCGACACCGAATTCGAAGCGCCGCCGCGGACTCGCGCCGAGCTGCTGGCCATGTGGGAAGAAGGCTGGAAGTGCGTTTTTGACGCATTGGCGCCGCTCACGGAAAGCGATCTGGGACGCACCGTGCGGATCCGCAACGAGCCGCATTCGGTGATGCAGGCGATCCAGCGGCAAATTGCGCATTACGCGTACCACGTCGGCCAGGTTGTTTTTGTGGCCAAGCACTGCTCCGGCGAACGTTGGAAATCACTAAGCATTCCTCGCGGAAAGTCCGCGGAAGTCACCGCACGTGTGCGCGCAGGAGCCGCGCCCAAACCCTAGTGCATGCGATTTCTTGCCAGCTACACGTTGAATCCGCGCCGTTCGTCGCCATAGCACCACAGGAAAACGCTTCCCTCCCGTTGTGCCGCTCCTCTTGTTAGAATCGGCGATGATGTGTTCCTTAGACCTGCTTTCATCGCAGCTTGAGACGCCGGGAGTCATCGAGCGCCGCACGAGGGTGCGCAAACAACTCGCTAGCCGGAGCTTTGCCTCATGATCGCACTGCAACTCTTCGCGGTGCTGGCGCTGGTGGGTATCAATGCATTTTTCTCGGCCGCTGAATTTTCTCTGGTGGCTGTGCGCCAGTCGCGCGTCCGGCAATTGGTGGAAAAGGGCGACGCGCGAGCGAGAATCGTCGAGCTGCTGCTCACCGACCTGAGCCGCGTAGTTTCCGGAGTGCAGGTAGGTATAACTCTGGCGAGCCTTTCGCTCGGATATTTGGGCGAAGTCACGCTGGCGGGCATTCTGAGCCCGTTAGTGCAGGAAATTCCGCGGCCATGGGCTGCGCTGATCGCGCATGGCGCCGCGCTGGTCATCGCGTTCGGGCTCCTCACTGTACTGCAGGTCGTCCTTGGCGAACTCGTTCCCAAAAGCCTCAGCTTGGCGCGCGCCGAGAGAGTGGCCTTGCTTGTCGCGCGGCCTTTCAATTGGTTTCTACACACTTTCCGCTGGGCGATTGATTTGTTGGACGACGCTGCGGAAAAAATCGTACGCGCTCTGGGCGTCGTTTCACCGCACAACCACACATTGGTGCGTTCCACGGAAGAATTGCAGGTGATGATTCAGCAAGCGCGCGACCGCGGTTTGCTGCCCGCGGCCGAAGTGAAATTCATTCAGGCTGCGATGGAGTTGGGCCAAATTCAGGCGCGCGAAGTGATGGTCCCGCGGCCGGACGTGCACGCGCTGCCTGCGCGCGCGAGCCTGGAAGATGTCATGACCATGTTCGCTACCACTCAACGCTCGCGCATCCCAGTGTACGAAGGAACGCTCGACCACATCCTGGGGTTTGTGCACATAAAGGACATGATCTGGGTGCTTCTCGATCGCGCGCGGCGCGCGGAAGAGAACCAGCCGTTGCAAGAATTCAATTTGCGAGCGGTGTTGCGCGATGCGCTAATCGTTCCGGAAACGAAGCCCGTCAGCGAATTGCTGCTGGAATTTCGCGCGCGGCGCACCGGTCTGGCGATGATTGTGGATGAATTCGGCAGTATCCTCGGCCTCGCTACTCTCGAAGATATCCTCGAACAGATGGTCGGCGAGATTCACGATGAATTTGACGTGGTCGAGCGGCCGCTGACTTTGCCCGATGGCGGAATGATTTTCGACGCGGCCATCAAAATCCGCGAGCTGGAAGCCCGTTACAACATCGTGTTGCCGGAAGACCCTTCCTACGAAACCGTCGGTGGATTCGTGCTGAATCGCCTCGGCTTCATTCCGCGCGGAGGAGAAAGTTTTGAGACTGACGGCTACCGCTTCACGGTGATGGAAATGGATCACCGCCGCGTCTCACGGCTGAAGATCAAGCCGCTACGAGCGGCGGGCCCCGCGGAATCGCCATCCGCGACCACGATTGCCGAGGCATCTCCGTTCCCGGCAGCAACTCACCCTGCGGCTGAGTCGCACCCGCACGAATCAGTAGTAGCGGAGCCCGCAGCGTCTGAATCCAAGAAATCGGAAGGCCGCGCACTGGCGCGTCGAGCGGCCCGCAGCTCTTCATCGGCGGGATCTTCCTCGAAATGATCCGTTACATCTCACTGCGGCTGCTATTCGCGCTTCCTGCGCTCTGGCTGATCGTCACCATGGTTTTTCTGTTGGCGCATATCGTTCCGGGCGATCCGGTGGCGCAAATGTTGGGCGAGGGCGCGCGCGCCGACGATTTGCAGCAGCTGCGCCACACGCTTGGGCTCGATGTGCCGATACCTCTGCAATACGAGCGCTATCTGAAGGGCGTGCTGCACGGAAATCTCGGCGAGTCGTTCCGTTTCCAGCAGCCTGTGACAAAAGTGATCCTGGAGCACTATCCGGCGACTTTGGAATTGGCTGCCGTCGCGCTGGGCGTCTGCATACTGATCGGCATCCCCGCGGGCGTGCTGGCTGCGCACAAGCGCGGAGAAAAAGCCGACCACGCCGTGGGAGTGCTGACGCTATTCGGACTTTCACTTCCGAATTTCGCGCTCGGTCCTGTGCTCATGCTTGTTTTTTCAGTGATCTTGGGATGGCTGCCCGTCACAGGCCGCGGGGGAGTCTCTCATTTGGTGCTCCCGGCGTTCACTCTGGGCGCGGCGCTCGCGGCGATTCTCACACGCATGGTGCGCACGTCGGTGATCGAAGAACTTTCCGCGGACTATGTGCGTACCGCACGCGCCAAGGGTGTTTCGGAATCGGGTGTGCTCTTCCGTCACGCGTTGCGTAACGCGCTGATTCCGATTCTCACGATTCTCGGCCTGCAATTCGGAGCGCTGCTCGCGGGAACAATTGTGACCGAAACAATTTTTTCCTGGCCGGGGATCGGCAACCTGACCGTGCACGCGATCATCGCGCGGGACTATCCGTTGTTGCAAGGCTGCATTCTGCTGATCGCGGTGTCTTACGTGATTGTCAACCTACTTACGGACATGGTGTATGCGGTGGTGGATCCCAGGGTGCACTTCGAATGAAGGTCCTGGTGCAGGAAATCGCGCGCGAACTACGCGAATTTTTGCGCCGCAGTTCATTGGGCCGTTGGGGCTTTGGTCTCACGCTGGTGCTCATAATCGTAGCGCTCGCGGCGCCGTGGCTCGCGCCATACGATCCAGTGGCGCAAAACTTGCCGGCGCGGCTGGTAGCGCCTAGCGCCTCGCACTGGATGGGCACCGACGAACTGGGCCGGGATATTCTTTCGCGCATTATTTTCGGCACGCGCGTCTCGATGCTGGTCAGCGTGAGCGTCGTCTTCGGCGCGGGAGTCATCGGCCTTGCGATCGGCGCCTTATCCGGCTATTTCGGTGGATGGTTTGACAAGCTCGTCAACATCGTGCTGATCAACGCGTTCCTCTCGTTTCCGGGAATTTTGTTGGCGATTGCATTTGCCGCGTTTCTCGGCCCCGGCCTCGACAAAGTAATTCTCGCGCTCGTGGTGACCGGTTGGGCCGGGTACGCGAGGCTGGCGCGGGCACAGGTCCTGCAGGCTAAGGAAATGGAATACGTCCTGGCAGCTCGCTCGTTGGGAGCGTCACACGCCCGCATCCTGATCAGACATCTGCTGCCGAATATCCTGCAGCCATTGCTGGTGCAGGGAACCATAGCAATGGCCGGCGCGATCCTCGCCGAATCCACGTTGAGCTTCCTCGGCGTCGGGGTTCTCGCGCCCATGCCGAGTTGGGGCGCCATGTTGAATGACGCACGTGGCCACCTCTTCGACGCTCCGCACTTGGTGATTTTCCCGGCGCTGGCGGTAATGACGGCTGTGCTGGCGTTCAATCTTCTCGGCGACGCGTTGCGCGACTGGATGGATCCGCGCATGCGCTCGTATCTAATCGTCACGTCTTTGGCGCGGTAAGAGTCGCTCGAAGGGATCGGTTCACAGGTGGCAAGAGGGCTTGTCGTAGCAGGGGGGCTCCAGACCACCATCGAGCCAGTCGCGACACCGGTAGCGGAATAAAGCGTGCCTCGACAAGAAAGTTGCTGTCGCGACGGATTTGGGTGTCCTGCGCGGACTTAACCCAACTCGATATTCACTTCGGCGCCCCGGGCGAGGCCCAGAGCACGCGCGGCGCTACCCTTGTTCACGCAAAGCTCCAGGTAACCGCCAGAACCGATGATCGCAAACGGCTCCCCGGGTGTACCCAGCGCAAACG
>Ga0307478_10002145_pt1 | contig 15985 bp, 14 predicted proteins | sample atmos_gasesECM4C_2_FD_203713 | JGI IMG/M metagenome (GOLD analysis project Ga0307478, IMG submission 203713) | Hardwood forest soil microbial communities from Morgan-Monroe State Forest, Indiana, United States - atmos_gasesECM4C_05 | ecosystem: Environmental > Terrestrial > Soil > Temperate...
CCGCCTGCTGCCCTACATTGTGCGCGCCTCCTGCCTGCTCACCCGTATGCTACGGCGCCAGCGGGCGTCCCGTCCGGCGCTGCGCGCCGTTCCTTCCATCGTCAAGCGCACCGCCCGCGACCTGCACCGCCGGTCGGCCGCCGGACGGCCGGTCAGCCGGCGCACGGCAGCGCGGGTCATGAGCCGCCAGACGCGCGGCGTTCTCGGCAGCCCCCGCCAGACGGCCGCCGCTCTGCGCCGGAACGTGCGCGCGACCAGCACGCTGCGCCGGGCGAGCACACCGCGTGGCTACGGCCATGCCCGGCATCGCCACGGGCACGGCACGCGGCGCCGCCGGACCTACACCTACGGCTGACGCCCGGACCAGGCCAGAGAGGACAGACGTCATGACTGCCAGCACCATGCACCACGGCGCGCTTCCCGAGTTCGAGGACGAGCTGGAGGGCGAATACGAGGGTGAGGAGTTCGACCTCGGCGGCGTCATCAGCGGCCTGCTCGGCGAGGGCGAACTCGAGGACGAGTGGGAGGACGAGGACGAGTACGAGCTGGAAGACGAGTCGGAGGGCGAGTACGAGCTCGAAGGCGAATGGGAAGACGAGGGCGAGGGCATGGCAAATCCGCTGCGCCGCGTCTACCCGGACGCGATGATGGAGCACCTCGGCCATGCGGCCGCCGAAGCTGAGACCGAGGCCGAGGCCGAGGCGTTCATCGGCGCCCTGGTTCCGCTTGCGGCGGGGCTGGCCCGCAAAGCCGCTCCGCACATTGCCCGGCACACTCCCCAGCTGGTCCGCGGCCTGTCAAAGGTCGCGCGGACCCTTCGCCGTAATCCGACCACCCGGCCACTCGTCCGCGCGCTGCCGACGATTGCCTCCCGGACCACGCGGTCCCTGGCCCGCAGCGCGGCGCACGGCCGCCCGATCACCCCTCGCCGTGCGGCCCGGACTCTGGCCGGGCAGACCAGATCCGTGTTGGCCAGCCCACATACGCGGCGGCAGGTCATCCGCCGGGCCCGAGCGCTGGACCGCCGGTATCACCACGCCACCCGCACCGGACAGTGGTGGACGGGGGCGGTACCCAGCGCAAGCGCGACTGCGGTCCGCGCCCTGGCGCCACGGGTGAGTCTCCCCGGCGCCGCCGCGTCGGTCCGGTACGGCGTGCCCGGACGGTACGGAGTACCCGTCCGGTATGGCGTACCGGTCCGCTCCGGCGGACCCGCCGCGAGCCGGATGGCCGTCCGGCAGGTACCCGGCCAGCCGGTGCGAGGTGGCGGATACCCCCGCCGGCGGCGCGGCTCGGCCCGGCTCTCGATCGCCTGGATTCCGGTGCCGGCCTGGTGCGGCGATCCGCCACCACCGGGCACCCGTCGGTATTAGCGGCGCGGCTGTGATGGTCGCCGCCGCGAGCACGGATCGCCTGCCTCTCGTCGACCCGGGCACCGCCCGGGCCCAGACATCCCCGGTCACGCGGCGTACCGGCGAGATCAGGGGGCCATGGATCCGCTCCCAGGGAATCAGCGTCACCCGACACGCCGCGGCCCTGCGTCCCTTCCGGGCCGGCGAGTTCGGCCACGGCGCAGCCGCACCCAGTGAGGGACACCTGCAAGCAGTCAACGCGCTGCTGGCCCGGCTCCGGCAAGAACTCCTCACGGTCAGCGAGCAGGTGCGGGCCGATGCGGCCCGGGCTGCCGCCCAGCCGACCACCGCACGGCTCCAGGCGCTGGTTACCACCAAGCAGCGGGCCCACGACTGGGTACGGGCCATCGAGCGCATCTGGGACTTCTACTTCGAGCTGTTCGGACAGCGCCAGTCGGTGTTCGCGGACTGGCTGCTGTCCTGCGACCGCATCGCGCTGTCCTGCTATCAGGCGGCCTACCTCGGGGTCGGCCAGCCCAAGCCGTTGCCGGCACCGCCGCCGTTCTGTTACGCCCGGACCGGGTTCTCGCCCGCGACCTTCCGCCGGGGGATCCCGCTCCGGCGCCTGGGACAGCAGCTCAACCCCTTCCCGCTGGTTCAGCTGCCGTATCACCGGCTCGTCAACCCGTGGACCCTGGGCGCGGTGCTGCACGAGGTCAGCCACAACCTGCAAAGCGACCTCGGGCTGAACAAGGCGGTGCCGGTAGCCCTGGGCCGGCGGCTTATCGAGGAGGACTGCCCGCCCGCGGTGGTGCGGGTGTGGGTGCGCTGGAACCGTGAGATCTTCGCCGATCTGAGTGCCTTGCTGCTTGGCGGCCCGGCTGTGGTCGGTTCGCTGCTCGATGTGGTCGGCCGGTCGCCACGGGCGGTCGTGGCGTACAACCCGCGCGGTCCCCATCCCACGCCGTGGTTCCGGGTCTACATCTCGACCGAGCTGCTGCGCCGGATGGGCTTTGCCGATGAGGCGGACCGCTATGAATCGTTGTGGTCGAAGATCTACCCGGATCCGCGGTCCGGTTCCCTGCCTAAGGCGCTGGTGGACACGTTCGCCCGGGCTAAGTCCGGGGTCGTCGACGCCATGTGCTTCCGCGACTTTGCTCAGCTCGGCGGGCGCAGCCTGGCTGGCACCATCACCTACGGCGCCAAGGAACACCAGATGACGCTCGAGGCTGCGGAGCGGCTGGCAGCCGGCACCGATCCCGGCATCATCCCGGCCCGCCTGCTGATCGGGTCGGCCCGGGCCGCCCTGGATCACGGACTGGCCCGTCCCGGCGTGATTACTAAAAACTTCTACACCGAGCTGGCCAGGCGATGACCGTGACCGTGGAGTCCGCGCTGAGCGCGGTGCGAGCGGCGGCCGGGCGGCTCCATGAGGCCGTGCAGGAGCTGCTGCTGATCGCGGTCGAAGATGGGCCGCGGAGCATCGAGCTCCATCTGGCTACGATCATGCACGACGCCGCCCTGGACCTGGCCGCCGAGGCCGAGCAGGCCGCGGGCGCACTAGGGGAAGACGGTCTCCGCGAAGACATGCGCCGCGCCGTGGCTGCGCAGCAAGTCGCGCAGTACCAAGCACGCATAAACATGCTCGGCGCGGTACTGGTCCGCGAATTGGCGTCTCCGGAGCGTATTACCGGGCTGGCGGCCCTCGGCGCAGATCGCGGGCGGGAGGCGGGCGCTTGGGCAGAGGAGACCGTCCGCTGTATCGAGACCTGCCAGCACCTCCTCTGGACAGATGTACAGCCCGCGCTGCACGGCTACTGGCGGGAACTCGCCGACCTGACCAACGGATCCTCTGCGCCCAGCGACAGCCGCTGAGCTGGAAGGAAGGACACGGCCACGATGGCAATCACGATCAGAGCGCAAGTCTTCCTGTGCTCCCACCAGAGCCACCTGGGTATCGCCGCGCCCGGGCCGTCCTGGCATCCTCCAGCGGGAGTCGAGGTCGAGCTCACCCCAACGCGCGGGCGCAACACCGACCCCATCTCCCTAGGCCTGACCGATGATGGCGGCCTGACCGCTGACAGCCCGGACCTAGCGTCAGGCAGCTACCACGTCCGCATTCCCGGCTACGACTTCGCGGGTGACCTGAAGCTTACGGCGGCGCACGACCAGCAGACAGTGGACGTGAAACTGGCTCCACGCGATGATCACTGCCTGGTCCTGCTACAGCTTACCGAGGCGCTGACGCGCCTGCCGGTTAGCGGCGCGACCGTCGACATCAGCAGCACGGGTACCTTCACCTCAGATCCGGACGGGTTGGTCTGGGCGACCGCGCCCGAAGGCGACACCGTCCTCCGGTTCCATCCGGCCGCGGACGCCAGTGGCGGGCTTCTTCTCCCGGCCGACCAGTCGGTCTCCTTTACGGTCCAGGCATTGAGGACCATCACGCCCATCCCCGTCGAATACTGGCCCGCGGTCCAGATCTCGGTGACGCCGACTGTCACCACGCCCGCTGGAGACGTCCCGCTCGCCGAAACCAGCGTGACGGTTGAATATCGCGGCTCGCCGGACGTTCCGGGCTTCTCGCGATCCGTCGACCTGGGCGCCGGTATCGGAACGGAGACCTTCGGGTTTCCGTTCCCTGGTGTGTACGTCGTGACGGTAACCGCGCCGCCGATCACGGACGGGCTGCCTATCAAGGACCCGCTACAGCAAGTCACCAGCAGGGCGTTCGCATCCGGGGGCCGATGGGCGGTACCCGCAGCGTTCGCGATCATCGACACCGAGCAAGCCGAATTTGTCATCACCACGCCGCAACAGAAGCGGCTGGTCGGCAGCCTGGCGCTGCAGATCGTCGGCCCGAACAACGCGATCCGGTCCGTTACCGGCACGGGTACCTCGTTCACGGCCGCCGTACCCAAGGGCGAGCCGCTGCAGATCCGGCTTGACCCTTCGTCAGTCCCGCAGATCGATAGTTACCCGCTGACCATGTCCGTGCCGGAGCAGCCGCTGGTCCCGCCGCCAGCCACGAACACCATCCAGCTCGACTACCTGTACTCGATCACCGGGCAGATCTCCGACGAGCACGGGCGGGCCGTGCCGTCGGCACCGATCGACATCTACGACGGCGACCAGAACCCCGTCGGCACCGCGGTTTCGGGCCAGGACGGCAGCTTCTTCTATCCGCTGAGCCAGGGCGGGACCTATTACGTAACGCCGGAGACCGCCGACGGGGATGTCGCCGTCCGGGAACGCGTTGACGTGAACTCGCCTGGCGTCGTGGCGCTCAAGTGGCGCAGGAACCTGCCGGGCACAGGCTCGGGCAGCGAGGGTCTCACCGACTTTTCGGCCTACCCGGTGCTCACCGAGGAGATCAGCACGACGGGCCCTCCGGCGCCCGCCGGAGGCGGCGGAGGTAGCGGCGGACCCGGCGCGGGCTACGGGCAGACCGTCGATCAGGTCATGCGGGACGTCCTGGGCTGGCGGCCGAGCGGCGACGTGGCCGGGTTCCAGGCGGCGCTGACCGGGGCATTCCAGCTCCGCGAGGTCGAAGGGCACACCGAGTGGTCCTGGCAGCAGCGCGGATACGCGGTCCAGGCCGACATGGGTGCGCTGAGCGGCGCGCAGGCGAGCATCTACGCCCGGGCCAAGAGCGCGCTGGACCAGATCCTGCCGCTGCTGGCCGGGCTCACCACCCTCAATCCGGCGCTGTACCCGCCGCAAGACCTCGAGGCCATCCGGACCGTCGTCACCGCCGAGCTCAATGAACTGGTTACCGAACTGGCCCTGCCGGGCGGCCCGCGTATCCAGCGCGTAGACCAGCTTTTCGCGCTGTTGCTCGGGGAGGGCCGCCGTTCGTTCAGCCTCGACCCGGATCTCGTCGGCGGCAATCTGGGCACCGTGCGGGACCGCTTTGCCCTGACCGTGGATGAGATCGATACGGTCGACGAGGAGCGGATCGTCACCAACTTCCGCGTCATCGTCGAGCAGGTGCTAGCGCTGAATGCCAGCTGGGAGCAGGACCGTCACCTGCTGTCCGGAGTGAGCGCCAGGACCGCGCTAGGCACGGTCCTGATCTTGCTCTCCCGGAGCCTGGAAGCGGTATGCGAATCGGTCGACGACCTTTCTTTCGCGCTGGATTCCGTCTATGTGGACGCGGCGCAACGGCAGGTGATCGAACTCCGCTTCGCGAGCCTGACCGTGGAGATGCCGGAGATGCCGCTGACCAAGAGCGCCACGACGTCCCACACGTTCAAGCCGCACGAACCGCCGCTGTTGCTTTCTGACCTGCTGGACTGGGTTACCCAGGCTAGCCGGGACGAGGGTCCCAGAATCATCCAGGACGCCGGGAAGGACGGGGTGCTGAACTTCCAGCCCGTACTAGACCGGCTCCGGATTCTCATTCACGCCACCCGCAAGGTTGCCCGGCACGGCGCCACGCTGCCGTCCGGGATGCAGACCCCCAGAGTGAGCCGGGCCCTGCAGGTCCTGGCGGCTCAGCTGGACCAGGCGACGAACCTGGCCGGGCTGGTCCGGCGCGAACCGATACCGCAGATCGCCGAGGTAATCGACGTATCGCTCAGTGAGACAGGGATGATCGTGGTCTCTGTCATCGGCAGTAACCTGCACCGGGCTCGGGCGGCGGTGCTGATCCCGGAGGGACGCGCGGACCTGCAGGAGCTGAGGGCGACGGCTGTGCCCGCTGTGGCGGCGTCCGGCGCGTCAATCACCAGCACACGGACCACCCCCACGGCTAGCAGCGCGACGGCGGCCTTCACGGACCCGTCGACGCTCCGGAATACCGCTGGTACTACCTGGCTGGTAGCGCTCATCGACAAGGACGGGACGCGCAGCAACCAGGTCGAGGCCCTTCGCGTCCCGTACTAATCGGCAGAGCCAGCTTTCCTGACGGAGGAGATCTACCATGGCGACGGAGCACGATTACCAGGCGTTCCTCGACCGGGTCGCGGCCTTGGAGGAGACGGTCGCCGACCGGTTGTCGTCGCGGCTCGTCACCGATCCGCAGCTGGCTGACGTGCTGGTCAAGCAGATCGACGACCTGCTGCAAAAGGCGGTGGACACCGACATGGCGGTGCCGCCGCCGCCAGACAAGGGGCTGGCGCAACTGGTCGGGGTGGGGCCGGAGGCGGCCGACCGGCTCGGCCAGACCAGGATCCCGCAGGCGATCACGCCGTACGACGAGACCGTATCGTCCGAGCGCCTCATCGCCATGGGCGATTTGTACTACATCTATCAGCACGAGCGGATCGGTGTGTTCCGCGCCGTACAGAAGCTACAGGAACTGTTCCGGGCCGGCGCGGTCTACCTGTCCAGCGGGTCCGGCGCCTATGCGCTGTATCAGTTCGACCGGCGCGAGGTACTGCGCTACACGGGTCGGGACCGGCTGGCGGCCTACCGCCGGGCCTTCGGGTACGGGCGGGGGGCGGTGCCCACCGGGTCCCGGGCGAACAGCGATTTCCATGGCCTGTTCGGGCACTTCGCCAACCAAGTCGCGCTGTTCTGGCGGGACAAGCGGATCTCTGACGTCATGCGGGACCGAGCCTACGACCCGAGCTTCGGCAGCATCGCCGTCGTGCGCCGGGCCGGCCTGGACCTGCGCAACAACCTGAAGTTCACCTCCTACGGCCATGTCAACGTGCTGCGCGTCGAGGTCATGCAGTTGCTCGACGAGGCGTACCGCATCCTGGGTTCCGACGACATCAAGAGGCTCTTCGGTGCCGACACCGCGTGGGACGTCGTCGAAATCATCCTGGCCCAATACTACGGCGAGCGCCTGGTCACCTCGCCCCGGCAGCGGATGGCGATCGCCGGCCGGGAGCTGTTCCGCTGGCTCGCCCAGCCGCACGTGCTGCAGACCCAGCGCACCCAGTTCGAGACGTTGCTGCTGGAGATCGCCGAGTACGCCGAGGAATGGCTCACCAGCGCGCAGTCGCTGGGGGTGGCAGTCCGCCAGGAGGATCGCCGGGTGCTGCCCTGGGACCGCTCTAGCCTGCCCGTCGGGGGCGGCGAAAGGGTCGGACGGCCGCCGGTGCCGCGCGGCCCGATGCCGCCGACCGCGCGCAGCGGCGGAACGCGGGGCCGGATCCCGGCCTCGAACGGGAGCCGGGCGTGAGACTCGGGCCGGACGTCGCCTGACCTGACTTAACGCCCGACTATGGAGGCAGCCACCCAGGCCCTCGGCTACGCCCGGTCCCGCCGGAATGTCACCCTGCAACGTCTGGTCAGGCTCCTCGGCTACCCGACGGTCAGCGCTGATCCCCGGCATGCCGAGGACATGAAGGCCTGCGCGGCCGGCCTGGCGCGCCTGCTGACCCGCATCGGCCTGCGTGACGTGCAGGTCCGCCAGGGCCGGGTTGCTCCCGTGGTCACTGCAGCATGGGCCGGCCGGCCGGGGTGCGCGACCATGCTGGTGTACGGGCATTACGACGTCCAGCCCTCCGGACCGCGCCGGGCCTGGGCCACCGACCCGTTCCGCGCCACGCAAGCCGGCGACTACCTCTATGCGCGCGGCGCGAGCGACGACAAAGGCCAGTTCATGGCCCACCTGGCGGCCATCGAGGCGTGGCTCGCGACCTGCGGCAGGTTGCCGCTGAACCTCCGGCTAGTGCTCGACGGCGAGGAGGAGGTCGGCAGCCCCACGCTGGTCAGCGCGGCGGCGCGCGGATGGCCCCGGCTGGCCGCGGACGTCGCCCTGGTATCTGACACCCAGATGCTGGCCCCGGATGTTCCGGTCCTGATCACCGGGCTGCGGGGGGTGCTGAGGAGCCGGCTGGAGGTATACGGGGCGGCCAGCGACCTGCACGCCGGAGCCTTCGGCGGCGCGGTCGCCAACCCCGTGGACGTGCTGTCCCGGCTGCTGTCCAGCCTGCACGACAAGACGGGCCGGGTGAGGCTCGCGGGCTTCTACGACGAGGTGCGGACCATCAGTGACCGGGAGCGTCGCTACCTGGCCCGGGCCGGACCCTCGGATGCGGCCATGCTGGCGCGTGCGGGCGCGGCGGCCGGGCACGGAGAACCGGGTTTCTCCGCGTTCGAACGGGTGACACGACGCCCTGCGGTGGTGGTGACTGACGTGCGTACGTCGGGCCGGGGCCGGACCGTGGTGCCTGCCTCGGCGAGCGCCGATCTCAACGTCAGAATGGTCGCCGACCAAGATCCCGAGATGATCGCGGATGGTCTCCGACGGCATTTCCGGTCCCGGATGCCAGCCGGGGTGCGCGGACGACTGTCCGTCGGGAGCGGCTGCACGTCCTTTACTCTTGATCGCCACGCGCCGGTGATCAGCGCGGTTCGCGCGGCGTGCCGGGCCGTCTTCGGCCGCGATCCGGTACTGCTACCGTCCGGAGGCTCCATCCCGTTCGTCAGCGCGCTGGCCACGGCCGGTCCAATCGACGTCGTGCTGTTCGGCTTCGGATTGCCCGGCGACCGGGTCCACGCGCCCAACGAGCGCCTGTACCTGCCGAACCTGTTCCGCGGCACGCAGGCGTGCATCGAGTTGTACCGGCGGCTAGCCACGAACGTGCCGCGCGAACGCGCGAGCTAACCGGGCAGTCGCCTGGTGCGCAGGCACCGGCAGATCAGCGGCAGGTCGGTCCGGTCCCACGGCTGGCGGTCGAGGAAGGCCCGGACTCGCTGGGAGAACTCGGCCCGCCGCTCAGCATCGAGCGTGATTACTCCGCTGTAGGTGCCGAGCAGGCCGACCAGCTCGTCCTTGGTCATCGGCAGCGAGAACTCCACCGCATGCTGCTCGACTGGCGACAACGGCGTCCCCGGCGGGAACGTGATCTCGCGGCGGCGGTGGCCGACCGGCGCGCCGTCGGGCCTGCGGTCCGCTTCGCGTGACTCGCGGGCCAGCTGGTTGAATTCCGCCACCCAGGGCGCCCGCATGTCCCGGGAGATCCACATCACGCCCAGAACGCCGTCCACGCGCAGTACACGGGTGATCTCCGGCACGGCCCGGTCGGGATCGAGCCAGTGCCAGGCGGACGAGATCAGCACCGCGTCTACCGACGCATCAGGCAGCGGGATGTCCTCGCCGCGGCCGGCCAGGACCTCGGCCTCCGGGCACCGGGCGGTCAGGACGGCGCGCATCCGCTCGTCCGGCTCGACCGCGATGATCCGCGGCGCCCGGCCGACCAGTTCCCTGGTCACGGCGCCGGTCCCGGCCGCGAGGTCGAGCACCGCCTGCGCGCCCGGCGGGATCAGCCAGTCCAGCGCCTGCGGCGGCGGGGAGGGACGGTAACGGTCGTAGTCGGTGGCCACCGACCCGAAGGACAACCTGCGCGTCTCGCGATCGGGCACGCCCGCAGGCTATCGTCCGGGACCCAGTCAGCTGTGCCCGAGTACCCGGTGCGGAAGATAGGGCTCCTCCAGGCGGTGCACCTCCTCCTCGGTCAGGGTGAGCTGCACGGCGGCCAGTGCGTCGCTGATGTGGCCGAGCCGAGTCGCGCCGACGATCGGCGCGGTCACGGCCGGACGGCTGAGCAGCCAGGCCAGCGCGACCTGGGCCGGCGGGGCGCCGCGCGCCGCCGCCACCTCGGCCAGCCGGTCGACCACGTCGAAGTCGCTGGGGGAGTTGTACCGCTCGTCGGACAGCGGGTCATCCCCGGCCCGGGTCGTGCGGAGCTCGCCCTGCCGGCCCCGGTTGCCGGCCAGTACGCCGCGCGCCAGCGGGCTGTAGGGCAGCACGGCGACGCCCTGGTCGGCGCACAGCGGGATCATCTCCCGCTCCTCTTCCCGGTAGATCAGGTTGTAGTGGTTCTGCATCGAGGCGAACCTGGTCCCGCCGTGATGTTCGGCCAGGTTCTGGGCCTTGGCGAACTGCCAGGCGAACATGCTGCTGGCCCCGATGTAGCGGGCCTTCCCGGCCAGGACCACCTCGTGCAGCGCCTCCATCGTCTCCTCGATCGGCGTCTGGTAGTCCCACCGGTGGATCTGGTACAGGTCCACGTAGTCCGTGCCGAGCCGCCGCAGCGACGCGTCGATGGCGGCGAGCACGTGCTTGCGGGACAGACCGCGGTCGTTCGGCCCGGGTCCCATCGGGAAGTAGACCTTGGTGGCCAGCACGTAATCCTCGCGGCGATCGAAGAGCCGGGCGAGCAGATGCCCGGTAATCTCCTCGGTCACGCCGTTGGAGTAGGTGTCGGCGGTATCGAAGAACGTGACGCCGCCGTCGATGGCCGCCTTGACGATCGGCTCCGCCGCGGCCTCGTCAAGGTGCCAGGCGCGCTCGGCCTGGCTGCCGTAGCTCATCATGCCCAGGCAGATCCGGGATACCTTCAGCCCGGCCGATCCCAGCCGTACGTATTCCACGCTTCTTCCTCTCCTGTTGATGGATTGCGACGCCGAGTACGACAAGCGTGATGCCCGCGGCGTCCTGGGCGGTAGGGACTTGACGCAGCACGATCGCGCCGATAACGGTGGCGAAGACCGGCAACAGAGCCAGCATCAGCGAGAACGTGGCGCGGGGCAACCGGGCCATGGCCAGCTGATCGATCACGTAGGGAATCACCGAGGAGCACACCCCCACGCTGGCCCCGGCCAGCAGCCACATCGGGTGCCCGAACGCGGGCAGCGCCTCGCTCAGCCTCCACGGTGTCGCGATGACTGCCGCGATGGCCCTGGCCGCCGCGAGCCGGTCGATGCTCGCCGGGCGGCCGAGCTGCGCAGTGTCCCGGCTGCCGATGTTGGCTATCCGGTGGCCAAGCACAATGTAGAGCATGAACAGGCGCAGCATATGAAGCTGACACCACGCTGCGGAAGAGTAAAAGGGTGGAGCAAGCATGAAAATGCCATCGAAACAAAGAGATTTCGTTCGCCAGGCCTTCGAAATTCCGGAGGCTCCGCTGGACGTGGTGGACCGGCGGATCGTGGCCGAACTCCAGGCGGCACCACGGCTCCGGATCGCCGAGCTGTCCCGGCGGATCGGCCTGTCCGGACCGGCAGTGGCCGACCGGCTGCGGCGGCTGGAAGAAAGTGGCACCTTGTCCTACCGCGCGGAGGTCAACCCCCGCGCCCTCGGCTACACGATGTGCGCCATCGTTAGGATCAGCCCGGTCGGCGGGGGGCTGCGGCTGATCCCGGGCATCGCCCGCGAGGTGCCGAACGTCACCGAGTGCTACCGGATCACCGGAGAGGACTGCTACTTCATCAAGGTCTGGCTGCGCTCCATCGACGACCTGGAACCGATCCTGGACCTGTTCACCCCGCACGGACGCACCACGACTTCGATCGTGCACTCGGCGCCGGTCCCGCCGCGCCCGCTGCCCGTACCCGGACCCGGACCTGCGTGGCCCGCCCATTGACTCTCCCGTTAGGGGAGAGCCGAAGATCACGGCCACGATGTCATCACCGAAGAGATAGGCCTTACGTTATGAGCGTCCTGGTATCGATCGGCGATTTCTCCCGCATGACTCATCTCAGCATCAAGGCGCTGCGTTTCTACCACGATCAGGGCCTGCTCGAGCCGGCCCGGATCGACTCGTTTACCGGCTACCGTTTCTACGAGCCGGGCCAGGTCCCCGTGGCCCAGGTCATCCGCCGGTTCCGGGACTTGGACATGCCGCTGGACCAGGTAAGAGCGGTCCTGCAGGCCCCCGACCTAGAGACTAGGACCAAGGAGATCATCTCCCACCTGACCGCCATGGAAGCCAAGCTGGCCGAGATGCAGATGAGCGTGGCCAGCCTGCGGGCGCTGCTCGAGGGGCCGCCGCCCGGCCCGGAGGTGGAGTTCCGGTCGATCCTGGCCACCCCGGCGCTGGCTGTCCGGGCCACGGTGACCGCCGAGGAGTCCTGGGCCTGGGGGGCCGGGGCGTTCGAGGAGATCTACGGCCTGATCGCCGCGGCGGGCCTGTCACCCGCGGGCCCGGGCGGCGCCCTGTTCCCGGCCGACTTCTTCGAGCTGGAGCAGGCCGAGCTGACCGCCTTCGTGCCCGTGCCCGAGGCGCCCCGGGTGGAGGGGCGGGTCCGCTCGCTGACCATCCCGGGGGTGGAGGCGGCGGTGATGCTCCACTCCGGGGCGCTCGGCGACATCGACCAGACCTATGGCAGGCTCGGTACCGTGGTCGCTGAACGGGCGATCGGCGTGGACGGGCCCATCCGCGAGTATTACCTGGTGCCGCTCACTGAACCCGACCTGTCCCGGCATCGCACGGAGATCTGCTGGCCTGTCTTCCAGACGGCTTGACTCTCCTCTTAGAGGAGGCAGCAGGCTCGGGAGCATGACCGCAACACGTACTCTTCCGAGCTCCGTCCAGGCTCCATCGAGCCCGTCCTGGTCGGCCCTGATCGTGCTGATGTTCGGGACGTTCATGTTCGTCCTGGACTTCTTCATCGTGAACGTGGCCCTGCCGTCCATCCAGCAAAGCCTGGGGGCAGGGGAGGGCGCCATTGAATGGGTGGTGGCCGGATACACGATCTCCACCGCCGTGCTGCTCGTGACCGGTGGCCGCCTGGGAGACCAGTTCGGCCGCCGCCGGATGTTCGCGGTGGGGATGGCGATCTTCGTCGTCACCTCAGCGGCGTGCGCGCTGGCGCCCGATCCGGCCGTGCTGGTCGCGGCCCGGGTGGTCCAGGGCGTCGGGGCGGCACTGATGGCGCCCAACATCCTGTCCATCCTCGGCGTGGTCTACACCGGGCCGGCCCGGGTCCGGGCGATCAGCGTGTACGGGATGGTGATGGGCCTGGCCGCCACGTCGGGTCAGATCATCGGCGGGATCCTCATCCGGACCGACGTGGCCGGGCTGGGCTGGCGGACGATCTTCTGGATCAACGTTCCCATCGGCGTGGCCGCACTGCTGGCCGCTCCGCGCCTGGTGCCCGAATCCCGCGATCAGCACGCGTCCCGGCTGGACCTGACCGGGGTCACCCTGATCACGGCATGCCTGATCGCGGTGGTGCTGCCACTGGTCGAGGGGCGGCAGGCGGGCTGGCCGGTCTGGTCCTGGGCGGCGCTCGCCGCCGCTGTCCCGCTCGCCGCCGCGTTCGCCGTCCATCAGCGACGCAAGGCCGACCGCGGCGGTGTCCCTCTGCTGAACCCGCGAATCTTCGCCTCCTGGCCGCTGCGCGCGGGCCTGCTCACCCAGACGGTGTTCTGGTGCCAGCAGGCAGCCTCGTACCTGGTGCTCGGGCTGTACCTGCAGCAGGGACGCGGCCTGTCGCCGCTGGCCGCGGGCGGGGTGTTCACCTTCCTGGCCGCCGGTTACCTGCTCACCTCGTTCCGGGCTCCCGCGCTGACCATGCGGTTCGGCCGGTCGGTGATCGCCGCCGGGGCCGTGACCGCGGCGCTCGGCGACGCCGCCCTGTACCTGGCCACGGCGCACACCGGGACCGGCGGCCCGGTCGCCTGGCTGTTCCCCGGGCTGGTGCTGCTCGGCGCCGGGCAGGGCCTGTGCATCACCCCGCTGACCACCACGGTGCTGAGCCACGCCGAGCCCGCTACGGCCGGATCGGTGTCCGGGGCGCTGTCCACGGCCCAGCAGGTCGGTAACTCCGTCGGCATCGCCGTGACCGGCGTGCTGTTCTTCGGCGCGCTCAGTCACGGGTACGGCCTGGCCTTCGAGCGCAGCGTGCTGCAGATGGGAGCGCTGCTGCTGGTAGTGGCCGCGCTGACCCGGCTGATGCCGCGACGGCGGGCGACCACCTAACGGAAACCCACGCACGGTGTGCTGCGGGACTCGGGGGCCCGCAGCACACCGCTGCGTGAAGCGCACTGCGGCCGGGAAGGGAGGGTGCATGACGTTCACGTGGACCAAAGAGGCCGCACCGCGCTGGGATGCCGACAAGCAGCGCCTGTTCGGGCCGGTGGAGCTGGCGGCGGTCGGGCTGGCCCCGCACGGGCCCGGAGAACCGGTGGCCGACGAATGGTGGCGGGTCGCCGACGGCCACCACGTGGCCGGCTACGGCTGGCTGGACACCGAATGGGGCGACGCGCGGATCACGTTCTTCGTCGCGCCGGACGAGCGCGGGCGGGGCATCGGGGTATTCATCCTGGAACATCTGGAGGCTGAGGCCGCCGCGCGCGGGTTGAACTACATCTACAACCTCGTGCCGGATACTCATCCGGACGGTCCCTGGATCAAGAACTGGCTGTCGATGCACGGCTTCCATGAGGCGTCTCGCGGGCAGCTGCGCCGTCAGGTGGAAACCACGCCGATGGGTGCGCGGGCTCAAGCGAGCGAGGCCCAGACACGCCGCGACTTCTAGGAAAAGTCTTTTGAGGGTTTGCCAGGGTTTTTCTGCCAGAAGCCTTCACAGTGTTCGGCGTCGAGGTCAACGGTCCAGATCCGGTCTGCTTGCCCGTCCGGGCGAAGACGGAAGGTATATACCGCGGTGTTGTCGAACCGGTCGCCCTCGGGCCCTGTTCCGGTCTCGTGGAAAAGGCAGATAGCCATGCGGTCATCGGCGTAGACGCAACGGCCGTCTTGATGAAAGGTGTTGCCGAAGAACCCCGCGAACTCCGTGAGCATGAGCGCCATGTCGTCCTTGCCGCGGCCGCGATGCCAGGGCCCGGCGCCAGGGCCATTTTCCATCACGATATCGTCGGCGTAAAGGTCGAAAGCGGGTGCGTAGTCACCTTGCCGGACCGAATCTAGTACGGCCTGGGTGCGATCGAAGTTGGGATGGTTGCTCATTTATGCCTCCAGTGTCGAGCCCATTGATCATTACCGAACAGAACCCGGACTTTGAGGCACCAGCGGCCCGGCTTAGATCACCAGGAATGTGCGTCCACCATTCTGGTGGCTTTCGTTTCTGGTACGAGCGTTCTGATGCGCGAGCACCTCGTACATCAGTCAGAGCCGGATAGATGGAATTGCCGCGGAGACCGTGCGAAGACGGCATGGAGACTCGTTCCGACAGCCGGGGAGCCTGGGGTCAGTCCCGGGTTAACGGGTCCGGGGCGCTGTTTCGCGGGCTGACAGGTGCGTGGCGACGGCGGCACAGGACTGCAGGGTATCCAGCAGGTAGGTGGCGTTCTGTGCGTCGGGCCAGGACGACATCTTCACCACTACCGTCCGGGCGGCCCGGTCGGCGTAGACCAGCTGACCGTGGATACCGAGGCAGACCAGGACCGGGCCGCCGGCGCCGGGGATGACCCAGAACTGGCTCCGGTACCAGCCGCCGGGCAGCACGTACTCGTTGTCGGTGCTGGCGAAGGCCTCGCGGACCCCGGGCTCAGGCTGGCGGACGTCGTCCAGCCAGCCTGCCGGGACCACAACCCGGCCCTGGGCCACTCCGTCGTCGACCAGCATCTGCCCGAACCTGGCCAGGTCACGGGCGGTGGCCGAGATCCCGCCGTCGGGTATGGCGGTGCCGAGCGGATCGCAGGTGATCTCGGCGTCCCGCTCCGCGCCGATCGGCTGCCAGATGAGAGCGGAGATGAGGTCGGCGACCCGGACACCGCTGACCCGCTCGCAGGCCCAGCCGAGCATGTCGGTGTCGGCCGACCGATAGCTGAACTCGCCGCCGTGCGGCCCGCCGTTGCCCAGCGTGGCCAGGTACGGGTAGGTGCCGGCCGGGTCACCTGGCTGGGCCGGGCGCCAGCCCATGGAGCGTTCCATGACCCGGACCTCGGCGTCCAGCGCGGTGTAGGTCTCGCGGAACGCGACCCCGGT
>Ga0307478_10002146_pt1 | contig 15971 bp, 11 predicted proteins | sample atmos_gasesECM4C_2_FD_203713 | JGI IMG/M metagenome (GOLD analysis project Ga0307478, IMG submission 203713) | Hardwood forest soil microbial communities from Morgan-Monroe State Forest, Indiana, United States - atmos_gasesECM4C_05 | ecosystem: Environmental > Terrestrial > Soil > Temperate...
CGACGTGCTGGCCGGCGGCCGGCTGCAAGAATTGCCCGGCGTTGGGAAGACGATCGCCACGCGCATCGCCGAGCTCTGTGAAACCGGCACGTGCGGCTACCTCGAGGAGCTGCGGGCGAAGTATCCGTCGACGCTGCTGGAAGTGCTTGGCGTCGGTGGCGTGGGCATGAAGACCGCGCAGCAGCTGTTCGAGAAACTCGGGGTCGCCTCGCTGGCCGATCTCGAGAAAGCGCTCGAAGCGGGCGCGTTGAGCGAGATCCCGCGGCTCGGGAAAAAGTCGATCGAGAACATCCGGCGCGGCGTGTTGGCCTATCAGGGCCGGAGTAAGCGCACACCGCTCGGCACAGCGGCGCCGCTCGCGCGGGAGATCACCGGCTACCTCGCCGCCAATTCGCCCGCGCACGACCTCACGCCGGCCGGCAGCCTGCGTCGCAACGAGCCGACCGTCGGCGATATCGACATCGTCTGCACGTCTGATGAACCCGGCGCCGTCATCGCCGCGTTCACGAGCTGGGAGCGGGCCGAAGCGGTGCTCGCCGAGGGCGGTACGAAGGCGAGCATTTGGCTCGCCGGCGGGCTGCAGATCGACCTGCGCGTTCTGCCCGCGCACGTCTACGGCAACCTGCTGCAACACTTCACCGGCAGCCGCGAGCACAACATCCAGCTCCGCGAACTGGCCGTGCGCAAGAATTTGCGCGTGAGCGAGAACGGCATCGTCGATCTGACCGATGGCCGGCTCATCGTGTGCCGCACCGAAGCCGAGGTGTACGCCACGCTGGGCTTGATGGAGATCCCGCCCGAGATGCGCCTGGGTGTGGGCGAGATCGAAGCCGCGCGCGACGGGACGCTGCCGCAGGTGGTGGCGCTCGGCGATTTGCGCGGCGATTTCCACATGCACACGCGCTGGAGCGACGGTGCCGACACGCTCGAAGCGATGGTAGCGGCGGCCGCGGCCCGCGGCTATGAGTACCACTCGATCAGCGATCACTCGCCCGGCCGCGGCGCTGGGCTCGACGCGGCGCAACTGCGCGCACAGCGCGCCGAGATCGAGGCCCTCGGTGAGCGCTACCACATCCGCACCCTCTGCTCGGCCGAGGTCGACATCTTGGCCGACGGCTCACTCGATTACGAAGATGCGCTGCTCGCCGAGCTGGACATCGTCGTGGCGAGCATCCACGCAACCTACAACCAGACGCGCGACGAGCTGACCGCGCGCTTGATCCGGGCATGCGAAAATCCGTACGTTACGATCATCGGTCACCCCACCGGCCGCAACGTCGAGAGCGGGTTTCCGGGGTACGAACTCGACTTCGATGCGGTCTTCGCGGCTGCCGCCCGGACCGGGACGGCGCTCGAGATCGACGGTCAGCCGGCGCGGCTGGATATGCCCAGCGGCTTGGCCCGCCGGGCGCGTGAGTTCGGGGTGACGTTCGCCTGCGATTCCGACGCCCATGGCTCAGCTCAGCTCAGCCACATTGCGTACGCGATCGGGCAGGCCCGGCGCGCGTGGATCACGCCCGCCGAGGTGCTCAACGCGCGCTCTCTCGCGGGGGTACTAGCTTTTGTCGAGACGAAGCGTGGCCGCGTCCCTATATGAAGGAACCGCTGACGCCCTCGCGTGTGGACGAGCGTCTCGCCGCGCTCGCGGAATACCACCTCCTCGATGCTCCATACGAGGAAGTTTTTGACGCGTTCGCGTGCGTCGCGGCAAAGAGTTGCGGTACCCCCGTTGCGGTGATTGCGATCGCCGGCCGCGACCGGTTGCGCTTCAAGGCGCACTACGGGCTCAAGAGCGTCGAGGAAATGCCCTTCGAGGGATCGTTCACGTCGTACGCGCTCATGGGCTCCGATATCTTGGAAGTTTCGGATGTTCGCGTCGACCCGCGGTTCGCCAATATCAAATACGTGGGGAACTCGCCGGCCACCGGTATGCCGAACCTCGTGTTCTACGCTGGCGCGCCGCTGATCACACCGGCCGGCGTCCCGATCGGGACGATCGCGGTCTTCGATGACAAGCCGCACACCCTCACCAAGGATCAGCGCGCCGGACTGCGCGCGATCGCCGACGTGGTGATGGATCAGTTCGAACTGCGCCGGCGCATCAAGGCCGACCAGAGCGAAGTGAATGAGCGCCTGCAGATGCTCTCCGCTGCGATGGAAGCGACGGAAGAAGCCGTCGTCATCTCGCGTATCGGTCCGACCGCCGATGATCCGGTCGAAGCGATCTACGCAAACCAAGCCTACTTGCGCAGCAAGGGCGCGACGATGGCCGACGTCATCGGCGCGAACGCGCGCCAATTCGTGGGGCCGAAGACCGATGCGGCGGTGCTCTACAAACTGCGCGAAGCCTTGTGCCGTGGCGAAACGGCCCACGCGGAGTTCGTCACCTACCGGCTCGACGGCACGTACTACTCCGCCTCGGCGTCAGCGCAGCCGCTGAGGGACGCCGACGGCAAGATCACCCGTTACGTGCTGATGCTGCACGACATCACCGAACGTGTACTGCGCAGCGAGGAACTCGCGCTGCAGAACGAGCGCCTGACCTCCCTGACGGCGGTCGCGCGCGGCATCTTCGCGGCGCTCGAACCGCATGCGCTGGTGGAAGCGTTGCTCGGCGGCGTGCGCGAGCTGGTCGGTGCCGAATCGCGGTTACTCGTCGCGCGGCCCAACGGCGGCTTCGCACTGACCAAAGACCTGCTCGTGCCTGAGCGCGCGGCGTCGGGTGGCGATGCGTTCGTCGAGGCCGCGAGCCGCAGCGAGGGCGCACTGCTCGACGACGGCGAGTGCCGCGCGGCAATCCGCATTCCCGGATCGCTCGGCCAAACGCGCTACATCCTCGACGTGCGCAGCGACCGCCGCCTGCACCAAGTTGACGTTTTCGCCGTTGGTCTGCTGGGCCAATACTTTGCCGTTGCGGCGCGTAACGTCGAGCTCTACGGCGAACTGCAAGCACGACGTGCAGCAGTCGTCGAGCTCAACCAAGTCAAGAACGATCTGATCGCAATGCTCGCACACGACTTCAAGGGCCCGCTCACCACGATCGTCGGTTTCGCCGACGTGCTGGCGGAAGACGAGCGTTTCGATGAAGAATCGCGCAAGTTCCTCACGATGATTTCATCGAGCGCGATGCGACTCGCCAGCCTCGCGACCGACACGCTCGCCCTCTCACGCTTGGAGCAGAACGAACTCACGCTCGACCTCGAAGAGTTCGATCTGGTAGAGCTGGTGCGCGACATCGCGCGGGTGTTCAGCGTGACCCGCGCGATCGATCTGCACACCGACCGCCCCGAGCTGCGGATCGGCGGCGACCCGGGCCGTTTGCGTCAGGTCTTCGAGAACCTGATCGGCAACGCGATCAAGTACTCACCCGGCGGCGAGGCGATCGAGGTCAACTTGCGCGCCAAGGGGCGCGGCGTCGAAGTGAGCGTCCGCGATCACGGCATCGGCATTCCCGAAGCTGATAAGGCGAAGCTGTTCGGCCGGTTCGCGCGGGCTCAGAACGCGCGCGCGCTCGGCATCAGCGGGACCGGCTTCGGGCTCTACCTCACGAAGACGATCGTCGAGATGCACGGCGGTACGATCAACGTCGATTCGATCGAAGGCGAAGGCAGCACGTTCCGCACCTTCTTACCGACGGCCGTTGCCGTGACGCGTCCGCGGCATCGCCGCTTCATCCTCGTCGAAGCCGACGGCGACGCGAAATCGTACGTCGCGCACACGCTGCGCGACGACGGATTCGCAGCAACGGTGGTTGCCAACGGCACCGAAATGCTCGCGGCGATCGACGAGCTGCAGTTCGACGCCGCAATCGTCGAGGTCGATCACGTGGGCATGCCGCTCGAAGAATTCGTACGCCGCGTTGCCGGTCGCACCGCGCTGATCCGCGTTGACTCGAGCGCGGTCGATGAAACGCCCGGCTGGGACGCCTACATCGTCAAACCGTTCCTCACCAAAGACTTGCAGGCTGCGATCGAATCCGCGATCATGCGGCACCCGAAAATGAAAGCCGAACCCTCCGTAGCCTATAGCTGACGTGCGCGGCGAGCCGGCAAGACAAAGCATCGGCCGAGATTCAGCGCATCGTCACGGGCTACCACCCCAACTTCTTCTCGAACTGGGGTGGCGACCCATGGAACATCGATAGCTAGCCCCGCTCCTGACGAGGGCGGGGGTTAGGTGGTGGTTACGAGCGGGGCGGGGGCCGGTTTCTTTGTGATGAACGGCAAGACCATCGCGATCAGGAGCATGACGGCCATCGGTAGCAGGGCTCCCGAAAACGATCCGGTCTTGTCTTTGACCGCACCGGCGATGTACGGGCCGACCAAACCGCCGACTCCCCAGGCAGTGATGATGAAACCGTAGTTCTGACCGAGATACTTCGTTCCGAAATAGTCGGCATTGAACGACGGCATCGTGCCGAAGCCGCCGCCGTAGCACATCAGGATGATCGCGAAGGCGGTCAGCACCGCGGCCACGCTATGCAGGCCGGCGAGCAAGAAGAAGATCACGACCTGACAGCCGTAGATGCACACCCACGTCAGGTTGCGTCCGATACGGTCGGAAACCGCGCCCCAGAAGAAGCGGCCGAGACCGTTGAACACCGCGACGAACGCGTACGCGCTGATCGCCGTTCCGGTAAGCGCTTTGATCGCATCCGGATCGGTGACGCCTTTCGAGATCAGTTCGCGAATGATCGGCACCGCGTTCGAAACGATCAGGATGCCGGCCACGACGTTGAGGAAGAGCATCAGCCAGAGGAGGTAGAGCTGCGGCATGCGCAGCACTTGCGCCGGCGTATACGAACCTGCGGTGGAAGCCGCAGCTGCCGTTGCGCCGGCGACGCTGTAACCGGCCGGTGGATTCCGCAACATCATCGCGCACAAACCGCCCACGATCGCGTAGACGATCCCGCTGATGAGCAGCACGTGCATGATCGCCGCAACGTCGGCCGCGGGCATCGCGTGCGCGACGGCATCGAACGGCGTGCCGGCAACAACCGCTGCCGACTTGGCGTCGGCATACGCGCCTGCATCCTTCGAGGCTTGCACGAATCCGGGCACGGCTTTGAGCACGAAGCCGTAGATGAACGCGCCGAGGCCGAAGCCCATCACGACCATGCCGCTGGCCAAGCCACGTTTATCGGGGAACCATTTGGTCACCGTCGCGACCGGCGTGATGTACGCCATGCCGTTGCCGAAGCCGCCGATCACGCCGTACGTCACATCCCAATACCATACGTCGTGTGGACCGACCGCAGCGAGCAGATTCCCGATGCCCCACAGGACGATCCCGGTCATGGTGACGTTGCGCGGTCCGACTTTGTCTTGCCAGCGTCCGCCGCTGACGGCGCCGATGCCGATGAAGAAGATCGCGAGACCAAAGACGAGACTGGCCTGGGTCGACGACCACCCGAACGAGGCGATCAGGGGTTGCGTGAAGTTGCTCCACGCGTAGACCGTTCCGGCGAGGATCATCACGAGAACCCCCGCCCAGGCGATCGCCCAGCGATTGCCCGGTGCCGCTGTATCTGCCATGAGAAAGCTCCCTCCGACGAACCCGGCCCTGCCTAGGAAGGCAAAGCTAGCTGTCTGAGAACACCTTGGTTACCTGAAATCCAGTTCCTCTCACGTGGGGGCGCGGTCTCTGGCGACGGAGCGAAGCGCTCCGTTGCCGAAAAGCGGCGGATGGACGGTTCCCTGACGGTATACGCGAACGGCCGCTTTTGCCGCTACGAAGAGGCGAAAATCGGCCTCTTGACCCACGCGCTGCACTACGGCACGGGCTGCTTCGAAGGCGTGCGCGGCTTCTGGTCGACGCGCGACGAGGAGCTCTATCTCTTCCAGCTCGAGGATCACTACGAGCGCCTTCACGCCTCGGCCAAGATCCTCATGATGAAGGTGCCGCACACCGTTGCGGAACTCGTCAAGATCACGACCGAACTGTGTGCGCGCAACAACTTCCGCGGTGACGTCTACGTGCGCCCGCTGATGTACAAAGCGAACGAAGAGATCGGCGTACGCTTACACGACGTGCGCGACGCGCTGGCGATCATGGCGATGCCGTTCGACCGCTATTTCGATGCGACCGCGGGTTTGAATTGCACCGTGAGCGCCTGGCGGCGCATCGACGACAACACCGCGCCCGCCCGCGCGAAAGTCACCGGCGTCTACATCAACTCCGCGCTCGCCAAGAGCGAGGCGGTGCTGAACGGATACGACGAGGCGATCTTGCTCTCGGCCGACGGTCACGTCTCCGAAGGCAGCGCCGAGAACATCTTCATCGTGAAGAAGGGCGTGATCTACACGCCCGACGCCTCCCAGAACATCCTCGAAGGCTGCACGCGCAAAACGCTGATGACGCTCGCGGATGCCGAACTCGGGCTAACGGTCGTCGAGCGCGCGATCGATCGCAGCGAACTCTTCACCGCCGACGAGGTCTTCATCAGCGGCAGCGCGGCCGGCTTGCAGTTCGTGCGCGCCGTCGATCACCGCATCGTCGGTGACGGCACGCAGGGGCCAATCGCGACGAAGCTCGCCGATCTCTACGAAAAGGTCGTCCGTGGCGCGCTTCCGACCTACCATCCGTGGCTCACGCGCACATACGGCAGCCGCAAACCCGCCGCGGTATAACCCTGCGCGCGCTATAAGAGCCGCTCGGGAATGATCGGCAGATCGCGCACGCGCCGGCCGCTGGCGTGATAAACCGCGTTCGCGACCGCCGCGGCCACGCCGGTGATCCCGATTTCGCCGACCCCCCGCACGCCGAGGGCATTGAACGTGACATCGGGATGCTCGACGAAGGCGATCTCGATCGGCGGCACGTCGGCGTTGACCGGCACCCGGTAGTCGGCCAGGTTGTTGGTGACGATCGCACCCGTGCGCGGGTCGCGCACGGTGTCTTCCAGGAGTGCCATTCCGAGACCCATGATGATGCCGCCCATCATCTGCGAACGCGCGGTCTTCGGGTTGAGGATGCGCCCGCAATCGAAGACGCCGGTAAAACGCGTCACGCGCACTTGCGCAAGGTGTTCATCGTAGCGCACTTCGCAGAACTGCGCGCCGAAAGAATGGAACGAGTGCTGCTCTTCATCGACCTCGCCCGAACCCGAGCCTGAGGCCGTAAGCCCCGCCGCTGCGGACGCGATGTTGCCGCCGGCTCGCTGCTTGAGCGCTTCGCACGCGTCGACGAGGGGTGGCATCACGCTGGCCGTGCTTTGCGAGCCGCCCGCGACCGGCGCCTTCGGATAGGCCGAACACCCGATCTTCACCGTGATGCTTTCGAGCGGGATGCCGAGCGTATCAGCCGCGACTTGTGCGATGATCGTGTACATGCCCGTGCCGAGATCGTGCGTCGCGCACTCGATCGTAACGCGACCGCCGCCGTCGGTGCGCGCGTGCACCTCGGTTGCGCCGGCCATCGCCGGATAGGTTGCGGTCGCCATGCCGTAGCCGACGAACTCGTTACCGGCGCGCATCGAACGCGGTTTCGGTGTACGCTTCTCCCAACCGAAGCGCCGCGCACCCTCGCGGTAGCATTCGAGCAGATGTTTGCTCGAGAACGGCGCGTTGTGGTTCGAGGGATCTTTCTCTGTGTGATTGCGCACGCGCAGATCGAGCGGATCGACGTTCACCGCGTAAGCGAGTTCATCCAGTGCCGATTCGAGGGCGAACAGCCCGGGGCTCTCGCCCGGCGCGCGCATCGGTGCCGGCGTCGCGATGTTGAGCCGTACCGTGTGGTGCGAAATGCGCAGGTTTGGTATCGCATAAAGTATCGGGGTCGTTTTGCCGGCCGGTTCGTTGAAGTCGCCGGCAAAGCTGTTCGTATCGATGACATCGTGCACGAGGCCGGCGATCGCGCCGGACTCCGTGGCCGCGATGCGAATGCGCTGCTCGGTTTCCGAGCGATGACCGTTCGTGCTGAAAAGCTGAGCGCGATCGACGACCAATTTGACCGTCTTGCCGAGCGCCTTCGCGGCCATCGCCGCGATGATGGTGTGCGCCCACACGAAACCCTTCGAACCGAAGCCGCCGCCGATGAAGGGCGCGATCACGTGGACCTGTTTCGGATCGAGGTCGAAGAAGTGCGCGAGCGTGAGCTGCGTGCCGTTCACCCACTGCGTCGTATCGTACACGGTCAGCTCGTCGCCCGACCACGACGCCACCGTCGCCGCGGGCTCCATGGCGTTGTGCGTTTCAGCCGGCGTCGTGTAGCACAGATCGAGCGTCACGGGCGCCGTTTCCAGCGCCGCGTCGACGTCGCCACGCTCGATGTTGAGCGGCGAGCCGAAGAACGTCGCGACCTTTTCTTTGCGGGCTCGCGTTTCCGCAGTGATCGCGGTGCGGGGTGGCAGTTCGTCGTAGGCGATGCGCAGCAGTGCGGCAGCGCCGGTCGCGGCTTCGAGCGTCGTCGCGACCACGGCGGCGACGTTCTGCCCCCAGTAGAGAATCTCGTCGCCTTGCAGCGGCGGAAGGTTCGGCTCCATGAACACGCGCTGGAAATCGAAACCGGTGGGCGTCACGCGCGGCGCGTTACGATGCGTGAGCACTTCGACCACGCCGGCGACGGCGCGTGCCCGGCTCTCGTCGATGCTGCGAATGCGGCCGCGGGCGACCGTACTTTGCACCAGTACGGCAAAGAGCGGATGTTCGACCGGGGCGTCGGCCGCGTACATCGCGGCACCGGTGACCTTGAGTGGTCCGTCGATGCGATCGGTCGGGTAGCCGGTGTGGGTGCGCGGACGTTCGCCGACCGTCGTCATGACACGCTCTCCGCGAGGGTGCTGAGCACCCGGACGATCGCGCGCTTCGCAAGCTCGACCTTGAACGCGTTGTGCGCCGTCGTCACGGCGCCGGTGAACGCCGCATCCGCCGCGCGGCGGAGCAGTTCGGGGGTAGCGTGTCCACCGTCGAGCACGCGTTCGGCATCGCGGGCGCGCCACGGTACCGTGCCGACACCGCCGAGCGCGAGCCGCGAACGGCCGATCGTGCCGTCGTGACCGATCTCGAGCGACGCGCCAGCCGATACGAGGGCGAATTCGTACGAGGCACGGTCACGCAGCTTCAGGTAGCGCGAATGCCGATAGAGCGGCGCCGGTGTGAGTTCCACCGCCACGATCACGTCGCCGCGTTCGAGCGTGGTCTCGCGCTGGGGCTCGTCATTGGGCAGGCGGTAGAATTGATCGAGCGAGAGCCGTACTTCGCCGTCGGCGCGCATGACGATCACCGTTGCATCGAGCGCCGCGAGAGCCACGGCCATGTCGCTCGCGTGCGTCGCGATGCACGACTCGCTCGTGCCGAGCACGGCGTGACCACGGCTGACGCCCGCGCGGGCATCGCAGCCGCCGCCGGGCTCGCGCTTATTGCAGCGCGAGACGTTATCGCGAAAGTACGTGCAACGCGTGCGCTGCAAGAGATTGCCCCCGACGGTCGCCATGTTGCGCAGTTGGCCCGATGCGCCGGCGGCCAGCGCTTGGGCCAGCACCGGAAATTCACGCCCGATCGTTGGATCGTCGGCAACGTCGGAATTGCGCACGAGCGCGCCGATGCGGACGTGCTGTGGCGTGACGTCGATGGTGGCGAGCGGCAACGCGTTGATGTCGATCACCGCCGCCGGGCACTCGACGCCGGCTTTCATCAGGTCGAGCAGCGTCGTGCCGCCGGCGATCAGCTGTGCGTGCGGATCCGCGAGCAACGCGGCGCGCGCGCCGGCGAGCGAATCGACGCGTTGATAGGTGAACGGCTGCATCACACGCTGCGCTCCGCGATGCTGCTGATCGCATCGACGATGTTCGGGTAGGCGCCGCAGCGGCAGAGGTTGCCGCTCATCCGTTCGCGGATGGTCTCGGGGTCGAGCGTGCGGCCTTCAGCCAACATGCCGAGAGCCGACATGATCTGGCCACTCGTGCAGAACCCGCACTGAAACGCGTCATGTTCCACGAACGCTTGCTGCAGCGGGTGCAGGCCAGCCTCGCCGGTCACGCCCTCGATCGTGGTCACGTCGTCGTCGCCGTGCATCATCGCGAGCGTCAGGCAACTGAGCACGCGCCGGCCGTTGACCAGCACCGTGCATGCGCCGCAGCCACCGCGGTCGCAGCCTTTCTTTGTGCCGGTGAGGCCGGCGTGCTCGCGCAGCGCGTCCAGGAGCGTCGTCGCGGGCACGAGGTCGACCTCATGCACGGAACCATTGATCCGAAGTGCGTACCGCATCGTTCCTCAGCTCTATACCCCGCGATCCGGGGATTCCCGTGGTTCTAGAGCGCGGGCGGGTTATCCGTGGGCGGAGCGGGCAGATTGTCGGGGAGCGCGTTCGCCGGCTCGTTCCGGGGCGTCCACATTTGCAGGTCGCGTTCGGGGTTGCCGATTGCGCCGTGGGCAGAGGCGGTCGTGACCGCACCCAGCGGCGGCGCCGTATAATCGTTGGCCACGCGCCAGGCGCTGAAACGCACCAGCTCCTGGTAGGCGACGCGCGAGACGCCTTGGATGAACGAGTAGCCGGCGTCGAGCGTGGAGAGGTTGGTGGCCATCACCGCGATCGCGTACGGCTCGCTGTTGAGGTACACGACGCCGACGTCGTTGAGCGTGTCGTGGAGTTCGCCGGTTTTGTGCGCGATCGTCGTGCCCTTCGGCAGCGGTACCGGGATCAGACCGTTGTGGTGCTGTCCGGTCATGATCGCGATCATCTCGCGCGACGACCACTCGTCGATCAGTTGATAGCGCGCCATGGCGGTCATGAGCTTGACCATGTCGTTGGCGCTCGAGCGCAATGCGTAGCGAATCGGGCCTTCGGAGCGGATGTAGTCGTGCAGGCTCGTCTGTGTGAGGCCGAGATCGGACATCTCCTCGTTGATCGCACCGCGGTGGACCAAGCGAATGAGCATGTTGGTCGCGGTGTTATCGCTGACCGTGATCATCAGCGTGAGCAGGCGCGACACCGGGTATTTCGAGCCGGCGGGTGCGTCGCAGAGATCGCCCGAGCCCCAATCGCGGTCGCTCGCCTGCAGCGTGACCTTGCGGTTGAGGTCGAAATCGCCGTGTTCGAGGCGCTTGAACACCTCAACCATCACCGGAATCTTGATCGTCGAGGCCGCCGGCATCTGCGCGTTGGCGTTTACCGACATGCTCAAACCGGTGGTGAGATCCTCGACCATGATGCCGACGTTGCCGGGTGCGTGCAGCGACATCGTCGAGAGTTCGGTCTGCAGCACGCCGAGCGGCCCCGGGGCAACAGCATCTGCACGCGCAGTGAAAGCGCTAAAGAGAAGAGCAACGGCAACGAAAACTCGTCGCAGCAAGTGCATTGCGGTCATTGTGCCCTCTACGGGCATATTCCGTCAAGGCCGATCCCTTGGCCATTCAGCGGAGCTAGCGTGTGTCATCCCGCTCGAAGGGCGAACGGGCGTCCCGGCGTACGGAAGTCCGTCGGATGCCGGTGCGCGCACGCGTCCGGCGAGGCCGGCGAGCGCAACGAGTGCGGCGAGATACGGTAACGCCTGCATCAGCTCGCTCGGAATGCCGGCACGCTGCAGCGTGTATTGCAAAGCGGAGAAAAACCCGAAGAACAGTGCCGCTCCGGTTGCACCGAACGGCGTCCAGCGGCCGAAGATCACCGCGGCCAGTGCGATGAAGCCGCGTCCGGCCGTCATGCCGTCGGAGTACAGATCGAGTTCGGCCAGCGAGAGGAACACGCCGCCGAGCGCGGCGATTGCGCCGCCCGCCACGACCGCCCAGAAGCGCGTGCGGACCGGATCGATGCCGGCGGCTGCGGCCGCGCGCGGGTTTTCGCCGCACGCTCGCACGCGCAAGCCCCACGGCGTGCGATTGAGGAAGAGCGAAAGCGCCGCCGCAAGCGCGAGCGCGAGTACGGTCAGCGCGGTTTCGCCGACTGCTCCGAACGCCGGCACTTCTCGCGACGCGCCCGGTTGGCCGAAGACGAGCACGAGCCCGAACGCGGCGGCACCGAGGGCGGCGATGTTGAGCCCGGTACCGGCCACGATCTGATCGTAGCCGAGCTTCGTCGCTACGAATGCGAGCAGTGCCGCGAGCAGCGCGCCGGCAAGCACTCCGGCGCTGGCTCCGAGCCACGGGCTCCCCGTTGCGCCCGAGACGCCGACGGCCGCGAACGCGCCGCCGATCATGATGCCTTCGAGCCCGACGTTCACAACGCCCGAACGTTCGGAGAGAACGCCGCCCAGCGCCGCAAAGATCAGCGGCGTCGCCTTGACGAGCGTTAGCCCGGCGATCGCGATCAGCGCGATGAGGAAGGCGTTCACGTGGTCCGCTGCGCGGCGATGTAGCGCCGGCCGGCCAGGGCGATGATCACGAGGCCTTCGATCACGTTGACGACGTCGCGCGGCACGCTGGCCTCGGCCTGCATCGAGAGCGCGCCGTTCTGCAAGATACCGAACGCGAATGCGGCCACCGCGATCCAGACGGGTTCAAGGTTGCCGACCAGCGCGACCGCGATCGCGACGAAACCGTACCCCGGGCTGAGTCCCGTGTTGAAGCGGTGCAGCACGCCCGTGACGAGCGTTGCGCCGCCGAGGCCGGCGATTGCGCCGGAATACGTCATCGCTTGCAGCGCGATGCGACGGAGATCGACGCCCGCGCGCCGGGCCGCTTCGGGCGCTCCACCGGCCGCGCGCAACTCGAAACCGAAGACCGTGCGGTTGAACGCGAACCATAGCACCAGCGCGAGCAGGAGCGCGATGACGATCGAGATCGTCAGCCGCGTATCGGGGACGATCGCCGGCAGCCAGGCGGTCTTGGCCAGCAGCGGGGTCTCGCCTTCGTTGGCGGAGGCGAAATGCAACGGCCCATCGACCGCATACGTCGCGAGCAACCCCGCGATGACGTTGAGCATCAGCGTGGCGATGACTTCGTTCGCACCGAAGCGTGATTTGAGGAAACCGGCGATCCCGCCCCAGAGGCCGCCGGCGAGCGCACCGGCGAGCAGTGTGGCGACGATCGACACCACCGGCGGACCGGGCAGCAGCACGCCGGTCACGCCCGCCGCCAGACCGCCCAGCACGAGTTGTCCCTCGGCACCGATGTTGAACAAGCCGGCGCGGAACGCGAGCGCGACGCCGAGGGCCGGGAACAGCAGCGCGGTGGCGGAGACGAGCGTTTCGGCAAACTCCGACGTGGTGCCGAACGCACCGTCGAAGAGCGCGTAGAAGCCGTCGACGGGCGAGACGTGCGCGAGCAGCATCGCGATGCTGCCGGCGCCGAAGACGACGATCAGCGCGATCCCCAGATCGCGCACGATGCGCAGGCGGAAGAACGTCGCCATCAACGGCCGCCCGCCATCAGCGCGCCGACGCGTCCGCGATCCACGGTGGCGCGATCGAACGTGCCCACGAAGCGTCCGCCCGACATCACGAGCACCCGGTCGGCGAGCGCGAAAATTTCGTCGAGTTCGAACGAGATGAGGAGCACGGCGACGCCCGCGTTGCGCGCCTCGATCAAGCGCGAGCGCACGAGCGCTGCGGCACCGACGTCGATGCCGCGCGTCGGCTGATAGGCGACGAGCAGTTTCGGCTGCGCGCCGAGCGCGCGCCCGACGACGATCTTCTGCTGGTTGCCGCCCGAGAGCGCAGCGACGGCCGTCTGCGGATCGGATGGGCGAACGCCGAAGCGCTCGATGACGTCCTTCGCGGCCGCGAGTACCGCAGCACGGTCGAGGATCGAGCCGCGGCGGATCGGTGCCGTTTGGTGACGGCCCAGCGCAACGTTCTCCGCGATCGACCAGCCGAGCACGAGCGCTTCGGTGCGCCGGTCTTGCGGGATCACGCGCACGCCGGACGCCAACCGCGCCGCCGGCGTTACCGCGGCGGTGAGCGGCACGCCGTCGAGTTCGATCGTGCCGGTATAGCTGATGACGCCGGCCAGCGCATCGGCCAGCGCGGATTGACCGTTGCCCTCGACGCCGGCCACACCGACGATCTCGCCTGCGCGCACCTCGAACGTGCCGTCGACCAGCCCGCCGCTGCTCCCGGCGGAGAGATTGCGGGCGCGCAAGCGCGTGGCCGGCGTCGTGGGCGCGCGCTCCGCCAGCGGCGGCAGTTCGCCGCCGACCATCGCGCGCGCGATCTCGCCGGTCGACGTCGCGGTGGTGACGTAGCGCGCCACGACACGTCCGGAACGCATCACGGTAACGCGGGTGCTGTAGTCGATGACCTCTTGCAGTTTGTGGGTGACGATCAGCACGGCGGTGCCGGACCTTGCGAGCGCGGTGATCGTGCGGAAGAACGACGCGATCTCGGTTGGGGCGAGGGCCGCCGTTGGTTCGTCGAGCAGCAGCACGCCTGGAGCGCGCTCGAGTTCGCGCAATAACTCGACGCGCTGCTGGACACCGATCGGCAACGTCTCCACGATCGCATCGGGATCGACGTCGAGCCCGTGCCCGGTTGCGAGCGCGCGCACACGTTCGCGCGCGGCCACGCGATCGATGCGCCAACCGCGTTTGGGTTCACGCCCCAACAGCACGTTCTCCCACACGTTCAAACGATCGACGAGCTGGAAATGCTGGTGTACGAGGCCCACGACGGCCTTCGTTTCAAGCCGGCCTTCATCGGGAATTTCGGCGCCGAAGGCGATGGCCGCGAGCGTCGATTTTCCGGCGCCGTTTTCACCGACCAGCGCGTGAATCTCGCCGGCGTTGAGGTCGAGATCGACGCCGTCGAGGGCTTGCACGGTGCCGAAACGTTTGCGAATCCCGCGCAGCGCGAGGAGCGGCTCGCTCACACCGTAACCGGTTTGAAGGTGGCGAGTTCTCTACGCGTCGCCGGCGGCACGATCGTACCCGCGATGATCGCGCTGCGCAGCACGTCGAGTTGACGAAACTGCGCCGCCGTCAGCGCGCTGCGCGTGTACGTGAAGCCGGTCAGCCCGATCGCACCGTCTTTGAGTCCCAGCTCGATGTGGCCGTGCGGCACGTTGCCGGTCGCTGCGGTTTTCGAAGTGAATAGCACGCCGATATCGACCCGCTTGACCATGCTGGTGAGAATTTTTCCGGGAGCGAGCGCGTCTTGGTTCACATCGACGCCGATCGCGTACGCGCCGGCGTGATCCTTGATCTGCGCGATCGCTCCGAGTCCGGCTTTGCCGGCCGCAACGTAAATCACGTCGGCATTCTGCGCGAGCAGCACGGCGCCGATTTCCTTGCCGGCCGCCGGATCGTCGAACGAACCGACGTATTTCACCAGCACGTCGATGCCGGGGTCGATCTGTCGCGCGCCCGCTGCGAAGCCGGCCTCGAACTTGCGCAACAGCGGGATGTCGATTCCGCCGATGAAGGCGATCGTCTTCGTTTTGGTGGCGAATGCTGCCGCAACGCCGGCCAGAAACGAGCCTTCCTGTTCGCGGAACGTGATCGAGGCCACGTTCGGTTCATCGACGACGGCGTCGATGATCGCGAAGTTGCGCGCGGGAAAACGGCTGGCAACTTCGTCTACGTCGCGCGCCATCAGGAAGCCGACGGCAAAGATCTCATCGTACTCCTTGTTCGCGAGCACGGTCAGATTGGGCTGGTAGTCGGCCGCCGAGCGCGACTGCAGCACCGCGATGTCGGCGTGCAGCTGCGCTTTCGCATCGAGCAGCCCGCGATAGGCGCCATCGTTGAAGGACTGATCGCCGAGGCCGCCGGTGTCGGTGACCATCGCCAGACGCACATTTCTGCCTTGGGCCAGGCCCTTGGGATGGCTGCATCCGGCGGCAACGGTGCCCAAAACTGCCGTACCGCCGAGGACGAACGCGCGGCGCCGAATCACCCAGGCCCTCTACGCGTTTCATGCGGGTTGGCCTCTCGCCGTTCGCGAAGCCCGAATTGGATGAATGCACCGGATTTGCAGAGTGGCTTGCCACCCCGTTGGAGCGATGCCGTCGACGGGATCGTGTGGCTGCCGCGTCTAGCTGCGAAGGTGCGAGCCCACGACGCCGGGACGTTGGGGACATATCTTCTCGGACAAAGTCCGG
>Ga0307478_10002148_pt1 | contig 15961 bp, 14 predicted proteins | sample atmos_gasesECM4C_2_FD_203713 | JGI IMG/M metagenome (GOLD analysis project Ga0307478, IMG submission 203713) | Hardwood forest soil microbial communities from Morgan-Monroe State Forest, Indiana, United States - atmos_gasesECM4C_05 | ecosystem: Environmental > Terrestrial > Soil > Temperate...
AAGATTGCACTCTTGGGATCGAGCTGATGGCTGAAAGCCGAGAGCTACTTGCTGGAATTCGACGCCATCTTCTTGACCATGGCCAGGACCAGCTTACGGTCGCTGTCATTGAGGTTGGTGGCGTAGCGGCGGACCTGGCTCAGGAAACGGACTTCGTCATCGGATAGTTGCGGCAGTCCCTTGGAGCCGTTGCTGTGGCCAGATTCGGAGAAGAATTGCGAGAGCGCAATCTCCATGGCACCGGCAATTTTCGACAGCGTGTCGAGCGAAGGGATGGTGTGGCCGTTCTCTACGCGCGACAGGTAGCAGCGGAGCAGGCCGGTGCGCTTCTCGATGTCGCCCTGGGACATACCTTTCTGCAGCCGGTAGTTTCGGATGGTCTCGCCGATGTTGATCTGGGGGAGCATTGCAGGATGCGACATAGTAACCAGATCGGGATTTTCTGGCAAGTGGAAATTAGTGCCATGTGGAGGACCACTTTCCTGCCAGTACTTGACAAGCAGTGAGATCTTAAGGCTTAACGATGTAAAAGAAATGATCGCCGCACGGCCGCAGGGTCACGAGGCCAGGCGAGTTAGTTCTTTTGGGCAATGCGGCTATTATTTCTTTAGGGTCTCTGCGAGAAATCTGACGGTACGCTTCCACGCGTCGGCGGCATCGTCGGGGCGGTATCCGTTTGTGTTGTTCGGGTTTTCGAAAGCGTGGCCGGCGTCGTCGTAAATCTTGACGTCGATCTTCTTGCCCAACTGCTTCATCGTCGCCTCGAATTTGTGTACATCATCGGGCGTGATGCCGTGATCCTGGCCGCCGAACAGGCCGAGGATGGGAGCGTTGATTTTCTTGATGGCCTCGGGCTCGGTGGCAAGATGGCCGTAGTTGATCACATCGGCCGCGAGAGTCGGCTCCTGCAGCGCCACATCGAGCGAGTAGCCGCCGCCCATGCACCAACCGATCGAGCCAATGCGGTCTTTCCTGACATTAGGCTGTGACTGGAGAAATTCAAAAGCAGCGTGCAAGTCGCGCTTGGCACGGTCTTCCGGGACCCCGCGCATGATTTCATGGGCCATGTCAGGCGTGGTTGCGACCTTACCGCGATAGAGATCAATCGCGAGAGCCACGTAGCCCTGGTCGGCCAGCTTTGCAGCCTGATCCTTGACCCAGTCGTTCAGGCCCCAGTACTCGTGGATGACGATTATGGCTGGAAACGGTCCCTTGCGGGCGGGTGTATAGAGCAGGGCTTGGACGGTTTCGGCGCCGCTTTTGTAGGAGACGGATCTGCTTTCGGCGGCGTAGCAGGAAGATGCAAGCAGGCAGACAATCCAAAAGAACTGGAACTTCTTCATGATCTTTTTCATGATCTTGTTCTTCATGATCTTGGCCTCCGAAAACTACAATTCCAACTCCATATACAAGGCGCCCGCAATCGGGTTCGGGCAGTAGGGAGCGATCTCTTTGAACCCCAGCCTGCGATACAGGGCGACTGCATCTTTCATTACAGGCTCGACGGTGTCAAGGCGCATTCGCGGGTAGCCAATCTGGCGTGCCTCGGCGATGATGCGCTCGGCCAGGGCGCGTCCCAGGCCGTGACCGCGAAACTGCGGACGCAGGTACAACCGCTTCATTTCGCAGGTGCCCGGTTCTAGCTTGTGGAGGGCGACGCAGGCGGCGAGTTGGCCCCGGCATTCGGCAAGCAACAGGCGACCCTCCGGTGGAGCGTAGTGTCCGGGGAGTTCAGCAAGCTCTTTATCGAAGTTCTGGAAGCAAAGGCTGAAGCCGAGGGACTGGGCATACTCCAGAAATAATTCGCGGGCTTGGGCAATTTGGGTTGTGGATTCGGCTTGAGCAAGAGTCAAACCCTTTACCACAGGGGTCACAGGGTAATTCAACGGCATCGTGTTCTCAGATTTCATCTCCTCTGTGAACCTCTATGTCCTCTGTGTTGAAGATTTTGTGGTTATCCCATTAGCATGCCGCCGTTCACACTCAGGACGTGGCCGGTGATGTAGGAAGCTTCGTCCGACGCCAGGAAAGCTACAGCGCTGGCTACGTCAGCGGGCGACCCTACGCGGCCTAGCGGAATCTGTTTGGCGGCGTTTTGCTTAAACTCATCGCCGAGCACGTCCGTCATTGGAGTTTCGATGAAGCCCGGGGCGACGGCGTTGCAGGTAATGTTGCGCGATCCCAATTCGCGCGCGACGGCCATGGTCAGGCCGATCAGTCCGGCTTTTGACGCGGCATAGTTTGCCTGGCCCGCCTGCCCCATCTGGCCGAAGACGCTGGTGATATTGATGATGCGTCCCCAGCGCTGTTTGAGCATGGAACTGGTGACCTGCTGGATGCAGAGATAAGCGGAGGTGAGATTAGTTTGCAGAACGGCGTCCCAGTCGGCGCGCTTCATGCGCATGACGAGCTGGTCGCGCGTGATGCCGGCATTGTTGACGAGGATATCGATCTTGCCGAACTGGGCGATGGCCGCCTTGATTGCGGACTTGACCTGTTCTTCGTCGGAGACGTCGAGGGCGAAGGCCGCGGCTTTGCCGCCCGTGGCAGTGATTTCGTTTACCAATTCGTTCAGCTTCTCCTGGTTGCGAGCGGCTACGGCAACTGCAGCGCCCACCGTGGCGAGCTTCAAGGCGCAGGCTCGTCCGATACCTTGCGATGCGCCGGTGACGAACGCTATGCGTCCGGAAAGGGACATTTAGGATTCTCCCGATGGTTGCTGTGAGTCTTTGCTTAGTCTTCGTTGGAACGTGGAATTATACGCGCCGGTGCTTCGATTCGGTGCGCCGTCGAAACCGTTCGACACCGAGTGCGAGGATCGTTCTTCTTCTATCAGATTGCGCATTGTTCGTGCTCCGATTAACATTCAAACACTCCCATGCCTCAGACTGTGACCAATGAAGTGATCACCATGCCCGAGCCTTCCAATAAGAACTCATCAGCATCGGATCCGGTTTCGACCAACTCCGGGCACCGGTCGCCGCTGCGCGCTTCGGCCGCGGAAGGCCCCGCAGCTGCGGAAGAGCTGCAATCCGAATCGTCTTCTGCTGAAGCTCGTTCCACTGAAGTCTTCGCAGTTTATGGCGTTGAGCCAGAGATTCAGGCCTACGCAATGGCGAAGTACTCGCGTTCGGCGTTGTCAATGAAGGAATCGTTGCGCGAGATCAGCGCGCAGAAGGCGGAGAAATTTCTCAACACGTTCTACTTTCAGTACGGCCACCGCTCGATTGCCGACCTGGCGCACATTGCGCTCGCGGTGGAGCGGCTCTCGATTCTGGCCGCGATCGAGTTGGCCGACGAGCAGCGCTGGGATGGGCAGGAGCGCTCGACTCGCTATCAGGATTTCAAGAAGAGTGGCTACTTCACGCCCGACTTCGGCGCTGACGACGACGCTCGCAAGCTCTACCGCGAAACGCTGGATAATCTATTTACTGAGTATGACGCGCTCTCGGCGCACATGACGCAGCACCTGATCAGCATTACTCCCAAGCCTGCCGAGATGAAGCAGGAGGCGTACGAGCGCACGCTGAAGGCGCGGGCCTTTGACATCACGCGATATCTTTTGCCGCTGGCTACGAATACATCGCTGGGGGAGATCGTGAACGCGCGGACCTTAGAAACGCAGGTTGCGCATCTGCTCTCGCATACGCACAAGGAAGTTCGTGTCCTCGGCGAGTCGCTGAAGAAGGCGGCGACTTCGGCAGCCTATAACGTGAATGCCGAGTCTCTGCGTGGCTTGGTGGAGGAGATTCGGAAGGTCAGTCCGGAACTGGGTTCGCGGGCTGAGGAAGACTTATTGCATGAGGTACGCGTTGCTCCCACGCTGGTTAAGTATGCGGACCCGAATTCGTATGAGATGGAAACGCGGCACGAGCTGCGGCAGGCCGCGCGCGAGCTGATGAAGAGCGAATCGGTTGCGCCCTCGAAGGCGATCGTCGATCTCCTCGATGAGGAACCGCTTGAGGTTGAGATCGCTACCACTCTGCTTTATGAGCACTGCCACCACTCTTATCGACAAGTGCGGCAGGCGCTGCAGGTTTCAGGCGAGAGATTCCGGCGCGAGATCATCGACCTCGGCCTGCGGCATCGCGGCAAGCATGACGAAATGCTGCGCGGCTTCCGCGCCGGACAGCAGTTCCGCTTCGACATCCTCATGGATACGGGCGGCTTTCGCGACATGCACCGTCACCGGCGCTGCATTCAGGTGATGCAGGGATTCACCACGCAGCATGGTTACGAGATGCTGCTTGATGTGGAAGATTCGGGCATGCGCTCCCGCTACGACGCAGCTATGCGGCGCACGCAGACGGCTGTGGAGAAGCTCGCCGCGCGCAAGACGCCCGAGGCGGAAGAGAATTCGCAGTACGCGATTCCGCTGGCCTATCGCAAGCGCGCCCTGTTCAAGATGGACTTCGCCGAGGCGGTCTACATCTCTGAATTGCGCACTACGCCGGCGGGACATGTTTCCTACCGCAACGTGGCTTATGCGATGTATGAAGCTGTGGCGCGGAAGTATCCGGCGCTGGCTAAGTATTTTCGTGTGCATGATGTTACGGCGCCGGTGGATTTGCTGCAGCGGTGAACACCTCAGCTCGATTTCGGCAGCCCGTCAGGGACAAGCGGTAGAGATCGCAAGCGAATTCCGGTTGCGGCGAAAATCGCGTTCCCCACTGCGGGAGCTGTGCCGACAATCGGGGTTTCGCCAGCGCCGGCCGGAGGCAGGTCTTTGCGGTCGAGCATTTCCACCTCGACCTGAGGAGTATCTGCAAAGCGCGGCACTCGATATTGCGCGAAATGCGGATTGGTAATTTTTCCGTCGTTGAAGCCCACGGCCTCAAACAGAGCGCCGCCGAGTCCCTGGACAACCGAACCCATGATCTGGTTTCGCAGGCCATTCGGACTGACGATTGCGCCACACTCGAAGGCGGCGACGATGCGCTTGACCAGGACTTCACTGCTGCCTGGGTTAATCTCCACTTCCGCACAAGTCGCGATGTAGCTGCCTTTTTCGACACCCCCGGCAATACCGAAGCCACGTGTGGGAGAGCTTTTCTCGCGCCCCCAGCCGAATTTGTGCGCGGCCGCCTCGAAGACCGCGGCCAATCGCGGATCGGTAATGTTCTTCAAGCGAAACTCCAGAGGATCCATGCCGAGCAAGTGGGCGAGTTCGTCCATATGAGTCTCGCGGGCGAAGTGATTGGCGGTGGCCGCTAAACCGCGGTAGGAGCCCTGACGCAGAGGAGAATCCGCGGGGTGAAACTCGATCTTCTGGTTGGCCACGTTATAAGGTGTGCGAATGGCCGAGGGGCCCGAGTTGTAATTGTCGAACTGCCAGGCAACGACTGTGCCGTCTTTGCGCACGCCGCTCTTCACGTCAATCACGCCGGCGGGACGGAAGTAGGCCCAGGTGAACTCCTCTTCGCGCGTCCATACTAATTTGACGGGCTCACCGGCGGCCTTGGCGAGGCGCGCGGCTTCTACCGCAGCGTCCCCGGTATGCTTTCCTCCGTACGCGGAACCAGTGTCGGGAACGATCACGCGAACGCTGGCGGCAGGGAGCCGGAAAGCCTGTGCCAGCTCGTCGCGAACTGCAAACGGACGCTGCGTGCCGGTCCAGACCGTCAGCTTTCCGTCCACCCATTCTGCCAGGGCGGCCCGCGGTTCCAAGGGAGCGTGGGCGATATAGGCGACCGTGTAGGTTTGAGTCAGCGTCTTGTCGGCGGAGGCGAGCCCCTGGTCGACCGAGCCGACCACGTGACCAGGAGCCATTCCATAGGTCTCGCCCGGCTGCGCTGAAGGCTTCCGCAAGTCGGCAAATAACGTCGCATCGGACGTTTGCGGCGAGGCTTTCCATTGCGCCCGAATTGCTTTGACTGCACGTGCAGCGGTGGGCTCGTCAGGAGCCGTGACGCCGGCGAATTCACCGTCGTGAACCACCGTCACTCCCGGAATTTTTTCCGCTTCCGCCGCGTCGAAGGAAGTCAGGGAAGCCCGGAACGCCGCGGGCCGCACGACCTTGCCCACGAGCATTCCCGGACGCGCCATATCCGGGGTATATTTGTGCCCGCCAGTAACGAAATCGCCTCCATCCATCTTCGGCGCTGAAGTCCCGGCAACTTGCCATTCCTTCGGACAGAGTAAGGGAGGGTCGTCCCCAATGAGAGTGACCAACTCTTGCCCTCGGCTGAGCTCTCCGTAAGTGATGGACCGCTGGGTGCGCGGTTCAGTGATCTTTCCATCGGCCGCGACCAGCGTGGTTCGAGCGGTGTGCCAACGCCCGGCGGCAAGCGAGATGAAGGCTTCGCGCGCCGTGGCGGCAACGTTGCGAAGTTGCGGACCCATGATGGGCGTGGTACGGCTGCCGAATGTGCCCATGTCGAACGGACAGAGGGCGGTGTCGGCCATCACCAGTTGAATCGTTGCCATCGGTACGCGCAGCTCCTCGGCCACCTGCTGGCTCAACGAGGTGCGGATATTCTGGCCTACCTCCACCTTGCCCGTGTAGACGGTCACTTTGCCATCCTCGGCAACATGCAGCCAGGCCGCCAAGGATTTGGGCAAATCGTCTTCGCTTTCACGATGGCGTATGGCGCCGGACTCCTGGGCCGCAGCAGACACGCACATCCCCACCAGCAGGCCGCCGCCGAGCAGCTTGAAAAACTCGCGCCGCTGTAATTCGAAGCCGTACCCGAGTTTCGGCGTGCAGGCGTGCTGCAGGTTCTCGAGCGCGAGTTCGCGCGACGTATCTGGATCGACGGTACTATTGTGCCGACTCATCCCGCTGGTTCCTTGCTGCCGGTGGATGCCTGCTTAACAGCCTCAAGGATTCGAGGATAGGTACAGCAGCGACAAATGTTTCCATTCATGAAATCGCCGATCTGATCGTCGCTCGGCGACGGGTTCTGATTCAATAAAGCCACGGCGGACATAATCATCCCTGAAGTGCAATAGCCGCACTCGAATGCCTCCACGCGGAGAAAAGCTTCCTGCACGGGATGGAGGTGGCCGTGCTGCTCCAGTCCTTCAATGGTCGTAATCTTTTTTCCTGCGGCGGCGCTTATGAGAGTCCGGCAAGAGCGCACGGGCCTGCCGGCCAGCAGCACGGTGCAGGCGCCGCACTGTCCCTCACCACAGCCGTACTTGGTTCCGGTCAGATTCAGATTATCGCGGAGCACGGAGAGGAGACTTTGATCGGTGGGACCGTTAACTGTGTGCTCATCTCCGTTGACAAGCAAAGTGAAAGGCATAATCTGGGTTAGGCGGGACGTAATGGAGCTTCGGAAATTATACCTCCGACCATTTTGGGAAGTTTTTTCGCAAACATATTTCAGTTTCGCCTTTGTTTCGCTTCTGTCTGTGTGTATAATCCGGCCAGATTAGTTTCTGCACTTTAGTTCGGCGATCTTAAAAGGAGCCACACTCCCATGGCGGATGAACGGGGCAAGGCGATTGAGCTGGCGGTTTCGCAGATTGAAAAGCAGTTTGGCAAAGGTTCGATCATGCGGTTGGGGTCGAAGGAAGCGATCGTCCCCATTTCGGTGATCTCGACCGGAGCGATCTCATTCGACGCGGCGCTCGGCGTAGGCGGTTTCCCGCGCGGGCGCGTGGTGGAAGTCTTCGGCCCCGAATCTTCCGGCAAGACCACCATCACTTTGCAAGTGATTGCCGAGGCACAGAAAACCGGCGGCATGGCCGCGTTCGTGGATGCCGAGCACGCTCTCGATCCCGGCTATGCGAAGAAGCTGGGCGTCGATGTGGACAACCTGCTGGTTTCGCAACCGGACTACGGCGAGCAGGCGCTCGAAATCACCGAAGCCCTAGTGCGCTCGAACGCGATCGACGTGTTGGTGGTCGATTCAGTGGCGGCACTCGTGCCCAAGGCCGAACTCGATGGCGAAATGGGAGACAGCCACATGGGCCTGCAGGCCCGCCTGATGTCGCAGGCGCTGCGCAAGCTGACCGGGACGGTTTCCAAATCGCGCACCTGCCTGATCTTCATTAATCAGATCCGCGAAAAAATTGGCGTCATGTTTGGTAATCCGGAAACGACGACTGGGGGCCGCGCGCTGAAGTTCTATTCGTCGGTTCGCATCGACATCCGGCGTATCGCCGCAATCAAGGAAGGCGACGTAGTTACTGGCTCGCGTACCCGCGTAAAAATTGTGAAGAACAAAGTGGCGGCGCCGTTCCGCGAAGCCGAGTTTGACATCCTCTATGGCGAAGGAATTTCGCGCGAAGGTGACCTGCTCGACATCGCGGTGAACAATAACATTCTCGAGAAGTCCGGGTCGTGGTTCAGCTATAAGGGCGAGCGCATCGGCCAGGGCCGTGAAAACGCCCGCCAGTTCCTCAAAGACAACAAAGACACCATGGCCAAGCTGGACACCGAAGTGCGGAAGGCGCTGGGATTGATTGCATCTCCGGCGCCACAACCGGCCGCGGCGTCGGCCGGGCAAACTCCGCCGCAGGGTGCGCGAGTCACAACCATGCCGAGCGCTCCTCCCGAGGTTGCGAGGGCACCGATAGCGGCCAAGCGCTAATACGTCGTGTGGCGCGGGCATCCTCGCTCGCGCCACACAAGCACTCCCCAATTGCCATCTCCACTCCCGCCCGCATAGAATCTCTATTCAGCCCCGCCTGTTCCTGTGAGGACGATTGAATAAAGGCATCGCGATCTATCCCGGCTCGTTTGATCCACCGACGAACGGGCATCTCGACTTGATGGAGCGGGGGGCAAAGATTTTCGAGGAGTTGGTGGTGTCGATCCTGCGCAACTCGGAAAAGACTCCGATGTTCACAGTCGCGGAGCGGCTGGAGATGTTGCGGGCGCTGACCGGGCACCTGAAGAACGTTCGTATCGACACGTTTGACGGTCTGATGGTCGAGTATGCGAAATCCATGCAAGCGGTTTGCATCCTGCGCGGCATCCGCGCCATCAGCGACTACGAGTATGAATTGCAGATGGCGCTGATGAATCGCAAGCTCGAGCCCACGCTCGAAACCGTCTTCATGATGCCGGCTGACAAATATTCGTATGTCAGTTCTCGCCTGGTGCGCGAAGTTGCGCAGGCTGGCGGGCCAGTAAAGGGACTTGTTCCGGAGATCGTGGAACAGAAACTGCGCGATAAAATCGTGTCCGCAAAACAGCCTGAGCCGCGGGCCATAGAAATCCTGGATCGCATCGATCTCGGCGGAAAAGAATTAGATCCAAAAGCAGTAAAAAGGAAGAAGAAGGCATGACCTCGGCAACCAGCGAAGCTCTGAAACTTACTGACCGCATCAACCGCATTGAGCCCTCAGCCACGATGGCAGTCGTGGCCGAGGCTGACAAGTTGCGCGCGCAAGGTATCGACGTCGTGGACTTTGGCGCCGGCGAGCCGCATTTCGCCACGCCGCAACACATCAAAGATGCGGCCATCGCTGCCATTCAGGGCAACTTTACGAAATACACGGCTGTGCCTGGCACGCCCGAGTTGCGCGATGCGATCGTGCATCGTCATGCCGCAGACTTCGATTCCGATTACCGCCGCGAAGAAGTAATCGCCTCGACCGGCGGCAAGAATGCGCTCTTCAACGCTATTCAGGTGCTCGTGGATCACGGTGACGAAGTGATTCTGCCGGTGCCTTATTGGGTCTCGTTCAAAGACATCGTGCGTTATGCCGGTGGCCACAATGTGTTGCTCGAGACAGATGAATCGCAGGGCTTCCGGGTTACGGCGGACATGGTGGCCGGGCTGATCACGCCGAGGACTAAGGTGATCATTCTGAATTCGCCTTCGAATCCCTCGGGCGCGGTGATGAGCGCGGAGGATCTGACGGAAGTGGTCCGGTTGGCGCACGAGCGCGGAATCTGGGTGCTTTCCGACGAGTGTTACGTCTACCTGAATTACACGAGCAGGAAGTTTTCTGTGGGATCGCTGCGCGAGTATAAAGAGCGCATCGTGGTGCTTGGTTCGCTCTCGAAAACTTACGCCATGACGGGCTGGAGGCTGGGTTATGCGCTCGGTCCGGGGGCGGTGGTGAGCGCAATGTCGAAGTTGCAGAGCCAGTCCACGTCGAATCCAACCTCGATCGTGCAGAAAGCGGCAGTGGCGGCGCTGAAGGGACCGCAGGACTGCGTCGAAGAAATGCGGCGCGAGTATGTCGAACTTCGCGACCACGTGGTGAAGGGGTTGCGGTCGATTCCGGGCGTGACCTGCACACTGCCGGAAGGCGCCTTCTACGCCTACCCCAACATTTCGGCGTTTCTGGGACGCGGCACCGTGAAGTCGGCGTCAGACGTGGCAGGACGGTTGCTGAGAGAAGCGCACGTGGCCACCGTGCCGGGAGAAGGTTTCGGAACCGGCGAACATATCCGCGTCTCGTATGCCACCTCGAAGGCCGAGTTAGACCGCGGACTGGAACGCATGCGCAAGTTCTTCGCCGCTCTGTAGGCGCGGATTTCAGACGCGCCGGTTCATGGGATGATTAGGTTCGGCTCAGGCCGTCCGCTCGCGAACGGCCTTTTTTTGTCGGGATTATTTGTGCATGGGAAATCTATACCCACTCCTGATGCTTCCAGGATTCGATCCGCGCCCGTGGGGCACGCTCGATCTGTCGCCGATTTATCCCAATCGCAAGTTCGAGGAAAAGATTGGCGAGGCCTGGCTCAGTGGAGACGATTGCAAGGTGGCCAACGGGTTGTTCACCGGGCAGACGCTGGCACAGTTGAGCGAAAAGTACGAGCGGGACCTTGTGGGCGACGCCGCCCCTGATGCCCGGCGCTTTCCACTCCTGCTGAAGTTTCTCTTCCCGCATGAGAAACTCTCGGTTCAGGTCCATCCCGATGACCAGCAAGCGCGCCACGTAGGTCAGCTCTGGGGCAAGACTGAGTGCTGGTATGTGGCCCATGCGAAGCCAGGAGCGCAGATCGCATTGGGATTGAAACCTGGCGTGACCATTGCACAATTGGAACAGGCGATCCACGAGAAGAGCGCTGAGGATTTGCTGAACTGGCTGAACGTTTATACCGGCGACATGATTTATGTTGCCGGAGGAACCGTGCACACGCTGGGGCCGGGCTCCGTGATCGTCGAGACGCAACAGCAATCTGACACGACCTATCGTCTGTATGATTATGGACGGCCGCGCGAGTTGCACCTGAGAGACGGCATGGCCGCGGTGAAGATGAAAGTCGCGTCCGGAAAAGTTGTAAGGCCGGCTCCGGCGCAAATCCCCGGCAGCAACAACCGGCGGGCTCCTCTAATCGCTGCTCCTTACTTTGTGGTGGATATGTTTGAGATGAAGGACACGCAGGAACTGAACACGCTGGACGATTCCGGCAAGAGCTCGGCGCAGATCCTGGTGGCTGTGGAAGGATGTGGAGTCGTAGAAGCGGCCGGGGCCGAGCCCGTGACTGTGGCGAAGGGTGATGCGGTGGTCGTTCCCGCGTCGGTAGGCACGTTCACCGTGCGCCCGCAGTGGATGCTGGAGTTTCTGAGAGCGCGCGTGCCTGGGGCGGCGTTACCCGAACCAGAAACGCGAATGTAGCGAGCGGAAATCGAAGAACTTGGCTAAGAACTCAAACTTTTATCCCGTGATCCTTGCCGGCGGCCGCGGGACGCGCTTCTGGCCGTTGAGCCGGAAAAAGCGCGCCAAGCAGTTGCTGGCACTCGACGGTAAGCAGACCATGATCCAGCAGACGGTGGCGCGGCTGCTTCCACTGGCTCCTCCGAAACAGTTCTGGACTATTACCAACGATGATCTTCGGCCCGCGATCCTGAAACAGCTTCCTAAGTTACGGAAGGGGCAAGTGCTGGCGGAACCGATAGGCCGCAACACGGCACCCGCGATCGGCCTCGCCGCTTTTCTTCTTCTCCGCGAACATCCCGACGCGGTGATTGGAATGTTCCCTTCCGACCATGTGATCGCGGATGAGAAGAGTTATCACGCGACGATCGAGCGCGGTGTAGAGATCGCAGCCGCAGGCGAGAACATTGTCGTCCTTGGCATCTGCCCTACTCGAGCCGAAACTGGCTACGGCTACATCGAGGCGGGCAGCGCTTCCAGCGGAGGCGCGCTCCGGGTGCGCCGCTTCACCGAGAAGCCTGACGCTGGAAAAGCCGCTGCTTTCGTGGCTGCGGGAAATTATTACTGGAATAGCGGGATGTTCTTGTGGAGCGCTCGTACTCTGGCCAATGCGCTGCGCGAGCATCTTCCGAAGACCGCTCAGCTGCTGGAAGAAATTGCCGCGGCTTTCGGCACGCGAGAGTTTCCGGCCACCTTCCGCAGGCTGTATCCCAAGTGCGAGAACATTAGCGTCGATTATGCTGTGCTGGAACCGCGCTCGGCGAAAGGTGAGCAAGCGGGACACATCTTTTGCTTGCCCGCCGATTTCGGATGGAACGACCTGGGCTCCTGGACCGCGCTGCACGAGCATCATCAGGCGAAGAGTAATCCGCCTGATGGCAACCTGATTAATGGCGCGGGCGTGTTCGTCTTGAATGCCCATGGCAATTACGTGCATGCACCCGGCAAGTTTGTCGCGGCCGTGGGCGTCAGCAATCTAGTGGTAGTAGAAACCCCGGACGCATTGCTGATTACTACTCTTCAGCACGCGCAAGACGTTGGTAAAGTGGTGAAGCATCTGGACGAGAAAAAGCTTCACAAACTGGTGTAAAGGAAAATATCCAGGAGTCAGTGATGACTGGCCAGTAACAGTGCGAGTTCGCTGACCACTGCACACTGACCCTGAACTTTCATGGCTCAAGAAATCAAGTTCGGAACTGATGGGTGGCGCGGCATTATCGCCGACGACTTCACGTTCGACAACGTGCGCCGAGTCGCGGGCGCAATCGCTTCCTACGTTCTGAAATATGAAGACGCGCGGCGCGGAGTCTTCGTCGGCTACGACACTCGCTTTGCCTCGCAGCGCGCTGCGCAAGTGGCTGCGGAAGTGATCGCCGTTGCGGGCATTCCGGTGAAGCTGGCCAACGATTACACGCCGACCCCGGCCGTCTCCTATGCCGTGAAGGATAAGGGCGCTGCGGGCGGAGTGATGATCACTTCCAGCCACAATCCGTGGAGTTGGAATGGAGTGAAGTTCAAGGGGAAGTTTGGCGGGTCGGCTACGCCCGCCATCATGAAGAGAATCGAAGAAGAGTTAGGTGCTGGTGCGATTCCGCAAGGTTCGAAGGCAGCCATCGACGAGGTCGACCTCAAGACGCCTTACGTCGCTGCGGTTTGCCGTTTCGCCGACATGGATCTCATTGCCAAGACCAAGTTCAAGTTCGCGATCGACTCGATGTATGGTTCCGGCAGAGGCGTCCTTGCCGGAGTTTTCCGCGATCGTGGGGTGCCGTTCGTCGCGATTCGGCAGGAAGTGAATCCGCTGTTTCCTGGTATCAATCCCGAGCCCATTCAGCCACACATCGCTCTTCTGCAGGAAACGGTGGTCAAAGAGAAATGCGATGCCGGGTTGGCCACCGACGGCGATGCCGACCGTATCGGCGCGGTTGCGGAAGATGGCAGCTTCGTGGACTCACACAAAATCTTCTGCGTTTTGTTGCGCTGGCTGCTGGTGCGCAAAAAGTGGTCGGGAGACGTGGTTCGCGCCTTCAATACGACCCGGATGCTCGATCAGATCGCCGCCAAGTATGGACGCAAACTGTACGAAACGCAGATTGGATTCAAATACATTGCTGACTTGATGATGGAGCGTGACATTTTGATAGGCGGTGAGGAATCCGGCGGTATCGGCTACTCGCGCTTTCTGCCGGAGCGTGACGGCATTCTGAATTGCCTGCTGCTGGCGAACGTCATCGCCGAGGAACGCAAGCCGCTGGGTCAACTGGTTGCGGATCTGCAGCGCGAGTTCGGGCCGCACTACTACGGCCGGCGCGACCTGCATATTCCGGAAGAGATCAAGCACGGCGCGATTGGGCGGGCTCGAGCGGAAAACATGCAGAGCCTGGGACGCTATCGCGTGCTGAAGAAGGAAAACCTCGACGGCATCAAGTTTTTCCTCGATGCGCCGACAAATGGGAACGGAGCGGACGCATGGCTCCTGTTCCGCGCTTCAGGAACCGAGCCGCTGCTGCGCTTGTATTCGGAGGCAGCGTCGCCGGAGCTGGTGGAGGAAATCCTGACAGCCGCGGAGAGTTTTGTTAAGAGCACTGCGTAGCGGACTGAAGCATTCGAAACTCCACATTTCACACGTCCATAATGCGATACTTCTATCTGAGTATGACCATCGCCGGAAGCCCCGCTTCGCCGCCAGACGACTCGCCAGAGGCACGCCGCTATAACCGCATCCATCGCTGGCTGGGCGTCGCCGATTTTGCGGTGGGCTCCGCTTTTCTGATTCTTCTGCTGGTCACCGGTTGGACGGGCTGGCTGCGCGATCTTGCCTTGCGCCGGGGATTCCGGAACTACACCGTGGCGGTTTTCCTCTATTTGTTCCTCTTACTCCTGATCAGCAAACTGTTGAGTCTGGGCCTTGACTTCTATGGGTTTCAACTGGAGCGAAGGTTCCAACTTTCCACCCAACGACTGCGTTCGTGGCTCTGGGATGAAGTCAAGGGCTTTCTTGTGGGGCTGGTGTTGGCCGCGATCGTGGTGGAGTTGCTGTATTTCATGATTCGCGAATCGCCGCAGCATTGGTGGATCATTACCTGGGCGCTGTTCATGGGGCTGTTCATCGTTTTGGCCCAGCTTGCTCCGGTCGTGCTCTTTCCAATCTTTTACAAGTTCGAGCCGCTCGACAATGAAGACCTGCGCCGCCGCCTGATTCAACTGAGCGAGCAGGCAGGCACACGGGTGCGCGGAGTATACCGCTGGAAACTTTCGGAAAAGAGCAAGAAAGCAAATGCGGCCCTTACTGGACTCGGCAGGACGCGGCGGATCATCCTGGCCGATACGCTGCTGGACAACTACGCCCCCGAGGAAATCGAAGCAGTCCTCGCGCATGAGCTCGGACATCACGTCCACCGGCATATTCTGAAGAGCATCCTAGTGCAAGCGGGAATTACCTTGCTTGGTTTTTGGGTGGCGAACTGGGTGCTGCATTACGCGGTCGATCACCACATGTTCGAGGAGCTCTCCGATTTCGCCAACCTGCCCTTGCTGGCTCTAACGGCAACCGCGCTTTCGCTGCTGCTGATGCCCGCGCTCAACGCCTACTCGCGCTACAACGAGCGGCAGGCCGACCGCTATGCCTTTGAATCGATCGCCAGCGTGGAGCCCTTCATTTCGTCGATGAACAAACTGGCGCAGCAGAACCTGGCGGAACGCACACCCTCGAAGTGGGTGGAATGGCTTTTTCATTCACATCCAGCAATCGCCAAGCGTGTGGCGGCCGCGGAGGCTTGGGGCCGCACGCAGACTCATTAGCGCGCAGGCGTGCGTTGCAACTACCGAACACCGAGTACCGAGAGAAATCAACGCTTCCGCAGGATCTCCGCTACGCGCTGTAAATCTTCTTCCGTATCAACCCCCACCGAGTCGTGAGGGGTCTCGCCGACGTAAATAGGGATTCCGTTTTCGAGGAAACGCAGTTGTTCCAGCCGCTCGATTTTTTCAAGCGTCGATTCCGGTTGGCTCACAAAGAGATCGAGCGCGGATTTCCGGTAGGCGTAGAGGCCGAGATGTTTGAAATAGGCCGAGCCGGTGTCGTCGCGATCAAAGGGGATCGTGGCCCGGGAAAAATAAAGGGCGCGGCCGCTCGGGGCGGACACAACTTTGACCGCGTTGGGATTACGAATTTCTTCAGGCGGACAAGGAGTCTTCACGGTGCCCACCTGGATTGCCGGGTCTTTCATCACCTCGAGCAGGGTGGCAATTTGTTCGGGCCGCACCAGCGGTTCATCGCCTTGCACGTTGACATAAACATCCGCGGTCACGGAGTTCGATATTTCATGCACACGCTCGGTGCCGCTGCGGTGAGTGGGTGAAGTCATTTGCGCTTTCCAATCGTGTCTGCGGC
>Ga0307478_10002149_pt1 | contig 15954 bp, 16 predicted proteins | sample atmos_gasesECM4C_2_FD_203713 | JGI IMG/M metagenome (GOLD analysis project Ga0307478, IMG submission 203713) | Hardwood forest soil microbial communities from Morgan-Monroe State Forest, Indiana, United States - atmos_gasesECM4C_05 | ecosystem: Environmental > Terrestrial > Soil > Temperate...
AATCTGCCCTTCGTGAATGGAGACGACAGTTGGGAGTTGCCGATTCCTGCGACCTATATCATCGATCGTGACGGAACCGTGCTCTACGCTTCCGCGAATGAGGATTACACGGAGCGACCCGAACCAGAAGACATCGTGCGCTTCCTCAGTTCGACCCTCACGGGCTAAAGCCCGATTCGTCGCAGGGCTTTTACGGCACGACTGAAGTCGGGCCCTTCCCGATCCGTCACGTGGAAAACGTGCGGGGCGATCCGAATTCGCAGCTTTCGGTACACTGATACTTCATGAACTATATCTACGGCATCAACGCTGTCACCGAGGCGCTCAAGGCCCGCGGGCGGGCTTTTCAATGGGTCGGCATGGCGAAGGAGCGGCACGACATCCGGCTGCAGCGGATGATCGAAGAGTGCCGCCGCCTCGGTGTGCCCGTGAAATTTCTCACACGCACCGAACTCGACCAGATGGCTGGAAGGGCGGCGCATCAGGGAGTTGTGGCGGTCACTTCGGCTAAACAATATAGCGATCTCGACGACGTGGTCGGCGCCAAGCGTGGGCAATATTCTTTCGTCATCGTGCTTGACGGCGTGGAGGATCCGCATAATCTGGGAGCACTCCTGCGCACCGCCGACGCGGCCGGCGCCGATGGCGTAGTAATTCCAGAACGGCGCGCCGCCCCCGTCACCGGCACGGTAACGAAAACGTCCGCCGGAGCCAGCGAGTATTTGCCCATCGCAAAAGTTACCAACATCGCCCGCACCGTGGAAGAATTAAAAGATCGCAATATCTGGACGGTCGGCCTCGACGAGCGCGGGCCGCAAACCTACGATGCCCTCGACTACAACATGGATTGCGCGCTGGTTCTGGGGGCCGAGGGCAAGGGCCTGCACGACCTGGTAAAGAAAAAGTGTGACTTTCTGGTATCCATTCCGATGCTGGGGAAGGTGCCTTCGCTGAACGTGTCGGTCGCGGGAGCAGTAGTGATGTACGAAATCGTACGGCAGCGGCGCGCCAGAAGCGGCGCTCAGAACGGCGCTCAGAACAAAGAGGCGTCGGGTGCGAAATGAAGTTGCGCCGTTGGTATTTTTTCCTCCTCTGTGTTCTTTGTGCCTCTGAGGTGAATGCTTTTTGTCTGGACCGCGAAGCCTTCACTTTCACCAACTACGACCTCAGCGTCCGCATCGAACCCGAGCAGCAACGTCTCGGAGTTCGGGGCAAGATCACTCTCCGGAATGATTCGGCAACGCCGCAGAAGATCGCCGTGCTGCAGATTTCGTCTTCGCTGGATTGGCGCTCGATCCGCGCCGGCGACAAGCCATTGCAGTTCGTTTCGCAATCCTACACTTCTGATATCGATCACACTGACGCGCTCTCTGAAGCCATCGTCACTCTGCCGCAGGCGGTCGCACCCAAGGGCACTGTCGATCTTGAGATCGCATACGAAGGAGTGATTGTGCTCGACGCCACACGGCTCACTCGCATCGACACTCCCGAGGAGGCAGCCCGCCGCACCGACTGGGACCAGATCAGCACGAACTTTACCGCAGTACGCGGAGTGGGATATGTGGCGTGGTATCCAATCGCGACCGAGAATGCGAATCTGGCGGACGGCAATAGCATGGTCGAGTTATTAGGCCGATGGAAAGCGCGCGAAACCGGTTCGAGCATGAGCCTTCAGATTGCTGTGACCGCTGATGAAAGTGAACCGCCGGAGCTTCTGGTCAATGCAACTACCTGCCCGGTGGCGCACCAAGTGCAACACCAGTTCGTTGCTGACTGCACCTACCGATCTTTGGGATCGGTAGTGCCGACCATTGTGATTGCTGACTATGAGGCCATAGACCGCGCCGACATCACGGTTCATTTCCTCCGCGGCCACGATTCGTCTGCGACAAATTACGCCGATTCCGCAGAAAAAGTAATACCGCTTGTCAGCGACTGGTTCGGAACGCCACGAGCGAAGGCGCAAACGGCTGATCTCGCCGACCAACACGCTCCTCCCTTCGAAAGCGGCCCGTTGTTGTTGACGCCGCTCACTAGCATCGATCCGAAACTGGCGGGGCTAATGGCCGCCCACCAATTGACCCACGGGGCTTTTTCTTCGCCCCGGCCCTGGATCAACGAGGGCCTCGCCCACTTCGCGCAGGCTCTTTATCTGGAACATCAGAGTGGGCGCCAAGCCGCAATCGACTATATGGCGCTGCACCGGTCCGGGTTTAGCGCCGTTGATAAAAATAAAGATAAAGAAAACCAGCCAACTGGCTCCAAACCGGAAGATGAAACGGGACAGTCTCTGCTCAACACATCTCTGGTCAACACGTCCGACGAGGAACTTTACCGCAGCAAAGCGATGTGCGTGTGGTGGATGCTGCGCGATATGATCGGAGATCAACCCCTGAAGAAAGCTCTCGCTGCATATCATCCTGAGCAGGATAAAGAACCTTCCTATATGCCGCGCCTGATTCAGGCACAGACGCAGAAAAATCTGGAATGGTTTTTCGACGATTGGGTCTATCGCGACCGCGGCCTGCCCGATTTCAAAGTGGCCTCGGCATTCACCCGCAATCTATTATCTGAGGGCTACATGGTCACAATCACGGTGGCGAACTCGGGCGCGGCGGGAGCCGAAGTTCCACTCACAGTGAAGTATGCCGGCGGCGAAGTGACCAAACGCCTGGTTGTGCGCGGCAAGAGCAACGGCGTGATTCGCGTGGAAGTTTCGAAGGCTCCGGAGGAAGTCGTGGTCAACGACAGCAGCGTCCCCGAGAGCGACACGACGAACAACGTGTTCAAGATCGAGGGCGAAGCTGCGAAGTGAAGGTCAATGCGAAATCAGTGGTCACCGACGTCACGACCACTGACCACTTGATTGGTAAAGCTCGCCATCCCTGCGAGCTTTTCTGCGGCCGCGCCAGAATTAATGGAGTGCACCGCCAGCGGAATTCCATCCGCCAAATGATCAACCCGTCCAGCCGCCACCAGCGCGGCCGCGGAGTTCAGCACAACCACATCGCGTCGCGCGGATTGTTCCCCGCCCAACACCTCGCGAATAATGTTTGCATTCTCCGCGGCGTCGCCGCCAGAAATATCGGCCAGCGTAGCTCGCTTCATACCGAACTCTTCGGGATCCACTTCATAAGTGCGCACGTTTCCGTCGCGGGCTTCGGCCACGCGCGTCGCTCCGGTGATGGTGATTTCATCGAGTCCGTCGAGGCCGTGCACGACCAGCGCACGACGTAGGCCCAGCATGCTGAGCGCTTCGGCTAACCTTTCGACCAGATCGAGGGCGTAAACGCCCACAACTTGACCTGAAGCGTGCGCTGGATTGGTGAGCGGGCCGAGCAGGTTGAACATGGTGCGTAGGCGCAGCTCGCGCCGCACCTTCTGCACTTGCTTCATGGAGGAGTGCAAATCGGGCGCATACAGAAAACAGATTCCGACTTCGCGCAGGCATTGGGCAGCGCGCTCCAGCGACAATTGGATGTTCACGCCCAACGCTTCCATCACGTCCGCCGAACCGCATTTCGAGCTGATGCTGCGGTTGCCGTGTTTGGCGACGCGCACGCCAGCGCCCGCGGTTACAAATGCCGTGGCGGTCGAAATGTTAAAGGTTCCACAGGCATCGCCGCCGGTGCCGCTGGTATCAACCAGCGAGGACTCTGCAAGTGCGTCGCGGCCCGTGCCGCTCAAGTCGAGCGCGCCAGAGATTGCATGTTTTGCAATTCCGTTTCCGTCCGGCGAAATCGGTAAAGGCGTCGCTGCGCCGCGGATCGCTTCCGCGAAGCCGACGATCTCTTCCACCGTCTCGCCCTTCATGCGCAGGGCCATCAGCACCGCAGCGATTTGCGCGTCGGTGCAGTTTCCCGCAAGCACCTCCGCCATCACTTCCCGCGCCTCAGTCCGGGCCAGTGATTCGTTGCGATTGGCAATGCGATGGAGCGCGTCAAGGATCATCTCATTCGGAATTGTAAGGTATAACTGCTCTTCGCAATTAACTGTCGTGCGCTAAGTGTTGAGGGCAAGGGCCTTCAGTCTTGGCAGGAAATATTCGCGCCAGCTCTCTGGCAAGGCGGCCGTGGCAATCGCTTTCTGCAGCAGATCGCGATTGTATCTTTCCCGCACGAAGAGCCGGTTCATTTCGGCGATCGTAATGCCGCCCGGATTCTGAGAGATGCGTTCGATGGAATCTCCTACACCCACCTCGCCTTCCTGCTCCACCGAAAAATAAAACCCACTGCGTCCGCTGAGTAAGAATCGTTCCAGAATGTCATCCCGTTGAAATTTGGCCGCCAGCTTGTAACAGGGCATGCGTGGCTGACGGACCACCACCGTGGCTGAACCGATTCGAAATCGGTCGCCAACGTGGAGTTCGTCCTCGCTAACACCCTCGGTCGTGAAATTCTCGCCAAACATTCCCCACGGCAAATCGGTCCCGGGCAATTCTCCTCGCCAATATCGATAATGCTCGGAAGGATATGCATACACCGCTTTGTAGTGCCCGCCATGAACCGTAAGGTCAGCCTGCCGGTCGCCATCCAAGTTCAACGTGCGCAGAGCCACTCGACCAGATACCGGCTCCTTGAAGATGCCAGTATTGATACTTGCGCCTTTATAAACCGCAAGGCGCGGCCGCCCGACATTCAGCGAAATCAATTTCATAATTCGCCCTTCACCGCGTGCAGATCAGGCATTGCGAATCCGCTCCCGTTTTAAACTTAGATGTGCAACCTGCGGAAACGTCGCGAACACCCGTTTGCCCAAATCCTCCGCCCTTCTATAAAATTAAAGGTTTGCTGCCCTCAGTCGAAAGCCGCAAGCAGATTCCTTCCAATTAGCTGACGAGCGATTATGAAAATCCATGAGTACCAGGGAAAAGGAATTCTCAAGAAGTACGGAGTGACCGTGCCCAACGGCGCAATGGCGACCTCGCGCGAGGAAGCCGAAGCCGAGGCCAGATTGCTTCTCAGGTCGGGCGCGACGGGAGTGGTGGTGAAGGCGCAGATTCATGCGGGCGGCCGCGGCAAGGGTGGAGGGGTGAAGATCGCCAAGTCTGTTGGCGAAGCGGGAGACATTGCCGAAAAGATGCTGGGCATGAAGCTGGTCACGCATCAAACGGGCCCTGAAGGCCGCGTGGTGCGGCGGCTGCTGATTGAAGAAACGCTGCCCATCGAAAAAGAGTTGTATCTGGGAATTCTGGTTGACCGCGCGGAAGGTAAGCCGGTTTTCATGGCCTCAGCCGCGGGTGGAATGGATATTGAGCAGGTGGCGGCGGAAAATCCCGACGCCATCCTGAAGCAGCACATTGATCCAGGTGTGGGGCTGGAAGCGTTTCAGGCGCGGAAGATGGCTTTTAAACTCGGGCTGAAGGCGCAGCAGATCAATCCTGCGGTGCAATTCCTCTCGAACCTTTATAAAGCATTTCTCGATACTGACGCGTCGCTGCTCGAGATCAATCCTTTCATCACGACGACCGATGGCCGGCTGTTCGCGCTCGACGCCAAGCTCACCTTCGACGACAACGCGTTGTTTCGTCATCCGGACATTCGCGAACTGCGCGATATTACGGAGGAAGATCCGCTTGAAGTCGAAGCCTCGAAGTACAGCCTGAACTACATCAAGCTCGAAGGCAGCGTGGGGTGCATGGTGAACGGCGCGGGGCTGGCCATGGCCACGATGGACATCATTAAGTACGCCGGCGGTATGCCAGCGAACTTTCTCGACGTGGGCGGCGGCGCCAATGCCGAGCAGGTTGCGCACGCGTTTGAAATCCTGCTCAGCGACAAAAGCGTGAAGGCGGTGCTGATCAACATTTTTGGCGGCATCCTGCGTGTGGATACATTGGCAACGGGCGTGGTGGAAGCCGCGAAAAAAACTAACATCAAGCTTCCAGTGGTATTGCGACTGGAAGGCACGAACGTGGACGAAGGCAAGAGGATTCTGATGGAATCCGGATTTAACTTCGTGGTCAGCGACACCATGAAGGATGCCGCCGACAAAGTTGTGGCGGCGGCGCGAGGAGTCTAAGGGGAATGGTGAGGGACAGTTTTAGAGCTATCCCCGCTGAGGAATTATTTTTATGGCAATTCTGGTCAACGAAAAAACGCGCTTGATTGTGCAGGGGCTGACGGGACGCGAAGGCACCTTCCACGCCAAAGCGTGCGCAGCTTATGGAACGCAGGTGATGGGCGGAGTAACGCCAGGCAAAGGCGGCACCACGCATGAAGGCTGGCCCATTTTCAACACGGTGCAGGAAGCCGTGGAGAAAACCGGCGCCGACGCCACCGTGATTTTTGTTCCGCCGTCGTTCGCGGCTGACGCAATTATGGAAGCGGCTGACGCCGGACTCGAACTTATTGTCTGTATCACCGAAGGGATTCCGACGCTGGACATGGTGAAGGCCTGGGAGTTTTTGCAGAACCGCCGTTCGCGGCTGATCGGGCCAAACTGCCCTGGCATCATTTCGCCCGGCAAGTGCAAGATCGGAATTATGCCGGGATCGATTCACAAAGAGGGGTCGATTGGAATTGTGTCGCGCTCAGGCACTTTGACTTATGAGGCGGTGCATCAGCTTACGCAACGCGGCATCGGACAATCCACCGCCATCGGAATCGGCGGCGATCCGATTATCGGAACTAACTTCCTGGATGCGCTTGACCTTTTTAATCGCGATCCGGAAACCGAAGCCGTGATCATGATTGGTGAGATCGGGGGCGATGCCGAAGAAACTGCGGCGGAATTTGTGAAGACGAAAATGAAAAAACCGGTGGTGGGTTTTATTGCTGGCCAGACCGCACCTCCTGGACGCCGCATGGGCCATGCCGGAGCGATCATCTCCGGCGGCAAGGGAACGGCAGCGGAAAAAATCAAAGCCATGGAAGCGGCCGGCATTCGCGTGGCAAAATCTCCCGCAGCTATCGGTGAAACTCTCGTGGCCGCGTTGGGAGTGAAAGTGTAGGTTGAGTTGTCATCCCGAGCGCACAGGATCGGACAACCAAACGACTAAGGACGAACGATCGACCACCAAACTATGAAAACTCTGCAACGCACTCTTACCATCGTGAAACCTGACGCAGTCGCCAAGAACGGCGTCGGCGACATCATCGAACAATTCGAGAAAAATGGCTTCCGCATTCTCGCTATGAAAATGCTGGAAATCTCCAAGCATCAGGCACAGCAGTTTTACGCTGTGCACGCCAGCCGTCCGTTCTACAACTCGCTCACTGATTTCATGTCGAGCGGACCGATTGTCGCGCTGGCTCTGGAAAAAGAAAATGCCATTGCCGACCTGCGCAAGCTGATGGGCGCGACCAATCCAGCGAACGCCGAGGAGGGCACGATTCGCAAGAAGTGGGCATCGAGCATTGAGCACAACGCGATTCACGGCTCCGACGCCGAGGACACGGCACGCTTTGAGTTGAGTTTCTTTTTCGCGGGGTATGAATTGGCGCAGTAGAGTTCTCTGGTCAGGAGCGCTAGGCAAGGGGTGCGCGCGCCGCACGAGCTACCCTAGCGCTTCGTAGAGATGGCCTTCCACGCGATCCGCGACCTTGGGTAGATCCTTGCGCGCATACTGTAAAAAGTGCGGCGCGGTGCGGTGCGCCTCAAGCGAGGCGTCATCTTTGTACTGCTCATAAATGAAGAAGCGCCGCGGCTCGGTCTTGTGCCGGTGCACTTGATACATCAGGCAGCCGGGCTCCTTGCGCGACTCCTCGGTCAGCTTTGTGAAAATTGGGGCAACATCTGCGTCGTGGCCCGCTTTCGCCATCCACGTCACTGCCAAAACCACCATCGTGCGCTCCTTACGTAGTGTGCCTACAAATGGGAACTCAATTCTAGACTTTCCGCCCCGATGCTGTCTTCATCTCTGCTGCAAATTCGTCCATGAGAATAATTTGGTCCCGGTCCGGCCCGGTTGATACCATGCCGATCTTCGCCCCCGTTTCTTTCTCCACGAACGACAGGTATTCGCGAGCCGCTTTCGGCAATTGATCAAACTTGGTCACACCCTGCGTTGAAGTCTGCCACCCGGGCATTTTCTGGTAAACGCATTCCAGCTTGTCATAGCCGCTGGCTTGAGCCGGAATTTCTATCGTTTTCCTGCCGCCGATCTTATAGCCAACGCAAACCGGAATCTCCGCTAGCTCATCGAGCACATCCAGCTTGGTCACCACCAGCCAGGAGATGCCGTTAATCATGCCAGCGTAGCGCAGCAGAGGCAAGTCGAGCCAGCCGGTGCGCCGGGGACGTCCAGTCACCGCGCCGAATTCGTTGCCCCGCTTGCGCAGTTGCTCACCGGCATCGCCTTTATCCTCGCTGGGAAACGGGCCTTCCCCAACCCGGGTGCAATATGCCTTCGTAAGCCCGATTACCGAGTCGATCGCATTCGGAGCCACGCCCGTGCCGATTGCCGCACCACCCGAGGTCGCGCTCGAAGAGGTCACAAAAGGATAAGTGCCGTGATCGATATCGAGCATGGTCCCCTGCGCGCCTTCAAACAGAATCGCCTCGCCTGAAGTCAAAGCCTGATTGAGCAAAACGGCGGTGTCGGATACAAACGGCGCAATCTTCTCGGCGGCAGCGGCGTATTCCGCGTACATTTTGTCGGCGTCGAGGGGCTCAGAATTAAATAGCGCGTGCGCGATCATGTTCTTCTCGCGCACCGCATTTTCTATATGTTTTTTTAGAAGCTGCAGATCGAGCAGATCAGCGACGCGCAGTCCGCGTCGACCCATTTTGTCTTCGTAGGCTGGACCAATCCCGCGTGAGGTTGTCCCAATCTTCACACGTCCGGGAGCGTTTTCCGCCGCGAGTTCGATCATGCGGTGGTAGGGCAAAATCACCTGCGCACGGTTCGAGACAAACAAATTTCCATCTACCTTCACGCCCGCCTCGCGCAGCGCTCCCACTTCTTTCAGAAAGGCCATGGGATCAAGCACAACACCGTTGCCGATCACGCTGCGGCAGGCCGCGCGCAACACTCCGCAAGGCACAAGCTGCAGCACGAATTTCTTGCCGTTGATGATGACGGTGTGGCCGGCGTTATGTCCGCCCGCATAGCGCGCAACGACGGAGAAGTTTTCCGATAATACATCGACAATCTTTCCCTTACCCTCGTCGCCCCACTGGGCGCCGACAATTACCGCGGTCTTGCCTCGTTTCAAAGCCAACTCCGTTACAGGGATTCGCGAACGCAAAAAGTTGCGCCGCACCAGGGGTCGCACACGCCTTGCCGCGGATACTCGAAAGGCTGACTGGGATGAAAGGCGAGAAGATGTGTACTCGATATCTTATCGTGCCTGTGCGCAGGATAGCAACGGAGAGCCGCTCCACTCGGCAGCAATCAGAACCGTCATCTCAAAACCAGAAATAAATCCTGGTTTTACCCTGTAAAAACCCCGCACGCCTGTGGTAAAGATTCTAAGACTGTTGCACGTACACTTAGGTTAGTGGATGGAAGATGCTTTGACGTCGTTGCCCAGCAGGCGCTCGCATAGGGCGACAACGAATCCGTAGCCTGATGCCCGGCGGCTGAATTCCACATTACCTTCATGCCCAAGTTCGAAAAACACATTTTCGTATGCGGCAACCAGCGCCCGCCGGGAAGCCCGCGCGGCTGTTGCGATCCTGGCGGCCAGGCGAAGCTGCAGAAATTATTCAAGCAGAAATTGGCGGAGCGCGGCCTCAAGGGCAAAGTCCGCGCCAACCAGTCCGGCTGCCTCGATCAATGCGAGCACGGCCCGAACCTGGTTGTTTATCCCGATGCTGTCTGGTATGGCCACGTCACCGAAGCCGACATCGACGAAATCATCGACTCGCACATCATCGGCGGCAAACCCGTCGAGCGTTTGATGCTGGCCGATTCTTGCCTGAACACAGCGACGTGCGAACACCGGAAAAACAGCGGGCACTGACCACTGCTTCTATGGTAGGCGCGGCAGGAATCGAACCTGCAACCACCGGATTAGAAATCCGGTGCTCTATCCGTTTGAGCTACGCGCCCATGAGAAAAATCTATCATAAGCCGCGGGTGGAGTATCATGCGGTGTCGCATTGTCTTCCGCCGCTCCATCCCGTCTCGCTTACATCGATTGGATGCGCGGACTCGCCTGCGTGCTGATGTTTCAGACTCACTGTTACGATTCCTGGCTCAGTCCAAGCGCCCGCCAGAGCAGGTTCTTCATGTATTCACAACTGGGAGGAACGTTTCCGGCGCCTCTATTTTTGTTTCTGGCGGGAATTTCATTCGCCCTGGTGACCGACAAGTTGTGGCAGAAGAGTCTTCCGCCCGTGCAAATCGCCCGCGCCACCATCCGACGCGGCGCAGAAATCTTTGGTTTTGGCCTGCTCTTTCGCCTGCAGGAATACATCATCGCCTGGGGATGGGCACCACCGAGTGACCTGCTGCGCGTGGATGTGCTTAATACCATCGGCCTTTCCATGATGCTGATGGGAGTGCTGTGCTGGCTGGTGCTGTCACTACAGCGCGGAACGCATAAGAGACTTGCCGTCGTTCTTTCTGCTGCAGGAACGGCTGTGCTTATTTCTCTGCTAACACCACCGCTGTGGACGAACTGGCGCCCGAACTGGCTGCCGTGGCCGCTGGAATCCTACATCAACGGCGTGCATAATCTGGGCACACCGCAAGCGTGGCTCTTCCCGATTTTTCCGTGGACTGCCTTCGCCTTCGCCGGACTTGCCGCTGGATTTATCTTGCAAGGCCAGTGGGCCCGCAAGCGCGAAGCGCTAATTTTCTTTCTGGCGGGCGCGGCCGGATTGGCGATGGTTGCAGGCGCACGCTGGCTCGACGCACAGCCGCATCAGCTGTACGCGGTCTACGATTACTGGCACACGAGTCCAAGCTTTTTCTGGCTTCGTGTGGGCATGCTGCTGATGATCTTGACTGCGAGCTATGGCTGGTGCCGCTGGGGCGGGGCGCAGTGGGGATTCAGTCCTCTGATTCAGTTGGGACAGGCTTCCCTGCTCGTCTATTGGATTCATCTCGAGTTCGTTTACGGACGTGCATCGATCCTGCCGAAACACATCGACAACATCCGGACCGCATCCATCGGATTGTTGGCGATTTTCCTTGCCATGCTTATGCTGGCGTTCCTGCGGACGCGGTGGAAGGGACGCGGGGCTGAGATTCTGAATCGGTTTCGGGGGTCAGCAAGCGCGCATGGATCTTCGCCACGCCCGGACGCGATCCGGGCCGAGCCGCCAGAGCCAATCCGCTAGCGGCAGGTGTATTTCCTCCGCGGTCTCTCTCGGCAACGTCACCACGCAGCAGGCCCCACGCAGTCGCAGATTCCGCGGCCGTGCCGTTAAGTTTCTCCGGCTTCGACTGGAACCGACCTGACAGCTTCTGCAATTCCGCCGCAAGTGTTGCAAGTTCAGCCACCGCGTTATCGGTTCGTTGCGCCCCCTCCACAGACTCCCTGCCGATCTTCGAAATCTGCTCCAGGCTCGCAGCAACATGGTCATTGGAACTAGTTTGTCGCGTCGCTGAGGTCGCAATAAGCGTCACCATGCCACTCAGTTCCTGCGATGCGACAATTACATTGCGCAAAAACACGCCCACCTGACGAGTCGTCTCCATTCCGGTCTCGGCGAGGTTGGTTCCCTCGGTCATCGCCGCTACCGCGTTGCGGGTTTCCGCCTGAGTCGTGCCGATGGTCAAAGCGATCTCTTTCGTAGCTTTCGTGGTCCGCTCGGCAAGTTTGGTCACTTCTGCCGCCACCACCGCGAATCCGCGGCCATGCTCGCCCGCGCGCGCAGCCTCGATGGCCGCATTCAATGCCAGCAGGTTGGTCTGGCTGGCAATGTCGTCGATTACGGAAATCACCTGACCGATCTGTTCGCTTGATCTTCCAAGCTCCTGAATACGCTTGGAAGTCTGGCTTACGGAGTGGGCAATGGCTTTGATCTGATTCAGCATGGCTTCAACGGTGGCTCCGCCTTTGCCCGCGGTTTCGGCAGTCTGGCAGGCGGTTTCCGCCGCACGATTCGACTGATTGGAAATCTCTTTCGCAGCAATCGTCATCTGTTGCATCGCGGTGGCTACCTGCTGGGCCTGCTCCTGCTGCACTCCGGCATCCTGCGACTGCTGGCGGGTTGCCTGCGAAATCGGCTCGCTGGCTAATGTTATGCGCGGCGAACAGTCGGCGATCGCCTGCACCATTTCGAGGAGGCGTTTCTGGATTTCATTCAGGTGCTCTGCCAGTTCGCCGGCTTCATCAGGACCTTCGAGAGCAACCGCGTCTCCACTTAAATCGCCTCCGGCGATGTTGCGTGCAACTGCCATCACGCGGTGGAGCGGGGGCACAATGATTCGCCAAATTCCCAGCGCCAGAAGCCAGCCCAGGACCGTGCTGAGCGCGATCCCAATACCAATTTGTTTCCGGATCGATTCATACCGAGCTGAGGTGGTATGATTTGCGGCCTCCGCCAGCCGGAGATTCAACTCCACTGCGGATTGCAGGGTCGCGACTGCCTTGCGCAGAGCGTTCGACTCCGGTCCAAACAGCAGGTCCGCAGATAGCCTGTCTGCCTTGGGTCTTCCTCTGCTTCTGATGCTTCTTGCTGTACGATGCGGGGTCTCCGCCAAATCCATTGTTTCCTTGCTCAGCGCGAGATACTGAGCCAAATCATCGGTGATCTCTTCAAAAACACGCTGCTCCTCCGGCCCCGAAACGAGCGAGCCATATTCCCCCCGGGCTGATTGAATGGCTTCGGCGGCATTGCGCAAATGTTTTTTCGATTGCTGCCGCTGCGCCTCGCTGCGAGCCACCAGATACTCGAATTGCGCATGCTGGTGAGCGTTGACGCTGGAACGCAGGTCAGCAAAAACCCGCAATGCTGGCGTCTGGCGGAGCGCCAGGTCGTGATCCATCTGGCGGACGAGAGCAAGTCTCTGCAGGCAGAACAAGCCGAGGGCAACGTTAAGGGCCAGCACCGCCGCGAATCCAATTAAAAGTTTGCCGGTTAATCTTACGTTTGTGCTTATGCTTGTGCTCGTGCTTATGCTTCTGCTTGTGTTGCCAGACCTTTTGTTGCTGAGACTCATATTGCTGAACCGGTCAAGTTCCACGCGGACTCCATTCGGCATGCGACCTAAGGGAGATCGCAGCAGATTCCGTCATGCAATTGATCCTCCGACGCAGGCGGCGAGGAGCGCCGCTGCAGCCCTTCGTGCTCCGGTCCTGTCAGTTCGAATGTCTTGCGGACTACGGCAGGAACTGAAGGGAAACATTTCCGCGGGACAGCCATCGAAGATGAGATCACGGATTGGACCGACACGGGTCAGATCACGACTGAGGGCGATCCGCTAACAGAGTTATCGAAATTGTTTGGCGAACTCCACAACTTCGCGCTCGGCCCAGCGCCCGTCGTAGGACCGGTCGCCATCGCGCTCTCCGAAGAACGCGCAGTGGCCCCCGTCTTCCGCTTCGACATAAAAAATATTGCGATTGGAGACGATCTTCACGCGCGCTTCGGGCAACAGTCGAATAAAGGGATCGTTGGCCGCGTGGATCACCAGTGCCGGCCGCGCGATGCGATCAATTACATGGCTGGCCGCGGCCCGGTCGTAGTAATCGTCGGCGCCGGTGAAACCGCAGTAGTAGGCGGTAACGCGATCGTCAAACTGCCGCAAAGTCTTGATTCCGCGCAGCCGTGAAGCATCGAAGCTGCCGGGAAACAGGCGCGCTTTGCGGCGAAAGCGCCGGAACAATTGCAGCAGAAAATAGTATTCGTAAATCCGGTTCGCAGGCTTATGTAAGGCGTCGGCCGATGCTGCCAGGTTTACTGCCGGACAGACCGCCGCCACTCCGCGGAACTCCGGCGGCCCGTCACTTCCCCACTCTCCTGCCAGTTTCAAAACCAAATTCCCGCCCATGGAAAACCCAATCGGCACAAACCCGGAAACCCCATCGCGCTCCACCAGATTCCGCGCCACCGCCGCCACGTCGGCCGAACGGCTTGAGTTGTAAAGCGTGGGCGCGCAATGGTCCATACCACCGCAATTGCGCTGATTCATGCGCACTACGTTCATGCCCGCGGCCAACCCGCGGCGGGCAATGCCCATCATGTATTGCGATTCGCTCGATCCCTCAAGCCCGTGCACTACGATCAGCGTGAGCGCCCGCCTGTCCTTCTGCCAGTGACAGTGGCAAAGCACGGGAACGCCGGGTTCCACTTCGATCAAACGATGCTCCGCCGCGGGCAAATCGATTCGGCGTGAGAGAAAAAAGGCTGCGAGGGTCTGCACATGCCCGCCCCGCAACCAACGGTGTGGCCGGAAACCCGAGGGCGTGAATAGGCGTGGTTTCTCGGTTAACCCGTCCTCGAACTCAGCTCTTGAACTTGAAGGTGTCAAGGGTTCCCAATCCAAAAAGAGGGCGCAGTTTCCACCAGTTGATTCTAACCTCCATTTCCCTCCTGGAGTCGGTGCATATGCGCTTATCATCGACGACTAGCTGCGGTTGCGAAGGGAAGTCCTCGTTAACGGGGAAGGTCTCATCTCGCAGAGTAAACATCACCAACTCTCTTGGAGGAAGAAGAATACGTGGCCCCGGGAACGGGATTCAGGCTAAGATGAAGAGGAGCCCGCGGGAGGGATCCGTGCCAATTTTTGAATACATCTGCCAGCAGTGTCAGCACGAGTTTGAAGCATTGGTCTTTGGCCGCGACAAGGCCAAGTGTCCCAAGTGTGCAAGCAAGAAGTTGAGCCCGCAGCTCAGTGTGTTCGCTACGTCGGCCAAAGGCTCGGCAGGCGCGCCCGTTTCCGCCGGCGGTTGCGGCTCATGTGGCGATCCTCGCGGCCCCGGCGCGTGCTCGCTGGGCGACCTCGACTAGAGCTTCTCCCCACCTGACCTACATCCCCCGAAAACTTTCGGCACTCTCCATCTGTGACCGTGGTTACCTTGGTTTACTCACCCGTCCCGCCTACCATGCGTTGACTTGGCCTGAAATCGTGGCTGAACCAAGGAGCTTCGCATGGACCGGCGCCGCCAATCGCGTGTCTTCGTCGACCTCCCCGTCCAGATCTGGGGCATGGATACGTATTCCCGTCCCTTCACTCAGGCGGCCAGCCTGCGCTCTATCAGCGGGCGGGGGGCCACATTGCAGTGCGTAGACGCTCAACTGAAGCCCGGCGATGTGATCGACATTTTGTACCAGGGCACGAAGGCGCAGTTCCGCATTGTGTGGTGCGGCAAGCCTGGCACGGAGATGGCCGGCGAAGTCGGGCTCGAAAATCTTTCCGCCGACAAACCGCTTTGGGATGTTGATCCGCTGCGTTGCGCGGCTGCGGTGGGACAAGGGTAGATGTAGGTCCAGGTGCTGGTTTCATCTTCACGACTGTTGGGAACCGCGTGAGAAAAATGGGGAGGGCAGGGGGAAGGCTGAAACCCTGATGGGACGGGCCTTTCGCAGTATGCCGTGGCAGCCTTGCGAAGGCAAGCAGAAAGCGGGAATGAGTCCATAATTCTCGTTCAGATTGCAGAATCCTTCACACCTTCCGCACGCAGTGCGTTAGAAGTTGCAAGTTCTGTCATCTCGCATCGCTGGCAAGAGTTCCTGCGAAACTATCTTCAGCATCAATCTCAGGTTGTAAACTCGCAGAGATGAAAGTAAAGATTCTCGGCTCGGCGGCGGGAGGCGCGTTTCCGCAATGGAATTGTGCCTGCACAAATTGCAGCGCAGTTCGAGCCCGCGTTTTTCACGGCAAGCCTCGCACGCAAACGCAGGTTGCGATCACAGAAGGCGGCCGGTCATGGTTTCTTCTAGGCGCGTCTCCCGACCTTCGCGGACAAATCGAGGCTACGCCTGAGTTGCATCCGCGCGAAGGCCTGCGCCAGTCACCGATTGCAGGCGTGGTGCTTGCCAATGCCGATCTCGACCACGTCCTCGGTCTTCTTCTTCTGCGTGAACTCCAGCCGCTGCGGATTCACGTGACCG
>Ga0307478_10002150_pt1 | contig 15953 bp, 13 predicted proteins | sample atmos_gasesECM4C_2_FD_203713 | JGI IMG/M metagenome (GOLD analysis project Ga0307478, IMG submission 203713) | Hardwood forest soil microbial communities from Morgan-Monroe State Forest, Indiana, United States - atmos_gasesECM4C_05 | ecosystem: Environmental > Terrestrial > Soil > Temperate...
AATCTGTAATCTAAAATCTGAAATCTGCAATCTAAAATCTGCAATCTGCAGTCCCAGTTCGGAACTTTCCCGCTAACTAACCCTATTCCCCTCATCCATTTATCTTGCTTTCCTTGTATCTGCTGAGGTAAAAACCACCGGGCACCAGCACCCAAAATTTGTGTTTCCTCAATCACCCTGTGAACTGCATACCGCCTTCTGCCGTGCGCTCTTTTGCAATGCCACGGTTCTTTCGGAGACCCCTATGAATTCCACGTCGAAGATCGTAGCTGTCCTGACGCTCGCCCTCATTTGGACCTGTACCGCTTTTGGCCAGGGATCCGCCTCGGGCGATTTGCATGTCACTGTACGAGACCCGAAAGGAGCCGTGGTCACGAACGCCCTCGTGACGGTGCACGAGCAAGCCAAAGCCTTTGCGCGCTCGACGAATCAGAACACCGAGGGCGAGTACCGCCTCCTGTCGCTGCCTCCGGGCGTATACAGCGTGACCGTAGATGCACCGGGTTTCAGCAAGTCCGAGGCCAAGGGCGTAATCGTCACGGTCGGACAAATGAAGGATTTGCCGATCACGCTGAACATCAGCGGCGAGTCGACCGTGATTACGGTAAGCTCCGAAGCCGAATTGGTCGAGACCACGCGAACTTCCGCCACCGATACGATTGATCAACGCCGCATCGACAATCTCCCGATCAACGGCCGCAACTACATCAACTTCGCCCAGACCGACTCGCAGGTTGTGCGCGACAACGCCCCCAATACCGGTGCGGCCCCGACCTCCGGCCTCAACTTCGGCGGACAGCGCGCTCGCTCCAATCTCGTCAACGTGGATGGGGCCGATGCCACCGACAATTCCGTCAATGGCGTGCGCTCCACGGTCTCTCAGGAAGCAGTGCAGGAATTTCAGATCATCACGAACGGTTACGCGGCGGAGTACGGGCGCGCCTCCGGCGGCGTGGTCAACATCATTACCCGCTCCGGCTCAAATGAATTTCACGGCGATGTCTTCGGATACCTCCGCAATCGCAATTTCCAGGCGGTGAACCCGTTTGCCGTGTGCCAGACTCCTCCGTGCCCGAATCCCGCCTACACCCGCGTGCAGGCCGGGGCGGCCTTTGGCGGCCCCATCAAGAAAGATAAGACCTACTACTACTTCTCCTACGAGATCACGCGGCGCCATGAGACGGGCTTCTCCAGCATTGGGCAAAACAATTTCGGACTTGCCTCCTTCGACACCACGCAGGTGGGATTGCCTTTCGGCCCGCTGCAACTCACACCCGACCAGATCGCCTTCCTGACGAATCCAAATGTGCTTGCCTTAGAGCAGGCGAACCCGGGTACCGTCGGTGTGGCGGTGGGCAAGTATGCTGTGCTGGCGGGCGCTTCCTCTGGGCAGGGTGTGAAGGGAGCCTGGCCGGCGCAGATGGTGCAGGCGCTAACGTTGGGCGGACTTTCCAGTTGGAGTGGCTTCCCGACCAGTTGTGCTCCTCCCGGACCGTGTGCGCCAACCCCGGCTTCCTATCAGACGCTGGCTTCTCAGATTGGAAACTTCCCGGTATTTGAAGGCACCAGCCTTTACTCGTTGCGGCTGGATCACAACCTGAGCTCGCGCAACCGGCTCATGTTGCGCGCCAATGTGAGCCCGAGCACAGTCACTGGAATCGAGGTCGGCGGGCAGGATCAGCCCTTCGGCCAAAACTCCTACTCCCGGACTTCGGAGCAAACTTATCGCGACGTGGCCGGCACTGTGCAGGACACCTGGACGATCGGCAACAACAAAGTCAATGAGTTTCGCTTCCAATATGCTCGTCGCGGGTTGTCGTACTTCTACAACACGGCCATCCCGGGCGGAGCCGATCCGGCTGTGAACATTCCCGGCTTCGCCTATTTCGGACGCGAGCCCTATTCCTACATCCAACGAACCGAACAGCGTTACCAGTTCACCGACAATTTCTCCTGGACCATCGGCGCGCACGACACCAAGTTTGGCGTGGACTTTAACTACCTGCCGCTGGATGCCATCTTCACCGTGAATTACGGCGGCGTTTACGATTTCGGCTCGTTCAGCCCGTCGAATCTGAATGCAGCTTTCAACCCGCTTCCGAATCCTGCCGATCCCGCGCACCCGATCCCGTTTCCAAATCTCTCCCCGGTGCAGGCCTATGGTGCGGGCTTGCCCGGAGATTTCATTCAAGGACTCGGCAGTCCGAAAGATTCGTTCACAAACAAGCCTCTGGGCCTGTTCTGGCAGGATTCGTGGCGAGTGCGCTCGAATGTCACTCTGAATTTTGGCGTGCGTTATGACGTGGAGTTCCCGCCCAAATTCAAGCCGCCGCAAGGATTGGCGCTGCCCGCCTACAACCTGCTGGGATTGCAGAAGGGAATTCAGACCGACAAGAACAACATCCAGCCGCGCCTGGGACTGGCTTACGATCCCAAGGGCGATGGCAAGACTGTCATCCGTGCCTCTTACGGGATGTTCTACGACCACCCGTTGCTCGGACTCTACTTCCTCGGCGATGCTTCCGATGGATCTTCCAGCGGGCAGTTGGCCTTCGCCGGGACGTCCGGCTGCAGTGGAGACGGCCAACCCACCAACCTGAACGCGATTCCGATCTTCCAGGGCTTGCTGAACCAGCCCGGATGTACCGCATCGGCATTTCCGCTCGCCAATGCCAATCTCGGATACCTGCCCAACCAGCAGCAGTTCCAGTCACTGAATTTTCCGCAATCGGTGTTCTTGAACCAGAACTACTTGAATCTCAACCTGGCGAATCCGGCCCAATCGACCTTCCTGCCGCTCGGGTTCCAGCCTTTCGGATATCCCCAAGGGAAGAACTTCGTATATGCCTATGCGCAGCAGGCAAATCTGACCGTTGAACGCGATCTGGGAGGAGGTTTCTCCCTGAGCCTCGCCTACAACTTCAACGGCGGCCGCCATCTGAATCGGCCGATCAACGCCAACACCATTCGCGGAGACTTGTTGACCGCGAATTTCTTCGCAGCGAAAGCTGCCGGACAGAATCCTGCCAGTCCTTTGACGGTAAGCGGATGTGGCCCGGGGTACGTGGACGCCGCCCTGGTGAACTTCTTCCGGCCGTCCGGACTGAATCCTTCGATCGCACTGGGAAACTACTTGCAAGGTGGAGCGGCCTGCGTGCAGCAAGCGCTCACGTTTCTCGGGACAATTCCTGGCTTCAATGTGAAATGCAATCCCGTGCCTGGACCAACCGGCGTCGACTACACCGGTTGCGTGCCCTTCGGCGATATGGATGCCAACTACTCCAACGGCAGTTCTGTCTATCACGGCTTCAGCACCAACCTGCGTAAACGCTTCGGCCATCACTACGAATTCCTGGGCTCCTACACCTATTCGCACGCGATTGATGATTCCACCGACTTGCAGTCGACCACCACGCCGCAGGACAGCTATTACCCTGCGTACGATCGCTCTACTTCCACCTTCGATCAACGTCACCGTTTTGTGTTCAGTGGCGTTTATCAAACCGGCAAAGTGGGGGCGAGCGGTTTTGCCAGCAAGATTCTGAGCGATTGGACGTTTGCGCCGCTGGTCGAGTTCGCCTCAGGCCGGCCCTACAACATCATCACCGGCAACAGCGATAATTTTCAGCTCTCGTCCTTGACGAGCCGGCCCAACACATTCGTCACGCCCGCCTGCACGGCCCTTGGCAATATTCCCGTGGCCTCAAAAGCCTCACCGACGGGAGTCTTCCAGGAGCCCTGCATTCTGAACTTCAACGGTACTTTGCTGTCGCTCGATGGCAACCTTGGGCGCAATGCCGGCGTGTCGCCCTGGACCGTCTTCAACGACCTGCGGGTCGCCAAGCGCGTTCCTTTCGGCGAGCGTGTGAACATGGATCTGATCGTGGACATGTTCAACATCGCAAACCGATTCAACGTATCGGCAGTCAGCCCGCTGTTCACCAACGCGGGTACGGCGACGGCGGCCTACGATCCACGGCAATTCCAGTTCGCAATCAAGGTCAACTGGTAAGGCTGAAAATTCTTTTTAGCGGGGATAGGGTTCGGATTCGCACATTGCGCGATCCGGACCCTGAATTTTTCTAAATATACTGTCCTTACCGTACTAACCCTCGCGGCGCGTCACGCTAGACTGACTAAGCTATCTCATAAATCGGTTTTGAAAGGGCGCGTCTTCAGCAGCGCCGTCCAGAGCCGCACAAGAGTTGGGGGCGTTAGCCCCTGTGGAGACCGGAGCTTACGCGGTTGCTCCATTATGAGATAGCTTGATAAGCCTCTTAAACCTCGGGCAATCTCTCAAGGAGATCTCGCATGGACCGGCGTCGTTTTCTGCAGACTGCGGCGGTGACCACTCTCATGACCACTCTGACAAAGAATCGCGCCCACGCGGAGACGAACCCCATGCCGATGCGCACACTCGGGCGCTCGGGTGAAAAGGTTTCCATTGTTGGACTAGGCGGCTATCACATTGGAATGCAGAAGGACGAGGCGGAGAGCATTCGCATCATCCGCGCAGCGCTCGACGGCGGGATCAATTTTCTCGACAACTGCTGGGACTACAACAATGGCCAGAGCGAAATCCGCATGGGGAAGGCGTTGCGCGATGGCTACCGTCAGAAAGCGTTTTTGATGACGAAGATCGACGGACGCACCAAGCAAGCCGCCGCCCAGCAACTGGAGGAATCCCTGCGCCGCCTGCAAACCGACCGCATCGATCTGCTGCAATTTCACGAAGTGATACGCGACACCGATCCTGCCCGCATCTTTGCCGCAGGGGGAGGAATGGAAGCCGCCCTGGAAGCCAAAAAGCAGGGCAAGATCCGCTACATCGGCTTCACCGGGCATAAGAGTCCCGACATTCATTTCAAAATGCTCGAAGTTGCCTTTGCCCACGACTTCACCTTTGACGCGGTACAGATGCCGCTCAACGTCATGGACGCGCACTATGAAAGTTTCGAGAAGAAAGTTCTGCCGGTGCTGGTAAAGCACGAGATCGGCGTCCTGGGCATGAAGCCGATGGGCGACAAAATCATTCTGCACAGCAAAACCGCGACTCCGGTGGAGTGTTTGCATTACGCCATGAACCTGCCTACCAGTGTCGTGATCACGGGATGCGATTCCATGCCGATCCTGCAGCAGGCCATCGACGCTGCCCACGGCTTCCGCCCGTTAGGTCCAACAGAGGTCTCCAGCCTGCTGGCAAAAACCGCTCCCGCGGCCGGTAAAGGCGAATTCGAGCGCTACAAAACCTCGCACGATTTCGATGGCACGTTTCACAATCCGCAGTGGCTGGGATGAAGCGGGCTCTAGGTGGGCTCTAGGCTTTGGGCTCTAGGCTCTAGCATTTGGGATTGACACGTCTGTGACAGGTTGGTTGTTCCTCGATCGCAACGTGGCTATGGCTCGAATCAAGCCATTGAGTACTCTGCCCACTTCTGCGGCCTGATTTCCAAGCCGATCCGCGTCCGTTGCCGATAAGTAGTCCAGCCGGCAGGCAATCATGATTTGAGTCTGCACCTCGTGGACTGACCCTCTCGCGTAATCGAGAAATTTTAGTAACTCTTTGTCGGAAGATCGCCCCTTGCCTTCGGCAATATTGCTCGGAATTGAAGCGCTCGCTCTTCTGATTTGCGCAGTGAGGCCGTACAGTTCAGTTTTCGGCCAACTTTGTGTCTGCCGATAAATCTCGACAACTAAGTTCATCCCGAGTCGCCACGCCTGCAGGTCTTCGAAGGTCCCACTCATATACGACGCTCCCATCGAAATCCTAAATATGCTGTTTCCGCAGAGAGCGTGACTATGGTCACAGAGCGACAGTTCATATAACCCGCATTCGATGTCTCAGCAAGAGCCCAGAGCCCAGAGCCCAGAGCCGAGAGCCTAGAGCCGAGAGCCCAGAGCCCAGAGCCCAGAGCCTAGAGCCTAGAGCCTAGACCCTTCTCCTGCTAAGATTCTCCTTCACCACTCTTCGCGAACGCTGGAGCCATTCCATTGGAAAGTTCCGCACCCACCTCACGCACCCGCGTGATCCGTGAACCTGATCGCGGTGTTTATGATTGCGAGGCCGTGTATCGCATTCTCGACGAGGGCTTCATCTGCCATGTGGGATTCAATCTCGACGGCCAGCCTTTCGTGATTCCGACGTCCTACGGACGATCCGGCGACAACCTCTACATTCATGGCTCCGCCGCCAGCCGCATGCTGCGCAATCTCGATAAGGGGATTCCCGTCTGTGTCACGGTTACGTTGCTCGATGGCCTGGTGCTGGCGCGTTCGATCTTCAATCACTCCATGAATTACCGTTCGGTCGTCGTTCTCGGGACTGCCCAGGTTGTCGAGGATCCGGGTGAAAAACTGGAAGCGCTGCATCGGATATCGGAACACATTCTCCCTGGACGCTGGGCCGAGTCGCGACAGCCAAACGAGCAGGAACTGAAAGCCACCTTCGCGTTGCGTGTGCCCATTACTGAATTTTCCGCGAAGGTGCGCCAGGGGCCGCCAATCGATGATGAAGAGGATTACGATTTTAGAACCTGGGCGGGCGTAATTCCGCTCGAAACCGCGGCGGGGCCACCGATTCCGGACGCACGGGGCAACCCGGATATTCCGGTGCCGGCCTACGCGCGCTCGTACTCCAGAAAAAACGTCCCTGGAGCATAGCGCAGGCGAACTGGTTCGACGGTTGAGTTTGCAACGAACATGACAACGAAGACAGCTCGCAGTGCCGATGTCGTGAGCAAAATTGGTGCGCGCGTCGACGCGCTGCGCCGGGAACTGGTGGTTTTTCTCCAGAAGCTGGTGCAATCGCCGAGCCTGCCCGGCTACGAGCAGAAGGCGCAGGACTTCGTGGCCGACAAACTTCGGTCTCTGGGCCTGGTTGTCGATGTGATTGCCTCTGAATTCGACGAACTCAAGGGCCATCCCGCCTTTTGCGACGATGGCGTGTCCTTCCGGGATCGCCTGAATGTAGTGGGACGCTGGCGCGGCAGTGGACGCGCGCCCAAATCCTTCGTGCCGCGTTCCCTCATTCTCAATGGACACATCGACGTGGTTCCGACCGGAAGCGAAAATTTGTGGTCGGAGTCACCCTGGAGCGGAGCCATTCGCGACGGCCAGCTCTACGGGCGCGGTTCCTGCGACATGAAGGCGGGACTCACCGCCAACATCTTTGCGCTTGAGACCCTGGAATCGATGGGCTTCCGGCCCGCTGCCGATGTACTCGTCGAGAGTGTGATTGGGGAAGAGACTGGCGGGGTGGGGACCCTTACCACGATTGTGAAGGGGTTCAAAGCGGATGCGGCCATCATCACCGAGCCTACCCGCCTGCATCTGTGCCCGGTTCAATCGGGCGCGCTAACCTTCCGGGTGAAAGTTGCCGGACGCGCCATGCACGCCTGCATGAAGCCGTACGGCGTCAGCGCGATTGAGAAGTTTCTCCTCGTGCTGCAGGCTGTGCAGGAGCTCGAGCGCAAACGCCACGTTGAATATCGGAATCCCCTGTACGAAGATCCCAACAACATCGCCCCGGTAAACTTCGGGACGGTTCGGGCAGGAGAGTGGCCCTCGACCGTGCCCGACGAGCTGGTGGTAGAAGGCCGCTTTGGCGTGTTGCCTGGAGAATCGACGAGCGCGGCTCGCGAGGCCATGGCGGCTGCCCTGGCCAGCGCCGCTGCCAATGATGCGTGGCTGAAGGATCATCCGCCCAAACTGGAGTGGTACGAAGGCCAGTTTGAGTCCGGACAGACGCCGCAGGATGCGCCGATTGTACGAACCGTCTCCGAGAGCCACGCGAAAGTCTTCGGAAGCGCGCCAGTCGTGCAGGGGGTGACCTACGGATCGGATCTGCGGCTTTTCACCAATCACGCTGAGACGCCCGCCATCCTCTATGGCCCGGGCAACATTCTCGATGCCCATACAGTCAACGAGCACGTGGATTTGGACGAAGTGCTGTCGGCGACCAAGGTCATCGCCTACATTGTGACCCAGTGGTGTGGCGGAGAATTCGAGTAAGTTAGGAGTAGCGCCGCGGGCGTCCCGCCGGCAACCTCTTTCTCCGAAGTGCAGGCCTGCTCGATCTCCTGCTGCGCGATTACCTGGGGACCGGCGATGCCACCGCGCACGTCCCATGAAACACGAGATCGACCGAGTTTCCCACCCGCAGAAACAGCACGCTGGGGTTTTTCATACCCCACTTCACATAGGGTACGGAAAAATGCGATGACACGTTCCAATGGGCGCCCTGCGGCGTGACCTCCGCGGGCGCCGTGATTTCGTGTTCGGCTCCATGGATGCGGAACATGCCATGCACCTGAACCGTGGAGGTCCCGGATGCGGCAACTTTTCCTTCTACGCGGTCCGGACGGAACCCGATCTCCGGATAGCGCGCGCTTTCGAGAACGTCCTTATGCATCTTCCGGTCACGACCATTGTTGCCGCTCTGCCCGCTGGTCGCATCGAACACAATCTCACCGCTGACCTTCTCCGATGCCGGGTCAAAATGAATCTCGCCGCTCTTCAGCGAGAAGTTTCCCTTGACGGTATGCAGAGAATCGCCCAGAGTGAAATCCGCCGCGGCCTGTGCAGGGTCGCATTGCAGAATGACTTCCTGTGCGCCGGCACGAACCACCCCGGCCAGCGCGCATGACAACACACATGCGAGTGCAAAAATCCGTTTGATCAAGACAGTCGCCCCAAACACCCCAAGCTCACGCGGTCAGCAAACTCCATCCCAATGCCAGCCCGTTCCCGGCAACATCCAGCGGTGACGCTGCGCCCACGTGCATCGCCAGCATACGCGCGAACAGGTTTGGCCGGTTGCGAAAGGCGCGCATCGCACGCAATCGCAGGCCATTGTGCCTTTCGAGTAAAAGCATAAGCTCTGCCATCATCGCGGCATGCCGCGACAGTGAGCGGTGCCCGGCCTGATATCTCTGCAAGTCACCTTCGCTCAGGCAGTCTGCCAGCAAGTTGGCCTGGCGGAAAGTAAGGCATAGACCTTCCCCGGTAATTGCGTCCACGCCACCCGAAGCATCGCCCAGCAAGGCAACCCTATCCGAGCAGACGCGCGCCAGCTTGCGGGTGATGGTGACTGCGCCTCGTTCCCCCGATCCGTGTTCGGCTCCACGCATCTGCTCAAAGAGCCCAGGGAATTGCCGCAGAGCCTCGTCCAGACGCAGGGCAGGATCACGCGAAATCAATACAACACAAATTTGCGACTGGTCGACGGGCGTGACGTACACCTGGCATCGCGATCCCCAATGCAGTTCCATGAACTCGCTCCAGGGCGCGACCCTGTAATGACGGCGAAAGGCGAAGCGCTCTTTCTTGCGCAAGTGCGAATCCAGGCCTGCCCAGCGGCGTACACGCGACCCGCTGCCGTCGGCACCGACGATCCAGCGCGCGCGTACCAGTTTACCGCGCACCAGGACGCCGTCCGCATGCAGACCGGTGACCACTGCGCCCCAGCACAGGCGCACTCCCGCGCGCCCGGCTCGTTCCACCATCACGCGGTGCAGGTTCGTGCGCCGCGCGCCCAGCCCGTAACCCCGCGGGAAACGCGCTTCCACGGAAATGTCACCGCTCACGAATCGAATGCCACGAAACGGATGCGCTTCGATTTCCGGAATGCGAATCCCGAGCTGCGCCAACGCATCGATCCCATCCGGCATCAATCCTTCACCGCAAGGTTTGTCGACAGGGGGCGTGCAGCCGTCTGCCACCGTGACTTCAAATCCGCGCTGTCGTAACGCGAGTGCGGCAGCGAGACCTCCCGGACCGCCTCCCACGATGAACACGTGATTTTCGGCTTCGCGCCGCCGACTCACCATTCCAGCGCCACCAATTCTGAGCAGAAGCCCGGGCCCATGGCTGCCAGCAGACCAAACGTCCCAGGCGCCGGGCGGCGATTTTTCATGACATCTTCGAGCACGACCAGCACCGAAGCCGACGAAAGATTTCCCACCCGCCGCAGGCAATCCCAGGACGCGGCAAGTTGTCCGTCCTTGAGACCCAACGATTCTGCCGTTGCCTGCAAGACTTTCGGACCGCCCGTGTGCAGCACCCAACTTCCAACCTCGCCGCGGTCACGGCCAAGGTCGGCAAGAAAGCTGTCGACATCACCGCCCAGCTTGCGCCGGATCAACTCCGGCACTTCCGGCGAAAGCACGATGCGAAAGCCGCTTTCCGAAATGTCCCAACCCATCATCTCTTCGGTATCGGGATAGAAGATCGACCGTGTCGCCACGATCCGCGGCCCGGCGGAGGGTCTTAACCAATCGCACTTGTCGCCGGCGATGACCACGGCGGCTGCTCCATCGCCGAACAAGCCCGCAGAAATCATGTTAGCGATCGAGAGATCTTCCCGCTGCAAAGTCAGAGAGCACAATTCAACGGCCAGCAGCACCGCGGCTTCGTCCGGATAGGCGCGCACGTAATCCGCCGCTCGCGCAATTCCAGCAGCGCCCGCTACACAGCCGAGCCCGAACATCGGCACGCGCTTCACGTTAGGCGAGAAGCCCAGGCGATTGATAAGCCGGGCATCGATGGAAGGGCTCGCAATGCCTGTGACCGAAGTGAAGAACAGCGCTCCCACATTGCGCGCCTCCACCCCCGCACCTGTCAGGGCGCGGCTGACCGAGCAGTATCCCAGTTCAAGCGCGGTGCGGATCCAATGATCGTTTGCTTCTCCCCATCCCTTCAGCAACGGGTATGCATCGATCGGAAGCGAGAGGAAACGTCCATCCACGCCGACATTCTTGTGCAGGCGTCGCAGCACCTCCGGCTTCGCCAGTTGGTCGCCCCAGAATTCCTGAAGAGCCGCGAACAGCATCTCTTGCGAATAGTAGTGTTTGGGAAACGCGCTCGTGGCGCTGACAATCTGCATTCAGTTCTCAGTTCTCAGTTCTCAGTTCTCAGTTTTCAGTTCATTCCGGCCAACCTGCTCCGGCGTTCTAACTGTGAACTGAGAACTGGCAACTGAGAACTGGTTTTAGATGATTGCTCGCCGCGCGAGTCCCAGCGCCTCGGACCAGAACGCACCCGAGGTATGCGCCATCTCGACGACGTCTGCCACCGCCGCGACAAACTCTTCCATCTGATCTTCGGTCACGACGAGCGGTGGAGCCGCCTTGAGTACCAGAAAGTTGTTGCCGCAGATTTGCGTGAGGATTCCGTGGTCGCGGAACAAACGCATCACCAGGATCTGGCCAAACATCGCCGGATGGATGCGCAGGAATGTTTCAAATGGCGCTCGCAGGCGCAGCGAGCGGGGAGCGGTGAACTCGATGCCGAGCAGCAATCCTTCGCCGCGCACTTCCTTCACCATTTCGTAACTCTGCAGAGCCTCAGAAAGACGCCGTCGCAACCAGGTTCCGGATTCGCTGGCTCGCCGCCCCAGATTTTCCGATTCCAGCACTCCGAGCGTCGCCAGTCCGGCCCGCATGGCAAGGCTGTTTTCGCTGAAGGTGGAAGTATGAACGATGGCCCGCCGCAGCGATCCGTAAACCGAGTCGTAGATGGATTCCGTCATCAACACGGCGCTGACCGGGACCAGGCCGCCACTGAGAGCTTTGGCCAGCACCACCATGTCCGGGTCGACCCCGAAATGCTCCGCCGCCAGAAAGGGTCCGGTGCGATACATCCCGGTCTGCACTTCATCCAATACCAGCAGAGTCCCATAACGTCGGCACAGCGCCTGCACTGCGCGGAAATACTCGCCTTGTGGCACGCGAATGCCCGCCTCCGCCTGAATCGGCTCAACCACGAAGGCGGCGAACTTCTTCGTCCGAAGTTTCGTTTCCAAAGCTTCGACATCATCGAAAGGAATGGCTTCTGTCTCGGGCAGAAGAGGTCCAAAACCCTCGCGCCAGAACGGATCGCCCATCAGCGACAGCGCACCGCAAGTCAATCCGTGGAATGCGCCTTTCGCATAGAGGATCCCGGCCCGCTTCGTGTTCGCGCGGGCAAACTTGATGACAGCCTCGATGCCCTCGCTGCCGGAACTCGCGAAGAATGCCTTGCTCAGGCGCCCGCCCGCACGCCGGCAAAGCTTCCCGCCCAACTCCCCGGCTCGCTCTGCGACGTGGCTCTGGATCATGGCGGGTCCGCAGCTTTCCAACTCCTCGCGCAGCGCAGCGATCACCGATGGATGATTGTGTCCCACGTTGTGCACGCAATAGCCGGAAAGAAAATCCAGAATCCGCCGCCCGTCCGCGCTGAAGAGTTCACTCCCCAGGCAGCGCTCATAACGGACATTCATTTCCAGCAAGTCCAGGAGCCGGACCCATTGCGGATTCACATGTTCGGAGTAAAGCGCGCCTGCTGCAGAACTAACGCTGCTGGTAACCATTTATCCTTTTTGTCGCACGAGTGATGCCGAAGAGCGTTCCGGCTGGCCATAGACTGCATGCGTTGTGGCTGTTCGCCAAGGTGGCAATTACTTAATCCGATGCCCCCGATGTGGAACCGGGTTGCTGCTGACGCTGACGGGACCGTGTAAAGCTTTGTAAAGACGAGTGAACCGTTCAAAAACTGCGACGTGGAGAGAGTGTCCGTATCGAAATCACGACGCCCTCCGAATCGAGGATAGCGAAATGAGTCGAGTCGAGCAAACGACGAAACCCTCGTGCACTCTCGTCGAGAAGTTGGCCTTCAGTTGAGTAAGAGCAGCTTACCCGTTGTCCTGCGGCCTTCCAGATCACGGTGTGCCTGCGCAGCATCCTTCAATGGATAGGTGTGCGCGATGCGCAGCTTCAATTTTCCCGTGCCGATCATGTCGAGCACCGCGCCGGCACGCATCTCGAGATCTTCCCGCGTAGCCACGTAGTGGGTCAAACTCGGCCGGGTCACGTAGAGTGATCCTTTTTGCGAAAGCTGAATCAGGTCAAATGGCGGGACGACGCCGCTCGAGCCGCCGAGCAGCACCATGTAGCCGCGGGGACGAAGAATATTCAGGCCCTTTTCGAAGGTAGTCTTGCCTACGGAGTCGTACACCACGTCGACACCTTTTCCGCCGGTCAGGCGCCTGGTTTCCACCTCGAAATCAGTTTGCGTATACAGAATGACGTCGTCTGCGCCCGCCTCGAGCGCGAGCTTGGCCTTGTCCTGGGTTGAGACCGTGCCGATCACGCGTGCGCCGATCGCGTGGGCCATCTGCACCAGGAGCAATCCCACACCCCCCGCGGCTGCATGCACCAGGGCCGTCTCGCCCTTCTTCAACGGATAGGTATCGTGACTCGCGTAGTGTGCCGTCATGCCCTGCAGCATGGCCGCTGCCGCCTGCTCATAGCTGATGCCCGCGGGAATTTTCACGAGCCGGTCCGCAGCCACGATGGCGTACGCGGCGTAGCTGCCGAGCACCATGGTGTACGCCACGCGATCTCCTACTTTTACGTTCGTTACATCCGGGCCCACAGCTATAACGTCTCCGGCGGCTTCCTGGCCCGGCACGAAGGGCATCACCGCCTTGTAGCGACCTTCGCGGTAATACACATCAATGAAGTTCACGCCGGCGGCCACGATTTTGACGACTGCTTCCGCGCCCTTCGCTTCGGGCACCGCGAGATCCACCAGCTCGAGTACCTCCGGCCCGCCCAGGCGCTTCACTTGAATTGCGTTCATAGAAACCTCAGATTTGGGATGATAGCCGTCGTGAAACAATGCGGCAATTCGGCGGGGATGCACGGTATCACAGCTTGCGGATTTGTAGCGCCAGCATCCTGCCGGCTGTCTGGAGGGCGTCCCGCCCTCGGAATTAGCCGGCGTGACGCCGGCGCTACCTTGTTCGTCTGAGCTATTTCTGCGCGGGCGCGGTACCAGAATCCTTGGCACCTTCGGGACGCTTTACCTGGTACGCTTCCTGCATCTTTTTGAATTTTTCCTGCTGCTCCGGGGTCAGAAAGGCAGCGATCTTTGGTTGATAGGCCTGGCGAACTTCCAAGGATTTTTGCTGGCGCTGTTCCGGAGTGAGGTGTTCATCGAGACGAATCACCCGCAGCTGCTCTCCCTCTTCGGTGACAACTGGGCGCACTTTCTCTCTCTGTTCAGGGGTCAGGTTCAGTTGCGTCGTAAGCGCGCGTAGCTCACCCAATGCCTCCATGGTGCGATGCGGCCCAACGCTCTGCTGCCCGGGCGATGGAATCTGTGCCGGCGGTTGTCCCGTTCCCTGTCCGTACAGCGACAAGCTCGCTCCCATCCATGCCATTCCCAACATCCATGACCGCCAGCTACTCTGCATCGTGTTCTCCTTTGTGCTGAACCTGTGGTTCGTTCTTCTCGGGGGAGCTCCCCGATGCTCGCACCATCCTATCGCCGCTGGAAACCGAACTCCATCCCCCGAGAGTGCAGGGTCGGGAGAGACACCCCAACTCAATGTGGCAACCAATGGGGATGGGCGCTGAATAACCCATCGACGAAACCGATCTGAACCGTGATGAACAGCCCGAAAGCGACGCTGATTACACCCGAAGCCACTCCCAGACCCCGATTGAGGCTTGCGAACCGTTTGCCGGTAAAAGCAAAGGGCGCGCCCAGGATCATGGTGATCAGCATCATGCCCGCGATCGTTCCCAGCCCAAACACCAGCAGGTAAGCAATTGCCCACCGGGGAGAGCGAATCGTGGTCAGCACCAGCAACGCAACCGCCGCCGAACCTGCCAGCCCATGCACTATGCCGACCGCCAGCGGGCGCAGCAGTTGGTAAAGTCCCACACGCGCGAGCAATTGCTGCACCGGGCCCTGCGGACGCTCCTCCAGGCCGAGATGCGCGTCAGGATCATGCGCGTGGACATGCACGTGCGCCTCGCCTCCGTGCCGGTGCACGTGCGTATGAACCACGCCTGCACTGTGTTCGGGAGTGAAGCGTTCGGTGATCCAGCGGGTGATCCCGGTAAGGTTCAGCACGCCCAGCAGGATCAGCATTAATCCGACCGCCAGTTCCATGGCCAGGCCGATGCGGGGCGGAATGGCCAGATTGAAGACGATGATGCCAGTACCCACCAGCACGATCGTGATCGTGTGCCCCAGGCCCCACAGCACGCCAATAAGCCCCGCATGCCGGATGCTCTGCTGCCGGCTGACGATGGTCGTGACCGCAATCACGTGGTCCGGATCGGTGGCGTGCCGGATGCCCAGCAGAAACCCCACGCCAAGGATTGCGAGAAAGTTGATCATCGAAAATTTAGTTCGGCTCCGGCATTCGTGAGGTGGCCGCGTTAACAATCAAAAAACAAACGATGGACCGCGCCAACGGCCCAGAATGAGACTACACCAGCCCGTTTGCCAGGTGCGAGAGCCCTTTTCGCCAGCCGCGTTTCTGGTTTACCATGGGCGCGGTCGCGCTGGAAAAATCCCGCGCGCAAAATTCGATTCTACGGGTGTTTCATGGCTTTAGAGTTGGTGAGGACGCGCGTCAAGAGCAGTCCATGGGCTTTTCAGGTACTTGAACTTCTGCCTGTTTTCATGGTGGGGGTCGGCGTCATTTTCGCATCCCTGGGTATGGGGGAAGCCGTCTACCGCCTGCTGTTTTCCGACTACGACGGCGCCACGGACCGCCTTCCCATCGAAGCGCTTTTTGGAATCGTCTTCGCCTGGGTTGCCACTTCCTTTGTCCGGAGCATTTACCAGCATCGCAAGCGGACCGACGCCAAGCTCAACTTGATCTGGGATCGCAACCACAAAATTCGCGCGGCGCTGGAGGCCATCTCGCCACACCCGCACACCTCGCGCAACCAGCAGTCGATCCGCGTGATCCGCGAAGAAGTGGATCGCATCGAGGGGGCGCTGAAGGAAGTGCTATCGCGGTGAGGAAAAGGCTCTAGGCTTTAGGCTCTGGGCTCTAGCACCTCGGGCTCTAGCGATCAGGCTCTAGCGATCAGGCTCTAGCGATCAGGCTCTAGCGATCAGGCTCTAGCGATCAGGCTCTAGCGATCAGGCTCTAGCTAAGGCCCTTTGTGAGG
>Ga0307478_10002151_pt1 | contig 15939 bp, 11 predicted proteins | sample atmos_gasesECM4C_2_FD_203713 | JGI IMG/M metagenome (GOLD analysis project Ga0307478, IMG submission 203713) | Hardwood forest soil microbial communities from Morgan-Monroe State Forest, Indiana, United States - atmos_gasesECM4C_05 | ecosystem: Environmental > Terrestrial > Soil > Temperate...
CAAAGATTTTGCCCAGACCGTCGGAATCCCCGGAGTGGAGTCCGCTTTCCTGCCTGGAATGTCTTTCAGTGGTGGCTTTGCCGCCGGCGTCGGCAATAGCGACATCCTTCAACTCTTCGGTGACACCGTGATCCACTACGAAGACACGATCATCTACACCAAGGGCACGCACACGATGCACATCGGTTTCCAGGGATACCGCTATCGCATCGATACCTTCTATTCCGGCAATAACGGGGAGGCCGGCACCTTCCTGTTCAACGGCCAATATACGACAGCATCGACCACGACGAAGGCCGGCAACGGCAGCGGTCTCGCCGAAGCCGATTTTCTGCTGGGCCTTCCCGATGAAATTCAGGGTGGCGTCAACGGTGGCACTTGGGGCCAGCGCTCGAACTCCCTTGCGGCATTTTATCAGGATGATTGGCGCGTCACTCCCAACCTAACCCTGAACCTGGGATTGCGGTGGGAATTGCACACGCCGTGGGACGAAGTCAAGAATCGGCAGTCGAATTTCAATCTGCTGACCGGTCAGGAATACATCTCCGGACAGAGTTGCCCGTACAACAACTGCAACGCGCTTTACAACCAGTACAACGGCATTACCAACTTCCAGCCGCGTCTCGGCGTTGCATGGACCACTCTCGGCGGCAAGCTCGTGGTTCGCTCCGGTTACACCCTATCCAACTATCTGGAGGGAACGGGCACGAACTTGCGCCTGCCCATCAACCCGCCGTTCGCGCACGAGAACGACAACCAATACACGAATTCCGCGGTGTACGGCGAGGCGCCCGGCTCGACCCTCGATCAAGGCTTCCTGCCTTTCACTGCTAATCCGGGGAACCAGTTCGTAGGCGCGACGTTGCGTGTTTGGGATCCAAACATCCGTCCGGCGGTGTCGAATCAGTGGAACTTCAGTTTGCAATATCAACTGAATCAGACGACGACCGTCCAGGCGAGCTACGTAGGACAGCGCGCCACCCACCTGATGGTGCCCATGCCTTATTTCCAGAAGGTATTGAACCCGAACGGCACGGTATCGCCCACGGAATACCTGGAGGGCAACCCGACTCTACTGAGCGAGATCGGGCAGATCTCCGGCACAGCCTCGATCGGTAATCAGGACTACGATGCGCTTCAGATGCAGGTGAGAAAACACCTGGGCGCCGGCCTGGAATACTCAGTGGCCTATACGTACTCCAAGTGCATGACCAACAATATGGGCTACTACGGCCAAGGTGGTCAGGCATCCCAAAGCAACTGGTACTACCAGAATATCTACGATGCAGCGGCGGAATGGGGCCCGTGCGACTATGACGCCGCGCATAATTTCATTGCCAACGCGGTTTACGACATCCCGTTTGGCCGCGGACACACCTACGGCAATAACATGAACAAGGCCCTGGATGCGGTGGCGGGCGGCTGGGAGATGGCTGGCATCCTGAGCCTCCACACCGGTTTCCCCTTAACCATCGGAGCCAGCGATGCTTCGAACACCGGCTCCCGCGGATCGCGCGCGGATTGCATTGCGCCGCCCGACGTATTCGGCACACAGAATTCACCGCTATCGGTGGGCAATGGATATCAATGGTTCAACCCGGCCAGCTATGCGCAACCCGTCAATGGCACTTTTGGTAGCTGCGGCATCGGCACAGTACGCGGGCCGGGCCTGGCTACGCTCGATTTCAATCTATCGAAGAGCTTCAAAATCACCGAGCGGCAAACCGTCAATCTCCGCGCGGAGTTCATTAACCTGACCAACACTCCGATTCTTAATGCTCCTAACACCGGCCTCGGACCAACCCTGGGCCTGCTAAACAGCGACAACGGTTTTAGCGCCCGGGAAGTCCAATTCGCTTTGAAGTACCGCTTCTGAGTAATCCCCCTGGGGCGGGACTGCGGTTCCCGCCCCAGGGTTTTCTCTTCCCTGGTCTTCTTCCCCTCCGGACGTACAATAAACTGGTGAGACGGTTGATTTTGGTCAGCGTACTGATCGCCGCGATTGCAGCCGCGCAAGCGCCACCTACCAAGTCCGCAGTTCCCTCCACCCGTTCCCTCGAACAACTTGCGGAATCAGGCCATTGCCGCGAGGCGTTGCCGCTGCTGAAGACCGCTGTCGCGCGCGCAACCGATCCCGAAACCAAGAAGCGTCTCGGCCTGGATGGCGTTCATTGCGGCATGGCGATCCACGACCTGGACACCGCCGCCGGATTTATTCGCGGCCTGAACGGCACATTCTCAAACGACCCCGAAGTCCTCTACCTGACGGTGCATGTTTATTCCGACCTTTCCATCAGTGCCTCGCAGAAGCTGATGGTGTCCGCGCCAACGTCCTACCAGGTGCGTCTGCTGAACGCGGAAGCGCTTGAAGCGCAGGGCAAATGGGACGACGCTATTACGGAATACCGCGAGGTTCTGAAGAGAAACCCCAACTTGCCCGGCATCCATGATCGCGTGGGCCGCCTGCTGCTCGCGGGGCCCAAGACGGATGCGAACAAGCAGGGCGCGCGGCGCGAGTTTGAGGAAGAGCTCAAGGTGGATCCCTCCAACGCCGGAGCCGAGTACATATTAGGCGAACTGGCACGGCAAAGTCAGCAGTTTCCGGCGGCCATCGAGCATTTCGAACGGGCTACCAAGCTTGATAGCGGGTTTGCCGACGCATTCATCGGACTCGGCCGTACGCTGCTGGAGGCCGGGCGCAATGCGGATGCTCTGGCGCCGCTGCAAAAGGCAGAGAAACTACGGCCAGACAATCCAGCGGCTCATCTGTATCTGGGTACCGCTTACAGCCGCGCGGGAAACAAGGAAGAAGCGAAGCGCGAGTTTGCCCTGCACGAGGAAGCCTCCGCGAAGGTCCGGCAGATGAAGCAGGAGATCGAGACGGGAGTCCCAGGATCGCAACAATCGGCGGAGCCACAGAAGGCAGCACACTGAAGCACCAAGCCGCTTACTGACGTGCGCGGCTCCGATTCGGTTGTATCGCTTGCCGAGATGGAAAGCCGTGACCATCAGGGAGCCGTCATAGTCCCTCCGCTGCTGGTTTGCCTTCAACGATGGTCACGTAACGATCTACCGGCAGGCTCGTAAACCTCTGCACTTTGCCGCTGGGCAGCGGCCACTTGATTTCGAGCCAATCGATTTTTTGAGCCGCGCCCAATCCCAGCACTTCTCGCGGGTCGTGCGACGACATATAGCTGCCGCCGTTATTCTTGAGCCTGGTCCGATTCACTCCGCCGGCCGACCACGTCAGCCAGGCGCCGATTGCATCCCGGTTGCAGTTTACGCCCACAAGCTTGACGCCCAGCCAGTGATTGCCGGAACCGCACCGGTTGTGCAACAACACCGGCGCGCCGCCGTTAGTGCCCACCAACACGTCCACGAAACCATCGTTATCGTAGTCACCCACAGCCAGGCCACGCGCAGATAACGGTTTGGCGAAAACCGGGCCGGCTTCGGCGGTGACATTGTGCAGCAGGCCCTTTTCCTGGTGGAAGAGCAACAATGGCTCTTTGTACTTTACGCGCGCGTAGTTTGCCTCGATGCTGTCATCGGGATGGCCGTTGGCGAGAATCAGGTCAACCAGGCCGTCGTTGTCGTAGTCGAGAAACTTCAGACCCCAACCGCTGAGCAGGCGGGTTTGCTCCGCGACTCCATGCTTGTGCGCTGCATCGAAGAAGGTTTCGTTCTTGTTGTTAGTGTAGAGCGAAAACATTTCGTCGTTGATATTGGACACGAACAGGTCTTCCCAGCCGTCACCGTTGATATCTGCCGCGTCGACACCCATTCCGGAGCGCGCCCTGCCGCTCTCGCTGTAAGCCACTTCGGCCATGAGCGCGATTTCTTCCCACTTGTTGTTCCCGCGATTCACAAAGAGAAAATCCTGCACCGTATCGTTGGCCACGAACAGGTCCATGCGTCCGTCGTTGTTGATGTCGGTGGCCACCACGCCCAGGCCTTTGCCCATGGCGCGCTCGATGGCGGTGCCTCGCGTCGCGTCGGTGAAGGTGCCGTCTCCGTTGTTGTGAAACAGCAAGCTGTGGGTGGGTTTGTAGAGGCGAGGAATACAGTAATAGCGATGGCCGAGCTTATTGACGCCGCATGCCAGGTTACTCGCGTAAACGACGAAACTGCACACGAACAGATCCAGGCGCCCGTCGTTATCGTAATCGAACCAGACGGCGCTGGTGGTCCAGCCGGGCACGGCCAGGCCGGCCTTCTCCGTGACGTCGGTGAACGTGCCGTTGCCGTTGTTGTGATACAAAATGCAGCGGCCGTAGGCGGTGACGAACAAGTCGGGATAGCCGTCGTTGTCGTAATCGCCCACTGCCACACCCATGCCAAAGTTGGTGCCTGCTGCTACGCCGGCTTTTTCCGTGACATCGGTAAAGGTACCGTCCCGATTGTTCTTGTACAGCGCATTCCGCAGCGGTTTTTTCGGCGTGTAGAAATCGGACGGGCCGCTATTCACCAGGTAAATGTCCATCCAGCCGTCGTTGTCGTAATCCAGGAAAGCGCAGCCGGGACCGAGGCTCTCAGGCAGGTTGCGCTCCGGTGACATGGCGTTCTCGTGAACCCACGTGATGCCACCCGTCTCGGGCGGTATTTCCTCGAAAATGGGGCCGACCGCTCGTGGAGCAGGCGCGGCGCGGCAGATTCCCCCTAGTACGGCGGACGCCAGAAGCGTTCTACGCGAAAATCGAAGGTCCAACCGCTCAGTATAGTCGATGAATTCAGGCCCGAACACCGGGCGATAGCGTTTAGGCGGTCGTCGCCGCAGCGTGGAGCGTGTGCCGTTGGCGCACATCATCGTGCCACGCACGGCACGCGACGCTGATCGCACGCAAAGCCTGGTCCTGCTGCAACGGAGTAGTGGGAGATCGTAGCCGCCTGCATTCAGGACGTCAATCCCGAACTGCTGCCTCGGGCACATGATTACCGGCACGGCATGCTCTTTCAAAAAGAGCATGGCTTCGTACCGATCCGCCACCCAACGGACGAGCCAGTTGGTGTGAAGCAGAATGGAACGAAGGGCTAGTGCTTCCGGGCGATCCACTAGGGCGTTGCGAACAGCGGAAGGACCTGGGGCAATGCGCGCGGGTTCTCCAGAACGAGTGAGGTCTGGCCGTTACTCGAGTTGAAAACCTCCATGGTGGGAACGACCGAGCACGACGGAGAGCCAGCGGTTGTCGAGCCTGGCGTAATGGTGAAAGCCACCTGCACGGTGCCGTGAATCTCGAGGGGCACGGCTGCGCCCGGAGGTACCGGATAGTCAAAGTGAACCGCCTGGTTCTGGCTCACGGGCAGAACCGTACTGGCCAACGCGGTGCCCTGATCGTTGAGGAAGGTGAACGTTACCTGGCAGGAACCTCCCGCTAGCAGCGGCCCGCCCGTGGGCATAAGCAGAGCGTTGAGCCGCGCCGACTGTCCCTCGACCATACCGACCATTCCGAGGGTGACGTACTGGGAACTAGACAGGAATGCCGGCTGTGCGTGCAGATGCGCGGCCGGATAGACGGCCAGACCGGCCACTAAGGATGCGGCGGCAAGCGTAACAACGGACGTGAGTTTCATGGTCGAAGCCTTTCTGATGAGACTGGCGGATATCTGTCCTACTATACGCTCGACGGGGCGGAGAACTTCAGGCGGCAGGCGACCACGACGGGCGAACTGACGTTCGCCGCGGCACGCTGAAGCGTACGCGACTAGCTTTCGAGTAACCTTTTCGCCTTTCGGATGGCGGCTAGCTGCTCTGGCTTGGGCTCAGGGAATTTGAGGTCGAGATCTTGAATGGCGCTGGTGAGAATCTCGGAAACGAGCGCGCGAGCGATCCACTTGTGGTCGGCGGGGATGATATACCAGGGGGCATGTTTGGCGCTGGTGGCGCTGAGGGCGTCTTCGTAGGCATTTATGTAATCATCCCAATAGCCCCGCTCGGCGAGATCTGACGCGGAGAACTTCCAGTGCTTGTCGGCATTGTCGAGCCGCGCAAGCAGGCGGTGCTTTTGCTCCTTCTTGGAGACGTGGAGAAAGAACTTCAGAATGACCGTGCGGTTACGGGCCAGATGGCGTTCGAAGCAGTTGATGTCTTCATAACGGTCGTGCCACAGGGAGCGGCTGGGCTTGAGATGCTGCTTTGCAAGCCATTCCGGATGGACACGAACTACAAGCACATCCTCATAGTACGAGCGGTTGAATATACCGATGCGGCCGCGCGCTGGGAGACACTTCGCGTGCCGCCACAGGAAATTATGCTGAAGTTCTTCGTCAGAAGGCTGCTTGAAACTGAAGACCTGGCAGCCTTGCGGATTGACTCCGCTCATGACGTGCTTGATGAGGCCGTCTTTGCCGGCCGCGTCCATGCCCTGCAGGACGACCAGCAGGGCGTACTGGTCGGAAGCCCAGAGGAGATCCTGGGCATCAGCGAGACGTTGCAGATTGCCCTGGAGGATGTCCCGAGCTTCCTGCTCGAGGTGGTCACCCTTGAGGTGGCGGAGTTCTTTGGTGCCGGCCCAGGCAGTATCCCAATCGCGGAGGCGGACTTTGCTGTGGGGTTTCACGCGGAGCGCAGCGCAGGATTCATCTTTAGCCATGATGCACTTGCATTCTACTGCAAGAACTTCACGACGCGTCGACGCGCATGTGGCCGGTGGCTTGCTCGATGCGCGCGGCGAGGGCCGCGTAGTCGCCGGCAAACTCGTGGTCGGGGACGGGGAGATCGAGGGCGATGCAGGAGCCGTCGGCGTCGGGATTCTTGGCAAGAACAATCACGCGTGTGGCGAGGTGAAGGGCTTCGGCGATGTTGTGGGTGACGAAGAGAACGGTGGTTCCGGTTTCTTTCCAGACATTGCGGATGAGTTTCTGCATGCCGGCGCGCGTGCCGGGGTCGAGCGCGCTGAAGGCTTCGTCCATCAAGAGGATTTTTGGCTTCATGACGAGCGCCTGGGCGATGGCCACGCGTTGCTGCATGCCGCCGGAGAGCTGATCGGGGTACTTGGCGGCATCGGATTCGTGGAGACCCATTTTGATGAGCTGGCGCATAGCTTCGGCGCGGAACTCACGGCGGCGCTTGTAAAACTGCGGCGTGAAGCGGGTGAGCAGAGAGAACTCCTCGACTTCGAGACCGAAGGTGATGTTGCCGGATACGGTTTTGTCGGGAAATAACGAATACTTCTGGGGAACGTAGCCGCGATCGCGGTCGGGGCGGCGGATCTCGCGATCCTCGACGAGCACGCTGCCTTCGGTTGGCATTTCCGAACCAAGCACGAGGCGCAGGAGCGTGGACTTGCCGCAGCCCGTCTGCCCGACGACGGAAATGAATTCGCCGGGGCGGATGTCGAGATCGATTCCGTTGAGCACTTTCTTCCAAGTACCATCTTTCAGCGCGTAGCTGACGTGGATGTTCTCGAGACGGATCAGGGGATGATCCTCGCATAGCGGGGTATCAAGAACCGCTGGTGCGGCGCTGGTCAGGCTTCCCGGAACCATGGATGTAGTTTCTTGTTGAGAAGTCTCATGGTCAGGTCGACCAGAAATAGTAAGAACGCAACCCACAGAACGTAGGGAATGATGATGTTCATGCCCATGTGCCGGCGCAGGAGAGCGATGCGGTAGGCAAGGCCGTCGGTGGAAGCGATCATTTCTCCGGCGAACAGGAAGAGCATCAGCGGCTTCAGGTTGAGGCGGATGCTGTTCAACACGCGCGGCCAGATTTGTTTCAGGACTACGCGGTAAGCGACATCGAAGTCACTCGCGCCCAGGGTGAAGCCCTTGACTAACTGTTCCGGCGGGACACCTTTCGTGAGGTTGAAGGTGTCGAGGATGATGGTGGGCGTGACGCCGATGACTATCAACATCACTTTGGAAAGCTCATCGATGCCGAAGGCGATGAAGAGAATGGGGAGCACCGAGAGCGCGATGATCTTGTCGAAGAATAGAATGAACCGCAGAAAGAAGACGCCGAAATAAGGAAAGATCCCCATGTGCAGACCCAGAAGCACGGCCGGAAATAGAAGCGCGAGGCCGTAGAAGAAGCGGCGGGAACTGGCCACGGTGTCGGTCCAGAGCATGCTCGTGTGGAATCGCCCGAACGCGGATTGACCTTGCACCTGAGCAGCGGGCGCTTCATCCCCATCGGGACTCATGGCGGCCTGGTAGATGCCGGCAGCGAGCTGCGCGAGCGTGGGCACGACGCGATCGTCGGGATTCTCCTTGTGGCGTTTCTGCGCGGTGTAGAAATACAACACAATTCCGGTGGCGAACAGAAGCCAGGAAAGCGTCCAGCATGCCGTGCGGCTGGGTTTCACGTTGACATTGAGGAGGCTCATGGCGGATCAGAGCTTTCCCTGGCTGGCCATCTGCATGTAGACGGTTTCGAAGCGAAGGCGGACGCGACCGGGCTTGCCTTCGACGGAGGCGTCAGGGTAGCGGATGGCCACGTCGTCGATAGATTTGGTGTTCTCTCCGAGCAGCGCGTGATTGAAGCAGAACTGCTTCACGAGCGTCATCTTCTGTTTCAATTCAGGCGACGTGGAAAGCTGGAGCGCTGCCTGCGGCGTGTAGAGCAGGTGCGTGGTGCTGAGCTGTTCTTTGTATGATTCGAGTGAATCCTGGGAGCCTTCGGCGATGGCGGCGAGCACTTTGTCAGCGGCGGGACCTTTGCCGGACATAAGCGCCATGGTCTCATACCAGGCGCCGGCCAACGCCTTGGCGAACTTCTGTCCGGAGCCGTCAGCCCGGTTGAGCACGTCGGTGCGAATTACCGTGAGATCGAGAATTTCGCCGGGGATTTGCGAGGAGTTGAAGATATTGGTGACGCCGGGCTGTTTCGAGATCTGCGATACGAGCGGCTTCCAGGTGACGACGGCCTCGTGGGACTTGTCGCTGAGAAAGGCCGCGGCGATATCGGAATCCGAGGTGTTCACGAGACGGACCTGCTTAATCTGCGATTCCAGGCCATTGAGGGCCATGCCGCGCTCGAACAGATATTGCGAAACGGTCTTCTCGACAAGGAGCAGTTTTTTGCCTGGAAGATCCTTGAGCTTGACGCCATTGCGCGTGAGCACGGCGTCATTGCCGTTGGAATAATCGCCCACGATCATGGCGGTGGTATCAATCCCCGCCGCGGCGGGCATGTCGAGCGCCTCCATGTTGGTCATAGCGCAGGCTTCGATATTTTTGGCGACGAAGGCGTCGAGGGAGGGAGCGTAGTCGAACCGCTGAACCTTGATCGAGATGCCGTACTTGTCGGCCCATTTTTTCATGATGCCGGACTTGTTCATGTAATAGTACGGATTCCAGCCGACATAGACGGACCAGCCGACGGTGAAGGCGGGCTTATCGGCAGCGAGAGGTGCGACGGACGCAGCGCCCAGGAGCGCAACGAGCACACCGGTGGCGATCCCAATCCGACGATACACCACACGTCCCGACCTGATTTGCCTCATGCGAAATGGTAGCGACCGTCCGGCGATCCTGGCCGGAAAACTCGAAGCACGATCGGGCGGCGTGGGCCGAAAGTTGTCAGTAGTATAGCTCACGGAAACCGCGAAAAGTCGCGGAACACGGATAAACTTTTCCGATGACCCGCATAAGACTTTTTTAGGGGGCGGAGTGTGAATCTGATGGCGTGCCCGTAGGCTACAATGGGGACCGAATCCACATGGCTTTCTATCACCGGCACGCACCCCGTCACCGCGAGCACACGCGCGCTTTGCCCGATTTCAAGGAATTGCAGGGCATGCAGGCATTGCAGGAAGAGGCAACGCTTCCGTCGACTCAGTGGAAAGAGGAGGTCCGGCGCGGAAAGGAATTCGGCCTGGAGTGCGTGGACTCGATCCAGGACAAGAGCGAAATTAGCTGCTTCCAGCGTGGCGAACTGCCGCACTGGAGTGGCATTAATACGTTTTTGAAGACGCCGTATCTCGAGGATGCGCGCAAAGTTGGGGAGTACGACGTCGCGTTCGTAGGTGTGCCGTTCGATATCGCGACGACGTATCGCGCGGGGACGCGCTTCGGGCCGCAGGGCATCCGGCGGATCTCGTCGCTTTACACGACTTACAATTTTGAGCTGGGCGTGGACCTGCGGGAATCGCTCAAGATGTGCGACGTGGGCGATATCTTCTGCCCGGCGAACATCACGAAAAGCCACGACCAGATCTCCAAGGGCGTGGCGCATATTCTGTCGCAAGGGACCCTGCCGATGATCATGGGCGGGGACCACTCGATCGGTTATCCGTGCGTGCGCGGCGTGGCGCAGTGCGTCGAGGGAAAGGTCGGCATCATCCATCTCGACCGGCATATCGACACGCAGGAAAAAGACATGGACGAGATCATGCATACCTGCCCCTGGTTCCATGCGACAAATATTCCCAACTGTCCGCCAACCAACCTGGTGCAGGTGGGGATTGGCGGCTGGCAGGTGCCGCGGCCCGGCGTGACACAAGGGCGGAAGCGCGGGTCGACCGTGCTGACGATTCACGACATTGAGCGCATTGGGATCGAGAAGACGATCGAGATCGCGCTGGAGGTGGCGTGGAAAGGCGCGAGCGCGGTGTACCTTTCATTCGATATCGATTCGGTAGACGCGGGGTTCGTGCCGGGAACAGGCTGGCCGGAGCCGGGCGGTTTTCTGCCGCGCGAGGCGCTGGCCATTTTGCACGGCGTGGCGAAGGAAGGCATCGTAGCGATGGAGGCGGTGGAGGTGGCCCCACCTTACGACATTTCCGATATCACTGCGTTGTTAGCTGTCCGTGCCATGGTGGACGTGCTGGCAACCATGGTGAAGCACGACCGCGTGGGCGGCCGCTTGAAAGCAGCGTGACGGCGCCTGCTTTCGTAATCGCGAGCGAACTTCTCCCTCATCAACCGGGCTGGAAGCGTGCGTCGGCGCAAGCCGAAGCGCTGGCCGAGCCTGTGGTACGCATTCTAGGCTTCGCGCCACGCGTGCAATTGGCATCTCTTGCCATCCACGCCGGTGAAGACGCGGGCAAGTGTGGGTTGGCCGCGGTGTTAGAACGCGAGGCGGCAGACAGTGCGTCTGAGATTTTCGTGCTGCCGGCATCGCTCGACTGGAGCGTGTGGCAACGAGAGGCGCTGGGGCGGACGCTCGCAGAGTTCCGGCGGCGGCTTGGGAACGTCACGGTTTTTCATGACGATGTCGATCCCTGCCATCCGTTGCTGGTGGAGTGCTTCGCAGATTCGATGGTGCGGGCTCTTGCCGGGCGGGAGATTCCGCCGCAACGCGTGGGCCTGTTGCTTGTGGCCAGTGGCCATGGCGATAGCGGGAGCCGCGCGCAATCTTACCGGCTTATGCGGCTTTTGTGGGAGCAGTTGAGTCTGGGCCGCGCTGACGTAGCGTTTCTGCGCCACACGCAGACGTTTCTGTGCACGGCGCTCGAGCGTTGCGCGCACGAGCCGCTCGACTGGGTGTTGGTATCGCAAAGCCAGTGGCAAACCGAACACACCGATTACACGCGGACCATTCTGGAGAATTTCCAACAGGTGTATCCGGAGGCCGCGGGGTGGCAGCTTGCCGTGCCGCCAGGAGATCACGCGCTGCTCAACGCTTGGCTCAGCCAGCGCATGGTTCGACTGTGGCAGCAGAGACAGGCGCGAGAGGCGACGCGGACGCCGTCAGGAAAGTCAGATGGCGGAGAATGCAAACCGCGGATCTGGTGCGGCGAGCGCTGGGAGCCCGTGGATGGCGCGCTACCGAGCACGGGGCTGATTGTGCAGACTCGAAACCGTGATGCGTTGGCGGCGGTGCTGGAACGCGTGCTCCCGGCGTCGGACACGTATCTGGTGAAGGTTACCTGGCACGGGTATGCGACCGGAACGTACACGGACGCGGCTGCGCTCGACCTGCTGCTGGGCGCGCTGCGGGGCCGCGCGGTGATTCTCGAAGGACACACCAGCAGCCGAAACCTGGGCGGCGCCGGCTTTGACTGGGAAACCGAGGCACAAGAGCATCGGGCTTGGATCAAGCAGCAGGAGGCTGAATACCTGCGGCGCACAGGGCTCGCCGAGGTCATGGCACGGCATCGCGCCGAGTACGTAAACGTGACAGAAGCATATTGGGACGGCGCGTGTGCGCGGGCCATCGCAAGTGACCTACATCATCCGGAATTGGCAGAGTTCATTCCGAAGACGCTCGTGGCGCTGCGGGGCGCACCGTTGCTGAGCTTCGCGCGATTCAAAGGGCCGACACGGCTGGCCATTTCGAACCTGTTTGGCTTGATTCCGGCGCCGCTGCGTAGCGCGTGGCATGGCGCGAATATCACCGATTTCGCGAGCGTCTGTTGCGACCTGGCTAAGCTGTATGGCGGCTTGTTTCCTATGTACGGGGTTGTGGAAGGTTTGCACTCCGCGGTGCGCTGGAACCGGCGGGGGCTTTACCGGAGCAGATGGGGCAACTACGATCTGGTGTTGACTGACGGCATGATTACGCTTAGCCAGGGCCTTGCCGGCGCGGACATACTGGCGAGCAGGCTTCAGGGTCAAGACGTCTCACGGAGTGCGTTCTTCGACGTCGTCAAGCAAGAGCTTGAATGGCCGGAGGCGGCAGCGGAACAGAATCTGCCGTTCGAGCTATTGACTAGGTTGTCGTAGCCGCTGCACAGTTTTTCGTATCATAGGGTGCGAGGACAAAATATGGGTACAAGCAGGCGTCACTTTCTGCAATCTACAGCTGCGGGTCTGGTGGCCGCGCAAAGGGTCTCAGCCAACGACCGCATTCGGATCGCGCTGATCGGCGCCGGCGGCATGGGTTCGGGCGACACGCGTTATCAACTTTCGTACCCCGGAGTGGAACTGGTGGCTGTTTGCGATATCTACGACGGCCGCCTGGCGCGCGCCAAAGAGGTCTGGGGCGATCATGTGTTCACCACCCGCGATTACCGCGAGATCCTGGCGCGCAAGGATGTGGACTCCGTGATCATTGCCACACCCGACCATTGGCACTCGCGGATCACCATTGCAGCGCTTGACGCCGGCAAGGATGTTTATTGCGAAAAGCCCATGGTGCACTTCGTCGACGAAGGCAAGGACGTGATCGCCGCGCAAGAGCGCAGCGGGCGCATTCTCCAGATCGGAAGCCAGTACGTCAGCTCGCTGGTGTATCAGAAGGCGCGGGAATTGTTGCAGGCGGGGGCCATCGGCCAGCTCAACATGGTGGAAGCGTGGCTCGACCGGAACACGGCCATTGGCGCTTGGGAATATTCCATTCCTCCGGATGCCTCGCCCGCCAACATCGATTGGGACCGCTTCCTTGGCAACGCACCCAGGGTACCCTTCGAGCCCGTGCGCCTTTTCCGCTGGCGCAATTACAAAGACTATGGCACGGGCGTCGCCGGCGACCTGTTCGTACACCTGCTCAGCGGCCTGCACTATGCAACGCGCTCAACCGGCCCAACGCGCGTCATGGCTACCGGTGGTCTGCGCTATTGGAAAGACGGCCGGGACGCACCCGATGTTATGCTGGCCCTGCTCGACTACCCCAAAACGGAAACGCACCCGGACTTCACCCTGGCGCTGCGCGTCAACTTTAAGAGCGGCGTGCCCGAGGAGCGCTTCGGATTTCGTTTTGTGGGAAGTGAAGGCGTCATGAACACCAGCCCCGCCGGCGTCACCATCAGTACTACGCCGCCGGAGGCTGAGCCCGGGTACACCATCGACACTTTCCCCAAGGCGGTGCAGGAACGTTTCCTGGCTGAGTATCACGCGAAGTATCCGCACACGCACCCGACCGCCGACGCTATGCGCCCGGCGAAGGAAGACAAATACGTGCCGCCGGAAGATCACGATGCGCATCACGAACATCACGGCGCGTTCCTCGACTCAGTGCGTACACGAAAACCGTCCATCGAAGATGGTGTCTTCGGTTTCCGGGCGGCTGGTCCCGCGCTGTTGAGCAATGTTTCGTATTACGAAAAACGCATTTGCCGCTGGGATCCGCACACGATGACCGCATCCTGAGCGGGCACTACCTAAGGAAGATGATAATCGCCGGCGTGCCCACGGCGGTGTATTGGCCGGTAAAACTCAGGCCCCCGGTTTTGTTATTGATTCGGAACGCCGCGATCGCGTCGCCGCGCTGATTGCACGAATAGAGAAAATTGCCGGTGGGATCGATATTGAAGCTGCGGGGATAGTCGCCGCGCGTTTGCTCCTCTCCGGCAAACGCCAGTACGCCCCCTTCACCGATGGAAAACCAGGCGATACTGTCATGCAGCCGGTTTGCCGCGTAGAGGAACCTCGCATCGGGCGAAACCATCACCTCGGAAGTGAAGTTCGTACCGGCGAAGCCTTTCGGCAGGCTGGAAACGGTTTGCTTCGCCGTCAGCCTGCCGCGTGCCGCGTCATAATCGAACATCACCAGAGTCGATCCCTCTTCCTGGAGCGAATAAAACCAGCGGCCATTCGGATGAAACGTAAAGTGACGCGGCCCGTCTCCGGGCGGGAGCGATACGAACGGCGGATCGTTCGGCGTGAGCGTTCCCTTTTCAACATCGAACTTCCATATCAGAATCTGGTCCAGTCCCAGGTCGGCCGACATCACGAAACGCCCCGAGGGATCGGCCTGAATCATGTGTGCATGCGGCCGATCGTGGCCGCTGATCGCGAAACTCCCCGAAGGTGCGCTGGCGGCGCGCGCCGGGCCAACGGATCCCTGATCCTGCTTCACGTCAACCGCTGCGCCGACTGCGCCATTCGGCAGGATGGGAAGCACAGCGATCGTCCCGCCAGCGTAATTCGCCACCAGCACATACTTGCCGGACGGATGAACGCTCAGGTGAGCCGGCCCCGCGCCTTCCGAACTCACCGTGTTGAGCAGCGTCAAATGCCCGTTCGGCGGGCCAATCGAGAATGCGCTCACCGAACCCGATGCGGCTCCCTGAAAAGTCGGCGTTTCATTCGCCGAATACAGGTGCGCCCGCGATGGATCAAAAGCCAGCCACGCCGGATTGGAGCCGTCTGCGAACACTTCAAGTGGCGATAACGCGCCAGTGGAACGGTCCACGCCAAACGAGTAGATGCCCTGTCCGTTCCCTTTGCTCCCCTCCGGGCCTTGCGGGGAGCTGTAGGTGCCGACGTACGCCAGACTGGGTACAACGACGAAATTCGCGTACTTTCGCTCCGTCTGCGCGAGCGCCGGTAGAGTCGTGCCAAGAGCCGCCGCGTCCGCCAGGAAGCCGCGGCGAGTAGTCGTGCCGCTCATACGCCGATGACGTCTTTCCACACCGCTTCCTTCCCGCTGTAGATGGCTGTGCGGCCGAGAATCGCAATCAACGTGCTCAGCGCCGACCGCTCCGCGACGTTCTCCACATTCCCGCTGATCACGCGGTCGATGAACGCTTGGAACGCATCCACAGTGATATCACGGCGGGAGTTCAACGTGACGCTGGTCTCCGGCTCATCCCCGTTGTGCGCCGGCGTGAAAACCGTCTTCGCGCGCGATGTGGTGATCATGCCCTTCCGCCCCACGAACTCCTCGCCCACCTTTCCGATCCCGGGCGGTGACATCTGGTTTGCCTCGAAGCTCACCTGAATGCTGTTCGGAAATTCGAATGAGAGGCTCAAGTGATCCAGTATCTCCATCGAAGTCCGCACCTTGGTGCCGCCGTACCCCACCGCGCGCGTGGGCAGCCCGAGGAACCAGTGCAGCACATCGAAATTATGGCAATCCTGCTCCACAATGAAGTCGCCCGATGTGTCCTTATAGCAGAACCAATTGCGCAGATGCTCAATCTTTGGGTCGGAATAGGGCTTGCGCGTGAACGGATCGCCGCCGATCCAATAGGCGCGCGCGCTGATGAGATCTCCGATCTGGCCTTGCTGCACGCGCTTGTAAGCGTCCAGGTACACCGGACCGTAGCGCTGCTGGAAGCCCACCGAGAGGTTCTTCTTCGGATCGCACCGCTTGCCGGCCGCAATGACGCTCTT
>Ga0307478_10002152_pt1 | contig 15938 bp, 15 predicted proteins | sample atmos_gasesECM4C_2_FD_203713 | JGI IMG/M metagenome (GOLD analysis project Ga0307478, IMG submission 203713) | Hardwood forest soil microbial communities from Morgan-Monroe State Forest, Indiana, United States - atmos_gasesECM4C_05 | ecosystem: Environmental > Terrestrial > Soil > Temperate...
CAGGGACACTGCAATGCCTCCATGGGTATATACATTTTTAGTACGCACTTGATGATCCCCATTTTGCTGGCGGACTCCGAAGATCCCAAGTCGGCGCACGATTTCGGCAAGGACATTCTGCCGCGCATCATCAGCAGGCATCGCGTTTTTGCATTCAATTTCATCGATGAAAACCGCAAGGACGCGTTGTATTGGCGCGACGTGGGAACGCTGGACGCCTATTATGAAGCGAACATGGATCTGGTTTCCGTCTCGCCGATTTTCAACCTTTACGATAAGGACTGGCCGCTGCGCACCTGGCAGCATCAATATCCACCGGCGAAATTTGTTTTCGCCGATCCGGAGCGCATGGGAGTGGCGTTGGATTCAATCGTGGGGAACGGGTCCATTGTCTCCGGAGGGCGGGTGCAACGCTGCGTGGTTGGGAACAACGTACGCGTCAACAGCTATTGCGAAGTGTCCGACTCCATTTTGTACAACCACGTGAATGTGGGCCGTCATTCGCGCATCCGGCGCGCCATTATCGATCGGCACGTGATGTTGCCGGAGCGCACGGAGATCGGCTACGACACCGAAGCGGACAAGCGCCGGTTCCATGTCACGGATTCGGGAATTGTAGTAGTGGTCCGCCAGGAATCGCTGATCGAGGAACCGGAATTGGCTTAGAGGTCACCTCGCCCGCCGCGGACGCCATCGTCAAGCTGAAACCACGATAAAAACCTCTGGAAACTCGAAGCAGTGCTTTCCGCATCTTATGAGCTGGGAACATAGTGTGTTCATCGGATCGGGGCTATTCGATGAATCTTGGCCTAGTCCCTTAGCCTGGGAGAAACAATGCGATATCGCTTGCCGCTGCTGCTTACGTTCATTTTGCTCTACTCCGTAGAAGTCTCCCCGGCGTTCGCGCAATGGGGCAACGTCGCAAAGTGGGAAGTATCGCCGTTTGTCGGTTATGAAACGGGGGGATCCTATCCGGTCACCAATTCCTTCACCATAGACCGCTTGCGTGTGGACAGCGGCCTGAGCTTCGGCACCTTCGTCGACTATTCGCTCACCGAGAACTCGCAGGCCGAGCTCATGTGGGGCCACAACAACACCAGCTTCAGTGAGCGCGACGTGGCCACCGGCACGTACTCGAAGGCCTTCAACTCCAACTTCGACCAATTCACCTTCGGCTTCCTGTACATGCTGAAGAACAGCGAGAGAAAGCTGCGACCGTTTATCGCCGCCGGTATCGGCTTTTCCCATGAATCGAACAGCGGCGGCAATGCCAACCAGACGCTGCTGGCGTTTAACCTCGGCGGCGGCGCGAAATATGAATTGACCCGCCATGTCGCGTTGCGCGGAGACCTGCGATGGTTGCCGTCGCGGGCCAACAAGACAACGCAGGTGCAGTGCGACGCATTTGGCAACTGCTTCAATCAGAACGTTTCCAATTACCTGCAGCGGGTCAATTTCAGCGGGGGCATCGCGTTTCGTTTCTGAAGTGCCCCTCAAGCTACGGGCCTTGTTCCCTACAAGCCCTGATTGTCTAACTGCATAATCTTGAATTACTTAGCGGGGGTCATATCCTCGTCGTCATGGTTTGAACCTGTTCAGATTCTGCTTGACATGCGGGATCCTTGTGGTTCATGATTTGAACATGTTCAAAACGTTCCTTGCCCATAAGCACTCCGCCGCCACCCGCCAGCGCATTCTCTCCACCGCACTGGCCGTATTCCGCCAGCGCGGACTGGACGCCGCCACCATGCGCGAAATCTCCAAGGAGGCGGGAGTAGCGCTCGGCGCGGCTTACTACTACTTCCCAAGCAAGGAAGCGATCATTCAGGCGTACTACGACGACGTGCAGAGGGAACACCGCGCCCGCGTCACCGCCGCTCTTGCGAACCTTGAGCCAAATTTGGAAGCCCGCCTCCGTACTGCCTTTCACTCCAAATTGGATATTCTGCAAGGCGACCGAAAACTCCTGGGTGCGCTTTTCCGGTACACCGGCGAACCCGATCATCCGCTTTCTATCCTCGGAGAGGGTACCCGTCAGAACCGGGAACAAAGTACAGCGGTTTTCGCCTTGGCTATCGGACAGGAAAAACTGCCTACGGATATTCGCGCCCTTCTTCCGGCCGGGCTTTGGGCCCTGCATATGGGCATCTTGCTGTATTTCATTTACGACAATTCTCCTACGCAAGAGCGTAGCCGCAAGCTCGTTGACGGAGCGCTGAAGTTGATCGTGCAGTTGCTCTCCCTCGCCAAAGTGCCGCTGCTAAAGCCATTTCGCGGAAGGCTGCTGAGCCTTCTCGGCGATGCCGGTCTTCTTCCGGAGCCATCGTCCCCTGCTCCCCTTAGCTTGCAGGAGGAATCATCATGACCAATCAATCCCGCAACGACGCACCCAAAACCGATCCTCGCAGCGTCTACCAGCCGATCACCGCGGAAGACGTGAGAAACGCGTATGGCAGCTCGCTATTCGCCGGACTGGAAACGTCTTCCGCGCGCACCTTGGGCGGCATTCTCTTCTTTGTGATTTTCCTGGTTTCGCGCAACGTGCTTCAGGCTTCAGCGCTCATGCTGGTCGTGCTCCTCGCCTGCCTGCTGTATCGAATGGATAAGCGCGAACGCCAGATCGCGGCGATTCCGCTGACATTCTCCGCTGTGCGCCTGGGCTTTCAGATTTCCGAACATCTCTCTATGTGGCGGCCATGGGCCGGCAACGCGGATGCGGTCGCAGCCGGCAATGCTTTCGAGAGCGGCATACACTGGTTGCCGCTCTTCTTTTGCGCGTATCTGTTCTATTCCCCGTGGAAAGCGTCTTATACCAGCCGTTTGGTCTTCTGGTACTCGATGATCCTGGTGCTGTCCGGGCTGCTGCCCGGCGACGCTTACTTGTACATTTGCTCCATGCTGTTCTATACGCTCTTTATTGCGATAGTCATCACGCTGATTCTCGATTTACATCCGAGAGTTTTTGATGCGGATGGAGCGGTTCAACAGCCGCGTACAGAGCCCGCAGTCTCGTAGGGTTTCGTCACCAGACCCGCCGGTAGAACCTGTATGGCGATTCCAAGACCCTAGTGTTGAGGTTTGGCGGTGGCGCCTGAGGCTGTCGGCGAGGAAAACTTTACTTCGTCGGCTTCGAGGGTTTCGCCCTTTGGCGTGGCGTGAATCACCACCCGGTCGCCGACCGCCAGATCCGAAACCTTGGCGGGCTTATCTTCGCTGCCGACCCGCGAAACGTAGGTCGTGGAAGCGGCCAGTTTCACTTCCACCGATTTTCCCGCGGCGGTCTTGACGACCACGGAGTCAGAGGTGACCTTTTCCACCGTGCCCACTACATGCTTCTTGTCGCCGTGCGCCAGCGCCATGCTGGCAAGCAAAGCGGCGGCGCCTGCAAAAATAATTAGTTTGGTTCTGATAGAAATTTTCATCGTTTTTTCACCGCATCATACTCAACTGGAGGAGTCTACAATTTCACTTAGTGATGATGCATCCCTTCCGGTTTCTGTTGTATCGCCTTGCCCCCCAGGAATTCGTTTTCTTCCTGTTCTTCTTCGCGATCTCCCGGACCTTTCGGATTGTAACGTTCCATCTCTATGCGCTCTTCCGCGGTGAGTTGCGGCAGGTGGCGAATAAAGCGCACCAGCTTCCAACTATCTTCTTCCGATCCGTGCGCGCCGCCAAATGCGGGCATGCCTGTAAAGCGCACTCCGTTTTCGATGATCCAGAAAATTTCGCCGTCCGCCAGCTTTTGCGTTTGCTCGCGTCGCAGGTCGGGCGGCTTTGGATACAGGTTGCGCCCGAAGGGTGTGTCGCAACTGCCGTCATTGGCGTGGCAAATGGCACAGTGATCCGCGAAATGCAAACGCGCATCGCGAAGATTTTCCGGTGTCTCCGCGACGGGATTTTGCAGCTTGCGGGCGCTCTTGGGAATGGCCATGTGCCGCACCTCGCGCGCCATCATGGTCTCTAGCAGTGTAGGGTTAGCCCGCGAGCTCAAGCCGCCGTGCATCACAGAAGTGACGGCCACCGCTATGAGCGCGACGGCGATGGCTATCCCCAGAAGAATTCCGTTGATGCGGCTCATGACCGAACCCATGGTAACCGACCAAAAGGGCTCAAGCCAGCATCGAACCGGGCGTGAGCCAACCTATCTAATGAAGAGTAGACTCATCTCTGGTAGGATACTCAGGTCAGGGAACTGACCAACCCGCCGAGGCGCCGCGAAGCCTCAGTCCTGGATGCCGCTGATGCGTACCGTCCCCGAAGAAGCAAAATTGCAAAGGTCTCCCTCTTCCTGCTCCCCAGCGCTGATCGAATGTTTGGAAGCAAGCCGCGCCGGCAGCGAACTTACCTTTGAACAAGGATTGCGGCTGGCTAATGCCGAAGGCGCTGACTTGGACGCGCTGATTTCCTTCGCAGATATCCTGCGGCGAGAGACCGTCGGCGATGCGATCACTTACGTCGTAAATCGCAATATCAATTTCACGAATGTCTGCTTTGTGGGCTGCAGCTTTTGCGGATTTGGCAAAGGCCCGGGCGCGCCCGATGCTTATTCGCTATCCGCGGACGATGTGGTCCGCAAGGCGCGGGAAGCTTGGGAAACCGGCGCCACCGAGGTATGCATCCAGGGCGGTTTGCCGCGTGATCTGGACGGTTTCTTCTATCGCGACATTTTGCGCGCCATCAAGCGCGCCATTCCGGAAATGCACGTGCACGCCTTCTCCCCCATGGAGATTTCCTACGGTGTCGACAAAACCGGAATGCCCCTGCGCGATTATCTGCAAATGATGAAAGACGAAGGACTGGGCAGCATTCCCGGCACTGCAGCGGAAATTTTGGATGATCGCGTGCGCCGTGAGCTAAGCCCTAATAAATTGCCTGTCGCCCGGTGGGTGGAGATCATTACCACCGCACATGAACTGGGCATTCCCACGACCTCCACCATGATGTATGGCCACGTCGAAGAAACTGCCGACTGGGTCCGCCACATTCTACTGCTGCGTTCGATTCAGAAACGCACTGGCGGGTTCACCGAATTTGTGCCACTTGGTTTCATCCACGAAAATACGCGACTCTTCAAACACGGCGGCGCCCGCCCCGGCGCTCGGCGCGAAGAGCATTCGCGCGTGCACGCCCTGGCGCGCGTCCTGCTACATGGGGCTATCAGGAATATTCAAGTTTCCTGGGTCAAGCTCGGTTTCGAGGCTTCGCTGGCCTGCCTAAACGCCGGCGCCAATGACTTTAGCGGGACACTGATGGAGGAGAATATTTCGAAAGCGGCGGGCGCGACTTTCGGCGAGTATGTTTCGCCGCAGGATTTCCGCTGCATGATTCGCTCGATCGGTCGCGTTCCTGCGGAACGCAGCACCACCTACAAAATTCGGCGCCTCTACAACGGCAACGACGAAGAATCAGCGCCTCCGTCACCACCATTGAATTTGCTGCGAGGCGCACCGCCCGTCTCCTACGCGGAAGGCGCCTACTAAGGTCTAGCGATGCGCGCCCTGCTCTTGCCCATCAAAGACTTGCGCCAGGCGAAACAGCGCCTCGCTCCGTTCCTGAATACTCAGGAACGCCTTGGGCTCGCGCAGGCCATGCTGGCTGACACCGTTCGCGCCGTCCGCGGCGTGCGCGAAGCTGAGAAGATTTTTGTCGTGACGAACTACATCCCGGCCATGGAGGCCGCGGAGGAAAACCGCTGGGACCTTCTTCGGGAGGACCGGCAGATATCGGAAAGCTTTTCCGTGGATTACGCTTCCATGCAGTGCGCAAAGCGCGGCGTAACGGCGCTTCTGCGCCTGCCGCTCGACGTTCCATTGGTGCAATCACGCGACATTGACGAACTGCTCGCCGTAGAATGCGCCGCGCCCGCCTTGGTGATTGTTCCGTCGCGCGACGGCGCTGGCACCAACGCCATCCTGCGAACGCCGCCTACGTTGTTTCGTTCGCATTTCGGCAGCGGCAGCTTTGCAAAACACTGCGCCGAGGCGCAGCGCGTTGACGCCCAAATTGTGATTCGCCGCAACACGCGTCTGGAGATGGACGTCGACGACGAAGCTGATCTGCGCGCGCTTGCCCGCCAGGATTTGCGCGGCACGGAGACCGGAGCGTGGCTCCAGCGTAGCGGCCTGTTGGCGCGCTTGCTGCAACCGAGCGTCGATGACACGTCGGCAGCGCATGCCGCAACTCTGTGACGGCTGGAACAATTTTTTGAACCAGAGGGCAAACCAAAGAAGAAACCGCTGGAGGCTAAAATGGCTGAGCAACTACCTGACAAATACGCGGATCTGCTGAGCAACAAAAAAGCGTTCGCCAACCTGGGCACGCTCAACAGCGATGGCAGTCCGCAGGTGACGCCGGTATGGGTCGACTACGACGGCAAGCACGTGCGCATCAATTCCGCGCGCGGCCGCCAAAAAGACAAGAACATCGCACGCGATCCTCGCGTGTCGCTGTCCATCCAGGACCCGGAGAATCCCTATCGCTACCTGGAGATTCGCGGCAAAGTTGTGGAAGCCACGGAAAAGGGCGCCGACGATCACATCAACAGTCTCGCCAAAAAATATCTCGGCAAGGACGTCTATCCTTTCCGGCAGCCCGGCGAAAAGCGGGTCATGTACAAGATCGAGCCCTACAAATTCAGCGCCATGGGCTGAGTTTCACAGAATTCACAAGCGTCATTCCTCGCGAAGAACGTGCATAGGGTCAAGACGCGCTGCGCGCAAAGCTGGTACCAGGGATGCGATAGCAGCCACAACCAGCACTCCCGTGACAACGCTCGCCAGAGTCGCCACGTCGGAAGACGACACACCGTAAAGCATTCCGGATAGTAGCTGGCTGGAAGAGACCGCCAGCGCCCAGCCAACCGCGCAGCCGATCGCGGCGACCTTCAACCCTTGCAGCAGAAAATGCCTGACGATTTTTCCACGTAAGGCTCCCAGCGCCAGACGCAGTCCTACTTCCCGCTGGCGCACACTCACCGCATAGCTGAGCGTGCCGTACAGCCCGATGCAAGCAAGCGCCACCGCCGTGGCCGCAAAAAACGCCAGCAGCACGGTGCGCAGCCGGTTCTCGACGAACGCGGCGCCGAGCTGCATCTCCAACGGTGCGAGCTCGAAAACGGAGCGGTTCGGCTCGATTTCGTGCACTTTTTTACGGATCGTTTCGGCCATCGTCATAGGATCGCCCGCGGTGCGCAGCAGATAGTCGGGATCAGGCATTGGAGCGCTCATGCACCAATAAACCACCGGGCCGGGTTCCCGGTTCAAGCCCTCTTCCCGCGCGTCGGCGACCACCCCGCGGACTTCAGCGGATTGCACGAACGTCGAGCCGAGCAAAGTTACATGGCGTCCGCTCGCGGGCGATCCCGATAGATACGTGTTTGCGAAACTCCGATTGACCATCGCGTGCAGAAGATTGGGCTGTTCGCGGCACATTTCTCCCGCCATAAGCGGAATGCGCATCGTCGAAAAGTAGCTGGGCGAGACGAAGCGGCTTTCCGCAATAATTTTGTGCTGCGGATCATTTTCGCCCTCCGTGACTTTCAGTTCGGTTTGATATTGGTTGGGCACTCCGGGCAACGTTGCGGAGATAGCGGCATCTTCGACGCCGGGGACGGTGCGCAGCGCGGCCTGAATTCCCTGGATTCGTTGCGTCAGTTTGCTCATGTCCTTACTTTCGCCCCACGACGCGCTGATGTGGAAGGTGAGGATGTGAGCCGTCGTAAATCCGGGCGAGACTTTTCCGAGCGCCTGGAAGCTGCGAACCAGAAGCCCGGCGGCGGCGAGCAAAGTCACCGCCAGGGCCACTTGCACACCGACCAGCAGCCACTGCAGCGGGTTGCGACCGGAGACCTGTGTGCGGCTGGCTTGTGCCAGTGACGTGGCCAGATTCCGCCGCGTGCCGCGGAGCGCGGGCACCAATCCACAAAGCAGCGTGACAAGCAGCGAACACCCCAAGGCATACGACACAATTCTCCAGTCCAGATGAATTTCCTCGACCCGCGGCAGGGTGCTGGCCAGCGTGCGAAATACTTTGGCCGCGGAGCGCGCTACAAAAAGGCCGAGCGCCGCCCCGGCAACTGCCAGCACCAACGTCTCGGTGAGCAGTTGCGCCACGATGGCCCCGCGAGAAGCTCCCAGGGAATAGCGCACGGAAATTTCGTGCTGTCTTTGCGAAGCGCGAGCAAGCAGCAAAGCCGCAATGTTGGTGCAAGCAATGAGCAGCAACAGCGACACGGCCCCGAAAAGCAGCCACAGCGAACGGCGCGAATCGGCCACGGTGACTTCTTTCAGCGGTTCGATCACAGGAGAAATATCGGCGTCGGGCTTCGGGAAGGCTCTGGCCAGCTGTGCTTGAACGGTATCCATATTGGCGCGCGCTTCCGCGAGCGTGACTCCCGGCTTGAGCCGGGCAACGGCGGTGTACCAGGTGGAATCACGGTTTTGAGAAGCAGGCGCACCGGGAGGAATGGGAGCCCACAAGTCCACTTCGCGCACCGGAAACAAGAAAGACGAGGGCATCACGCCGACCACGGAAAACGCATAGCCGTCGAGCCGCAGCTTTTGGCCGATGACATTCGGATTGCCGCCGAATCGTTGCCGCCACAAGCGATCACTTATGAGTATGGCGTTGGGGCCGCCGGAGGTTTCTTCCTCGGAAGTAAAATCGCGGCCAAGTGCGGGAGATACTCCCCACACTTGGAGGAAACGGGGTGCAACCCAGGCGCGCGTCAATTTTTCGGGCAGCGCCCCGGAAGTTTCCGAGACGTTCTCAGTGTAATAGCCGCTGATGCTCTGGAATGTGGAATTCATGCGATTCCATTCTTCGAGACGAATGGGAGCGACAAACGCTCGCGGGCTGTTGATTTTGGGATTGCGCTCCAAAATAGTCATTAACTGGTCGCCATTTGGAAATGGCAGCGGGCGCAACAGAATCGCATCGATGGCGGAGAAAACCGCACTGTTCGCGCCGATGGCCAACGCCAAGGTCACGATTACCGTGACCGCGACCGAAGGCGATTTGCGGATGAAACGGAATGCCGCCTTCAGGTTGGCCACGGCGGTTTCGACTACGCGAACTCGGTGCACGTCGCGTAGCTCTTCTTTGATTTGCTCGCCGCCGCCGAATTCCAGCACCGCTCTTCGACGTGCCTCTTCCGGCGCCATTCCGGCGGCGATATTGGCGTCCGTCAGTTCCTCGATGTGAAAGCGAACCTCGGAGCTGAGCTGCGCATCCAGTGCGCGCCTACGAAAGAGGGATTTCCACCACCAGGGCATGGCGACCTCCTATGAACCCGTGGACGTACGACTCACTGCACGCCGTAAGTCGCCTACGAGGCAGTGCCAAGGACAAGCGCGATCGCCTCGGAGAGGCGATTCCACTGGGACTCCTCGAGATCGAGCTGCTTTCGCCCCTTCGCCGACAAACGGTAAAACTTGGCTTCCCGCCCCTTGTCGGATTCGCCCCAGGTTGCCGCGAGCCAGCCCCGTTTCTCCAGCCGATGCAGCGCGGGATAAAGCGAACCTTGCTGCACTTGCAAGACTTCGCGCGAAACCTGCTGGATGCGTTGCGAAATCCCGTACCCATGCACCGGGCCGAGCGCCACGGTTTTCAGGATCAGCATGTCGAGTGTGCCCTGCAGCAGTTCGGATTTGTCGACAGCCACTAATGTCTCCTAGACACTCTACACATAATCGCCATGCGATAGGTAGAATGTCAAGGAGAAAGCAAAAATCAGTAAAACATGTTTGATTTACAAGCGGGCTGCTACTCGCGCGACGATGCGGTTGTCTTCATCCCGCAGCACCAGCACCAGGCTGTCGGTCAGCGGTACGCCCGCGCTAGGCACCACGTATTCATAGTCCCATTCCAGTTTTTGCGGCAGGCCGTGGGCCTGCGCGGCGGCAGGAGGAATGATGTCCCTGACCCCGAAGTATTTTCGCTCCACCTTGTCCACCGGCCGCAGCTCCACCCCGTGCTTCCAATACAAGTAAAGATGCAGCGAACTCATCATCGCGCGGGTCAAGTATTTCGGAGCGTCGGGATTTCCCTCACGCGGAGGGCAGGTCTGGTCATACCAATCGTAGACATTCAGCGTGAGTATGAGCTGGTCAGGAAAAGTTTCAACCGTCTCGGAGCCGCGCCGAAAAACTGTCCCGGTCTCTTTGTCTATGCGTTTCAGGCGATCGAAGAAATCTCCGGAAGTCACGTGACCATCGAGCCGAAAGCAAAGTCCGTTCGAGAGCGATCCGTTGGTCTTGGCGAAGAGGCCGCCTTCGTAGTTCCAAACACTTTTGTCTCGTGCAAGCGCGATCGTACTGAAGATCATCAGCAGGGCGGCGACGCAGCGAGTTGCATAGAGTGGCAGGCGCATCAGGAATTCCAGGCTACGAGCCGGAATCTTTATTTTAGCCTCGAACGCTAGGGCGCCCGCAAAAGAAACGAAAATCCGTCAATGCTGCGAAGTTCCTTACCCGCGCCCGCCGGCTTGCTGGTGCCTTTGCCGGCGCGCGCCTCCTCGATCGCCTCCACCAGACGCGGCAGCACCGAGGGCGGTGCCACCGGAATATTGTGCGCGCCCAGCACCAATTTCAGCTCCGGCGCGAGAGCGGCGATCCGCTTCACCGAAGCGACGTACGCATCCAGGTCGGTCTCCGGACGAAACAGCCAAATCGGCGCCGGATAGTAAGTATCGCCGGTGAAGAGCAAACCGTTGGCGCGGTCCAGCAAACAGATCGCGTCCGGCGTGTGCCCGGGAGTGGCCACGATCTCCATCGTTCGCCCGCCGAGATTGATTTTGAAGCCGTCGTGGACGAACAGAGAAATGTGCCACGGTTTCGTGGCATAAGTTTTGGGATTGAAATTCTTTGGCAGTTCGCCGCAGATTTCGCCGGGCGCAATTTCCGCTTGCGCATCCTCGCGCGAGCCTTTGGCGTTGCTGCGCGTGAAGCTGGTGTCCATGCCATAGATAAAATCGAATTGCCAGTTGCCGCCCACGTGATCGTCGTGGGTATGGGAGTTGAGGACAACGATAGGACGCGAGGTCAGGCGGCGCACCAGCGCGCGAATATCGGCGATGCCCATTCCAGTATCGAAGAGCAGCGCTTGTTTGGTGCCCACGATCAGGTAGGCAATGGTTTCCTCGGACTGATGCGGCTCGTAGATGGCGAAGACTTGCGGCGCGACTTTGTAAACCTCGAACCAAGGCTCATTGGGCAGCACGCGTTCGAGGCTGGCGAATTCGGGACGGGGAAGGGCTTTGCACCATTCGGGGATTTCCGGCGGCTCAGAAAAAGAAAGAGTTAACACAGAGGGCACGGAGGTCGGAGCACAGAGAACACGAAGACCGCTCGGCGCTCCACACAGCTGTGTTCCGATGACGAGCGCTATGAAACGCGAGGCTCCCTTCACTTGGCTGTTCCCGTCACGAAGATGGATTTCGGGATCGACATGTGCACGCCTTTGTTGCCGTCTACTAATTCCGTGATGCTCAGGTCCGCTGCCACGCTGGACAGCATATACGCGTCGTCGCGTGAAAGATGTTTTTCGATCATTAGGAAATCGATCATCTCGCGCACAGCTCCCTTGGTGGCCTCGTTCAAATCTTCGTGCAAGCCCATAGTGATAAAGCTCGCCGGGGTCTCGGCGCGCGGCCAGCGCAGGTGCATGTCCTTGCGCACTATAAATTGAAATGTGCCGACCAGCGAAGTCTCGAGGGCAGTGATGTCCACCTCGCCATTGCCTTGCCCGGCGTGGCCATCGCCCACCTCAAACAGGGCGCCCGCGGCGTGCACCGGCAGGTACAGCGTCGTGCCGGCCACCAGATCCTTGTTGTCCAGATTCCCGCCATGAATCCACGGCGGGTTGCTGCTGAACTTGCCGGTCGTCTCCGGCGGCGCCACGCCCATGCTGCCGAAAAAGGGATGCAACGGAATCTCGATGCCCGGAGCAAACTTCCCGATCATGCGCTTTTCATCCAGCGGAATGATTTTCATCTTCGGATACGGATAATCCTCGGGCAGGAATCCGCGGCCCGGTGCGAAACCGTTATACGCGTACGGAATCGCCAAGCGCACCGCTTCGATGCGCACTTCCAGGACATCACCGGGCTGCGCGTCTTCGATGTAAATCGGCCCGGTGAGAATGTGCCCGCCGGGACCTTTGTCTTTCACATGCTCGTAAATGTCGCGCAGCGATTGCTCGACTTGTTCCGCGGGAACGCCAGCGCCTTCGAGGCGCTTCGGGCTCGAGGTAATGAGCGTCTGGATTTCCACGGTGTCCCCGGATTTGACGCGCAGGACGGGCGACGTGCTGGCGTCGTAGTAGCCCCACGCGACAGTTTTCGGCGTCGGTTTCAGCGAGTATTGTGGCTTTGAGGCAGGTTGCTGCGCCGACAAACTAGCGGCAAGTAGCGGGAAGGCTAAAGCGAAGCGGGCGGACCTACGAAGCATGGAGGCTCCTGTCGGATTCGTGGTGCAAGAATTGTGTGGCGGGGAGGGGGCCCCCTCCCCCCGGTTTTTCACAAGTGTTCATTTTAAACGTACTTAAAGTCCTTTGTTTTGACACACTTTTGCAAGTGTTCATTCTAAAGGTATTTAGGTTGCAGCTGCTTGTGCTATCGGGAGGCCGGGAGGGAGAGGCCAACGAGAAACTGGCGAAGGCTAACTGAGGAGATGGGGCAGCGGACTGTAATGCGAATACGCAGATTGGATTTCTTAAGTTGGTAAGCGGCTGGGACGCCAGTCTCATGCGTTACGGTAGCACCATTCCCGTCCTGTTGTCAAGAGAAATATATTGTTGATGGGTTATCCGTTCGAACGAGCAGGGAACATGCTGGTACGGCGCGGGTTAGCGCCGATAACCAGCGCACTGGCGGGAGGGCATGGGCTTGCCGGTGAGGCAGGGGCGTTATCCTTGTTCGGTCTTTGGCAACAGCCCGGCCTCATCCTCCACTATGAAGGAGCAGAGCTTGAAGGTGTCGGGGTCGCTGCCGGAGAGGCGGGCGAGGCGCTCGGCGGTTAGTTGGGCGGGGATAATGTCGATCAGGAATTGCCACGGAGTGGGGATTTCGGGGAGGTTGAAGACCAGGTCGCCGGCGTCGGCTGGGAGGCGCTGGCCGATCAGCATTACGCTGGCACCCAGTTTGCGGAGGTCGCGGGCCAGGGCTAGATCCTGGTCACGCATTTTGGTGGCGTCGAGCCAGATGCCGAAGCGCACGCCTTTGCCGACGACTTCCTGTGGGCCATGGCGGAAGCTGGCGGCGCCCATGGCGGTGGCTGGTGACTTCACGCCTTCTTCCCACATGAGGCGGGCTTCGTAGGCGCTGCCCAGGCTGGAGCCGCGGGCGAGGAAGTATGTTACGGAGTGCGGGGCCAGCCATGGGGAGTTTTCGATTTGCGCTTGCCAGCCTGGGATGGCGCGCGCCGCGGCGGCGAAAGAGCGCGAAAGGGATTGCGCGAGCGGTGAATCAAACGAGCCGGTGACGTACACGGCCAGAACCCCTACCGCCAAAGCCAAAGTCGTATACGTGTTCACGGAAATGGCGTGATCGAGCGCCACCTCAATAACCAGGGGAATCTGAGCCTCGCGTGCCAGGGTTCCGTCCGCGACGTTGGTGATGCCGATGACGGTCGCGCGGCTCTCTCGCGCTTTGGCCAGCAACTGCACAATTTCCACGCTGCGTCCGCTGCGCGAAATCACGATTAGGACGGAGTCCGGGGGAATCGTCGCGAACTGCACCAGCTCAGCCGCGTCCACCAAGTACACTGGCCGCGCTGCAAGCTGAAACAGCGCCGAAACATTCAGCCCGGCATGCCAACTGCTGCCGATCCCGGTCAAGTAGACGTGCCGCGCCGCCTGCACGGCCGCCACCGACTCATCAAGCGCACTTCGGCCAGGTCCAGATAAGTGGTCGAGCATGCCCTGCAATTCATTTGGTTGACGAAGAATGTCGCAGAGGAAATGTGTCATGGGAAGCATGGCAAAGCATCTCCACTACTGGCCATCTTTCAACCAAGAATCGCTATCTTTCAGCCAGATGTAAGACACCCTTCCATCCCGTATCCCAAAATCTGCAGCCTGAAGTTCGCGAGGTCCGTAAATAACTACCTTGTCTCCGATTCGGCGTTGTTTGTCGCCCGCTCGATATCCCGCTACTATCCCCTTTATTTCACGTATGGGGTTTTGTGCATCCAGCTTCTTCTCCGCGGAGGGGATACCATAGGCCTTTAAGACATCCTCTTCTGAACTCCCCAATCCGATACCCTCAGGTGTTTTCCAGGCACGAATAAGATTCGGCGCTACTCTTGTGGACGAATGCAAACAATTTGGAAAATCGCTCAACAAAAAGTCAGCGACACCCCAAGTCTCCTCAACGTCTGTGCTAAAGTGCAAAAACGCTTGCGCTTCCGGCGACTGCAAACATACCAGAGGTGAGAGCCTACTCTTCTGCGCCGACAACCCAAGTCCTTGCAACAAACTACTAGGCGTGAGTTCGCCGTAGGTACAATAAGGACCTACGCAGTCAGGCCCCACAAAGGCATCATTTTCCAATTCAATAAAAGATACCCTTCCATCGCGGATGCGAAAGCGGGTTGCCCGGACTGTACCGTTGAGCCGACCTTTGTAGATGAGCAATCTCTTGCCCCTCTGACGGGAACTATCTTCAAGCCCTAAGTCCCCAACACCGGAAGCCTCCCCATATGCCTTTTCAACGTCTGCCTCTGGGCTTCCCAGACCGACGCCCTCGGGGGTCTTCCAATTGCGTATATCTTGCCCTGTCACCTTCTCGTCTTTTTCGGTCCACGTTCCGAACTCACTAAAATCGCGAAGATCGATTGAACTTAGTCCTCCGTCAGGACTGCCAGTAATGATTAGGAACGCTTGCCCATTCTTTGCTCGATAGCCATAGATACCTCCTGCGCTGGACGGTCCGCCCAACTGTTGCGCTAAGCCCTCAAAGGAGGCATTGCGATCGATACAGACGGGGCCTAGGCATTTCGGCCCCGCATACACCTGTGCGTCAGCGCCGATGGAGGCGAGGGACATCATCGTGAGTATGGTCGCGGTAGATATTGCCCAGCTGAAGGTCTTCACGGGTGGGTCATGTCTTCGGGGTGCACTAGGGCGTCGAATTCCCCGCCGCTGAGGACGCCGAGTTTTATGGCGGCTTCGCGTAGGCTGAGGTGCTCGTGATGCGCGGTGTGGGCGACCTTGGCGGCGTTGTCGTAGCCGATTTTCGGGGAGAGCGCCGTCACCAGCATCAGGGAATTCTTGACGTATTTATCTACTTGCTCGCGGTTTACTTCGATGCCTTGCACGCAATGTTCGACGAAGCTGTTGCAGACGTCGGCCAGCAATTCCACTGAATGCAAATAATTGAAAATCATGACCGGCTTGAAGACGTTTAGCTCGAAATTGCCTTGTGACCCGGCGAAGCCGATGGCGGCGTCGTTGCCCATCACCTGTACGGCGACCATGGTTACGGCTTCGGCCTGCGTCGGGTTGACCTTTCCCGGCATGATCGAGGAGCCGGGCTCGTTTTCCGGTAACGTCAGCTCGCCTAGGCCGCAGCGCGGGCCTGAGGCCAGCCAGCGAATATCGTTGGCGATTTTCATCAGGGATGCGGCCAGCGTCTTCAGCGCGCCGCTGGCAAAAACGATTTCGTCGTGGGAGGCCAGCGCGGTGAACTTGTTGGGATGCGAGCGGAAGGGCAGGCCGGTCAGCTCGGCAATTTTGCGGGCGGCGCGCTCGGCGAATTCGGGGTGGGCGTTCAGGCCGGTGCCTACGGCGGTTCCCCCAATCGCCAGATCGTAGAGGCCATCGAGCGCTACCGCGATGCGGGCGCCGTCGCGGTCCAGCATATTGACCCAGCCGGAGAATTCCTGGCCGAAGGTCAGCGGCGTGGCGTCCTGCAAATGCGTACGGCCGATTTTTACGATGTC
>Ga0307478_10002156_pt1 | contig 15924 bp, 9 predicted proteins | sample atmos_gasesECM4C_2_FD_203713 | JGI IMG/M metagenome (GOLD analysis project Ga0307478, IMG submission 203713) | Hardwood forest soil microbial communities from Morgan-Monroe State Forest, Indiana, United States - atmos_gasesECM4C_05 | ecosystem: Environmental > Terrestrial > Soil > Temperate...
CTGGTGTTCAATGCCGGCCTGGCTGGCCCGCGGACTTTTCAGTTCGCCATCGAACCCCTACCCGGTGAGGAAAATCTCAAGAACAACCAACTCACTCGCCTGGTCAACGTCACGTCGGCTAAGTCGCGTATCCTTTACTTCGAGGGAGAGCCCCGCTGGGAGTATAAATTCATTCGCCGGGGCATTGAGGACGACCGCAGCCTGCAAATGAGCTCGATGGTTCGCACCACACAAAACAAGGTCTATACGCAGGCTGCGGATGACGAGGACCGGAAGCGGCTCGAAGACGGTTTCCCCTCGAAAGCCGACGACTTGTTTGCCTTCAGCGGTCTAATCATCGGCAATTCCGAGGTGGGCTACTTTACAGCGCAACAACAGGCGCTGATCCGCGAGTTCGTCGACCGGCGCGGAGGTGGAGCTCTTTTTCTGGGTGGCCGGGCCGCGTTAGGGGATGGTGGCTGGGCGCACTCCTCACTCGCTGATCTTCTGCCCGTGAGGCTTCCCGATGCCAAAGACACGTTCCATCGCGATCCCGCCTACGCCGAGCTCACCGCGCAGGGGAAAGACAGTGTCATTTGCCGCGTGGAAGAAGATCCGGACCGCAATGCCGAGCGCTGGAAGAATCCCAAGAAAATGCCCCCATTGGCGGACTACCAGCAGGTCGGCGATCCCAAACCAGGGGCTCTGACGTTGCTGGAAATGAGCGCCGGCGGACACCGCCATTTGCCATTGCTCGTCACACAACGCTTCGGGCACGGACGCACCGCGGTCTTCGCAACCGGCGGCAGCTGGCGTTGGCAAATGATGTTGCCTCTAGGCGACAAAACGCACCAGATGTTCTGGCAGCAACTGCTGCGTTGGCTGGTAGCGGAGACACCTGGCCAAGTCATGACATCAACCCCGCAACCCATTCTCTCCGATGAGGGCCGCGTGCCACTGCGCGTGGAGGTGCGCGACAAGAGCTTCCGGCCGATTCCCAACGCGACGGTCGAGGCGCATATCGCCGGTCCCGGCGGCGTCGCGGCCACCATTTCGCTCACTCCCCAGCCTCTCGATCCGGGCGTCTATTCCGCCGAGTGGAGCGCTGGCAAGCCCGGATCGTACCTTGCGGAAGTGGTTGCACGCCAGGCCCAGCAGGAGGTCGGCCGCGACGTTCTTGTGTTCAGGCGTGAAGATGGCGTCGCCGAAAATTTCCACATCACACAAGATCGCGAGCTGCTGGAAAAACTGGCGGACGAGACCGGCGGCCACTACTACCCCGCGAGTCGTGCGTCGCGTCTCACCGAAGACATTTCCTATTCTGATGCCGGAATCACCACGCGAGAGACCAGGGACCTTTGGGATATGCCGGTTGTATTTCTCGCGGCATTGCTGTTGCGCGCGTCCGAGTGGCTGCTACGCCGCAGATGGGGTGTTGTATGAAGGTTGCCGCGCTCTTGCTGCTGATCACTTGCGCCGCCCGCGCATCGACCTTCTACCTCACCGTCGCCGGCCTCGGCGGTGAGCCTGACTATGAGCAACGTTTCTCCATGTGGGCGACCGAAATCGAAGCCGTCCTGAAATCCGGGGCCGGTGACTCCCACATCGAGACCCTCAAGGGCGCCGCGGCAACACGCGCGAATGTGCGCGCAGCCCTCGATAAGATCGCTGCTCAAGCCAAGCCTGAGGATGCGCTGGTAGTGATGCTCATCGGCCATGGCAGCTTCGACGGTTTCGACTACAAGATTAATTTGCCCGGCCCTGACCTCTCCGCCACCGAGCTCGCGGCTTTGCTCAATCACGTGCCCGCGGTGCGCCAGCTTGTGGTTAACATGACCAGCGCCAGCGGTGGGGCTGTGAGCGCCCTGCGAAGAGAGAATCGCGTGGTTATCACCGCGACCAAAACGGGCACCGAGCGCAATGCCACCGTGTTTCCGCGGTTTTGGGTCGAAGCGCTGCGTGATCCCGCGGCCGACGCCGATAAGAACGAAACCATCTCGGCGCTCGAAGTATTTCACTACGCGCAACAGAAGATCGCCGAGTACTACGAATCGCAGAAACGGCTGGCCACCGAGCACCCTCTGCTCGAAGATACCGGCAACGGCGCGGGCGTTCGCGATCCTTCCGCCGCGAATCGCGAGGGGCTGCGCGCCGCGGCATTTCCTCTGGTGCGCCTCGGTGCGGCGAGCTCTCTGGCGAACAATCCCGAAAAGAAGAAGCTATTCGACAAGCGGGATCAGATCGAGCAGCAGATCGATCTCCTGAAGTACAACAAAGCGGCGCTGGCTCCCGACGACTACAAAAAGAAGTTGACGGCCCTGCTGCTCGATCTGGCGAAGACGCAGGAGGAACTGGATAAGTGATAACTCTGCGCCTCGTCGCCTCAGCAGCTATTTTCATCGCCACCGTTCACGGACAAACCCTTGATCGTGCCGAGGCTCTCTGGCGGGCCCACGATTACGAGGGCGCGAATGCTGCCTTTCGCGAGCTGGTAAAGGCGCATCCGAACAATCCGGACTACAAGGTGCGGTGGGGCCGCTTGTACCTCGATCGTTTCCAGCCCGAGGATGCTGCTCAACTTTTTGCGGAAGCGCTTGCCATCAAGAAGGACCACGCTGGTGCGCTCGTGGGCCTCGCGCTAGTGGCGGCTGACGATTACGAAGGCAAAGCTGTCGAACTCGCCGAACAAGCCCTCGCCGCTGATCCTAAGTTGATCGAAGCCCGCGTGCTGTTGGCACGGTTGGCTCTTGAAGATAACAATCCAATAAGCGCCGCGGAACAAGCCGACAAGGCGCTCGACATCTCTTCCAACGCGCTCGACGCCATGGCTATCCACGCCTCGATTGACTGGCTGGATGACAAAACCGATTCCCCCTGGATCGGCCGCATTCTCGCGCAGAATCCGCATTACGGCCATGCCTATGAGCTCGCGGGACACTTCTTCGTAATCAATCGCCGCTACGAAGAGGGCATCGGTTATTACCGGAAGGCGGTGGCGATTGAGCCTGGCCTCTGGAGCGCCCACTCGCAGCTCGGCGTCAATCTGATGCGCCTGGGTTTCGAGGAGGAGGCCCGGGCTCAACTCGAAGCCTGCTATGCCCACAACTACAAAGATGCCGCCACGGTCAATACGCTGCGGCTGCTGGATAGCTACAAGAATTTCGTTACGTACCGCACCGACAACACCATTCTCAAGTTGCATAAGAAGGAAGCAGAGTTACTCCGCCCCTACTTTGAAGCCGAGTTGAAGCGCATACTCGCCACGTACGAGAAGAAGTACGGATTCAAGCTCGACCGGCCGGTACAGCTCGAGGTCTACCCCGACCATGAGGATTTCGCGGTCCGCACCATGGGGATGCCGGGGCTCGGCGCTCTGGGTGTCACTTTCGGTTACGTCGTTGCTATGGACAGCCCATCCGGAAGAAGACCGGGCGACTTCCACTGGGCCAGCACGATGTGGCACGAGCTGAGCCATGTCTACGTGCTCAGTGCCACGCACCACCGGGTTCCGCGATGGTTCACCGAGGGCCTCGCGGTTTACGAAGAGACCGCTGCCTCGCCGGATTGGGGTGATCGCCTCGACCCTCACGTCATCACAGCCATCCAACAGAAGAAATTGCTGCCTGTAGCGGAACTCGATCGCGGCTTCGTGCATCCTACTTATCCGACGCAGGTTGTGGTGTCGTACTTTCAGGCCGGACGGATCTGCGGATTCATCGCGCGGGAATGGGGCTACGACAAACTGCTTGCCATGATGCACGATTTTTCAACCAACATCACCACTCCGCAGGTCATTGAGAAAGAGCTGGGCATGAGGCCCGAAGAGTTTGATAAGAAATTCTTCGCTAGCATCGACGCCGAAACTAAAATCGTGGTGAACGGGTTCGACAACTGGAAGAAGGGCATGAAAGAAGTGGCGACGCTCGCCAAGTCCGGCGACAATGACCAGGTGATCCAGAAAAGCGAGGCGATCCGCGATATTTATCCCGATTTCGTCGCGCCGGGTAACCTCTACGAACTCCGCGCCGACGCTTTTCTCGCGTTGAACAATAAACCGGCCGCCATGGATGAGCTGGAGCATTATGCCAAAATCGGCGGGCGCAGCCCCGAGACGTTGAAGAAGCTTGCCAGCCTGGAGGTGGAATCGGGCCATCCCGCCGACGCCGCGGCCACGCTGAACCGGCTGAATTACATCAATCCCGTGGACGGAGATCTCCACCAGCGCCTGGGCGACCTCTGGCTCGAGCAGAACAATATTGATGGAGCCATCCGCGAGTACCAGGCCGTGCTTGCGTGGAATCCGGTTGATCCCGCGACTTCGCACTTCAAACTGGCGCAAGCCTACCGTCGCGCCGGCCGGCCCGATGATGCGCGCGACCAGCTGCTGCTCGCGCTCGAAACCGCTCCCGGCTACCGGCCCGCACAAAAAATGCTCCTCGAGCTATCGCAAGCCGAACAAGGAAAATAGGATTCTCATGTCAACCTCAGCCCCGTCCCAACTGCAATCCGAAGAATTGAAAGCGCGCATCCTCCGCTTCCGCGAGGTCGACGCGGAGATTGTGCGCCAGGTCCGCCGCGTGATCGTCGGCCAGGAAGAAGTGCTCGAGCAGATCATGATTGGGCTGTTCGTAGGCGGCCACTGCCTCATCACCGGATTGCCGGGCACAGCGAAAACGTTGCTGGTGCGCACTCTCGCCCAAACGCTCGGCCTCCTGTTCAAGCGCATCCAGTTCACACCCGACCTGATGCCCTCCGACATCACAGGAACCGACATCATCGAAGAAGACGCCGCCACCGGCCATCGCACCTGGACCTTTGTGAAAGGTCCTATCTTCGCCAACATCCTGCTCGCCGATGAAATCAACCGCACTCCCCCCAAGACCCAATCCGCTCTGCTCGAAGCCATGCAGGAGCTCGCCTGCACCGTACGCGGCAACAACTATAAATTGCCTGCGCCGTTTTTCGTGCTGGCAACGCAGAATCCCATCGAGTTGGAAGGAACCTATCCGCTGCCCGAGGCGCAGCTCGATCGCTTTTTATTCAACACGGTCCTCGACTATCTGACGCCCCAGGAAGAAATGCAGGTCATCGACCTCACCACGACGACGCACATCGCGCAGGCCGACGCCGTGACCAACGCCGGCGAAATCCTGGAATTCCAACAGCTCGTGCGCATGGCGCCCATCGGCGAATCCGTTGCGCGTTATGCCGTCGATCTGGTGCGCGCCACGCGCCCGCGTGACGAAACCGCGCCCGACTTCGTCCAAAAGTACGTGAACTACGGCGCCAGCGTCCGCGCCGCCCAGTTCCTGGTGCTGGCTGGAAAGGCCCGCGCTCTGAAGAAAGGCCGTTACCACGTTTCCTACGAAGACATTCGCGCGCTCTACACGCCCATTCTGCGCCATCGCATTCTGCTGAATTTCCACGCCGAATCGGACCGCCTGCGCCAGGACGACATCTTGCAGCGCGTCCTGGATTGGAAGCCAGCCCCGAGGGAGTGATTGATGCACCGCAGAGACGCAGAGGCGCAGAGAGAGAACCAGATCACGAAGCTCGTCATCGGTTTCGCGATCGAAGTTCATCGCGCCCTCGGTCCCGGATTATTAGAATCGGCGTATGAAGAGTGTTTATGTTACGAACTGATGCAAGCACCAATGCGATTTCTCCGGCAAGTCGTGCTTCCTGTTCGGTACAAAGGCGTCACACTGGACTGCGGCTACCGCATGGATCTGCTGATTGATGACTTGGTGATCGTTGAGATCAAGGCCGTCGAGAGTCTCGTACCGATTCATGAAGCCCAACTGCTGACCTATCTGAAACTCGCGGAAAAGCCGGTCGGCCTTCTCATCAATTTCAACGTGCCCACACTGAAACAAGGGCTGAAGCGCCTAGTAAATCATTTCTTGGATTCCTCAGCGTCTCTGCGCCTCTGCGGTAAGGATCTAGTCTGATGCTCCAGCGCTTTCTTGATCCGGCCACGCTCGCCGGCCTCTCCGGCCTCGATCTCATCGCCAAGACGGTCGTCGATGGCTTCGTCTCGGGCTTGCATCGCTCGCCCGATTTCGGCTTCAGCCAGGAGTTCGCCGAGTATCGCGCCTACACTCCCGGCGACGATCTCCGTCACGTCGATTGGAACGTGTTCGCGCGTACCGAGCGCTGTTACTTGAAGCGCTACCGTGGCGAAACGAACACGCAGTTGCTGATTCTGCTCGATACCAGCGCCTCCATGTCATACGGCTCGACCGCCGTAAATAAGCTGGACTACGCGCGCTTCGTTGCTGCATCGCTGTGCTATCTGTCGCACGAACAGCGCGACGCCGCCGGCCTCATTATCTTTGACCAAGACGTGGTCAACTACGTCGCCCCGTCCACCCGCCAGGGTCAGCTATTCCGGCTCCTGCACGCGATCGAGAAAGCCGAGCCCGGCACGCGAACCGACTTCGCCAAACCCTTCGCCCATTTTCAGAATTTTCTCAAGCGGCGCGGGTTGGTCGTGGTCCTCTCGGATTTCTACGAACAGCCCGAAACCATCATCAAGACCATCGAGCCGCTTCGCTATCGTGGCAATGACGTGATCCTGTTTCATGTCCTCGATCCCCAGGAGATCGCGCCCCGCTTGCGCGAGCCGGTTTTGCTTATCGATGTGGAAACCAAGGACAGCATCGAAGTTTCGCCCGAATACGTCAAGAATGAATACCGCACTAAGATGGATGCCCACATCGCCACGCTGCAAACGCGAGCACGCGCCGCGGGTCTCGACTATTTCCTCATGAACACCGGCCGCCCTCTCGATGAAGGTCTGCGCGAATATCTCGCCGTACGCCAGGGGAGAATGTAGTGGGCTTTCTCGCGCCATGGTTTCTGGGGGGACTCGTTGCGGTAGGCCTGCCCATCTGGCTGCACCTGCTCAAACAGCACAAGACCACTCCGCTGCCATTCAGCTCCTTGATGTTCTTCGAGCGCCGCACGCAAAGCTCGATCAAACATCGCCGCCTGCGCTATTTGCTCCTGTTCGCGCTGCGGACGGCGCTGTTAGCGCTGCTCGCTTTCGCGTTTGCGCGCCCCTTCGTCAACTCGGCCACCGTGGCATCCGCGCGCGGCGGCAAACTGCTCGTCATGGCCGTGGACAATTCCTTCAGCATGCGCCAGGGCGATCGGCTGGAGCAGGCTAAGTCAAACGCCATAGACGCCCTCTCGCAACTGCGCCCCGAGGATCGTGGTCTCGTGCTCGCCTTCGGCTCCCAAGCGCATTTAATGGGAGAGCCCACCCCCGACATTTCTGCCCTGCGCGCGCAAATCCGCTCGATCCAGCCCTCCGACGATCACAACGCCTACGCCGAGCTGTCCCATGCTCTGAAGTCTTTAATGCAGTCCTCCCGCATGCCAGTCGAAGGCCATCTGTTCTCCGATATGCAGCAGTCCTCCATGCCTCCCAACTTCGCTGACATCGCGCTGGGCGATAACATCACGTTGGTTCCCCATCCCGTCGTTCAGTCAGCGATCGCCAATTTCGCGGTCGAAAGCGTGACCGCGCCGCCGCGCATCTATGACACCAAGAAAGTCCGTATCCAGACGACAATCCTGGCAACCGGTGGCGCAGCGGGACGTCGCCGCGTCACTCTGCTTCTCAACGGCCATGAGATTGGCTCGCGAACAGTAGACGTGCCCGCCAATGGCCGCGCCACCGCCGAGTTCATCGGACTGGATGCGCCCTATGGCATGAATCGTGGCGAGATCCGTATCGATGCGGGCGACACTTTCGCCGCCGACGATCATTACTATTTCTCGACGGAGCGTTCTGATCCGCTACCCGTGTTGTTCGTGCATGCACGCGATGGCCGCGACCTGCTCTACTTCCGCACCGCCATCGAATCATCCCGCGACGCCGCGTTCAAGCTCGAAGCAGCTACCTCAGCACAGGCGCAGGACCTGCCGCTCTCTCGCTATGCGTTCATCGTGCTATCGGACGTCGGCGACATCCCCGCCGGGCTGGATCAAGCTCTCCGCGGTTACGTGCGCGCCGGCGGTTCGCTGTTTGTCGCGCTCGGTCCCGCCGCGGCCGCCCGCAGGCATGTGCCAGTCACCGACGCGCCGGTCCGCGACACGCGCTACAGCTCGCGCGAGGGCGATCGTTTCGAGACACCGGCCACTCTCGATCCCGCGCATCCCGCCACTCGCCAGGCGAGCAACTGGGCCGATGTGAAGTTCTTCCGCTCGTTTTCCGTCGAGCCAGGCGCTTCACGCGTCCTCGCCCGTCTCTCCGATCAGACGCCTGTGCTTCTCGAACAGCAAGCCGGTGAAGGCCGCGTGATAGTGTTCGCCTCCACGCTCGACAATCTCTCGAACGATTTCCCTCTGCATGCCGGTTTCGTGCCGTTTGTCGATGAGACGGCTCACTATCTCGCGCGTCTGGACGATCGCCCGGCAAACTTTACCGTCGGCGCATATCTCGAACTGCGCTCCGGCCGCGAGCCGTCGGGCGCCGCCATCGAAGTCTTTGACCCTCGCGGCGCGCGTGCCATGTCGCTCGGCGAAGCCGCACAGGCGCGAAACATCCAGCTCACACAGCAGGGCTTCTACGAGATCCGCCGGCCCAACCGTCACAACGAGGTCGTAGCCGTAAATCCCGATCGCCGGGAGTCCGATTTCACGGTTATTCCGCGCGAGACGCTGGCGCTATGGCAGAATACGGGTCAGGGGGCGCATGATCAACCGGCGAGCGCCGGGGAGCCGGAGCGCAAGCCTCTGGACTTCTGGTGGTACGTCATGATCCTGGCGCTGGCGTTGGCAGTCGCGGAATCGCTGGTAGGTAACTGGCATCTCGCCATCGACAAAGAGGCGGCATGAATCCACTCAACGGATTGACGGAATACCTGGAACGCATCGAGCGGCGGCTGCGCATGCTGGCCGTTTCGCGCGGTGTCGCATTCGCCGCGGCGGCCGCCCTCGGGTTCACTGTCCTTGGCGCACTTGTCACGAATTTTTTCGCGTTCTCTCCCACCAGCGTCCTGATCGCGCGGGTGGTGCTGTTCCTCGCACTGGCGGGCGCACTGGGCGCCGGACTCGTTGTGCCGCTGCTGCGGTTGAACCGGCGCCGTGCCGCGCGCGAAGCCGAGCGTGTATGCCCGCAGTTTGAGCAGCGCCTGGTCACTTTCGCCGAACGCGCCGAGCGGCCCGATCCATTCCTCGAATTGCTGGCAGCCGACACGCTCTCCGCGGCGCGCGATGCCGAGCCAGAGCGCATTGCGCCGAAAAAGCGCATCCTGGGTTTCGCTTCCGCCGGCGCAGGGGCCGTGGCTGTGTTGCTGTGGCTCGCCATTTCCGGCCCCGGATTTCTCGGCTATGGCACGTCGTTGCTGTGGGGCGCGATTCCCAGCGAGTTGCAGCCCTTCTACGAAGTGCAGGTGCAGCCCGGCAACCACACTATCCGCCGCAAGGCTGACCAGCTCATCACCGCCCGCCTGCGCGCCTTTCAGACCAACCGCGTCCGCGTGTTCGCCAGATTTCAGAGCTCTTCGAAGTGGGAAGAGGCCTCCATGACCCCGCAACCCGGCGCCAACGGCTTCGAGTTCCTGTTCGCGGGCGTGCCCGAAGCGTTCGATTATTACGTGGAAGCCGCGGGCGTCCGCTCCAATCGATACCGTATCGAGGTCGTTGATCTTCCCGAGGTCAAGAAACTCCGGGTGACGTACCACTACCCGTCATGGACCGACTTGAAGGACGCCGTCGAAGATCCTGGAGGCGACCTCCGCGCTGTCGAAGGCACCGAAGCCGACGTGAAGGTCATCACCGATCGGCCGCTCGCCACCGGTTCGTTGCTGCTGGACGACGGCACCAAAATCGACCTTCACGATAGCGTCGCGCGCGTGCCAATGCAGAAAGATGGCGTGTACCACATCGCCACTGCCGAGCACGGCGACATCGTTCGTCTCAGCAACGATTACTTCATCGAAGTCCAGAAAGCCATGCCCCCGAAGGTTCACGTCTCAAGGCCCGGACGCGACGCCAAAGTCAATCCCATTGAAGAGGTCACCATCACCGTGGAAGCGGAAGATGACTTCGCGCTGCGCGGCATGGATTTGCATTACTCCGTCAACGGCGGCCCCGAGAAAACCGTGGCCCTCGGCGGCGCCAAAGGAAAGAAGGCGGAAGGCTCCACTACGCTGTACCTCGAAGACCACAAGCTCGTGCCCGGCGATATTGTCAGCTTCTATGCCACCGCGCGCAACGCACTATCCACCAGCCGGACCGACATGTTCTTTATCCAGGCCGAGCCGTTCGAGCGCGAGTATTCGCAGGCGCAGCAAATGGGCGGAGGAGGTGGCGGCGATCCGATGCCCCAGGTTTCCGAGCATCAGAAAGAGATTGTCAGCGCAACCTGGAACCAGATCAAGAATCCGCCCAAGGACAAGGCCGCCGAGGAGGAGAACGCCAAGCTCTTGTCCGGCATCCAATCCAAACTGCGCGAGCAGGCAACATCACTCGCCAGCCGCATGCAGGCTCGCGACATGAGCTCTACCAATCCGGCGATCAAGAGTTTCGCGGATGACATGGCGCAAGCGGTCGACGCCATGGGTCAAGCGGCTGCAAAACTAAGCGCCCGTGATTGGCAAGGCGCGCTCCCACCCGAGCAGAAATCGCTGCAACATCTCTCGCGCGCTGAAGCCACTTTCCGCGATATTCAGGTAGCCTTCGGCGGGCGCGGCGGCGGCCAGGGAGGCGCGGGGCGCGATCTCGAAGGCATGTTCGATCTCGAGCTCGATCGCGAGAAGAACCAGTACGAGACCGGACAGAATTCCACTTCGCCCGATCAGCGCCAGAAGGAAATGGAGGAAACGCTCGCCAAGCTCGAAGAGTTGGCGCGGCGGCAGCAGGAGCTGGCCGATCAACGCCGCCAGAATCAGCAGGCTTACGAGCAGCGTTGGCAACAGGAGCAGCTTCGGCGCGAGGCCGAAGAGTTGCGCCGGAAGATGGAGCAGATGGCGCGGAGCCAGTCCGCCGCACAATCGCGCCAGGGGCAGCAGTCGAGCGAAAGCCAGCCGTCCGAGCAATCGCAACAAGGCGGGGGGCAGTCTTCTGCTATGAACCGGGCGCTCCAACGCTTGCAGGAAGCGGCGCGGGACATGCAGAACGCCGGCTCGTCCCAGAGCCAGGGCTCCGCGCAAAGCGAAGCCGAAGCGCGGCGTGCGGCTGAGAGGCTCCGCGAAGCTCGCGAAATGTTGGAGGGCGAGGCCAAGCAAAATGCCGCCGAGGAAATGAGTGACCTCGCGCACAAAACCGAGCAGCTTGCCGAACGCCAGCAGCAGTTCGAAAACAACCTGCGTCAAATGCTCAGTTCCGGCAGCCAGCCGGGCACTTCGCGGCAGCAATCGGCGCAGATGCGCGACGAACAGCAGAAACTGCTGGACGAACTCACCAAGCGGGAAGAGGAGATGCAACGGGCCGCCCGCGACATGGCCGGGAGCCAGCCATCCGCTTCGAGCAAGCTGCGTGACGCGCTCGGCGAAATGCAGCAGCAGGAGCTGCGGCTCAAGATGAAGTGGAGCCTCGAGGTCATGCGCCGTGGAATGGCGGAATACGCTCTGCCCCGCGAATCGACCGTCACACAGGGGCTGAACCAGCTGCGCGACCGCGTGCGCGAAGCGCAGGGAGCGCTCAATGGCCAGCAGCCCGGCGGTCAGGACATCGAATCCGCAGTCGGCCGCGCTGAGCAGTTGCGCCAGGAACTGGAACAGATGCGGAATGCCGCGCAGGGCCGGCAGTCACAGGCGAAAGGTGGGCAACAGAAGGGCCAGGGACACGAAGCCGGTCAGGATCAGCAAGGTCAGGCACCCGGTGGCCAGCCCGGGCAGCCTTCTGAGAGCCAGGGCTCGCAATCCGCGAGCGGCTCCCCCACGGGTGGCATTGGCGCCGGCGGCGGCGCTGGTCCCGGCATCGACTCCGTCTATGCCGATCGTGTCTTCCGCAATGGCATTCGGGATCTTACGCAGCTTGACCAGATGATTCGCGGCGACCGCGATGTCCCCCGCGAGACCTCCCGCGACGTGCAAGACCTGGTCCGCCAGATGCAGCGGCTGGATCCCCGCTTGCTCGCCGCCGATCCCACGCGCCTGGATCAAATCGTCGATCAGCTCCTGGGTAGCGTCGAGCAGGTTGAACTTGAATTACGCCGCATCGCCGATGCCCGCCAGGCCGGCAGCGTCCGCAGCGGCGCGTCGCAACCTGTGCCCCCCGGTTATGCCGATGCCGTCGCGGAATACTTCCGCCGGCTTGCAGCACAAAAGTAAGCTGGTATTTAAGCGTCCTTGCATCCTCCGGCCCATTACGCTAATCTCTATAGAGAATACGGAGATCCCTCGTACGGCCATGTCCTCTGTTGCCGAACCAAGTCTAAGCACCCGCGAGAGTTTTGAACTAGAGCACCAGCAATCCGTTCGCGAGGAGATCGAGCGGTTCCGCGCTAAAGCGCAGCAAATGCTGGCCGGGGCCGTCACTGACGACGAGTTTCGTTCTTTCCGCCTGCGTTACGGTATTTATGGGCAGCGGCAACCGGGTGTGCAGATGGTGCGCACCAAAATCCCAAGCGGCATGGTAACCGCCCGGCAACTGGAGCGGCTGGCAGAAATCGCCGACGAGTATGGCGGCGGCAAGGGGCATCTCACTACCCGGCAGAACATCCAGTATCATTTCGTGCCGCTGGAGCGCGTTTCGGACCTCATGCACAAGCTGGCGGACGTGGGTCTTACCACGCGCGAGGCGTGCTTCAACACCGTGCGCAACGTCACCGCCTGCCCGCTCGCGGGTCTCTCGCACGAAGAAGCTTTTGACGTTCGGCCCTATGCGCAGAAAGTGGCCTACGCATTCTTGCGCAAGCAGCTCACCGACAGCATGCCACGCAAGTTCAAGATCGCGTTCGATGGCTGCGCTCACGATTGCATCGCGGGCGCGATCAACGATATCGGCCTGCGCGCGCTGGTTCGGGATGGCAAACGAGGATTTCGGATGACGGTAGGCGGCGGTCTGGGCCCGCTCCCTTCTGAAGCGCAGTTGCTTGACGAGTTTCTGCCCGAAGAGAGCCTGGTCAGCCGCTGCGAAGCCGTGATTCGGGTGTTCAACAAATACGGCAACCGGCAGAACAAGAACAAAGCGCGATTGAAGTTCGTGCTCCGCGAGCGCGGCTGGCAATGGGTGCGCGAAGAGATTGAGAAGGCCTATGCGGACATTCTGGCCCATGGCGGCATCGACACACCGGAGATGGTCCCCGAAGGCTTTGGAGGTTTTCAGTCCAATCGGCAGCCGTTAGGGCAAGGCGCGCTGCTGCCTGTTGTGAGTACCAATGGCACCGGCGATGCGAATTACGATCGCTGGCACAAGAGCAACGTTCGGAATCAGCGGCAAGCCGGCTACGCCATGGTCACGATCCGCGTGGATCAAGGGAACCTGACGAGCGATCAGATGAGCGGAGTGGCTCGCATTGCGGCCGATGCCGGCGATGGGCTCATCCGCGTTATGATCGACCAAAACCTGCTCCTCGGATTCATTCCCCTGGGCAGCGTAAAGCGCGTCTACGCGGCGCTCGGCGAGCTAGGCCTCAACGGCGCGGGCGCGAGAGAGATCGAAGACGTCACCACCTGCCCCGGCGCCTACTCGTGTAATCTCGGGCTGACTAAATCGATGAACCTGGGCGCAGCGCTTCAGCAGTCGGTGCGCGAGTACGCTGATCCGCTGGTTCGCAATCTTGCGATCAAGATCAGCGGCTGCCCCAATTCGTGCGGCCAGCACTGGATTGCCGATTTTGGCTTCTACGGAAACGCCCGCAAGGTCGATGGTAAAGAGATTCCGTATTACCAGATGCTGCTTGGCGGCGGATACGATCACGATGGCGTCATGCGCTTCGGGCTGGCGGTGCAAAGCATTCCGGCGCGGCTCGCACCCGTAGCCGTCCAGCGCATTCTGGACCACTACATCGCGAATCGCATCGACGGGGAGAGCTTCCGCGACTACGTCATGCGCTTCAAGGTGGAGTTCTTCCGCCGGACCACCAGCGATCTTGCTAAGCCCATCGAGGTCGCCCCCGAGCTTTATCAGGATTGGGGCGACGATACCGCTTTCTCCCTCCAGCTTGGCCGCGGCGAGTGCGCGGCGTAACGCCGGCAAACCCGCTACTCTAGCATTGATGGCGAAAATTCAGCGCGCTCTGGTGAGCGTGACGGACAAGACTGGAATTGTGGAGTTTGCGCGCCGGCTGAGCGGACTGGGGGTGGAGCTCATCTCTACCGGCGGCACGGCGAAAAAGCTGCGCGAGAACGGCATCGCGGTGAAGGACGTTGCCGAAGTCACGGGCTTTCCCGAGATGCTCGACGGCCGCGTCAAGACCATGCACCCGCGCATCACGGGCGGCATCCTGGCCATCCGCGGCAATGCGGAACACGTCCACGCGCTCGAAGAGCACGGCATCCAGCCTATCGACATGGTAGTGGTGAACCTGTACCAGTTTGAGAAGGTCGCGGCGCGAGCCGGCGTGACGCTCGACGAGATGATCGAGAACATCGACATCGGCGGCCCCACCATGATCCGCTCCGCCGCCAAGAATTTCCATGACGTCGCCATTGTGGTGTCGCCCGAAGATTACAACGCGATCTATGACGAGATGCGGGAACATGACGGCGGGCTCTCGCGCGAAACACGCTGGCGGTTGGCTCAAAAGGCATTTCGCACCACTGCCGATTATGATTCAGCGATCAGCGCCCGCCTCGCCGTGTTGGACGGCGTCGGAAAGCAGACCCTCACACCCGGCCTCGTCCAGATGGGTACGGTTCTTCAACTGAACCGCCTGGAATTGAAGGAGATGATCAACCAGGAGAGCGTCAACAATCCGGTCCTGCAAGAAGTCACAGACGACAATGGGGAAGAGATTGTTCTGCCGCCACACCTCGATATCCGGGCTGAGAAGCTGATGGACCTTCGCTACGGCGAAAATCCGCATCAGTCCGCAGCTCTCTATGGAACGCGCGGCGTGGGGATTGCGGGCGCGGAGCAACTGCACGGCAAGGAACTCTCGTTTAACAACCTTGTCGATCTCGACGCGTGCTGGCAGCTCGCAAACGAGTTCACCGGCCCGGCGGCGGCCATCATCAAGCACACCAATCCGGCGGGTTGCGCGGAACAGGAGACGCTGGCGGAGGCATATCGGAAGGCGCTCGAGTGCGACCCGGTCTCGGCATATGGCGGGGTGATCGGCTTGAATCGCCAGGTTGACGAGGAGACGGCGCGCGAAGTGGCCAAGCTGTTCGTCGAGGCGATCGCGGCGCCGGATTATTCGCCGGCGGCGCTCGAGATTCTCCAGGCCAAGAAGAACGTGCGGCTCATGAAAGTGGCGGCGACGGCCGAATCACTGGTAGTCAAATCGATCAGCGGCGGCTACCTCGCGCAGACCGCCGACACGCACCGTCTGGATCGTGCCGCTACAGAGGTCAAGACGCGCCGGGCGCCCACGGATGCAGAGTGGGCCGCGCTGGAATTTGCCTGGAAGGTAGCGAAGCACGTGAAGTCGAATGCCATCGTATTCGCACGTGCGGGCCAGACCGTCGGAGTCGGCGCCGGTCAGATGAGCCGCGTCGATTCGGTCAAGATCGGAGCCATGAAAGCTGTGCTGCCGCTGGAGGGAACCGCAGTGGCCTCGGACGCGTTCTTCCCTTTCCCGGATGGCGTGGAAGAAGCCGCCAAAAACGGCGCCACGGCGTTCATCCAACCGGGCGGGTCCGTGCGGGATGCCGACGTCATCGCCGCCGCCGACCGCCTGGGGCTGGCGATGGTGTTCACCGGCGTGCGCCACTTCCGGCACTAGCGGCCTTACACGGCGAGCCCTGTGAGCGCGATGGCCAAGCCTGCGATGCCAGCGATGACGCCGATCACCGGAAACAGCATTTTCCTGGAAATGAAATA
>Ga0307478_10002157_pt1 | contig 15923 bp, 18 predicted proteins | sample atmos_gasesECM4C_2_FD_203713 | JGI IMG/M metagenome (GOLD analysis project Ga0307478, IMG submission 203713) | Hardwood forest soil microbial communities from Morgan-Monroe State Forest, Indiana, United States - atmos_gasesECM4C_05 | ecosystem: Environmental > Terrestrial > Soil > Temperate...
GAACTGGCGGCGAGCCTGGCCCTGCCGCCGGGCCCCAAGGTGCTTATCCACGCGAGCACGGGGGCCGACGAAGCCAAGACCGTGGTCATCGATCATCTGGCCATTGGCAAACGGGTCATTGACCACATCGAGGCGCCGGCCCTGGCCGCCAAGGACCTGGGCGGGGCGGGCATGCTGGGCGTAGATGCTCTGCGCGACCTGCATGTGGTCATGGACTTCAAGGCCATGCGCATGTCGAGCTCGCCCAGCCGGGCCGAGCTGATCGACAGCAATACCATCGTGGTCCACGGCAAGAACCGCCTGGGCCAGCTGATCCTGGTGCACTCCAAGATACACGGCGTGGCGATCCTGGTCGTGGTCGACTCCGGCGCGCAGCTGTCTGTCGGTAATCCGGCCCTGCTTAGGCTGCTCAACCGGCGCTCCGTGAGCCGCGATGCGCCCACAACCACTCAGATCGTCAGCGTGACCGGTCGGAGCCTGACCGTCGAGTTGGATCCCATCACCGAGGCCGATGTCGGCGGCTTCGTTATCCGCAACATGTCGCTGGGCTTTGCGCCCCTGCCTATTTTCGATCGTTTCGGCCTCGCCGATACGCCCGCCCTGCTCCTGGGCATGGACGTGCTCAGTCAGTGCCGGCGCGTGTCGGTTGACCTGCGCCGACGCGAGGCGACGTTCACCTTGAATTGAGAGCGCTCGGTTTGCCAACCTGGTGAAGCGTCTCGCCGGCTGACGCTTGCCCTCGGCGCGGCCTGGCGGGATGATCGGGCAAAATTCATGGCGGAGGACCCCATGGGACTGCTTGACGGCAAGGTCGCCATTGTCACCGGCGGGGCCAATGGCCTTGGCGAGGCCTATTGCAAACTGTTCGCGAAAGAGGGGGCGGCGGTAATCGTCAACGACCTCGGCGGGGCCCGCGACGGGACCGGGGCCAGCGCCGGCCCGGCGCAGATGGTGGCCGACGCCATCGTCGCCGCCGGCGGGCGCGCGGTCGCCAACGGCGACGACGTTTCGAGCCTGCAAGGCGGCGAGAACATCCTGAAGTCAGCCCTCGACGCGTTCGGCCGGGTGGACATCCTGGTCAACAATGCCGGCATCCTGCGCGACCGGACGTTCGCCAACACCTCCGAGGCCGAGTGGGACGTGGTGGTCAAGGTGCATCTAAAGGGCGCCTACTGCGTCACCCTGCCGGTCTGGCGATGGATGAAGGACCATGAAACCAAGGGGGTGATCGTCCTCACCTCCTCCACCTCGGGCCTGATCGGCAACTTCGGGCAGGCCAACTATGGCGCGGCTAAAGCCGGCCTCTACGGCCTGATGCGGGTGCTCTCGATCGAGGGCCGCAAGTACGGCATTCGGGTGTGGGGCCTTGCGCCGGGCGCCTATACCCGCCTGACCTCGGACCTGCCCGGCCGGCAGGGCCGCGAACCCGATCCGCTCAGCCTGCCGGACGCCATCGCCCCGGCGGTGCTCTACATGGTCAGCGATCTTTCCGGCGACCGCACCGGGATCATGCTGGGGGCCTCCTCCCGCGGGGTGCGCGAGTTCAGAATCCAGCCGGCCAAGGGGCTCACGGCATTTCCCGGCTGGGGGGCGGAGGACATCGCCACCCACGCCGACGACGTGTTCTTCCCAGAGGAGTCGGTGAGAGCGATGGGCTAGGGCGTGGGGGCGTCATAGTCAGTTAAGCCCATCCGAAACGGAAACGGCCCGACCAAAGCCGGGCCGTCCCTCGTAACGAAGGGCCTGACCGGCTGGTCTCACGCAGATCAGGACTCAACTATACATCGCCACTATCCCGCCACAATTTCAAAGCGGCAACATAGCGCTGCCGAAACCAGTCCGCCCAGGCCGCGCGAGGGCGCAACGGAGGTGGCGGCGGCTTGCGCCGTCCACGTCCGACTGGGTTCTCGCTGTTGGGCGCAGGGTTTCCAGCCCAACATGCGGGGAAGAAGAGTACGAGAAAGGGAGGGGCCATAGGTCAGCCAAATCGGACTTGCTGGAGCGGGCGGTGTCGCCGGCCAAAGTCGTTGGAAATCACCTCGCCGGCGGCGATATCGCGCCGGGCGATCAGGGCCATCAGCTCGAACGAAAGCCGGCAATTAGGCTCGTCACAATCTGCCACCATGGCGAGCACCGGATCGTGGAAGCGCTGGCCGTTCGGGTGCGTCACCGCAGCGACGTCCGGCCACGGCCTCCAGCTGACGTGTTCCAACTGCATCACCGGTTCGCCGGCAACGAAAGGTCGAAGGGCGAATAGGGTGACTTCCGAGCCATTGCGCCGTTGGGCGAGGCCGCCCGGAAGCTTCAGAGTGACGATGGTGTCCATGGCCCTAGTGTCTCCCGATGCGTCTGGCGACATGCATCTCGCGATGGCGTCCATGCAGACAGCGCTCGATGCGGAAGCCAAACCGTCGCAGCAGCTGGTGTATGGGATCGACGCCTGTCGAGCCCTCGGGCTCCGGTGTCTGAACGATCAGCACGCCGCCCAGGCGAACGTGTGGCCCCTCTTCCAGAATCCGGGCAAGGCTCGACGCGTCGCAGGTTTGCGGCACGAGCAGCAGGTCGCTGTCATTCGCTGGCGCGCGTCCGGTGCGCGCATAGCCCACGTGCTGGTAGTCGTGCCGACAGAACCACAGCAGGGCCGCGAGGCCAGCGGGACCCGTGATCAGGATCGCGCTCTCCTTGTCGATGCCGGCTCGTTGAAGAATCGCCCCCAAGGCCTGGTCCGTGGCGAACCTGCGCCTAGGTCGGTCGGTATACATGCTTGCAACACGGTCCCGAGGTCGGCGGTTAAGCACTGCGCTCACCGATACGACGTCGAATGCTGCCGCTATGCTGGACCGAGAGGCCGTAAATAGTCGATACGAGCTTCTTGGACGCGCGATAACCTGATTATAAACGGCGGGCTAACGTAGGGCGACTGACCGAGATACTCCTGCCGACGCCAACCAAATGCGCTCAAGACGCAGACGCGCGCGCGGGCTCCTCACGACCACACTTGGGGCAGGCCCGCATCGATTGCTCGCGGAGGCTGCTCATCTGGACCTGCTCGCCACGGTTGATCCAGCACGCCGGGCATACGTCGCCAGCCGGCAGCGGTCCCGACGCGCGCCCCTGCGCGCGATGCAAGTCCGCAAGCTCGAAGTGCACGCGCTGCCTTTCCGTCTCAAGACTGTGCGTCTTGGCGTGAAGTCGCACCACTTCCTGCTCGAGACGCCTGACTAGCTCTTGGCGCTCTTGGTCATCTTCCTTCGTAGTCATGCTTCAAATCCATGAACGGCGGTTCCAATCTGTACGCGCCGCATCCTATCCCGACGATGGCCTCGCGCCATGCGACACTCTGGCAGGGTGATCCGGCGCAGCAGTATCGGAACGGCGGCTTAATTCTTTATTTCGCGGTCTGCGGCATCAGCACGGCGAGCAAGAGCGGCGGCGAGATAGGCGCCCACGATCTCGATGAATCGGTCGGGCTGGGCGGGGCGCGAGCGCCCGGCATTCAGGAAACTGACGCCGAGCACGCACCCGCAATCCTCCGGCGAGGCGACAGGCCAGAAATCGAATTCCGACGCGGGGAACGGATAGTTTTCGGCGCGGGTGTGCAGGCGAGAGTCACGCGCCCCAATGGCCGCCTCCTCCTCCGCCGGGGTGATCCTCGCCCCGCCCGCTCTGGCCACTGGCCCGAACGCGGCCCCCTGCCGCATGAAAATCACCGAAGGCGCGTGAAAGATCTGGCTGAGGGCGGTTGCGGCGGCCGCGAGGATCTCCGGGTCGGGACCGGCCTGGATGACCGCATGCGCCAAGGTCTGAAGCGCTTGCGCCTGCTCGGCGGACCGTTCCGCCGCAAGGCGGCGGCGCCGGGATTCCGCCGCTACCGCGCTGACGGTGGCCGCGATCACCAGCAGCAGGGCTGCGGCCCACACGTCCGACGCGCTCGCGATGACGAGGCTGAATTTCGGCTCGGTGAAGAAGAAGTCGAATGTGAGGACGCTGGCGAGAGTGGCGACGAGCGATGGACCCCATCCGAATGCGGTAGCGGAGGCAATCACCGGCAGGACGAAGATCAGGGTGAGGTTGGGAGCGCCAACGCGGTCCTGGACGATGAAGGCGAACCCGGCGGCCAGGGCTACAAAGAGCACGGAGGCTCCGTACCGGGCGGCTGGCGGCAGCTCGGACCATCCGCCTTCCGCCTGCTGCCGCCCGTCCAGGGCGGCCGACTCCGCGATCGGCGGTGGCTCGCCCGTGGCTAAATCCGACATCATCGCCACCTTGCTGGCACGGCCCCAAATGCGATCGGCGGCAATTTAGGCCTCTACGGCATAAACGATCGATGTGGATTTTGCGGGCTGGGACGCCGGGGACTCCCCGCGTGAGGTGTCAGCTTTCAGCCGCCCGTCCGCCAGCGCGCTGCTCGATCACTTCAACTTGGGCTGCCACAATTCGATCTTCGTGCCATCAGGGTCCACAATCCACGCAAACTTGCCGTTCGGATCGGCGTCGCGTTTCAGGATTGCGACCCCTTTCAACTTAAGCCGGGCCACGAACGCATCCAGATCGTCAACGGCGAAATCAATCATGAACTCGCGCGTTGATGGCGCCATATAGTCGGTGGAACTGGGGAACGCGCTCCAGACGAGGAACGGAGGGTGGTCCGGCGCGTCGTATCTGAGTTTCGCGCCGCCCCATGTCTCCAGCGAAATGCCCAGCACGTCGCGATACCAGTTGCGTAGAGCCTTCGGGTCTTTGCTCTTGAAGAAAACGCCGCCAACGCCGGTGATCCGCCCTACGGATTGCGCCTGAAGCGCTGGCGGGCAGGCGGCGAACCCGATGACAAGGGCCAATAAGCCTAGCCTGCTGAGATCTTTCATGACCACCCACCCCTTTAGCATGCGCTTCGTAGACCCTACCGCGCGGCGGAAGACACGTCGAATGGGGGCTGTTCACCCTCAACGGACTTCCGGCGGTGTTACAGCCGATGAGCGGGTGTAAGACCCTGCCAAACGAGGTCCGACATGGATGAAGGCGAGCACCTTTCAGCCGAACTGGGAACCTTCCGGCTTCTGGAGCGGATGCTGTATTTGTCCGACGCGGTATTCGCCATCGCGCTTACGCTGCTGGTGCTGGAGCTGCGTCTGCCGCCGGGCGTCACCGATGCTAACCTGTTCCAGGGCATCCTCGCCATGGAGCCCAGGCTGGTCGCCTTCGTGACAACCTTCGCCCTGGTGTCGGTTTTCTGGATCGCCCACGTGTCGATGGCGCGGCGCCTCACGGTGTTCGACTGGCCGGTCGCTTGGGTCAATCTGGCCTTCCTGTTCACCATCGCCATGACACCTTTCGCCTCGACCTTGCTCGGCGACTACAGCGTGTTCGGCAACGCGTGGCGGTTCTACTGCCTGGTGTTAGTCGTCATCGGCGCAGCGCAGGTTGTTCTGTTTCTGGTCATCTGGCGCGACCACGGCCGTCTGGTCGGCGACATGAGCCGCCGCGAATATTGGTACCGATTGGTGCGCGCCGCTTCGCCGGGGGCAACATTCGCCATCGCGCTGACGATCAGCCTGCTGGGGCTGACCCATCTGTCCTTCTATCTGGCCTGGGTCCTTACTCCCGCGATCCTGATCGGTGCGCGGCAACTGTTTGGATCCGGGCGCCCGGTCACGGGCGCCGCGGAGGTCACACCCGACGCCTGAACAAGGGAATGCGGCCTTGCGGGCGCCGCGGCGTCATGCCATAAGATTCAAACAAGCGTTTGAACGGGAGAAACAGGCCATGGATTTCGACTATTCCCCCCGCCAGAAGGAGCTGATGCGCCGCGTCTCCGACTTCATGGACGAGCACATTTATCCGGCCGTCCCGATCTACGAGGAGCAGTCCAAGGCCGGCGAGCGCTGGAAGGTCATTCCCATCGTCGAGGACCTCAAGGTCAAGGCGCGCAAGACCGGCCTGTGGAACATGTTCATGCCACCGCACTCGGGCGTGGCGCATATGGACGACACCTTCCAGTTCGAGGGCGTCCAGCTCACCAACCTTGAATACGCTCCGATCTGCGAGATGTTCGGGCGCGTGTCGTTCGCCTCCGAGGTGTTCAACTGCTCGGCCCCGGACACCGGCAACATGGAGGTGCTGAACCGCTTCGGCACCTTGGAGCAGAAGGAGCGCTGGCTGCGCCCACTGATGAACGGCGAGATCCGTTCGGCCTTCCTGATGACCGAGCCCAGAGTCGCCTCGTCCGACGCCACCAACATCGAGACGCGCATGGAGCGCGACGGCGATTCCTATGTGATCAACGGCCTCAAGTGGTGGTCGTCAGGCGTGGGCGACCCGCGTTGCAAGGTCGCCATCGTCATGGGCAAGACCAATCCCAACGCCTCGCCGCACCAGCAACAGTCGCAGATCCTGGTGCCGCTCGACGCGCCCGGCGTGAAGATCCTGCGCATGCTGCCCGTGTTCGGCTACGACGACGCGCCGCACGGCCACGGCGAGGTGCTGCTGGAAGACGTTCGCGTGCCGGTCGAGAACCTCATCCTCGGCGAGGGCAGGGGTTTCGAGATCTCCCAGGCCCGTTTGGGTCCTGGCCGCATCCATCACTGCATGCGCACGATCGGCACGGCGGAGGTGGCGCTGGAGAAGATGTGTAAGCGGCTGATGAGCCGCAAAGCCTTTGGCAAATATGTCTCGGAGCATTCGGTTTGGGAGCAGCGTGTCGCCGCCGCGCGCACCGATATCGAGATGAACCGCCTCCTGTGCCTCAAGGCGGCCGACATGATGGATAAGGCCGGCAACAAGACCGCGCGGCTGGAAATCTCGATGATCAAGGTCTCGGCCCCGAACATGGCGCTTAAGATCATCGATGACGCCATCCAGGCGCACGGCGGCGGCGGGGTCACCTCCGATTTCGGCCTGGCGCGGATGTACGCCGGCCAGCGCACCCTGCGACTGGCCGACGGTCCGGACGAGGTCCACAACCGCACCATCGCCCGCATGGAGTTCGCCAAATACGGCGATCTGCACGCCAAGATCCGGGCGGAGAAACAGGCCGAACTGCTGCCCGTCGGCTCCCGCTAGATCCGGGGGCTGCGGATCCACCCAGCCGCTCGCCCCCTTTTGCGCCGGGTTTGCCCTGGGCGCGGCTCCGCCGGCCGCCGCCAGCGATCTCCTGGATGAGGTGTGGCTCGCGGATATGTTCATGAATTCAACGGCGGGCCCGAGTCCGGGACCAGCGAGATCGAAGTCGAGGTCGATACCGCCTGGCCGCGGCTGCTGCTGCGGGCGATCGGTGCGCCGCGCGTCGCCATCACCGCCGCAATCAACGACTCGATCAACGAAGTGGGTGTGAAGGTCGGCTATCGGTTCGGTTGACGCCGTTACCTACTTTCGCGGCCGCACCACGCTGAGCGGCCGCGCCGTTGGGTGCTCGCGTAGCTCCAGCGCATGCTCGGCCGCGTCCATGTAGCGGCGCGTGATCGGCAGGGCGTCGACGCGTTTGCTGAGCTGGATCTGGAAGTTCATGTGGTCGCCATAGAGGAAGCCCATCTCGGCCCCGGCGAGATAGAACTCCCACATGCGGCAGAAGCGCTCGTCATAGAGCGCGGCCATCTCCTCGCGCCGGGCGCGGAAGCGGTCGTACCAGCAGTGCAGGGTCTTGGCGTAGTGCAGGCGCAGGACCTCGACATCGGTCACCCACAGACCGGCGCGCTCGGCCGCCGGCAGCACCTCTGACAGGGCCGGGATGTAGCCGCCGGGGAAGATATATTTGGCGGTGAAGCGGTCGGTGGTGCTGGGACCGCTCGAGCGGCCGATTGAGTGGATGAGCGCCACGCCGTCGTCGGTCAGGCGCTCGGCGATGGCGTCGAAGAAGGCCTGATAGTTGGGCCGGCCGACATGCTCGAACATGCCCACCGAGACGATGCGGTCAAACTGGCCGTCGATGTCGCGGTAGTCGGTCAGCGAGAACGAGACTTTGCCGGCAAGGCCGTGGGCCGCCGCGCGGGCGCGGGCTGTGGTCAGCTGTTCGTCAGACAGGGTCACGCCGCGCACGCCGACATCGGCCGCCTCGGCCAGGCTCATCGCCAGCCCGCCCCAGCCGCAGCCGATGTCCAGCACCTTCTGGCCCGGCTGGAGATCCAGCTTGGCGGCGATATGCCGCTTCTTGGCCGCTTGAGCCTCCTCCAGGCTCATGTCGTCGCGTTCGAAATAGGCGCAGGAGTACTGCAGGTCGGGATCGAGGAAGGTGCGGTAGAGCTCAAGCGACAGGTCGTAGTGGTGCTTGACGTTGCGCCGCGCGTCGCGCCGGGCGTTCTGCTCGCGCATCACGCTGGCCCAGGCTCGCTTCATCGGGCCCGGCCGCTTGAACATCCGGGCGCCAGCGCTGTTGCGCGTGGCCAACTCCAGGAGGTCGCGGATGTCGCCGCGCTCGAGGATCAGCCGGCCGTCCATATAGGCCTCGCCGACGCCAAGCGATGGGGCGGCCATGATCCGGGCCAGGGTCATCTGGTCGACGAGGGTGACCGCCACCGTGGGCTCGTCGCCGTCGCCAAGGTTCAGCAGCCGCCCGCCCGGCAGGCGGATGGCGATCGCCCCCACGCGGAACATGCGTCTCAGAAAGGTCTCGATGTTCATCGCAAGCCGCTCGCCGGACGCCTGACCACCCCGAAGACACGCATTTCGGCCCACCCGCCTTGACTCGCAAGTGCGGCGTAATTATTTCGGCGGCGTTGGCACTCAGGGGCGACGACTGCTAAGCGGCTGCGCGTCTGAACAGCCAAGAAATTCAATTTCTTGTCACTCACGGAGAACACATCCATGGCGTTTCGTCCGCTTGGCGACCGCGTCCTCGTCCGCAGGATCGAAGAAGAAGAGAAGACCAAAGGCGGGATCATCATCCCCGATACCGCCAAGGAAAAGCCTCAGGAAGGCAAAGTCATCGCCGTGGGCCCCGGGGCCCGTGACGATTCCGGCAAGGTCCATGCGCTGGACCTGAAGGCCGGCGACCGCATTCTGTTCGGCAAATGGTCGGGCAGCGAAATCAAGCTCGACGGCGAAGATCTCCTGATCATGAAGGAGAGCGATGTCCTGGGCGTCGTAGCCTAGTCTCCCACCCACCCCTCAATTCAAGGAAAGCCCAGACATGGCTGCCAAAGAAGTTCATTTCTCCACCGACGCGCGCGACAGAATGCTGCGCGGCGTCAACATCCTCGCCAACGCCGTCAAGGTGACGCTGGGCCCCAAGGGCCGCAACGTCGTCCTCGAAAAGTCGTTCGGCGCCCCGCGCTCGACCAAGGACGGCGTCGCCGTCGCCAAGGAAATCGAGCTTTCCGACCGGTTTGAGAACCTCGGCGCGCAACTGCTGCGTGAAGTCGCTTCCAAGACCAACGACAAGGCCGGCGACGGCACCACGACCGCTACGGTCCTGGCCCAGGCGATCGTCGTCGAAGGCACCAAGTCGGTGGCCGCCGGCATGAACCCGATGGACCTGAAGCGCGGTGTCGACAAGGCCGTCACCAAGGTCGTCGAGCACATCAAGTCGACCTCCAAGAAGGTCACCACCAACCAGGAGATCGCTCAGGTCGGCGCCATCAGCGCCAATGGCGACACCGACATCGGTGACATGATCGCCAAGGCCATGGAAAAGGTCGGCAACGAGGGCGTGATTACGGTCGAGGAAGCCAAGAGCCTCGATACCGAACTCGACGTTGTCGAAGGCATGCAGTTCGACCGCGGCTATCTGTCGCCCTACTTCATCACCAACGCCGAGAAGATGGAGGCGGTGCTCGAAGACCCGCTGGTGCTGCTGTACGAGAAGAAGCTCTCTTCGCTGCAGCCCCTGCTGCCGGTCCTCGAAGCGGTGGTCCAGTCGGCCCGTCCGCTGCTGATCGTGGCCGAGGACATCGACGGCGAAGCCCTGGCCACCCTGGTGGTCAACAAGCTCCGTGGCGGCCTCAGGGTCGCGGCGGTCAAGGCCCCGGGCTTCGGCGATCGCCGCAAGGCCATGCTGGAAGACATCGCCGTCCTCACCGGCGGCCAGCTGATCAGCGAAGACCTCGGCATCAAGCTCGAGAACGTCACCCTCGAGATGCTCGGCAAGGCCAAGAAGGTCGCCATCACCAAGGACGACACCACCATCGTCGACGGCGCCGGCGCCAAGGCCGACATTGAAGGCCGCATCGGTCAGATCAAGCGTCAGATCGAAGACACTACCAGCGACTACGACAAGGAAAAGCTGCAGGAACGTCTGGCTAAGCTGGCAGGAGGTGTCGCCATCGTCCGGGTCGGCGGCTCGACGGAAGTCGAGGTGAAGGAGAAGAAAGACCGGGTTGACGACGCCCTCAACGCCACCCGCGCGGCGGTCGAAGAAGGTATCGTCGCGGGCGGGGGCGTGGCCCTGCTCAAGGCCGGCAAGGCCCTCGACGGACTGAAAGGCGACAACGCCGATCAGGACGCCGGCATCGCCATCGTGCGCCGCGCGCTCCAGGCCCCGATCCGTCAGATCGCCGAAAACGCCGGCGTGGAAGGCTCGATCGTGGTCGGCAAGGTGCTCGACAATTCCTCGGCCACCTACGGCTTCGACGCCCAGACCGACAAATACGTCGACATGATCACCGCCGGCATCGTCGATCCGGCCAAGGTCGTGCGCACGGCCCTTCAGGACGCCGCTTCAGTGGCCGGCCTGATGATCACCACCGAGGCCGCGGTTGTCGAAGCGCCCAAGAAGCCTGCCAACGGCGGCGGCGCTGGCGGCGGCATGCCGGGCGGCATGGGCGGCATGGGCGACATGGACTTCTAAGTCCTGCCGTTCAGACTCTCTGAAAAGAGGGGCGGAGTCCTTACGGGCTCCGCCCCTTTTTCTTTAGCCTGATCACCTCTTCCGCAGGCGCGATGCCCCACGAGGAGGTGGCCAAAAGCCGGGTCAAGGCCAGGCCAAACAGGCTCGAACGGCTGACGCCCCAAGATGCGGCCCGTTCGTCGGCCCGCTCCAGGACGCTCTTCGGCAGATAGATGTTCACCCTCTCGGACGGGTCCGGCGGCGTGGCGGCTAGGGCCAGGATGGTGACCACATCCGCATCCTCGGGCGGGCGGATGGCATCGAACCCGGTGGGGACCGGCAGCGGCAGGTCGCGCTCGGCCAACGCCTGAATGGCCAGCTCCAGGGCGCGCTGGGCCCGGGCCACGGCCTCCTCCTGGGTCCGTCCACCGGCCACCGCGCCGGGGAAGTCCGGAAACCAGACGCCGAACACCCCGCTTGGATCTCGCTCCAGCACCGCTGGGTAAAACCGCTTCGCCATCGCCTCGCGCTCACATTTGAGTGTGTGAAATACCACACTCAAAGAGCGGCGTAAGCTCTCAACCCATGCGAGAAGGAGAGGACGGTTGTTACCGGTTTCTGTCAGTGACCTGGTTGATGAGCCCGCTCGCGACCCAGCTGGTCAGGCCGAGCACGATCACGGTGAGGATCAGCGCGACGGCGCCATGGATCTGGATGCCATGGATGAGCAGGGTGACCAGCCATACGGTGATCGCGTTCACCACCAGCAGGAACAGGCCCAGGGTAATGATGGTCAGCGGCAGGGTCAGGATGACCAGGATCGGCCGGACCAGGGCGTTCATCACCCCCAACACCAGGCCGCCCTCGATGAGCGCCACCGTGCTGGACACATGCACGCCGTGGATGATCTTGGAGGCGATCCAGAAACCCACGGCCGTGGCCAGGGCGTGCAGAATGAAGCGAACCATGAATCCTCCCAAGGGTTTGGCACGGGCAATCTAGCGTGGCCGCCGGAAGATGAAAGCGGCGCCATAGCTTTACGTTGACGTGAACGTAATGCGTCGCTAGGCCGCTTGTTGCGCCAGGGCCGGCGAAGAGATCGCGGCGCTTCGATCAATTGAGGAGTGAGACCTGCCATGCCTATGGAGCTTCGCCGTCCGGAGCGGACATTCACCATCCGCCAGCTGTGCGTGGAATTCGCCTGCACCGCCCGCGCCCTGCGCTTTTACGAAGACAAGGGGCTGCTCGCCCCCGCCCGCCAGGGCCTCAACCGGATCTATTCCTATCGCGACCGGGCCCGGTTGGTGTTGATCCTGCGCGGCAAGCGGGTCGGCCTCGCCCTTGCCGAGATTCGCGAGATCCTCGAACTGTATGACAAGCACGACGGCGGGGCGACGCAGAACGCCCTGGCCCTGGCCAAGTTTCGCCAGCGTATCGTCGCCCTGGAACGGCAGCGGGAGGACGTCGACCATTCCATCGACGAACTGCGCGAGGCCTGCACGCGGCTGGAGGCGCAACTTGCCCTGGTGCGGCCCGATCTGCTCAAGCCCGCCGCGCCGCCTGCGGTTGAACCGTCCGCCGCGGCGCGCGAGCGATTCCGCGCCCTCGCCCACTAAGATGAGCTACCGGCCACCGGTTCGCGAGCATCAGTTCCTGCTTCGCGATCTGCTGGACATCGAACAGCATAAGGATCTGCCCGGTTTCGCCGATGCGTCGCTGGACGTGGTCGAGCAGATCCTGGAGGAGGCCGCCCGCTTCTGCTCGGAGGTTCTCTCGCCTCTGAACGCCGTCGGCGACAAGCAGGGCTGCCGGTGGTCCGACGACGGCTCGGTGACGACGCCGCCGGGGTTCAAGGGCGCCTATGACGCGCTGGTCGCCGGCGGCTGGCCGGCGCTGGGAGCGGATACGGCCTGGGGCGGCCAGGGTCTGCCGGGAGTAGTCAACCTCGCCTTCAGCGAGATGAGCTCGGCGGCCAATATGGCCTTCTCAATGTATCCGGGGCTCACCCACGGGGCCTATTCGGCGATAGAGCATGGCGGGTCGGACGCCCAGAAATCCCTCTACCTGCCCAAGCTGGCGTCGGGCGAATGGTGCGGGACCATGAACCTCACCGAGCCCCAGTGCGGCACCGATCTTGGCCTGCTGCGCACCAAGGCGGTTCCCGCCGCCGACGGCGGGTATCGCATCAGCGGCCAGAAGATCTGGATCAGCAGCGGCGAGCATGACCTGGCCGGGAACATCATCCATCTGGTGCTGGCGCGCATCGAAGGCGCGCCGGCCGGGACGCGGGGCATCAGCCTGTTCATCGTTCCCAAGTTCCTTCCCGACGCCGACGGAGAACCGGGCGCGCGCAACGCGCTCATCTGCGCCGGCCTGGAAGAGAAGATGGGCATCCACGGCAACGCCACCTGCGTCATGGTCTATGACGGGGCCACCGGATGGCTGGTGGGCGAGGAGAACCGCGGCCTCGCCCTGATGTTCGTGATGATGAACGAGGCCCGCCTCGGCGTCGGCCTCCAGGGCCTGGCCCAGGCCGAGGCGGCCTATCAGGCGGCGGCCGATTTCGCCCGCGAACGCCTGCAGGGGCGGGCGCTCACCGGCCCGGTGAACGCCGGCGGCCCTGCCGATCCGATCATGGTCCATCCGGACGTCCGCCGCATGCTCATGGATGCCCGCGCGGTGCTGGAGGCCGGGCGCGCCTTCCTGTTCTGGACTGGTCTCCACGGCGACTTGGCCCGCGTCCATCCGGACGACGCCCAGCGCCGGAAGAGCGCCGACTACATGGGCCTGATGACCCCGGTGCTCAAAGGCTTCCTCACCGAGCGTGGTTTCGACATCTGCTCGGACGCCCTGCAGGTGCACGGCGGGGCCGGGTACACCGAGCACATGAACGCCAGCCAGCGCCTGCGCGACTGCCGCATCACCCTGATCTACGAGGGAACCAACGGCATCCAGGCCCTGGACCTGGTCGGCCGCAAGTTGGCCGCTAACGGGGGACGGGCGATCACCACCTTCATGGCCGAGATCGATGCGTTCGTTGAGGCTAGCCGAGACGAAGAGCCGACGCGGGAGTTCGGCGAGGCCCTGGCCGGCGCCAAGGCCCAGCTTCAGGACGCCACCCTGTGGCTGATGCAGAACGGCCTGACCAACCCCGACAACGCCGCCGCCGCGTCGACGGACTATATGCGTCTCTTCGGCCTCACGGCCCTGGCCTACATGTGGGCCCTGATGGCCCAGGCGGCGGGCAAGAAGATCGCGGCCGGCGATACTGACCCGTTCTACGCCAACAAGCTGATCGTCGGGCGCTACTTCATCGCCCGGGTGCTGCCCGACGCCGAGGCGTGCCTCGCCAAGCTCAAGACGGGCGCGACCCCGGTCATGGCCCTCGCGGCGGAGGCGTTCTGAACCGATGAGCGCGCACCGCGCCACGGTGACCTGGAACCTGGGCGTAAGCGGTGAAGAGTTCCTCAAGCGGCGTTATAGCCGGGTGCACAGGATCGCCTTCGAAGGCGGGGCGGAGGTAGTCGGAACGCCGTCTCCGGCCGTCGTTCCCGCGCCCTGGTCGCAAGCCGACGCCGTGGATCCGGAAGGCGCGTTCACCGCCTCGCTCAGCGCCTGCCACATGCTCTGGTTTCTCGACCACGCCGCCCGGGCCGGCTTCGTGGTCAGCTCCTATGTCGACGCGGCCGAAGGGACGCTGGGTCGGATCGGGCCCGGCAAGATGGCCATGACCCGGGTGGTGTTGCGTCCGGCAGTGGCGTTTGCCGGCGACAACCGTCCATCGCCTGAGGAGCTCGACCGCCTGCACCATGCCGCCCACGCCGACTGCTTCATCGCCAACTCCGTCACCACCGAGGTGGTGGTGGAGGGATAGGGCGTCAGACCCCCTTCACCCGTGCGGGGCCCCCCTCCGCGTGGGGGAGGGGGGTGCGGCGCCTTCGATCTAGCGCGACGGAGGCGAACGGTTGGCGCCTTGGGCGCTGTCCGTGCGAGCCGAAGCGTTCGCGCCGTGGCGCGAGGCCTTGGCCGAAGCGGCGCCGGACGTTCCGCCCGACGAAGCGACGCCCGGCGCGAAAGCCGAACCCGACGCCGATCCGGTTCCGTTTGCCGAGGCGCCGTCCTGGGAGGCAGCGACGGTCCCGCCGCCATTGGCCATTGTCGTCAAACCAGCGGCGTCGGAGGCCGCGTTGGTCGCGCTTTGCGCGGTGCTGGTGGCCGCGCCCGTCGCGCCGCTCGCCACGCTGTGCGCCCGGTGCGTGGCGCGGCCGGCGGTTCTCTTAACGGCGCTGCTCGCCTGGGAAGTGGTCCCGCTGGTGTCGAAACCGGACGAGCCGTTCAAGGCTCCGTTCGCCGTGCCGTTAGCGCCGCCCAACCCGCCGGTAAGGCCGCCGGTAAGGCCGCCTGTGACGCCGCCCAACCCGCCGGCGAGGCCGCCGGTCAGACCGCCGCCACGTCCACCGCCCAGCAACTGGGCTTGTGCCGATCCGCCCACCAGAAGGGCTGAGGCGGCGATGATCACCGAAATCCTGGTCATGGTGCTTTCCTTGATGTGCACTCGGCGGCCAAATCGCCGCTCAGTCGGTGAACGACAGCGCCGCGGGTTTCCATCCCAGGCGCGGCAATTGTTTCAGCAGGAACTGCCTGGCGTAGGCGTCCCGCCGACGACGCCATGGCCCAGGCCGGGGCCGGCTCTGCGCGCCCGGGCGGCCAGGGATGAGATCGCCTCACCCGATCTCACAGGATCGGGTTCATGAAGGAGCAGGCCCAGTCTGCCGGCCACGACCGGCGCGGCGAAGGATGTGCCACGCACTCTGTCATAGCCTCCGGCGGGCTTGGCGACGGTCACGCCCGCTCCCAGGGCGGCGAAGTCCACGTGGCTCGCCCGCCCGGCCTCAGGGAGGAGCCTGCCTTTGGCGTCGACCGCGGTAACCGCAACCACGCCTGGATAGGAGGCTGGATATTGCGGCGGCGCCGCCGGTCCATCGTTACCGACCGGCGCGACAACCAACTCACCTCTGACGCCGAGGGCTCGGATGGCCGCCTCAAGCAACAGATTGGCCGGCCCGACCAGGCTCACATTGATCACCGGCACTCGATTGGCGGCCATCCAGTCCAGGGCGCGCACGATTGCGTCAGCCGAACCGCCCGTCGGGCCGGCGCTATAGAC
>Ga0307478_10002158_pt1 | contig 15917 bp, 11 predicted proteins | sample atmos_gasesECM4C_2_FD_203713 | JGI IMG/M metagenome (GOLD analysis project Ga0307478, IMG submission 203713) | Hardwood forest soil microbial communities from Morgan-Monroe State Forest, Indiana, United States - atmos_gasesECM4C_05 | ecosystem: Environmental > Terrestrial > Soil > Temperate...
AAAAACCCCAGCCGTCGAGGATGGTCAGGATCAGAGGTCTGTGCCGCGGCATTATTGGCGGAAAGCCCTCCTGCCGGGGAAGCGCGCGGCATCGCCGAGTTGCTGCTCGATCCGCAGCAACTGGTTGTACTTGGCGATACGGTCGGTGCGGCTCGCGGAACCGGTCTTGATCTGGCCGGCGCCGGTGGCCACGACGAGGTCGGCGATGAACGGATCCTCGGTTTCCCCGGAGCGATGCGACACCACGGGGGTGTAGTTGGAGACCGCGGCCAGTTGCATGGCCTCCAGCGTCTCCGTCAGCGTGCCGATCTGGTTGACCTTCACCAGAATCGAGTTGGCGATGCCCTGCTCAATGCCCTTCCGGAAAATGGAGGGGTTGGTCACGAAGATATCGTCACCGACGAGTTGGATCTTGCCGCCCAGGGTTTTCGTTAGCAGCTTCCAACCCGGCCAGTCTTCTTCCGACATTCCGTCTTCGAGCGAAATAATGGCCGGGAACTGGCGCACCCAGTTGGCCCAGAATTCGACCATCTGTTCAGAAGTGCGCTGGCTCTTGTCGGATTTCTTGAAGACGTACTTACCGTCAATGTAGAACTCGCTCGACGCGGGATCGAGCGCAATGCCGACCTGCTCGCCAGGCTTGTAGCCGGCCTGCGAGATGGCTTCCAGCACCAGTTCCAGGGCTTCGTCGTTCGACTTGAGGTTCGGTGCGAAGCCGCCCTCGTCGCCCACGGCGGTGGAGTAGCCCTTCTTCTTCAGAACCTTCTTCAGGGTGTGAAAAACTTCCACGCCCATGCGCAAGGCTTCGGAAAACTTCGCGGCACCGTAAGGCGCGATCATGAACTCCTGGACGTCAACGGAATTGTCGGCGTGCGCGCCGCCGTTCAGAATGTTCATCAGAGGCACGGGGAGAATGCTTGCGCCCACGCCGCCCAGGTACCTGTATAGAGGAGTACGCTGGGAGGCCGATGCCGCGCGCGCGGTGGCCATCGATACGGCGAGTATGGCGTTCGCGCCCAGCTTTCCTTTATTCGGCGTTCCATCGAGATCGATCATGATTCGGTCGACGCGGGCCTGGTCGGCGGCGTTCTTGCCCAGCAAGGCATCCGCAATCGGCTTGTTGATATGCTCGACCGCCTTGCGCGTTCCCTTCCCCAGGTAGCGCGCGTTGTCTCCATCGCGCAGCTCGACGGCTTCCTGTTCTCCGGTCGACGCGCCCGAGGGGACAGCAGCGCGTCCCAGGCTGCCGTCCGCCAGAATTACGTCAGCTTCCACAGTCGGATTTCCGCGGGAATCCAGGATCTCGATGCCCGTGATCTTTGCAATCGTCGTCACTCTACGCTCCTCGCGCTCTGCACAATTTGAACCGGCGCCGCCGCGCCACTCACCACCACGATTCCGGATTCCGTGATGTGATACCCATTTTGACGGTCGTCCGCGGCGTCGAAACCGATGACACTGGAATCCGGGATTTTCACGTTGGTATCGATGATGGCCCGGCGGATTCGGCTATAGCGGCCGATTTCCGCGTTGGGCATCAGGATGGAATACTCCACCTCGCAGTAACTGTTGACGCGCACACCCGGCGAAAGCACGCTGTGTGCGACTCTTCCACCGGAGATAATGCAACCGGCTGAGACAATGGAATCGATGGCCACGCCCATGCGACGCCCTTCCTGCGCAAAGACGAATTTAGCGGGGGGCTGTTGCACTACGCGCGTGCGAATGGGCCAGCGGCTATCGTAGAGATTCAACTGCGGCGTCACGTCCACCAGGTCCATGTTGGCGTCGTAGTAGGCGTCAAGCGTTCCAACATCGCGCCAGTACCGCGCCTGCTTGGCGTTGATGTCCACGAAATCGTAAGCGATGACATGGCAATCGCGCAGGCACCGCGGGATCACGTCTCTGCCAAAATCGTGCGCGGACCCGGGAGTTTCCGCATCCTCGCGCAACAGACGCAGGAGTACGTCGCGATTGAAAATGTAGATTCCCATGGATGCGCTCACCATCGCAGGGTTGAAGACGGACCTCACCGGATGGCCGTGATGCGGCTTTTCCTCAAAACCCACTACGCGTTGATCCGGAGTGACTTCCATGACTCCGAACCGCTCGGCTTCCTCCGGCAAAATCTGCGTCGTGGCGACGGTGATATCCGCTTTGTGGAGGCGATGCTGTGCGAACATCGACTGGTAATTCATCTTGTAGATGTGATCGCCGGCCAGGATAAGCACCTCATCGGCGGACTCGGCGAGAATGGTCTGCGTGTTTTGAAAAACGGCGTCCGCCGTGCCCAGGTACCAGCCTTCGCCGGTCTGCTTCATGGCGGGAATTACTTCGATATACTCGCCGAGCTCGGACGAAAGAATGCTCCATCCATCGCGCACATGGCGGATCAGCTCCAGCGATTTGTACTGGGTGAGAATGAAAATGCGGCGGATGTCGGAGTTAATGCAATTGGATAGGGTGAAGTCGATGATGCGGTAGGCGCCGCCGAATGGCACGGCGGGTTTGGCGTTATCGCGCGTCAGCGGGTAGAGGCGTTCTCCGGCCCCGCCGGCCAACAAAATGGCTAAAACATTATCCACGGGAGTTGGTTTACAAGTCCTTTATATGCAGCCAGTTAAAGGCCTGACCGTCGGCCGGTCAACGCGGCCGGATAAATTGGGACTTGACTTTAATGGTCCAGCACCTATGATATCAATACCTTGACCCCGCGCATAGACGTTGCGTGCGTGGGCCAGGGTTTGCCCCGCTTTTGGGCACGGTGAGTTCCAACCCGATGGGAGGTGTTTTTTAGTTGGCTGAAGTCAAGCTGCAAGAGGGCGAAACATTAGAAAACGCCCTTCGCCGCTTCAAGCGTAAAGTCCAGCAAGAGGACATTATCAAAGAGGTCAAACGGCACTCTTTTTACTTGAAGCCCGGCGAGAAGAAACGAGCCAAGCAGGCGCTGGCTCGTAAGCGAAACAGAAAGAAGAGTCGTCGGGAGATCGAGTAGTTCCAAACCAGTAGGCGTTCTTAACGGGCGGGGACAGGTGGCCTGGGTAGGACCGCGGGAGCGGTAGCGATGCCAGAGTTTCAGGATCGAATCATCAAATGCGCGGATTGTGGAGCGGAGTTTGTTTTCACAGCGGGAGAGCAGCATTTCTTCCACGATAAGAACTTCAAAAATGAGCCCAAGCGCTGCAAGGCGTGCAAGGTGAAGCGGCAAGGGGGGGCGTCGTCCGGCGCCCCGCGAGCGGAGACGACAACGGTCTGCTCGCAATGCGGCCGCGAAACAACTGTTCCCTTCCGGCCTACCCAGGGCCGCCCGGTTTACTGCCGCGAGTGTTTCCAAAGCAGGAAAACACAAGCGGCGGGCGCCCGGTAACGCAGTCTATCAACCGTAATCCAGCGGAGCGGGTGGAAGTGCCCGCTCGCTCTATCACAGCTTGGTCGTCGGCTTTTTTCTGCGCTTGCGCGCCCAATCTTCCTTAATAACCTGCCGTGCCCGGCCCAGCGCCAGTGCATCCGCTGGCACGTCGTCTGTGATGACGGAGCCTGCTGCCAGGTAAGCGCCCTCGCCGATCTCGACCGGCGCCACCAGCGTCGAATTGCTGCCAACGAATACGCCTTCGCCGATCTTGGTCGGACTCTTGGTGCGGCCGTCGTAGTTGCACGTGATCGTACCGGCGCCGATGTTGACGCTAGCCCCAACGGTCGAGTCGCCGAGATAGGCCAGGTGCATAGCCTTGGCATTCTCGCCGAGGCGGGTTTTCTTCAGCTCCACGAAATTCCCGACATGCGCTCCAGCAGCAATCTCGTTCTCCAGACGTAATCGGGAATACGGGCCGATCTCGGCGCCGGTGGCCACGCGCGAGGTGCCAATGATTGTAAAGGGCCCCACTTGCACGCCATCCGCCAGTTCGGAATCGCGCACAATGGAACACGCCCCGATGCGGCACCCTTCGCCGATTTTTGTCTGGCCGAGAATCTGGGCGAAGGGCTCGATGACAGTATCCATGCCGATTGATACGGCATCATCCACCGTGACTGTCTCGGGCTTTTCAACGGTTACGCCGTTCAGCATCAGCTCGCGAACCTTGCGCTCGCGAAAAGTGCGGTCCGCGGCGGCCAGTTCCAAGCGATTGTTGATGCCCAACAACTCGGCGGCATTCCCGGCGCGATACGCTTCAATCGTGTGGCCGGCGCGTTTCAAGATCTCGATCATGTCGGTCAGGTAGTACTCACGGGCGGGATTGTTCGGCCGCAGCTCGTCGACGTGTTTCCAGAACAGATCGGCGCGAAAGCAATAAATGCCGATATTCGCCTCGCGAATGGCAAGCTGCTCCGGCGTGCCGGCCTTCTGCTCGACCACGGCTGCGACGCGTCCGGTGGCATCGCGAATCACACGCCCATACCCGGTCGCGTCCTCGAGCTCCGCGCTAACCATGGTAGCGGCAGCGTCCGATTCCCTTTGGTGATTCACCAGCGCCTCGAGCACCGCTCGCGGAATAAGTGGGCAGTCGCCGTAGTAGATAACCAGAAGGCCACCGAGCGAAGCCAGTGACTCGCGCCCGGTCATGACCGCGTGACCGGTACCCTTCTGCTCCGTCTGCTGGATGAAGCGGACGCCGCGCGATGCCGCCACGCTCCGCACTTGGTCCGCCTGGTATCCCACCACTACGAACACGCGTTCCGGCGCCGCAATGAAAAGCGCCGAGTCTATGGTGTGCTCAATCAGCGTCTTGCCACCCGCCTGGTGCAGCACCTTCGCGCGCCGCGATTTCATGCGCGTCCCCAGCCCGGCCGCCAGGATGACAACAGTTACGCCAGTACCCATGCTTTATTATTCAATGCTCAGCGTGCCGGCCGCGACATTTGCCGCCGCCGGCCTTCTTGGGCCAACTCGACGGCAATGGCGGCAATGGACCCGGAATTGTGGCGGACCAGACCCGACTCCTCCAGCAGATCGCCGCAAACCACGTTGATGCCCATGGCGCCGATTTTGTCGAAATCATTCTCAACGGGCGCGGAATGCTCCCGCGCGTAGCGCCGGCGCAAGGCCGGTCCGATTTCATGCGTGTTTAACACTGCGTAGTCGAGCAATTTTCCACCCGCGTGGCGGTGGATGGCCTCGAGATGATCGGACGCGGTGAAGTTCGTAGTCTCCCCGGGCTGCCACATCAGGTTCACGAAGTAGGCCTTCACCGCGGGAGAGCGCCGAATCGCCTCGGGAATCCCTTGCACAAGCAGGTTAGGAACCACGCTGGTGAATAGAGACCCCGGTCCGAACGTGATGACGTCCGCTTTCCCGATGGCCGCGAGCGTCTCGGGCAGCGGCCGGCAGCGGCGCGGGCGTAAACGCACAATCTCGATGCGGTTCCGGCTTCGGCTGATCTTTGTTTCGCCCAACACGCGCCGTCCGTTCTCGAGCACGGCCTCGAGCGACACATGCGTGGCGGTCGAAGGATAGATGCGCCCCTTGATCGCCAACACCTCGGAGCATTCCTTTACGGCGTCGGGAAAGTCTCCAGTGATGTGGGTGAGCGCTGTGAGGAACAGGTTTCCGAAGCTGTGGCCCTTGAGCCCGCGCCCGCTCTCAAAGCGATAGCGAAACAGGCGCGAGAGCAAGGTCTCATCTTCCGATAACGCTACCAGGCAGTTGCGGATATCGCCCGGAGGCAGGACATCAAATTCGCGGCGCAGCCGGCCGGAGCTGCCTCCGTCATCGGATACCGTTACGACGGCCGTGATGTCTACTGCGGGTTTGCCTGGCTTTCCCAGGCCGTACACATCCACATAATTCTTCAACCCATGTAAAAGCACGGACAGCCCGGTGCCGCCGCCAATCGACACGATGCGCAACGCTGGCGCCAAGGATTCCGAGAATGGTGGAGGAGTCGGCAACTCGATGATCTCTGTGCGATCTCGCTGCCGGTCGGGGTTATGCCGATCCGGTCTTGTCCGGGAATAGGAGCTGTTGCATCTGAGGCTGATCGGCGAATAGAGCGAAGTCGGCGTCCTGCCGGGCGGCGATACGATTCCGGGGGTCCAGATCGATGGCGCGCTTGAGGTTCTCATGAGCGCCGTCCAGATCTCCCCCGAGACCCTTGCACAACGCCAGCGCGAAGAAGACATGATCGGCCTGCGGTTCCAGCTTCAAGGCGGCTTCCAGGTGCTGCAATGCGTCAGCCAGATTCCGGACATTGATCATAGCCACGCCATAGTTGTAATGGTCTTCGGCCGTTTTCAGGTCGACCACCGGCTTTTGAAGGCGCCGATCGCACATCCGAACGTGCAGTTCCGCATTATGGGCCATTTCGCGGTTCGGCCCGCCAGCCGCTGTGGCAAACAGTTCCCTGGCTTCGCCAAACTTTCGGGCGTGAAACAGGTGGGCCGCCTGCTCAAAAGACTTCAACTGCGCCTGGGCTGCATTACGCGCCTCCGCCGCACTCGCGGCGTCTGGAGTGGCGAAGGCCAGCCGGCGTCGCGACCCTCCTTCACGATTGCTTGCGGATTCCGGTTCCGATCTTCCTGTATTTTTAGCCACGTTCGTTTTCTTCCGTAATGGCCTTCTGCGCCGGTTCGCCGGCGGCTTAAAGTACGCTAGCAGACCGCGTGCACCGAAGTCAAAACTGGCCAAAGGGGTTCGACGGCCCGCACCGGCAAAGCCGCTATCATGGGCCTATGAAGCGAATCTTGTGGGGCTGGCTGCTGGCGGCCAGTTCGTGCGCCTGCGCGCAAACGTTCTCCGCGGGGCTGGAGCTCGACCAGGCTATCGGCCAGGCCATCCGCGAGAACCGCATTCCGGGAGCGGTCCTGCTGGTGGGCCACAACGGCGCAGTTGTCTACCAGAAGGCTTATGGCCGGCGCGCGGACGTGCCGGTTCCCGAGCCGATGACGCTGGATACGATTTTCGATTGCGCCTCTCTCACCAAAGTTGTCGCCACCACGTCCGCGCTGATGAAGCTTTTTGAAGAAGGCAAATTGCGTCTGAACGACCGCGTGACTGAATACCTTCCGGAGTTTCAAGGCGGCAAAAGTGACATCACGATTCGCAATTTGATGACGCATTTTTCTGGTTTGCGTCCCGATCTTGATCTCGAGCCGGTCTGGGCCGGCTATGAAACCGGAATTCAACGCGCCCTGATCGACAAACCCGCGAACCCTCCCGGCGTGCGTTTTGTCTATAGCGACATTAATTTCATCCTGCTGGGAGAAATCGTGCATCGCTTGAGCGGCGAGATGCTGCCAGATTACGTTCGCAAAGTAGTTTTTTTGCCGCTCGGCATGCACGATACCATGTTCCAGCCGCCGGCGGCCCTGCGGTATCGCATCGCGCCCACGGAGATGCTGGAGAAAGACCACCTGCTGTTGCGCGGTGTAGTGCACGATCCGACCTCCCGTGATATGGGGGGCATCGCCGGACACGCCGGCCTGTTCTCGACCGCCCAGGATCTTGCACTCTTCTGCCAGATGCTGCTCGACAAAGGAGCGCGGCAGGGTGCGCGGATCTTCAGCCCCCTCACCATCGAAAAATTCACCACGCCCCAGAGTCCGCCCGGCCAGCCCATCCTGCGCGGTTTGGGGTGGGATGTCGATTCGCCTTTCTCGGGCGAGCGCGGCGACCTGTTTCCCATCGGCTCCTACGGGCACACCGGGTTCACCGGGACTTCGCTCTGGCTCGATCCCCAATCGAATACCTACGTGATTCTGTTGACGAACGCCGTACACCCGCATTTGCGCCCCGCCATTACGTCCCTGCGCGGCAAGGTCGCGACGATCGTGGCGGCGGCCGTTGGCATTGCCGTTCCCGGCGTGAGCCTCACCGGCTACAACGAGACGCTGACCGGCCCGGGATTGCATCGGGAAGTGGCGCGCTATGGCCAGGTGCGGACCGGTCTGGACGTCTGGGAGGACCAGGGGTTCCGCGCTCTCGCCGGCAAGCGCGTCGGGCTGATCACCAACCAGACCGGAATCGATCGTGAGGGCCGGCGCAATATCGACCGTATGGTCGCAGCCGGTGTCCGGGTGGCGGCGCTGTTTTCTCCGGAACACGGCTTCGCCGGCAAAGAGGACCGCGAAGGGATCGGCGACACGGTAGATGCCAAGACGGGGATCAAAGTGTGGAGCTTATATGCCGAGAAAAATCGCCGGCCCACGCCTGAGATGCTCCGCGAAATGGACGCATTGGTCTTCGATATTCAGGACATCGGCGCGCGATTTTACACTTATGTTTCCACCATGGCGTACGCCATGGAGGAGGCGGCCAGAATGCATATCCCGTTTTTTGTGCTGGACCGCCCGAACCCCATCACTGGCGTCCACGTGGAACCGCCGCTGCTCGATCGCGACAAGCTATCGTTTGTCGGCTATTTTCCATTGCCGCTGCGGCACGGCATGACCATTGGCGAACTGGCCACCCTCTTCAACATGGAAAACCATGTAGGCGCGGATTTGACCGTGATTCGAATGGAAGGCTGGGAGCGCGGCGACTGGTTCGACGCGACCGGCTTGCCGTGGGTAAATCCTTCGCCGAATATTCGCAGCCTGAACGCCGCCCTGCTCTACCCGGGAGTCGCTATGTTGGAATATTCACCGAATTACTCAGTTGGGCGGGGGACCGACGCGCCGTTCGAGATGATCGGCGCAGATTTCGTTCGTGGAACCGAACTGGCCGCTTATTTGAATCAGAGGTGGATTCCGGGCGTGCGCTTTTACCCCGTGCGGTTTCAGCCCTCAGCCGCCCACCTGGCCGGCATCGATGTCGAGGGTATCCGATTTCAAATCACCAGCCGGGAAAGCTTTGACTCGGAGCGCCTGGGGCTCGAGATTGCCGCGGCACTGCTTAATCTGTATCCGGGGAGGATTTCGCTGGACGCCGATCGCACCCTCATCGGCAACGACGAAACACTACGCGCGCTTGCCGCTGGAGTCGACCCGGAGGCCATTCGCCAGCGGCAACAGGATGCTATACAGCCGTTTCTCGAACTGCGAGAGAAGTATCTGCTGTATCGTTGAGGTGACGCGCGCCCTCCGAAATCAGGCGAGGCTCATGGCCTTCTGTACGCCGGGCGCTTTGTTCTTGGACCCAGGAGGCCGGCCGCGCTTCTTATCCAGTTCTGCCATCCAGGCCGGCGGACGGCCACGGCGTCTGCCGCGCCCCCTGGCTAGCCGCTCTAAACTCATAATCGCTTCTTCGATCTGCTCGCGCTCCTGACGAAGTTCGGTCAGGATTTTGCTGACGTCCATTGGATTCCCCCGATAAGGTAAATCAGGCGCCCTGAGGGCCGGCGGTGTTCCGGGATCAGAACAAAAATAGCGTGTCTCAAGGTGTCTTCTACTGTTTTTTAGCCTACTTTAGTTAACATTTCAAGTGTTTTGTTCTGAATTCAGAACAAAACATTCGCGGCAGACTAGGGCGGTGACAGGCAACCGCCGGGGATCAAGCACGGCTGCGTTGCTTTTTCCAGTGAAAATAAAAGGGTAAGCCTATCAAAATCAAACCGAGGCCCAGCAAAGACTCACGTGGAGAGTTGTATAGCGCGGATATTACGATCGCGACGGCCATAATTACAAACAGTACTGGTACCACGGGGTATCCGAGCGTTTTGTAGGGCCGTATCAGATCGGGTCTTTTCCGGCGAAGCACCAGGACCGTCGCCGCCGTCATTCCGTAAAGTATCCAACTGGCGAAGATCACGTAATCCAGCAGCTGATCGTACGTCCCTGAAAGAACCACAATCATGCCCCATGCGCTGAGCCCCATTATGGCGGCGCCTGGCGTGTGGTGTGCAGCGTTAACACGGGCCATCGGAGAGAAGAAGTAGCCGTCCCTGGCGAGAGCGTATGGAACGCGGGCGCCCGACAGGATCGATCCGTTTAACGCCGCAAACATGGAGAGCATCGCCGCTATCGAAACCAGATTCGCGCCAGCCGGCCCGGCCACCTGCCGCATCATGGTGGCGGCAACCCTATTGGTGTTCGCCACTTGACCTGGCGAAAGGACGTGAAAATAGGCCATGTTGACCAGAATATAAATCACGATTACCGAAACGGTGCCCCAGATCAGGGCTAGCGGCAAATTGCGCTGCGGTTTACGGATTTCCGAAGCAACCATGCTCACATTATTCCAGCCGTCGTATGCCCACAGGGATTTGACAAGCGCGGCGAAGAATCCCAACACCGTGAGGTGAGCGAGCGGCAGCGTGCGGATCGCCGCGGCAGGATGCCCCCAACCTAGGCCCACGACGACAATCAGCGCGATCGAAGCGACTTTCAGGATCGTCACTACTACTTGTACATCGCCACCAACTTTGACGCCGAAATAATTCAGCACTCCAAGAAAAAAAATGAGCACCATCGCCAGCAATTGTCCGTACCGAATTTCCAAGGGAGATCCGTGCGCACCGATGGGAATCGGCAAGATCAGGAATACATGATCGAGTTCGGGCCAGAAGTTTGCAAAATATTGAAAGAATCCCGTTGCCAGTATGGCAATCGAGCCGCTCTTGGCGACCACTGATTGCGTCCATCCGTAAATAAATCCCCACAGCGGGCCATACCCTTCATTCAGATAGACGTACTCGCCACCCGCTTGGGGCATGGCCGCCGCCAGTTCCGCATAGCTGAGGGCGCCTGCGAGCGAAAGCAGTCCGCCTACAACCCAAACGACAAATACCAACTGGGGCGTCCCGACGAGCTTCACCATGGTTTGCGGCACAATAAAGATCCCGCTGCCGATCACGGTGCCGACAACGATGGCCACCGCACTCCACAATCCGAGGTCACGCTTCAGCTCGATGGGCGCCGTCTCAGTCGAGGGTTTCATAGATCAGATTGGTTGGCTGCTCTTTGTTGGAACCATGATGCAAGATAACCGGCCCCGAAAGTGGATACGGTGCCGATCAGAACCCACCACGTCCACGCAATAGGCGTATAGATCCGCACATAAATGATCACCGCGAGACCGGCAAGGACGCCAAACGAGGCCGCGTTCTGGCCCACGCGGCGCGTCAGGACGCCGAGCAGAAATATCCCCAGCAACAGTCCCAGCGTAATAGACGCAATTGACAGGCCCGACTCGAGCACCGATCCCCAATGCCGCGCCACGATTCCAATGGCCACCAGCACCACGGCCCATGCCACCGTCGCGATGCGGGCCCAGCGGAGAAAACGCCCATCGTCATCCGCAGCGGCCGGCCGAATGAGCGGCCGCAGAAAATCCATCACGGTGGTCGAAGCCAGCGCATTCAATGCCGCGCTCAGATTCGCCATGGCTGCCGCCACGATGGCCGCGGTCACCAGGCCGGCAACCCCGGGCGGAAGCTGCTGCCACACAAATTGAGGGTAGATGCGATCGATTTTCGCCGGCGCCTCGAACCCCGCTTCGCGGTAATACACGAATAGCGCGACGCCGATCAGCAGAAAAAGTCCGAACTGGAAGAAAATTAAAATCCAGCTTCCGATCAGCGCGGTCCGGCTCTGCCGTTCATTGCGCGCGCTCAGCAGGCGCTGCACGATCAACTGGTCGGTGCCGTGGCTTGCCGTTGTCAGGAAACATCCCCCCAAAAGGCCCGCCCAGAAGGTGTAAGTCCGGGAGAAATACTGCATGGTGAAGCTGAAATCGAAATCGAAGATGCGGAATTTACCGGCAGGACCCGCGACCGCCGCGACATGCGCCCAGCCTCCGGGAATATGGTGCAAAAGGACATAGAAACTAACCATCGCCCCCAGAACGTAGAGCACCATTTGTATCACGTCGGTCCAGATTACCGCCGTCATTCCACCTTCAAACGTATAAAACAATGTCAGCGCCACAATCAGAAGAATGGAGGGGATCTCATCGGTATTCAGAACGATCGAGATCACAATCGAGATGGCGAAGACACGCACGCCTTCCGCCAGAGCGCGTGTGACCAGGAAAATCAGCGCCGCGAGCTTGCGCGTGCGCTCGCCAAACCGGCGCCGCATCAGCTCATAGGCCGTGAACATCTCGCCACGGAAATAGTGCGGCAGTAACAGAGCGGAAATGACGATGCGGGCCAAGAGATAACCGAAAACGATCTGAAGAAAGCCCAGGTTCCCGGCGAACGACAGCCCGGGCGTCCCTAAGATGGTCAGCGTGCTGGTTTCGGCGGAAACGATGGAGAGGCTAATCGCCCACCACGGCGCCGAACGCCCTCCCAGGAAATAATCTCTCAGGCTCTTACGGCCGCTCCGGAAGTGCGCCCCGAACCACGTGATGGTAATGAGGTAGACGAGGATCACCCCGAGATCGAGGTAGCGCATCGAGAATGGGGAATTCTAGCACGCGCGCGTGGTATGGGAACCGAACCACCCCTCCTGGTGTCCAAGATGTTGCGCCACCGGTGTGGTTTGGTTATACTCCGCAAGTACCCATCGGCTGCGTGAATCCGGTGGGACTACTGGCAGGATCCATCAAGTTCACATTACAGCAAGGAATCGGCAGGAGGCACGAAGTGCTCGATCGAGTTTCGAAAGTGTTGATGACCGTGGCTGTTGCGGCGGGGATAACGGTCCTCTCGGTGCCCGGTAAGGCTCAGGACAGTCAGGCCCCGGCGGCTCAGCCTGGTCAGAAGAATTGGAAAGACCGCGCCGAGTATGACCTATTTACTGCCATCACAAAGGAGCCGGACGGCAACAAGCGGCTCGCTCTGCTCAATAGCTGGAAGGAGAAGTATCCCACCAGCGATTATGCGCCGGAGCGTTTGCAAATATACGTCACCACTTATGCCGCGCTAAACCAGCCCGACAAAGTCATCGCCACCGGGAACGAGGTGCTGCAATCCGACCCAAAGAACCTGACGGTACTGTACATGATGACGCAGAACGTGCTGGCTCTTACCAAGCCAACTCCGGATGATCTCAGCTCGGGTGAAAAGGCCGCCAACGGTCTGATATCCAATCTGGACGCGTTCTTCGATACCGCGAAGAAACCTGCCTCAACCAGCGATGCCGATTGGGCCAAAGCCAGGACGCAGACCGAAACCCTGGCCCACACCAGCCTTGGCTGGATCGCCCTGCAAAAGAAAGATAACGAGACGGCAGAGAAAGAATTTACCAAGTCTTTACAGTTAACTCCGAACAACGGCCAGGTTTCGTATTGGCTGGGCACGGCCATCCTTCAGGAGAAGAAACCCGAACGGCAACCGGAAGCCCTGTTCCACTTCGCACGTGCCGCCTCGCTCGATCAATCCCAGGGTGGCTTGAATCCGGCGGGACGCCAAGCCATCGAAACCTATTTCGTAAATGCCTTTAACCGGTTTCACGGGCAAGACACCGCCGAGTTGAGCAAGCTTCGCGAATTGGCCAAAACGCAGCCCTTCCCGCCGGCTGGCTTCACGATCAAGGATGTCAACGCTCTCAAAGCGGAGAACGAAGAGAAATTCAAGAAGGAGAACCCGGGCGTGGCTTTGTGGCTGACCCTCAAGCAAGCCCTCGCCGCGCCCGACGGGCAGCAATACTTCGATACTAACATGAAGGGCGCCGAGGTGCCCGGCGGAGCTGGCGGCGTGCAGACTTTCAAGGGCAAGTTGATCGCAGCCAAGCCCACGCTTCACCCCAAGGAACTGACCCTCTCGATCGGCGACGGCACCACGCCCGACGTCACCTTGCACATCGATGCCCCCCTGCCGGGCAAAGCCGACCCTGGCGTGGAGATCGAATTCTCCGGTGTCCCAAGTTCGTTCACCAAGGATCCCTACAATATTACTTTCGACGTGGAAAAGAAAAAGGTCGTAGGCTGGCCCGGTAAAGACGCGCCCGTTAGACACCACACCGCCGCAAAGAAAACGCCCCAGCAATAATCGCTACAGTTGTTTTGCCGGACCTTGTGCGGGGCGCGCACTTGGCGCATCCGCTTTTGTCCGAGTCAGCAGCACGCTAAACAGAAACCTCTCCACGGGGTTGACACGAGCTTCGGTCACCCCCAAGCCTTGGAAGTACTTGCGAAATTCCGAGCTGCAATACGCTTGCCCGGCCTCGGTTTTCAGCAGTCCCCCCAGCGCAAGCAACAAGATCGCGGCTAAGATCCTGATTCGATTGTGGATCGGCGCCCTCATATCTAATAAGACGCTGCAAACGCCCCGCCGTTAGCATGCAGATTTTGCGCTTGCAAGCTCTGTGGTTCTTCAGTTGGCCGCCGGGCCAATTGCAATGGTTACCACATTGCTCTGGACGACGACTCCCTTTGCGCCATGCACCACAAGCTGAACCGGTACGGCGCTCCCGATGGGAGCGGACGCGGGGATCTGAGCGTTCACCTGGTACAATCCGCTGTATCCCGGCGTGAGTACCGCGAAGGCGACTTCTGCTTTTGCGCCGTTAATCAGCACATCCACTGGCGCCGTGACCTCCGCCAGCGGGTCTGAGGGCGCTGGCGCTCCTGCCGCCACCTGGACGCTCGTGGCGCCGAGACCGGAGGCGTAGATCAAGATCGAGGAACCTTGTGGCGCAGGCTGGCTCGGGACGCCTTTGGTCGCAGGCATAGCCAGATTAGACGTACCGTAAACCAAAACAGCGCCCTGTCCCTTCCCATTTCCACTCATCGAATAGATTCCGGGAGTCGCGAACTGCGTGGTGGTCGCGAAGGGCGTGGAGGCGCCTGTTTCGCTTTGAATGACCAGCGACACGGGCGTGCCTGCGCTCGACTCCGGACACTGGAAATTCACTTGGTTCTCCGAAGCGTAGAACACCGGGAGAGCCGCGCCGTTGGCCTGGACCTTGAGGCCCATCAGCTCGGTCGGAAGCGGGCTAGTTTCCGCCGACTTGGCGCCAGACTTCACAAAACCGCTCCCCAGCAGCGTCGACACTGCGCCGGGGCTGCAGCCGATGTCGGCGAAGCTTGCCGCATTGGCGAGCGAAGTGATGACGGGCGTACTCGATAGAACCTCGATCACAACATTCTCGGTGGTCGAAGCCAGCGCGAGATTAGTGCCCGTGAACGACACCGTATAGAAGCCGGCCTGCGCCGTCTGCGGTATCCAGTTGAACACGCCGGTACTTGGATTGAAGCTGGCGTCCGGAGGCATTCCGGAAGTGCTGAGTGCGACCGCGAGGCCCGCGGGATCGCTGGTCGTAACTATAAACTGTATCGGCTGTCCCGGATTCACGGTCTGGCGTGCGGGAACCGTAACCACAGGCGGCGCCGGCGTCAGCGTCACCGTGGCGCTCACGGTTACACCGTCAATCGTCGCACCCACCGTGACAGTTTGATTGGAATTCACATAACTCGTGTTGACCTGAAAGCTGGCGGTGTTTTGCCCTACCGGAGCGGACACCGTCGCCGGGACCTTGAGGTAGTTGCTATTGCTGGACAGGCCCACCACTACGCTGCCGATCGCCTGGGGGGAGTTCAAGCTCACCTGGCAGTTCAGCGGTGAACCCGACGTCAACGTCTGGGGACACGCGAGAGCGGCCGCCTTCAGAGCCATCAGGACCAGCGTGGTTTGCGCCGTCGAAGGTCCGACGCTGACGGTCAACTGAGCATTTTCGTCGTGACTGATTACCGGACTGGTCGCGGTGAACGGAACCGATGTGCTCCCCGCGGCTGCCTGAACCATTGCCGGCACGCTCACCTGATTGCTGCTCGAGAAGAGCTGAATGTTTGTGACTGACGGCGCCGGTCCCGAAAGAACAATCTGGCATGCGCTGGCGCCGCCGCCGGTCAGCGTTTGCGGATTGCAGGAAATAGTTGCAGGCGATACGCTCGCATTACTCAATGGCGCCAGCAGCGCCATTTGTTGAGAAAGGCCCAGGCTGGGAGCGCCGATCGAGACCGTCGTAATGGTCTGAACCGCCGCGGCTGCGGCCGAAAAAGTCGCGCTGGTCATGCCGGCGCCGATGGCGATCGACCGGGGAACCGTCAGGCTGGCGCTTGTCGAAGTAAGGGATATGGACTTGGTCGTTGTCGCCGG
>Ga0307478_10002160_pt1 | contig 15916 bp, 11 predicted proteins | sample atmos_gasesECM4C_2_FD_203713 | JGI IMG/M metagenome (GOLD analysis project Ga0307478, IMG submission 203713) | Hardwood forest soil microbial communities from Morgan-Monroe State Forest, Indiana, United States - atmos_gasesECM4C_05 | ecosystem: Environmental > Terrestrial > Soil > Temperate...
GGAAAATTATGATCGCGAAAAGAGCAGCGCAACGCCGCATCAAGGGTACTCTTGCTGACCGGCGCATCGTAAATTACCGCTGCAGGCGACGCATCGCGTCGCCCGCGCCCAGCCCTATGCGCGATCCAAGAATGGCCGTCGCCAGCGCAATTCCAATGCCGCGCCAGAACAGTCCCAGAGTCGCCGCGCGATCCACGAACTCCCACTGGTAGTGATAGTCAGAGGGGGACTGCATGTACGGAAAATAGTTTTGGCCGAACACCCAATTGCGCGCGGCCGGCGAAATCATGAATTCGCCAAACGGCCAGTGCACCGCCAGCATGATCGCCAGATAAGCCGTGCCGAGCATAACCGCCAGCGGCCATTTGTTCTTCGCGCCGAATCGGTTGAGCAGCCAATCCAACGCTATCGCCGGAACAATCACCAGGGTCGGAAATTCCAACGGCACCATATGCGTGATGTTCGTGAAAACCGGCCCCAGCTTCGGCGTCGCGGGAAAGAGCGGCATGATCCACAATTGGCCGAGTACCCACGCCGTATAAATTGCCGCGACCACCGTCGCACCCCAACGATATCCGCTCGCGCGCGCCAGCGACACCAGAATGAACGGCACTCCCAGGCAAAGCGCCCGGTAAAACCTAGGGCTATGCATCTGGTCGCCGCCGGCGTATTCCGAAAGCAGCAACCAGTGCAGCGACAGAATCATGCCGCCGAGATAGAGATACAGCTTGCGCAATTTTACGTGAGCGTCACCCTCGGCGCGATTCATCCAACTCACCAGCAGCAGCAGCGCCCCAATAGCCACAGCCATAATGCCCAGGCCGAGCACCATGTGCGGCGGGCTGACGATCTCCACGTCCAATCCAAACGAATTGTGCCACCAGTTATCAAACGGCGCTGACGTCACCATCACCACTCCGCCCCAGCACGCAAGAAATGCGCCCAGCGGCCCGCGAAATCCCCACACTTTGATGGAAGCGGCCTTCGCCGCCGAGTCGTGACCCCACGTGGTAGAAAAAATCAGATAGACGCTTACAAGCCCCAGCAAAATACCGCCCAGCTGGATGGCCATGTGCGCGGGGGTCCAAAATGTGTCGCGCCCAATGCTCATGTGCCAGGAAATATCCCAGTAGAGACCCAATACGATGGACGAAACGCCAAGCACTCCACACCAGATGTACCAAGGCGCGGCGGCGCGCTCGCGGCTGTGACTCAAACTATATGGAACAGCGGAATGTGCGCTCTGCGCCATGCCTGGACCTCATTGCTTGCAAAGGGAGTTCTCCGAGAATAGCAGCTTGTCGCCCCGCGTGACAGTCTAGGGTCGCGCGTGGAAGGACGTCGCGTAGGCCACGAGTGGAACACCGCAGCTATTCTTCGTCGTCGGCCTGAGCTTTGAGCAGCCGCTCGATCACGGCCATGTCTTCCAGCGTAGTGGTATCGCCGGAAACCGCGCCCTTGGTTGCCAACTCTCGCAGCAGGCGCCGCATGATTTTCCCGCTCCGCGTTTTCGGAAGCAGCGGCGTAAAACGAACATCCGCAGGCCGCGCAATCGAGCCGATCGTATTGGCCACGTAGTCCATCAATTCGGCGCGCAGCGCCTTCGAAGGCTCGTGCCCCGTCCGCAACGCCACAAAACACACAATGGCCTCGCCTTTGATATCGTCCGGGCGCGCCACCACCGCTGCTTCCGCGACTGCCGGATGGCTCACCAGCACGCTCTCAATTTCCATCGAGCTCAGGCGATGTCCGGCGACCTTAATGACGTCATCCACACGACCCAGCACCCAGATATAACCATCCTTGTCGCATTGCGCTGCGTCGCCTGCGAAATACACGCCGGGAATCCGCTGCCAATACTCGCGTGCATAACGCTCATCATCGCCGTAAATCGTCCGCAGCATCGAAGGCCAAGGTTTCTGTATCGTCAAATACCCGGTTTCGCCCGGGCCAACAGGCTCGCCTTTCATATTCACCACCTTCGCGATCACGCCGGGCAGCGGCAAAGTAGCCGAGCCGGGCTTCGTCGGCGTCGCACCCGGCAACGGCGAAATAAGTATCGCTCCCGTTTCCGTTTGCCACCAGGTATCCACAATCGGGCAGCGGTTTCTTCCGATTGCCTCGAAATACCATTTCCACGCCGCGGGATTGATCGGCTCACCAACAGTCCCAAGCAGCCGCAAACTCGCGAGGCTGTGCGGCTTCAGCCAATCCATGCCCCAGGCCATGAATGCACGCACCGCCGTGGCAGAGCTGTAAAATATCGTCACCTTGTAGCGGTCAATGATTTCCCAGAAACGGTCCTTCTTCGGAAAATCCGGCGCGCCTTCATACATCACCACGCTCGCGCCATTCGACAAGGGTCCATACACAACGTAGCTATGCCCCGTCACCCAGCCGATGTCCGCCGTGCACCAATAGATATCGTCATCATTCAAATCAAACACCAACCGCGTGCTCCACGTACATTGCAGCAAATATCCGCCAGAGGTGTGCAGTACACCCTTCGGTTTGCCGGTCGTCCCGCTGGTGTAAAGAATGTACAGCGGGTGTTCGGAATCAAACGGCAGCGCCTCGTGTTCCTTCGACGCCTTTTCTTCCAACTCGTGCCACCAAAGATCGCGGCCGTCCTGCCACGCCACATCCTCTTTCGTGCGCTCCACGACGACGCATTTCTGAATCGTCGGACAATTTTTCATCGCCGCGTCTGCCGTTTCCTTCAGCGGAACGATTTTCCCGCGGCGATAACCACCGTCAGCCGTGATCAGTATTTTCGCTTTCGCATCCGCAATACGATCGGCAAGCGCCGTCGCGCTGAATCCCCCGAACACCACGGAATGAACCGCGCCAATCCGCGCCGATGCCAGCATTGCGATTGCTGCCTCCGGGATCATCGGCATATAAATCGCAATGCGGTCTCCCGGCTTCACGTTCAGCGCTTCCAGCGCATTCGCAAACCGGCAGACCCGCTCGTGCAACTCGGCAAAAGTGAACTGGATCGTCGAGCCGTCTTCCGCCTCCCACATCAGCGCAGGCTTGTTGGCGTTTTTCTCCAGATGCCGGTCTAGGCAGTTATAGGCCACATTCAGCTTTCCACCCACGAACCACTTCGCATGAGGCGGACTCCATTCCAATGTCTTCTGCGGAGCCTCGAACCAGTTCAGCAGCTTGGCCTGCTCCCCCCAAAAGGTCTCGGGATCAGCCTGCGCCGCGGCGTACATCTCACGGTATTCTTCGAGCGATCCGACAAGAGCCTTCTTGCTGAATTCTTCCGGCGGCGGAATCGGTTTCTCTTCCAGAACGTGCGGATCGAATTCCTGCATGACTCCTCCATGATTGCGTGTTGCCAAGAGATGAGGTCGCCCTGCAACGGCGTGCGACGGGCGGCGGGTGGCAAGTTCCATCGTCAGCGACCAGCCTCGTGCGTCCCTACGTTATTGAACTAACGTGGTTTGGTCAAGAACCTGCGCCGGCGGCCAAACGCAGCTGGTATAGCACTTGCATCCTGACGGTGGTAAATTCGCGCCAGATTCGGCGGGCGTGGCGCCCCGCCACGCGCTCGGGCGGGCTTCACCGGAAGGGCTGTTTGCTCGCGACATCCCGACACAGAATTCCGGGAACTTTTTGAACCCCTTCCCGGAATATGTAACGAGAGTTGCGCCGGGCCGTCCAACCGCTTGACATGACCAGGGGCACAGAGTTGATTGACGACGGTCTGCTGCTTCGGCGGATGATGGCCGGGGACGAGGATGCGTTCACCTTGCTGTACCACCGCAAGCACCCCGCCATCTACCGTTTCGCCTTGCACATGAGCGGTAATTGCGCCGTGGCGGACGACGTTACCCAAGAGGTTTTCATGACTTTGATTCGCGACGCCAAACGATTCGATCCCGCGCGCGGCACCCTGGGCGGGTTCCTCTTCGGCATCGCGCGCAATCACCTTCGCCGCCGCTGGGAACTGGACCGAAATTCCGTTCCGCTGCCCGAAACCGCCGACGAGCTGGACGCAATGCTCTCTCGCTGCAGTTCCGGCCGCTCAAACGGAAGCCATCATGCCTCGGAAAACGGGAATGGCAACGGACATGGCGCTGGCGTCAGCCCTTTCCCCATCCATCGCGATGAATTTGTTTCGCAGGAAAACATCAACCGCGTGCGCCTCGCCATCGCCACCCTGCCGGAAAACTATCGCGAAGTAGTCGTTCTGTGCGAACTGGACGAAATGAGTTATGAAGATGCCGCAGCCGCGCTCGATTGCCCTGTGGGAACGGTGCGCTCCCGCCTGCATCGCGCGCGCGCGCTTTTGCTCGAAAAACTGCGTGACGCTCAGCCGGTGCGGCGCGCTTCGGCGGTGGGTGAATGAAAAAAGACTCTGCGAACGACAATATCGGTCGGGATAAAACGCCTCGTATGGATTGTTCGCAGTTCGCGGAGGCGTTGCATGAACTCGATCGCCCCGGAACTCCGGGCGCGTCTGTTCGCGAAGGCGCGCTGGCGCACGCCGAAGTCTGCAGCGATTGTGGCGCCCTGGTGACCGAAGCCGAATCGCTCGATTTTGCTCTCGGCCAGATCTCGCAACAATCGTCCGAATTGCAGGCCTCGCCTAGAATCGAAGCCGCGCTGTTACACGAATTTCGCCGTGAAAAAGCCGAGGCGGCATCGCGCAGGCTGCGTTTGCAATTGGCGGTGGTGGGCATTGCGGCCGCCGCGGTTTTGGCCTTGGGCCTTTCGTTCCACCGGCCGCATATCGTGACACCGGACAAACCGGCGTCGGTGAGCGCCTCCACCGTCACGCCGCCGCCTGCGGCGCGCTCTCCCCACGGATCCTCGGAGCCTACCGGGCCAGCCGCCTTAAACGTTGAACCCAGGGCCACTCAGGCGCGCCCCGCGGCTGCGAAGAGCTCCGCAAACGATCTCGGTCCTACGGAATACGCCGCTGCCTATGTTCCGCTACCGTATTCTTACGACCCGTCGAGCCTCGAAGGTGGCGCTGTCGTCCGCGTGGTCCTGCCGCGCGCGGCTCTGATTTCTTACGGCTTGCCAATCGAAGGAATGGGAGTGGCCGATCAGGTGACCGCGGACATGGTCGTCAGCCAAGACGGCACTCCGCAGGCGATCCGCTTGGTTTCGCAAGAGAACCCGAAATCGGACGACTAGGTGCAGCGGACTTTCTGGAGGAACTGCATGAAGACGAACACTGCATTTCTGGCGTTGACTGCGATCGCCCTGTCATCGCTCATCGTGAGTTCGCCGGCGCACGCGCAGGATACGGCAGCTCCGCCACCGCCTCCGCCCTCGTCCGACGTAGCGTACGCGCAAGTTAGCGGCGGAGGGCCCGGGGGGCCCGGACCAGTCATCCGCGAAGGCATCGGATTTCTCGGCTTCGAAGGGGGAATGCACGAAAAAACGGTCACCGGCGCGCCATTCACCGCCACTTTTTCCACGGAGTCCACACAGACACTCGCTGACGGCAATCAGATTCAGCACAACTCCACCGGCTCGATCGCCCGCGATGGCCAAGGACGCACGCGGCGCGAGATGAATCTGCCTGCCATCGGAGGCTATGCAGTCGTGTCAGGCCAGTCCCTCTCGCATGTGGTCTTCCTCAATGATCCCGTCGCCGGTACGCACTATATTTTGGAAGAGGACAAGAAGATCGCGCAACAGTTGCCCGAACCTCCCGACAAGATTGCCGTCGAGGGCAAAGCGTTTCGCATCGGCACGCGTGGCGAAACAAGGAACAATTCAGACGAAGTCACCACGTCGCTGGGCACACAGACCATCGGCGGCGTTTCCGCCGAGGGCACCCGTTATACGCGCACCATTCCCGCCGGAGAAATTGGCAATACCAGGCCAATCGTCGTCGTTACGGAACGCTGGTATTCCGCGGATCTGCAAATGGTAGTCATGACGAAGCGTAGCGATCCGCGTTCCGGTGACTCCACCTTTCAGATGACCAACGTTCAGCGCGGCGAACCTTCAGCCTCGCTTTTCCAGGTTCCCGCGGACTACACCGTCTCTCAGGCGCACCAACACGAGATGCGAACTTTCCGCGTCGGCGGTCCGCCTCCTCCTGAGCAATAGCTATCGCGCTAAGCGATATCCGGTTTGTAGCACGCAGTACTTGCGGGCGGCACTGCCCCCAACCATGCGCCCGCAAGGCTTCTTCCTTACTGCATTCGCATTTGTTTTGGTTGAACTACTTGGACAGTGCGCGATCCAGCAATTCCACCACATGTAGCACTTCTTGTCCCGTCTTGTGCATCGCGGTACCGGCGCGCAACTGCAGGATGCATCCGGGATTCGCAGTCGCAATCACTGTAGCCTTCGTCTGCGCGACGCACTCCATTTTGCGTTCTAGAATCTCTAGCGATGTCTCGGTCTCAGTGACGTTATAGACCCCAGCCGATCCGCAGCATTGCTCCGACAGCGGCATTTCCACGAATTCGACGCCAGGAATCGCCCGCAACAACTCCCTCGGAGCCTCGCGGATCTTTTGCCCGTGCACCAAATGGCAGGAATCCTGATAAGTGACGCGCAAAGGCACTGTCCGCAGCGGTGCGGTCATTCCAAGGTCCGCCAAGAATTCCGTCACGTCCCGCATCTTCGCAGTGAATTGCCGTGCGCGTGCCTGCGCGGCATTGTCGTCGCCGAATAAATGGGTGTATTCCTTCAAGGTTGACCCGCACCCAGCAGCGTTCGTAATGATCGCGTCGAACTCCTCGCCCGCGAACGCATCAAAATTTCGCCGCGCCAAATCCCGCGCGATTTCGCGTACTCCCGCGTGCGCCGCCAGCGCTCCGCAGCAAACTTGCCCCGCCGGCACCACCACCTCGCAGCCATTCGCTTGCAACACACGAATCGTCGCGCGATTCAATTCGCTGAACGTGACTTGCGCGACGCATCCGGCAAAAAACGCGACGCGCGCACGCCGCTCGCCTCGCGCAGGAAAAGTCTTGCCCAGTTCGTTAAAGAAAAACTCCGAATCAATTGGCGGCATCAGCTTTTCGCGGTCTTGCAATCCGAAGAGCCGCAATATTCCACTTCCGCGCGCGAGCGCCGCCAGCCCCGAGCGCTGATAAATTTTCAGTCCGCGCGCTGCCGCGGCAATCCTGCCGGGGTAGGGAAGCAATTGCCGGTAAACCAGATCTCGCAAGACGCGTGATGCAAACGGCCGCTTATATTTCTGCTCGATCTGCGCCCGTGCCAGCTCCAGAATCTTTCCGTACTCCACGCCCGATGGGCACACCGACTCGCAGTTCCGGCAATTCAAGCAGCGATCAATATGCGTGACAAACGCGTCTCCCAACTCCAGCCGCCCCTGGTCTACCAGCGCCATCTGGCGTATTCGTCCGCGCGGCGAATCCGCCTCCTGTCCCCACAGCCGGTACGTCGGGCAATTATTCGCGCACAAACCGCAATGGACGCACCGCGAATAATCATCGTATTCAGGTTTGTCAGTCGCGCTGAATCCGCTCAGAGTGAGCGCAAACTCCCGCTGCGCATCACCGTGAGATTGCGGCCCTGCCGGCCGTGCCGGATCCGGTTGCTGGGTTTGCGATGGCATCGCCTCAGATGCCTCCTACGAATCGCCCTGGGCTCAAGACGCCGTAAGGATCAAACACGCGTTTCAATTTTTGCATCTGCGCGAAGTCAGCTCGCGGCAGTCCCCAGATCTTCAACTTGCTCTTCCATTCCGCTGGGCACCACGGAATCGTGGAATGCCCACTCAATTCCGCAGACGCCACGTGGATGGCATCGGTCGCTGTGGCAGTGCGCACCTCCGTGACTTCGTCCCGATTGGCCGGCAGCAGCGCAAAATAAATCACTCCCAGCCCCCGCGCCATCGCCACCCACGGCAGGGAGTTGCTTTCGGCCGCGCGCACCGCGTGGTCCAATGCCTCCCGCATGCGCGCCGGCAACACGCTGATTTTAACGATTGAAGCAGCGGGAGAAGATTCCACAGCAATCGGAATGAACTCCCGCTTCCGGTTGAAGGCTGGCCGCAGATTCTCCGCGAGCACCACCACACCCGTCGCGCCGGATTCTTCGGCCATTCGTCCCAAATCCGCGGCATAGCGCTTGAGCACTTCCTCATTCCCGGCGTAGCCGATGGTCACCGCCCACTCCGAATGCGAAATTACTCCAGCGGGCATTGGCGCAGACTCGTATCGCGATGCCGCCTCGCTTTCAAACAGTTCGGCCACGCGCGGACTCAGAATTTCCGTCGTCAGCGGCGTCAGCACGGAACGAGCCACTCGATTACGCATGTCGAACGCGTGCTCAGCTGTAGCAAATCGCGCCACGAATCCACGCGACCGCATCGGCAGCGGAAATGTCTTGAAATTGACGCGCGTAATCACGCCCAGCGTCCCCAGCGATCCGATCATCAATTTATGTATGTCGTAACCGGTCACGTTTTTCACTACGCGCCCGCCGCTCTTCGCCGCCACGCCATCACCTGTAACAAATTCAATGCCCAACAGAAAATCGCGCGCCGTGCCGTAAAATTGGCGCAACGGTGAATCCACGCCGGACGCAACCAATCCACCAATCGTCGTCTGAACCAAAAATGGCAGCGCCAAGGGCAAAAATTGCTGATGCTCAGCCAGCATCTGTCCCAATGCCCGCAGCCGTACGCCCGCCTCGACGCTCAGGGTCAAATCGCCGGGATCGTAAGCAACCACACGATCCATCCGCGTCATGTCCAACGCCAGATCATAGCGGCTCGGCGCGAAGCCCATATCGAGCTTCGTCCGCGCCCCACAAGCAACGATCGCCATTTTCTCCGCAGCGGCAAATTTCACGATTTCGGCAACTTCCGCCGCGGTGCTGGGACGCACCACTGCCCCAGGCGACTTGCCGCCAATTCCGTAATCCGTAAGTTGTGCGGGATCGTTTACGACGTTCGCGTTTCCGGCGATATCGCCGAGCCGCGAACTCGCGCTGGTACCAGCGGGACTCATGCGAGGGGCGCGCCTGCCAACGGCAGCGGACGCACGTGAATTTCGCCGCAGCCTTTCGACACTGGAAAAATCTTGTCGGGGTTCAGCAGGCCGCCAGGATTGAAGGCATCGCGCACCCGCCGCATCAGATCGAGCTGTGCTTCGCTGAAAAGCAGCGGCATCAGGCGGTCCTTCTCCATCCCCACGCCGTGCTCGCCGGTAATCGAGCCGCCCATGTCAATGCAGAATTGGATGATTTCGTCGGACGCCGCCACCACGCGCCGAAATTGCGCTGCATCGCGCGCATCGAAAAGTAGCAGCGGATGGAGATTGCCGTCGCCCGCATGAAAAATATTTCCAATCTGAAAGCCGTACTTCTTTCCGATAGCATCAATGTGCCGCAAAGTGGCCGGAAGCTTTGTCCGTGGGATCACCCCATCCTGTACGTAATACGTAGTCGAAAGGCGCCCCACCGCGCCAAACGCATTCTTGCGCCCCTTCCACAACAATTCTCGCTCGCGCGCGTCCCGCGCCACGCGCACCTCCCGTGCATGATGCGCCCGGCAAACGTCCGCGATCTCTTCAGCGTGCTGCTCCACCGCTTCGCGCAGACCGTCCGCTTCGAGCAGCAGCACCGCCGCGCAATCTAGCGGAAATCCCGCGTGGACGTATGCTTCCACCGCGCGCAGCGTCCAGCCATCCAACATTTCGCAAGCAGCCGGGGTGATTCCTCGCGACGTAATCTCTACCACCGTCTCCGTCGCATCATCCAGTGTCTCGAAAATCGCTAGCAGCGTCTTCACTGCTTCCGGCAACCGCGTCAGTTTCACGGTAATTTCCGTGATCAACGCGAGCGTGCCTTCCGACCCGACGAAAAGTCCCATCAAATCGTATCCTGGCGCACCGAGCGCGGCGCTTCCAATCTGCATCAGTTCGCCAGTCGGCAAAATCACTTCCATCGAAAGAACGTGATTGGTCGTCACTCCGTAAGCCAGCGTGTGCGGTCCGCCGGAATTTTCGGAAACGTTTCCGCCAATCGTGCAAGCTTTCTGGCTGGATGGATCGGGAGCAAAATGCAAACCCGCGTGCGCCACCGCTGCGCTCAAATCCGAATTCACCACGCCCGGCTGTACCGTGGCACGCTCGTTTTCGATATCAATCTCCAGAATCCGGTTCATCCGCGAAAAAACCGTCAGGATTCCACCCTTCCGCGAAAGCGCCCCACCTGAAAGCCCTGTTCCCGCGCCCCGCCCCACCAACGGAATCTGATACTGGTTCGCCAATTTCACAATGCCCAGCACATCGGCAGTCGTCCGCGGAAACACTACGCAGTTCGGCCGCGCAACTTCCACCGAGCCGTCGTATTCGTACAAAAGCAATTCCTCCGGCCGGTGCAGAACACCGCCGGAACCCAGCAGCGATTTCAGATCGTGGAGGAGTCGTGAATCCATGGATGTGGCCCGCTGCGCACACGCACAAAAACAGCGCATACACTTCAACGGCCACTATAGCCGTGTGTAACAACACGCGTCAACGAGGCGGAATCTGGACTGCATAGTTCTGAATACCGTCACTTGTGCGGCGAGCTCTAGCCTAGCCCGCGCAACCTGCGTATCCGCTTGATGAGTTCCTTGGACGTAGCATTCGCGGCCTGGTCATTTGTCGCGCGCCCGTTGCGCGAGAACTCGAACAGCTCCGCACCCGAGGGATCGAAAACCTTCGTCACCGAGGCGCTCCCGCCCGTGGGGCCATACGGCGTCATCACCGCGCCGCCCGCGGTACCATACGCAACGCGATAATCGAAATCTCGCTCCACAAGTACGAAGTGCATGTGGTGATCCGCGCCATGGTCATTCAGCTTCTGGAACAGCAAGCTACGATCCAGTTGCGACGCTTGAATCTTTATCCGGATCGTCGTCTGGCCCATTGCGAGGTGAGCAAAACAGAAACTGAAAACTAAAAGAAGAGCGGTTCTTCGCAGAATCTTCATCAATCTCTCTCCCAAGGGCTACTTTTCAATGTCATCGCGCCTGGATGCCTTGGCGAACCCGACCCGGCGCAGGGTTACGCCATTTCGAGCCGTTTCCTAATCCGGCAGTATATGCTACAAATTCTGGGTAACGATTTTTTGCGAGGGTGCGTTGACCAAACCGAAAATACTCTCCGCGCGGCCGCTTTTTCCCGCTGCACGCGCAATTCTCGACCAACATTGCGAAGTGGAATACTGGACGCGGCCTGAGAGTATCTCGCGCGAGCAGCTCTTGAAGCGCGTTGCAGACAAGGACGGCCTAATTTGCCTGCTCACGGAGAAAGTTAACGAGGAACTTCTCGCTGCTGCGCCCAAGTTGCGAATCGCCGCGACGGTTTCGGTCGGTTACGATCACATTGACGTCGCCGCTTGCACGCTCCACAAAGTAGTCGCCACGCACACTCCTGGCGTCCTCGACGACACCACCGCCGACTTCGCCTGGGCCCTGTTGATGGCCATCGCGCGCCGCCTGCTCGAAGGCGACGCTTGGATGCGCAGCGGCACCTGGCCCGGCTGGGACCTCGACCAACTCGTCGGCGGCGACGTGTGGGGAAAGACCCTAGGCATTCTCGGCTTCGGGCGCATCGGCCGGGGCGTCGCTCGCCGCGCGCTCGGCTTTCAAATGCGCGTCCTTTATAACGACGCCATCCACGCCTCCGCCGAAGTCGAACGCGAGCTCCACGCAGAATTCGTGGACCGCGATACCCTCTTCCGCGAATCGGACTTCATCAGCCTGCACGTGCCTCTGCTCCCCGACACGCGCCACCTGATCTCCACGGAAAATCTCGAAAAAATGAAACGCACTGCGTTCCTCGTCAATACTTCGCGCGGTCCGGTAGTGGACGAAGCCGCCCTCGCCCACGCGCTCGAAAACAAAAAAATCGCAGGTGCCGCGCTCGACGTCTACGAACATGAGCCGCAAGTTCATCCGCAGTTAGTTTCGCGCCGCGATGTGATCCTCACTCCGCACATCGCCAGCGCTTCGGTCGATACGCGTACAAAAATGTCAGTGATGGCAGCCAATAACGTGGTAGCGCTTTTCGCAGGCCAACGCCCGCCCAACGCTCTCAACGCCGACGCGCTGGGGTTGAATTGATCCCGCACAGCCGACGAAGCCCAATTCGCGGTCATAAGTCCACGTGATGAAGCAAACCGCCGAACACGTTTTTCGCCACACCCTCGAAGCGATCGATATCCCCTCGACGCTCGCGCGCAAGCTGCAGCGCGATGATTCCCATATCTGCGCCGGCGCCACCGAAATAGATCTTCGCGACTTCACCGAAATCGTGGCAATCGCTTTCGGCAAAGCCGCATTTGCCATGGCCGAGGGACTAACTTCAATTCTTGCGCCCGAATTTGCGCCGGACGGTATCCTAGTCGTTCCTGCCCCGCCTCCGCGCCCGCTTGCCGGATGGAAGACATTCGTCGGCGGTCATCCCATACCCACAGCAGAAAGTTTCGCGGCAGGCCGCGCAATCCTCGATCGCCTCTCACGCTCCAGCGATCGTACCCTGATATTTTTTCTGATTTCCGGCGGTGGCTCCGCGCTCGTCGAGCAGCCGCTCGATCCGAATGTAACGCTCAAAGATTTTCAGCAACTCCATTCCGCGCTGGTCACCTGCGGCGCCCCCATCGAGGAAATTAACGTCGTACGCAAACACCTTTCCGCCACGAAAGGCGGACGGCTCGCCGCTGCTGCTCCCAATGCGATGAAGTTGACGTTTGCGCTCAGCGACGTTCCCGAAGGCCAGGAATCCGCGCTCGCGTCCGGCCCCACCGTGCCGGACCCCACCACGCTGCTCAATATGCAGGAAATCATCCGCGGCTACGGCCTGCAGCGGAAATTACCCCCATCGCTCCGCGATTTAATCGAACAAGGAAAGCTGCCGGAGACCCCGAAAACCAGCGACACTGCTTTCGCCCGCGCGCATTTCGAAATTCTTCTCGGCGAACACGATTTGCTCCACGCCGCGCATCATTGCTGCGAAGCCGAAGGTTTTATCTGCATGGTGGATGCTGAAACCGATGGCTGGCCGCTAGAGAAGGCCGCGGATCACTTGCTCCGCGAACTCGAAAATCTAAGAAATCAATACCCGGGGAAGCGCGTAGCAATCTTTTCCGGCGGAGAACTAAGCTGTCCCGTAACCGGCGAGGGAATCGGCGGCCGCAATTCCGCATTCGTACTCGCGTGTGTGCCGAAAATCGCAGGGAAAAGAATCGCGGTATTAAGCGTGGGCACTGACGGAATTGACGGCAACAGCCCCGCAGCTGGCGCAACGGCCGATGGCGAGAGTCTAAACCGCGCTCTCGCAGCGAGCCTGGACCCCGCCGATTTCGCGACTCGCAGCGACGCACACAGCTTCTTCGCAAATCTGAATGACGCAATCGTCACCGGCCCCACCGGCAACAATCTCCGCGACCTGCGGATCCTGCTGGCGCAGTAAGCAGCCGACCCGCGCGCCTACTTCTTCGTATCGCTCAACTGCGTTTCGATCTTCCCAAGTCGCGTACTAATCTCATCCATCTGCTTCTGCAATTGCTTCAGCGCATCCAAAGTCATCTCCTGCCGGTTCGCCGAACCCGGACCGCTGGCAGCAGCCGGAGGCTGGTTCGCGTCGCTGCTCGCAGCAGGACTGCTGTTTGAGCCGCTCCCGGCGTTCTTTCCGCCGCTCGCCGCGCCCGAAGGGTTCTCCGCAGCCTTCTGTTTCAGAGTCTGAATCTGCATTTCCACATACGGCTCATCGCCCAAATTCAGATCTCCCGACTTGGCAAGTTCCTCGAGCGGCGCAATCGCGTCAGGATCGCCGCGGCGTCCCAGCGCAAACAGCGCCCTGAATTTCACGTCCGTGTACGGCTCTCGCAAATACGAAATCAGCGCTCGCGTAATCGCCTTGTTCTTGAGATCCAGCTCCGCCAGCGCCTCGATCGCCGCTCCGCGCGATTCAAAATCCTTACCGGGCGCTGACCACCCCAGCAAGGCCGGGACTGCGCGATCGTCGCCCAGCGAGCCAAGACCTTCTAGCGCGCCATTGCGAATCGTGTCATCGGGCGAATCCATTTGCAAAGCCGCCGTAAGCAACTCGTAAGCATTCGGCGCCTTGAGTTCGCCAATCGCATTCAACGCCGCCGCGCGCACTCCGTAAGCTCTATCTTTCGAAGCAATCTCAGTCAGCCGCGGCGCCAGCGAAGGATCGTCCGGGAAACTCCCGAGCTGTTGGACGGCAACTTTGCGCACCCAAGGTTCCTGGTTGCTCAGCGCAGCGAATACTTGCTTTTCCGCGCCATTGCCGCCGATTTTTCCCAAGGCCTTCAAAGCTTCCACCCGCACGCCCCAGAACTGATCGTGCAGCGCGGCATCTCCCAGCGCCGCCGCCACCTCCGGCTTGTCCCGCATTCTGCCCAACGCCACCGCCGCCTCTGCGCGATCCGGCACCGTCTCGGCGTTTTTCAATTGATAGATCAGCTCGGCGGCGCCTTTCTTGAATTCCACCGACTTCAAAACGTTATCGCCCTTATCAAATATCACCATCAACGGCGCGCTATCCGCCGGCAAAGTAAAAGTCTCTTCCGCCTTGCTCACCACGATTGGATACGTCTTGTTCCCGCCCGCCGTCGCAATTTCGATGTCCACCGGCATATCGAACAAATCCACCATGCCCTCGACCTTCTGCGTCTGCTTCACGTTCAGCTTCACTTGGCGCGCTGCATCGTCGAACGTGTAACTCACTTCATATTTCGGTGCGCCCGCTCGCCAGATCCACTGATGCAAGAAATGGTCCACGTTCGTCGCCGTGGATTGATCAATCGCCTTTTCCAGGTCCCCAGTCACCACGTTCTGATTGCGATTCACTTCCAGATAATGATGCAGCCCGCGGAAGAAGTCCTCGTCGCCCAGCTTCGTCCGCAACATCTTCAGCACCCAGCCGCCCTTGGTGTAAACATTCCCCGCGTACTCGATGCTATCCGTGAAATTTCGCGTCACAATCGGAACGGGATACAACCGCTGTTGACGGAACCAACTCGTCTGGTCGCGCCAGAATTCATAGGCAGCTTCATCCGCGCCATAATGCTGCTCCGCCCAGTAATGTTCGAAATAAGTCGCAAACCCCTCGTTCAGCCAGATGTTCGCCCAGTCTCTGCAAGTCACCAGATCGCCGAACCACTGGTGCGACAGTTCGTGCGAATCCAGATCGTCCGAACCGCGGCGCTCTTCCGGCGCGAGTTTCGGATTCACCAGGCCCTGCGCCGTCAGCGTCGTCGCGCTGGTATTTTCCATTCCGCCTTCGACGAAATCGTTCACCGAAGTCTGCGCGTATTGCGCCCAGGGATATTTCACGCCAAGCTTGTCTGAAAAAAGATCCAGCATCTGCGTCGTCCGCGCAAACGTGGAATCAATCGTATTTTCATCGCCGCGCGGCACCACAAAACGCACCGGTATCCCGCGCCAGGTTTCCTTCTTCTCCACAAATTCTCCCGCCACGACGCTGATCAGGTAGGTCGAAAGCGGCTCGGATTGCTTCCAGTCCCACGTCTTTTCCCCATTCGCTTCGTCTTTCACGTTCACCAGTTGGCCGTTCGAAACGGTGATCCACGTCGCTGGAACCGTCAGCAGCATTTCCGAAGTAGTGCGATCGTTCGGATAATCGTAAATCGGAATGTAGTAGCGCGTATCCTCCGCCTCACCCTGCGTCCACACCTCTTTCGGGCGATTCGGATAATTGTTGTCCGGCAGCACGAAATACAAGCCCTTCTTCGGATGCCCTTCATAGCGGATGAAAATCTCGTGGCGTTCGCCGCGCTTCGAGGGATGTTCCAGCGCTACAATCACGTCATTATCCGTGGTTGAGAATTTCGCCTGTTTGCCATCCAGCGTCACTGCCTCAATCTTCAAAGCCACGGAGTCGAATTTCACCTGCGGCACGTCGTCGCGCAGCATTGCGATGCT
>Ga0307478_10002162_pt1 | contig 15910 bp, 11 predicted proteins | sample atmos_gasesECM4C_2_FD_203713 | JGI IMG/M metagenome (GOLD analysis project Ga0307478, IMG submission 203713) | Hardwood forest soil microbial communities from Morgan-Monroe State Forest, Indiana, United States - atmos_gasesECM4C_05 | ecosystem: Environmental > Terrestrial > Soil > Temperate...
TCCTCTATGAAATGACCACCGGCGCTCTCCCTTTTCGCGGCGAAACCTCCGGCGTTATTACTGACGCAATTCTGAATCGCGTGCCCGCAAGTCCCGTGCGGCTGAACCCTGACGTTCCCGCCAAGCTCGAGGACATTATCAATAAAGCCCTCGAAAAAGATCGCGACCTGCGCTACCACAACGCCGCGGATATTCGCGCCGATCTCAAGCGCGTCAAGCGTGACAGCGACACCGGCCGCTCGGCGCCCTATGACGCGATGCCAACGGAAGACGCGCCCGCAAGATTGTCGAGCTCCTCGTCAGCCGCGTCGGCGTCCGCTCACCCATCCTCCGGCCGACGTTCCGCAATCCCGCCCGCTGCCGAATACGATCCGAACGCATCAGCCGCGACCTCTCTTCCGCCGCAGTCGCCTCAATTTGCTTGGCGACACTCCGTCCCCTGGGCACTCGCCGCGATCCTTGGCGTTGGACTGCTGGCATCCTTATTCGCGTTGCGCCAAGCCTGGCATCCTCCCACGCGGAATCTTGTCGAACTTTCGCTCTGGATTCCCCAGGGCCAGCAACTCGATTTGGCAAGTGGACCGAGCGTGGTGATTTCGCCCGATGGCTCGCGTTTGGCCTATGTGGCGGCGGAGAGCGACGCGCGTGGGGGGCAACTGTACGTGCGCGACCTGGACAAAGTGGATGCGGTGCTGCTGGACGGCGCGGGCTTGGCTCAGGCTCCGTTCTTTTCGGCGGACAGCCAGTGGATCGCCTTTTATAGCGACGCGAAACTGAAGAAAATCTCGGTGCGCGGTGGCGCGCCGATTGTCTTGTGCAATGCGGCCAGCTCTCGCGGCGGGGCCTGGGGAGAAGACGGGACGATCATTTTCCCGCCACAATTCACCACCTCGCTTTTCCGCGTATCTGCGGACGGCGGCACACCGGTGGAAGTCACTCATCTGGATCACGCGCGTGGGGAGATCACCCACCGTTGGCCGCAATTTCTGCCCGGCGAAAAGGCAGTGCTCTTCACCGCATCGGCGGACAACAATTTTTTCGAGCATGCCACTGTGGACGCCGCGCCCCTCGATACGGGCGTCCCCAAGGTGTTGGTAGAGAACGCCTATTTCGGACGTTACCTCCCGGGAGGTTATCTGGCCTACGTATCGCAGGGCACCGTATTCGTTGCTCCGTTTGATGCCCAGGCATTGAAATTGACGGGGACCGCGATTCCCGTGATGCAGGGCGTGAATTTCGACATCTCCAATGGCAGTGCGCAACTCAGCTTCTCCAGCGACGGCACGGCCGTTCATTTGGACGGTGGCTCCGCGGGCGAGAATTTGAATGTCGTGATGATGGATCGTAAGGGCAACGCTACGGTTTTGCTTGCTGGCCAGCCGGAGGCCGCTTCGCCACGCCTCTCTCCCGATGGCAAACGGCTCGCTTTTCAGCAGGGCACAGGAAATATCTGGATCTATGACCTGGAGCGCAAGACCACGTCGCGCCTAACGCTCGGAGCGACGGGCGCCACCGCGCCGCTCTGGACGCCGGACAGCCAGCGTCTCACCTACGCGCATCCCCGCAGCACGTCCAAAGGTTCCGGACAAGCCATCTACTGGGAGCGCGCCGATGGAGGGAGCTCAGAACAGTCTTTGACTCCAGACACGATATTGAACGCCTACCCGACATCCTGGTCGCCGGACGGAAAAGTGCTGGCGCTGCAACGGCTTTCGGAAAAAGACGGAAGCTGCTGCGAAATCTGGACGATCACATTGGATGCAAACGGAAAACCCGGGGAGCCGCGGCCGGTTCCCGGCGCGACGAAGGGCTTTGGGCCGGCGTTCTCTCCCGACGGGCGCTGGTTGGCGTACACCTCGCCGGAATCCGGAGTCATTCAGATTTATGTGGTGCCGTTTTCTGGGTCGGGAGGCAAATGGCAAGTCTCGACGGCAGCCGGCGTCGATGCCCGCTGGTCAAAGACCAGCCACGAACTTTTTTACTTGGACGGCAGAGGACTGGTTGCGGCGCCTTACTCCGTTGAGGGTAACTCGTTCCGGCCCGGACAACCCGTACCGCTATTCGCGGACCGCTTTGAAATGCGCGCTCCACTCGGCTCGTACGACGTGACGCCCGACGGCCAGCACTTCGTAATGTTTCAGCTAACCGGCGGCAGAAAGTCCACGCCCTCCGGCCCCACAGTAGCCCTAAACTGGTTCGACGTGATGCGCCAGCAAGTTGCCGGTGGCCAAACCGGCACCGCCCACTGATCACAGCAGCAGCGCTCGCTGCCCCGTCGGGATTCTTCTTTAATGTCTTTCTATAAATGAACTTGATATATATGCTGTGCGGTCCTCGCAGATGAACATGAAACTCATCACTCTCCTCGTGATGTATCTGATGAGTCCGCTTGCGGCCCACGGCCAAGTCGCTGCGCAAACTTCCACTCCGGCGCAGACTCCGCAGCCAGGCGATGCCTCACGATATGCCCGCGTCAAACCGATATTTTCGCCGATGGTCCCGTATCCGGAAGAAGCATTTAAGAAGGGGATTAAAGGAACAGTCTTGGTGACCTTAGACGTGGATTCGAATGGCCTGGTAACGAATGTCGTGCCTGTTAGTGGTCCTCCGGAGCTCTTCCAGGCTGCAATCGACAGCGCGAAGCAGTGGAAGTTCAATCCGCCTGAGAAACCGCCAATTCAAGTTCGATACGAAATCTCGTACGGTTACGAGGAGCACGTATGCCCAGGCCCGATTTCTACGCATGGCGAAATAATAAGCGGTGGGCGCCTTGAAACAGCAAACGGCCTGAGATTTACGATTGAGGACCAGGACGTTGACTACCTGCTCTGGGATTTCAACACGAAAGTCAGAAAGACGGGTGTCGCAGGAGAAATAATACTTTCGATTACAGCGGATTCTGACGGTCGAGTAAAGAAGGTTCGCGTCGTCAAATCACTTTCGCCCGAACTCGATAACGTCACAGTCAAGTCGGCTCGTAAATGGAAATTCAAGTTGATTAAGGGAAACGCCAATTCAGGCCCAGGGGAATTTGAGCTCCCCGTCACTTTTAGGGCGATGTGCGACCTGGACTGGTAAAACGACTCCGTTCATTGTTGGTCAAGCCTTTAAGAGCAAATAGTCGGAACCTGGTAATTTCGATGACCAATCAACGAGCCTCATCACGTGCCGCAGGTCGAGGAGCTTTATGCTTGCGGCGAGCAAGATTCCATGCCGACCTATCACCACTCATCAATCACGCCTCACCCGCCGTTGACTTGCCCCCCACCGCAACCTAATATGTGCCCACATGCCGGACTCCCAGTCTCCAATCGGCCAAACAGTCTCCCATTACCGCATCGTTGAAAAACTCGGCGGCGGAGGCATGGGCGTCGTCTACAAAGCTGAAGACACCGAGCTCGGACGCTTCGTCGCCCTCAAATTTCTTCCCGAAGATCTCATCCGCGATCCGCAGGCGCTCGAACGCTTCCGCCGAGAAGCTCGCGCCGCTTCCGCGCTGAATCATCCCAATATCTGCACCATCTACGAAATTGGCCAGCACGATGGAAGCCCCTTCATCGTCATGGAATTTCTCGAAGGCATGACGCTGAAACACCGCATCTCCGGCCGTCCGCTCGATATGGAATCGCTGCTCGATCTCGGCATCGAAATCGCCGACGCGCTCGACGCCGCCCACTCCAAAGGCATCGTCCATCGCGACATCAAACCCGCAAATCTTTTCGTCACCGATCGCGGCCACGCCAAAATTCTCGATTTCGGCTTGGCAAAACAAATCCTCGCCACGAGCGACGAAACGCGCGCCGCCAGCACCTCCTCCGCCACTCTCGATCGCCCGGCCATCAGCGAAGCCGATCTAACCAGCGCCGGCACCGCCGTCGGTACCGTCGCCTATATGTCTCCAGAGCAAGCTCGCGGCGAAACGCTCGACGTCCGCAGCGACCTTTTTAGTTTTGGCGCGGTCCTCTACGAGATGGCCACTGGCGCGGTTCCCTTCCGCGGCGCCACTACCGCCGTCGTGTTCAACGCCATCCTCGAAAAAGCGCCAGCGCCCGCCGTGCGCCTGAATCCCGATATTCCTCCGCGCCTCGAAGAGGCCATTTCCAAGGCGCTCGAAAAAGATCGCCGCATGCGCTATCAACACGCCTCCGAAATGCGCACCGATCTAGCCCGCCTCAAACGCGACAGCGGCTCCAATCGCGTCTCCAGCGCAGTTCCCTCCGCACAAATGTCGCCGCAAACTTCCGGCGCATACCCGCAAGCGGAAACCGCCGCGCAACCCACGCCCTCGAGCGGCCACGCCATCGCCGCAATGACGCCATCCGGCGGCACCGGCGCCGCACCAATCAGCAGCTCCCAGCCCGCAGCCCTCGCGATCGCCGGCTCCTCCGCCACATCCACTCCCACCGCGCCCTCGGCCACTACGCAAACGCACCTCCCGCCGCAATCGCCGACATCCCCCATGGCCACCCCGCGCAACCGGTTGCCGCTGATCGCCGCAGCCGTACTAGTCGCTGCACTCGCCGTCGGTGGCTACATCCTCACGCATCGCGGCCCCAAACTCGGCGGCCAACACTCCATCGTCCTGGCCGACTTTACCAATACCACCGGCGACGCCGTTTTCGACGGCGCTTTACGCCAAGGCCTCGCCGCCCAGCTCGCGCAATCCCCCTTCCTCCACATTCTCTCCGAGCGCCAAATGCAGCAGACCATGCAATACATGGGACAACCATCCACCGCGCGCGTCACCAACGAACTCGCTCGCCAGATCTGCCAGCGCACGCAATCCGCCGCCGTCATGGAAGGTTCCATCGCGCAAATCGGCAACACCTACAATCTCGTCCTCAATGCCGTCAACTGCTCCACCGGCGAACCCCTCGCCAGCTCCACGGCCGAAGCGCAAGATAAAGACCACGTCCTCGCCGCGCTCGGCCAGGCCGCCGAAGACGTCCGCGGCAAACTCGGCGAATCCCTCGCCTCCATTCAAAAATTCAACACTCCGATTGACGAAGCCACCACCTCGTCGCTCGAAGCTCTCAAAGCCTACAGCCTGGGCATGCAAGCGCGTGCCAATAAAGGCGAGGAAACTGCCGCTCCTTTCTTCCAACAAGCCATCGCTCTCGATCCCAATTTCGCCATGGCCTTCGCCACCCTCGGCCAGGTCGAAGCCAATCTCGGCCAAGCCGCCATCGGCGCCGAATACACCAAAAAAGCCTACGCCCTCCGCGACCGCGCCAGCGAAGCCGAACGCTTCTACATTGACTCCCACTATTACGAAAACGTGCAAGGCGACCTGCAAAAGGGAAACGAGGTCTATCAACTCTGGACGCAGACCTATCCCCGCGACGCAATTCCTTTCAACAATCTGGGAGTTTCCTGCAGCTTAATGGGCCAGTGGGAGAAGGCCCTGCCTTTCGCGCATCAGGCCAACCAACTCGATCCGGGCGACAGCATCTCCTTCGTCGCCCTCGCAGGCACCTACTCTGGCCTGGGCCGCTTCGATGAAGCCAAGGCCACCCTCAACGATGCCCTCTCCAAGAAGCTGGACGTCGCAAACATCCACCGCCTCGCCTACATGATCGCCTTCGTGCAAAACGATCCGTCCACCATGGACCGCGAACGTTCGCTGCTCGCTGCCAAAGGTCCCGAACCGGCCGCCCTCTCGCTCGTACTCGCCGCGGAAACCGACGCCTACTCGGGCCAAATTGAAAAGGCGCGCGCTTCCAGCGATCGCGCCCGAGCCGCCTTTCAAGCTCTGCACCAGACCGAGCCCGTCGCGCATTCCCTCGCCAGTTTCGCCGCAATCGAAGCGGAAGTCGGCGATGACGCCGATGCCCGCCGTGACGCCGCGGCTGCCCTCGCGCTGAATTCCTCGTCGCTTCAGACCCGCACCATCGCCGCCTACGCCTTCGCAGTCGCCGGCGACGCCGCCCGCGCCGAATCCATCGCTTCCGAGCTTGCCAAGCAGTACCCCGCTAGCACGCTCGTCAACGGCTTCGACATCCCCGCCATCCGCGCCACCATCGAAATCGGACGCAATAATCCCGCGAAAGCCATCGACCTGCTACAGCTCGCCGAACAGTACGATCTCGCCAATGGCCGCGCCATGCGCACCGCCTACCAGCGTGGTCGCGCGTACCTCGCACTACACAGAGCCACCGAAGCCGCCGCCGAATTTCAGAAAATCGCGGACCATCCCGGTGTAGTCGTAAACGCAATCACCGGCGCCCTAGCAAGACTAGGCCTGGCCCGCGCCTACGCACTCCAAGGCGACAACGCCAAGAGCCGCGTAGCCTACCAGGACTTCTTCGCCCTCTGGAAAGACGCCGACCCCAATATCCCCGTCCTAATCCAAGCCAAATCCGAATACGCCAAACTCCAGTAGGCCCCGGTAGCACCTACTGCTGACTTTGCGCACTTCTCCAACTCCGTGCCCATAACCACGTAGGTAGGGGTGCCGCTTGCCGCGCCCCAGCTTGCCCGGCCGCCAAAATTTCCTCGGCGCCGTTGTAGCACGTCCACTCCCGCTCGTGCCAGGAACCTGTCAGCGGCCGAATCGAAGGGTCTGCGCCCTTTCTTGTACCTGTCATGCTGCGCTAAGCGACGGCCTTGCTTGTTGCCTTGAACCACTCGCCTTCGCTGGCGCCAGCGCGATCAGTGTCGCCCCGATGATCGCAAGCGGCAGCACGGCGCGCAGCAGATCTGAGCGCGGGATGATGTTACGGTATGCCTGCAGCGCCATAACTCCCCCGTGCGCCAAACTCGACCACGCCGTAAACGCAATCAGGCTCCGATTCGCCGACGGGTTCCGCAAAGCCAGCAGCAGGAAAATCCCCAGCGTCCCATACACGATGCCGAGCATCTGGTCTGCAGGCTCATCCGTTCGCGTGATCGCGTAAAGACCAGCCACAAAGAGAATTCCCACTAACGCCAACACGACCTTAAGCGCCCGTTCTCGAATCATGGTGTCCTCCTTTCACGAACTAACACCCAGAAATTTGCGCGAGCAACGCTCACGCGCACGCTGCGCAATCAAAATGCCCACTGGAGCAAATCACGGAGTGCCGCTCCACCGGCCCGTCTCCGTTGTAAAGCGGCGCGAGATAGATCCCATGCCGCGCCGCAATCGTCTCAATCTCCTCAACCCTCTCCGGAGTAATAAATCCTCTCCCCTGCGAAAAAGCCTCGAACCGCCGCTCCAGCGCCAGAGCCATGCCTTCGAGCAGGCAGCCATGAACCACATCGGGGAACGGATGTCGGTTCAGAACTCCACGAAAATCCGGTGCGAACCGCATTCCGCCGGTGATCTGCCCCAGACCTCCGAAGAAAACCTTCGCGCCGCGCATCTCCGCTCTCGGAGACAGGTTCTTCGGATAACCCGCATCGCAAACGATTGCGTTGGGCGCGATTCGGCCCAACAGCAGCGAAGGAGAAGCCAGACTCGCCGCGCAGATCACGACGTCAGCCTCCGCGGAGAATTCCCGTAGATCTGTCGCGATCTCCACGTCAACTCCATCCGCTTGCAACTCCGCTGCGAGCCTGTGCAGCCGCTCCTTGTTCCGCGCATTGAGCAGCACGTGCCTCACCAACGGCGCCAAACATCGCGCGCAGCCAGAGCCCACATCCCCGGTCGCTCCCACAATCAGCAGCGTTGAACTCTCAATGTCCCGGCCTTCCAGCGCGCACATCTTCCGAATGCCTTGAACAATGAGAGCAACTGTCAACGTATTGCCGGTGGTGAAGACCGTATCGCCTCTTTCCGGAAGCTGGTCGAAGTTGCCCTCGATCAGAATCGAACTGAATCCGCCGAGACTGACGATCTTCGCGCCTGCCTCGATCGCGTAGGCCGCCGCTCCGCGAACCCGTGCGAGGTTTTCGCACACGTAGGCAGGCTCCAGACGATCCGGTGGAATGAACGACTCAATGTACAGGCCGCACGCCGTCCGGCCGGCGATGGATGCGGCTTCCACGTGACAGACGGCTCGAGGCGGAATCCATGGAAGGAGGTCCTTGATTTCGTCGTCCGGCAGAGGCGTGCGCTGCGCACCGCGCAGAACCGCCAGCACATCCGCAGCCGCCCTCCAACTTTCCTGATGCCCGATCAGGGCGAAATCAATCTCGCTGGGCCGCCCTCGCGTAGTTACACCGGCAGCTGAGTCACCCATGTTAGCGTCACCTCTCCGGGTATCCCCAGCATGTCGAGCGTCTTTAAATACTGCCTCAGTGACGCTCCGCGCAGCTCGGCCGCACTCAAGCTCACATCAAAAAGTGCCGGCTTCACGCAACTGCTGTGGCAAACTTCGCAGTGCCCGTCCTTGCATTCCTTCGCCAGCATCTGCGCGAGCGTAGTCATCACGTCCAGATGCAGCCGATAAACTTTGTCGTCGAAGCGCTGTACGTCCAAGGCTCGCTCGGCCCTCAGAATCGCCATCGCGTGATCAACGTGCTCCTCTTCCTCCGCCGCGATAGTGGAAAAAGTCTTACCCAGGCTCCCCGGCGCCACTCTTCCGACGCGCGCGTAGCTTGCCACGGCGAACGACTCCAGCATGATTTCCTGCACGATCAGGCAGCCGATAAAATCGCGCTCGGCGATGCAGCGCAGGAACGCGTCGCGGAGCCGTTTCCAATGCTTCGCCCCAACGTTATTCGCAGCATCCACTCCAATCTTGCGGCCCTCTACTGCAAACCGCGCGGCATGCCCCCGTTCAATCTCCGCGTGTTCCAAAGCATCCGCCATTTCTGCCGGATCGTCACATATCTCCGATAGCGACGTGTAGTTCATCGCCGCCAGCAGTTCGCCGGTTATTGCCTGTGCCAGCACGTCCTGCCAAATCGGAGCATTGAGTGAGGCAGAACCACATTCCATCAGCGAGCGACCAAAACTAATAACGGGTTCTATATTTCCACCAGGTGTGTTCATACTCGTTTCTCCTCACGCGAAGATTCAGTCACTGCCGCCTTCGAATCAGATTGGCTCCCGATAGCGGCGCAACCGCACTGCTGCCGCCAGGAATATCCCTGCGAACACTAGCCCCACCCACAACCCCGGGCTGCTCAAGAATTTCAACGGAGTGAACTGCGTCACCGGAATAAAATGCCCGTCCACCAGCGTGCCGTCCGGCAGCGTCAAATTGAAGGCCTCCGTCACAAATCCATACACGCGGTCTCCCAGCAGAGAGCCCAAATGCAAAGTGTGGAAAGCAACCCTTTCGAAAACGGCGAATGCGACCAGCGGCAAGACGGCCCATAAAAACGTCGCGCGCCGCGCCCAACCCGAAACCAGCAGCAGCCACCCGTAGAGTGGCGCATGCCACAGCGTCATTACGGTCACACCGTACAGCAACCACACTTCCAGCTGAAAAAAAGGCAGCTTCGCCCACATCGTCGCCGCATCCGCGCCGCTCAGCGAAACGGCCGCCAGACCGAGCAGCAGCATAATCAAATGCAGAACCACCACAATTGCAATAACGAGCAGCGGCAGAATCATCAGCGGAACGCTCGCCTTCGCTAGCACGGTCGTAAGGTCCGAGACCGGCAGTGACTTCCAAAAAAGGATGCTACGATCGCGGCGCTCGCCGTGCAGCGCCTCGAGCGAGTAAAAGAACCCGACTAGAAAGGCGGTGAAGATGATGAGGATCGAAACGTGGGTGTACGGCATGGCCAGCACGATCTGCTGACCCATCGGGCCTGTGTATGTGCGTGTGTGTAGTGCCGTCAGTTCACGCACGGTGCGTGGCAGGCCCACCAGGCTGATCAAGAAACCCAACATCACCACCGCAGCGACGGCCAGCGGTCCGATATAGATCGAACGGTTCTCCCACAATTCCCGCCGCACCGACCAGTACATGGGCCGCGTCGCAGACGTGGCTGCCGGCGCGATCACTTGCGAGTCGAGCGCTGCCCCCGGCTCGGCGTTCGATTCCGTATTCATCTTGCCGCTCCTTGCGCCTCGCTGGCCGGATTCCCCAGCACGGCCACGAATACGTCCGCGATGCTGGGCGTACGCACTTCACCAAGCGCGGCGAGCCGTTGGCGATCAACACGGTCAAAGAGCAGGACGCTGCGGCCAAACACCTGGCGCTCGTGAATCGGCTGGAGCGCCCGAGCCGCAGCCACCTGTTCGGGATTCACAGTCAGCTCCGAGTAGCGCGTCTCGAATTCTTCCATACCGCAATCCAGCACGATGCGGCCGTGGTTGATGAACATCAGATCCGTAAGAACGTTTTGCACCTCTTCCACCTGGTGTGTTGTCACCACGATTGTGCGGCTGCGATCGAAGTAATCGTTCAGCAACGAATCGTAAAATTGCTTGCGATACAGGATGTCCAGCCCCAGCGTCGGTTCATCCAGCACCAGCAACCTTGCATCTATGGCCATCACCAGTGCGAGATGCAGCTGGGCCACCATGCCTTTCGACAGTTCCCTGACCTTGCTCCCTCTCCGGATGCTTGTCTTCGCCAGAAATCCTTCCGCTTTCCCGCGATCGAACCGCGGATGCACACCTGCGACGTATTCGAGCGCCTGCGAAACCCTGATCCACCGCGGCATCACGGCGACATCGGCAATGAAACAGACGTCGCGCATCAACCGCTCGCGTTCGCTCCAAGGGTCGCGTCCCAGCACCCTCAGTTCTCCCTGATATTGCGTAAGTCCCAGAATCGCGTTGAGCGTGGTCGTCTTCCCCGCCCCATTTGGGCCGATCAGCCCTAGAATTCGTCCTTCTTCTACACGCAGGTTCACGCCGTCCAGCGCCACCGTGGCGCCGAACGTCTTCCGCAGACCGCGTGCTTCTATGCATGCCATTGTTTCAGCGCTCCTTCTCCGCAGATTCCGGCTTCTTCGTTTTCGGCTCGTCGCCATCCTTCGTCTGCTGGCGCTTGATCGCTTCCATCAGTTCCTCGGCCTGCAAGCCCAACCGCACGATCGTTTTGTACACCCGCGGCCATTCTTCCCCAAGAAACCTCTGTCGCTCCGCCTCCAGAAGCAGTTTGCGCGCACCAGGAACGACGAACATCCCCAAGCCTCTCTTGGTCTCCACCAACTGCTCGTCCACCAACTGCTGATAGCCCTTCAGGACCGTGAGCGGATTCACCCGATAGTCCGCCGCCACATTCCGCACCGACGGCAACGGATCCCCTTCCTTCAGCACTCCCTCGAGGATCATCGCCACCACCCGGTCGCGAATCTGGCGGTAAATCGGCTGACTGTCGTTCCACTCACGGTCCATTATGTGTCCCTGTTCTCTTTGGACAGATACGCCACCGTTACTTGCTCCGTTGCAGCTCGAAGTGCGCATGCATCGGCTTGTCCCCAGGCATCATGTATGTCCAGTCCTCGGTGTGGTGGTCGGCGTCCACTACCGTGAACACCGCGTGGTACATGTGCCCATAGTCATTGGCGCCGGAAAGATCTTGAAACTCGAATTCCACTGTCTTTCCGTCCAGCGAAGTCTTGGCCTTCATCCGTGGACGGTTGCCGGCATCGCAATAATGGATCAGCGTGAGCTGGCCGCTATCGACGTACATCATCGTCACCGGATGGTCGTACTTCGTCGCGTCCAGCGGAGTTCCCGACTCCTGCATTTCGTGCACGAGCGCATTTCCCCGGGATGTCACACGCAGCGTGACGTGTATGGGCTTGCTCATGTCCATGTCGGCCTGCGGCGGAGTGACGCTCACGGGACCTTCCCAATTCCCCGCCAGAGTTTTCAAAGTGTCGAATGACTTCTGTGAGTCGGACTGCGCAAATACCGGACCCGTGATTGATACCAGCATAACCACCGGAAGCACGAACCGAAGGTATTTCATGTCTCATCCTCCTCGAACTTTTTTGCATCGTGGCTAGCCCCGTCACTTCGTTCGTAAAGCAAACAGTGAAGCGCCAGTCACTCGCATCGATTTCACTGTTATACTTAACTATATCACTATAGCAATTGCAAGCTCTTTTTTCGATTTTCTTCTGATTCCCGGCAAACTTCAAATATATGGCTTTTTTTCAATAACTTGCATCGATCGACGCGCCCAGTTCTTCCACTCGTCGCCGCATTTCCTAACTCCCACGGCACCGCCGGTTCCAGCTTTTTCCCTGCACTCTGCATTTGCACCAGCCGCCCAACCCTCACACCCCAGATCGCCTCGCAAGCCGTACTCCCGTCCGGCAATCTCGCGCTGTCGCCTTCCTCACTGCCCTGAGTTGCGTAAACACACAAAACACACCCGATCTAGCTTCAATTGTGTCAGTCAGTTAACCTAATACACCAGGTAACGGATGGTAAATACTCCCAAGGTGTGTTATGGTAGGGGTTTTCAATGCGACTGCGGAGAAGACATGAAGCCAGCAAGACGAACGACGTGGCTCAACAACCAAGTGCTGGGGAAAAGTGTGAGCGGCGCGCAAACCGCACTGCTATTCACTCCTCCCAACCGCATGTCACATTGTTACATCGCCGCAGGAATCACCAAAATCAATCGCCAACCTCGGCGATTAGAAATCACTGTAAGTCACACAAAACAAACACCCGCAGCCCAAATCGATCGCCAACATTGTGGCACTCTCCATGGACAATCCCGCTGCGCCAATTCTAGCCACTCGCCACAAACCACTAGCCGCTGCCTCTTTCACCAAAGAGCTGGTTTCGCGGATAAGCGTTCACGCGTCGCGCATAACGGATCACGGCTATCACGTAGAACTTGCCAAGGTGCGAAAAAACAACAGATTCGCCGATCGCTCCGGAATTCCCTAGGTCTTTACTTTTTAGCAAGTTACGTGCAGTTTCCGATTGGCAGGCAACGTGCCCTCATGCATAATCGCGGCACTAAAGTAGCCGCCGGTTATAACGATAAGAAGCGTACTGCCCTAGTAAGAATGGAGCCCAGTCGTGAGCACCAGAGCGTTGCTCGGTAAGCAGTCCGCCTGCGAAGTGAAACCTGCAGAGGATATTCCTAGCCCTCGATGGGGCGAACGCCTTCGCGCCCTCAAAAATATTCCGCAAGTCATGAAGTTCGTCTGGGAAGCGGCTCCGGGCGTCGTCATCGGCGAGATCATCTCCCGTGTTGCAGTGGCTCTCGTTCCGCTCTCCGTTCTTCTCGTCACCCGCAGCATCGTTGATTCAATCGAAGGTTACAAAGCGCATCAAGCCGCGCTTCCCCAGTACTTTTGGTGGTTGGTGGCTCTCGAATTCGGTCTGGCGGGTTTCGCGGCGGTCCTCATCCGCCTCATTGATTTTTGCGACATAACTCTTGCCGAGCGCTTCATGCGCCACATCAGCATTACGCTGATGAAGCACGCTGCCAACCTTGACCTGCTCGCCTACGAAGATCCCGTTTTCTACGACAAGCTCGAGCGCGCCCGCGTCCAGAGCACCGATCGCGTCCAAACCATCAAAATTGCCGGACGCTTGATCCAGGAAGTCATCACCACCGTCAGCCTTGCGGCCGGAATCTTCTTCTTCTCGCCGCTGCTGCTTCTCGCGCTGATTATCTGCGTGGTTCCGGCGTTCCTCGGCGAAACCCACTTCGCGTTCCTCGGCTATTCGATGAGTTTCCAGCAGACCCCCGCGCGCCGCGAACTCGATTACCTGCGCACCGTTAGCGGCACCAAGGAAGGCGCGAAAGAAGTGAAGCTGTTCGGGCTCGCGCCGTTCCTCGTCGGACGCTATTCGGACGTCGCCGATAAACTCTGCAACCAGACCGTCGGCGTCGCGCGCCGCAAGCTCACTGTCGGCTCGCTACTCGGTCTTCTGGGTGTCACCGGGTATTACGGAACATATGCCTTCGTGATCTATCAAACCTTGTTCGGCAGCCTGTCCATCGGCCAGATGATCATGCTTACGGGTGCGATCGGCGGCGCCAGCACCAACATACAGGCCGTCTTTACTACGTTCTCCGAAATCGCCAATCAAGCTCTGTTCATGACCGACTTGCTCGAATTCTTCGCCGTGAAGCCCAAGATCCAGTCCAGGCCTAACGCGATTCCCGCTCCCAAACGCATCCAGCAAGGATTCGAATTCAAGAATGTGTCGTTCAGCTATCCCGGCAGTTCGCGGCTCGTTCTGAAGAACGTGAATTTCAGGCTCGCTCCGTCCGAGCGCATCGCTATCGTCGGAGAAAACGGTCAGGGCAAGACCACCATCGTCAAACTGCTCACCCGCTTGTACGATCCCACCGAAGGTCAAATCCTTCTCGATGGGCGCGACCTGCGCGAATATGACCTCGATAGCCTCTGGCAGCAGATCGGCGTCATCTTCCAGGATTTCATGCGCTATGAAATGACGGCTTCCGCGAACATCGCAGTCGGCCGCATCGAAGAACGCCACAACCCGTTCCAGATCCGCGCCGCCGCGAATAAGAGCCTTGCCGAGCAAGCCATCCGCAGGCTGCCCAAGGGTTTCGATCAAGTTCTCGGCTCACGCTTTGAGGGTGCGGTAGACCTATCCGGTGGCGAGTGGCAGAAAATCGCTATCGCGCGCGCCTACTTGCGCGATGCTCAGCTGCTGATTCTCGACGAACCTACGGCCGCTCTGGATGCGCGCTCCGAACACGAAGTCTTTCAGCGTTTCTCCGAATTAACCGCCGGGAAAATGTCCGTTCTCATTTCTCACCGCTTCTCCACCGTGAAAATGTCCAATCGCATTCTTGTGCTGAAGGGCGGAGAAATCGCCGAGCAGGGTCCGCACGATCAACTCCTCAAAGAGGGCGGACACTATGCCGAACTGTTCGAACTCCAGGCCGCAAATTACCGCTAGTCTCTGTGGGTGTTCTTCAGCGCTGCGGCGAGTGGTTCACAAGGAGATTTACTTCTGTGGTTCAGTCGGAGAATTATTTGGGCTGGGATTAACAGCTCCATGAGCGTGCATTTCCACTAGCTCCTGCGCAGCGAGCGGCTGGAAGGATTTGAATCCCGCGCGCTCCATTCCCCGTTGAGCTTCCGGATTCTTCATGAACGTGTCCCATACAAAAGCCGTCCGCGCATTCTCCGCCATCACGATCGTAATCCCTGAATCAATTCCCACCACGTCGCTGTCATACCAGTTGATCAGCGGATTGAACGCGTCTACAAAGCCATAGCGGCTCCAGGTCCCGGCTCCATAACGATTATCAATCGTCCGCAATACCCGCATCGCCGGGGCCGGCATAAACGGCAATGATCCAGCCGCCGCGCACGGCACTACCGTCCCATCAATCGGCCCCGTCTCCGGGGGCCCGCCCCACACCTCGTAGCCCTTGATCGAATCCGACGCCGTAATGCCCCACAGGTCGTCGCTGTAATCCGGAAACTTGTTCGCCAGGCTCAGGCAAAATCGCCGGTGCACGTCCGTCGCAACGATCGAGTTCTGAAAGTAGTCGGCATATTTGTCGTGCTTGCCGCGGAAATCAAACCAAGCCTGCGAATACTGATGCACGAACAAAGGCGCGTATGACCCGATGAACTTGATCCCATCAAACTCGAACGTCGTACGCTTCCAGGCGTCCCAGGTTGACGGCGGCAGCGCGTGCGAAGAAGACCCCAGTCCCAGCAGGTACATCATCATCATTTCGCTGTAGCTGTCCCAGCGATACTGCAAGAAGCCAGTTTCGGGCGTCCAGCCATGCGGCAGGATGCGTGTGTCTTCCGAAAGCCAGTTCCAATCAACGCGGTTGAAAATTTCGTGCGCCAGCTGGCTGATTTCTGAGTGCTCGAAATGCGCCCGGCACATGAGAATCCCGCATAGCAGTATGGACGTATCAATGGACGAAAACTCCGCCTGCCACAGCCGCTCGCCCGTATTGATGTTCGCCCAGTGATAGAAGAAGCCGTGCTCGTTGGGTAGCTTCTTCCAGAGGAATCGCAGGCAATTGATTACGCGTTCTCGCGCTTGTGTGAACGATACGTACCCGCGCTTCTTGCCGATGCATAGCGCAGTCAGCCCAAATCC
>Ga0307478_10002163_pt1 | contig 15907 bp, 14 predicted proteins | sample atmos_gasesECM4C_2_FD_203713 | JGI IMG/M metagenome (GOLD analysis project Ga0307478, IMG submission 203713) | Hardwood forest soil microbial communities from Morgan-Monroe State Forest, Indiana, United States - atmos_gasesECM4C_05 | ecosystem: Environmental > Terrestrial > Soil > Temperate...
TCGCTAGTACTCCCACTATCAGCATCACCATCCACAGTGCACTTATACGGAATAACAATTACTGCTTGGACGAGGTGCGATGTTCGCGGGCACACTGATCTCAGAAAGGAAATTTATTAGGAGACTCGGTATGAGAACACAACTTTTCGCACCCCTCGTATTCGCGGTCTTGGCTGCAACCATAAATGCTAACGCCATGACCAATAAACCACCACATTCAAGAACTATTGTTGTACAGTCGCCTTCCGACACGCCAGTGCTAGCTCAGGCGAACAGCGAGGCGATGTATCTGGACAAGCGCGGGGACGGAAGGACTGTTCTGTACGTCGAATCAGCGGAGGGAACAGTGCTGACGGCCCTCGATGTCAGCGATCCGGGAAAGATTCGCCGCCTGGCTGAAACTGAACTGGCTGTTCCGTCACGATTTAATTTCGTCGAGCCTATCGGAAACGACAATGTGCTGGTTCGCTACCGCGACGGCTCAGGCGAAGCGCTTCTTAGCTTCAAGCACTGCAAACACCCGGTGCTCGGTGACGCGTCGGCTTTGACCGACACGGAAGCGGCGAAGAAGCTCGGAGAGACGGCGCTCTTATCAGCATCCACAAATGCTGCGGTCACACCGATCGTTGATAACGATCCAACCTATAAGGTATGGGACGACTCTAAAGCCTCTCATCCCGACCTGCTGGCGACCGTACCGGGAGTTACACAGCGTCTCTCGAACGAAGATACTGGCACGCTGTTTTTTTTTAACGAGAACGGGATCACAGTGGTACGCAGGCTTCGTGTCGAGGAGGACCACAAAATTGACGTCATCTGGGAATCACAGACTTAACTATAGTCGGCAGGGACGAGGCGTATGCAACATTCGCCTCGTCCTTGACACCGGCGTGTCATTTGTTGCTCTCGAGCGTCGTTGGCAAAGTGAAACAAAAGCTTGCGCCACGGGGGCAGTTGTCGGTGGCCCACAAACGGCCGCCATGCGACTCGATAATTGAACGGCTGATGGGCAACCCCATGCCGGTGCCGTCAGGCTTGGTAGTAAAGAACGCATTGAAGATCCGCCCTGCTTGCTCAGGAGAGAGTCCTATACCCGTATCGCTGATAGAGATCAGTATTTCGCGGTTCCCACCGCGCTGCGATTTGACGACAAGTGTGCCTGGCGGCTGTCGGTCTGTCATGGCTTCGATGCCGTTAAGCATGAGGTTCATGAAAACCTGCTGCAATTGCACACGATCGCCCCTGATCTGGGGAAGATCGTTGGCCAGGTCACTCACGATCGAAATCGAATGCCGGCTGGCTTCACTGCGAAGCAAGACGATCATCTCTTCGATGACCTCATTCACATCCACTGACTCCTGGTGCGGAGTGCCTTTCTGGAATAGCAAGCGGATCCGGCTGATGATGTCAGACGCACGGGTCGCGTCTTTGATGATTCTGGCGGCTGCTTCGCGTGCCTCGGCCACATCGGATGGATCGTTTCCAAGCCAGCGCAAGCACGTCTTGGCGTCGGTGATGGCGGCGGCGATTGGTTGTTTGATCTCGTGCGCCAGGGATGCAGTGAGCTCTCCCATCGTGGTCACCCGGCTGACGCGTGCCAGATTCGTCTGCGCGTCACGCAGCGCCTCTTCGGCACGCTTCCGTTCGGTCACGTCCATTACCGCTCCTATAAATTCGATTCTTCCCGATTTATTTCGCATCACGTGAGCCACAACATCAACGTTTTTTACTGAATTGTCAGGCATGACCAAGCGGTATCCGAGTTCCCAGTCTTTCCCATTTATTGACGCACTGTCCATCGTCTGCTTCACATGCAGCGCGTCTTCCAGATGAACACGTTGGAGAATAAGTCCTACCGTCGGTTTCGTCGTTCGGTCGTACTGGAAGATCCTAAAGGTCTCTTCGGACCAGACGATCTCACCAGTCGAAACGCTCCAACTGAAGCTTCCAGTCTTACTTAACCGCTGCGCTTCCGATAGAAAGGCCTCACTCTGTCGTAGGGCATCTTCAGCCTGGCGGCGCTCCTCGATGTCGATCGAGGTTCCATACCAATTCACGATGTTTCCCCGTTCATCGCGCAGCGGCACGTTGCGAATCAGCAACCAGCGATAACTCCCATCCATCCGCCGTACGCGGGCTTCACTTTCCATCGCTTGCCCACAGGCAATGGCTGCCCGCCACTCGCTGACGTACTTCGTAAGATCATCAGGATGAATCAGGGAACTCCAACCCCAGCCCAGTATGTCCTCCGCGGAGTGTCCCGTAAATTCCAGGAAAGGACGGTTGATGAAGTCAACCGAGCCGTCAGGCCGCGCGCTCCAGGCATAGGCCGGAATCGTATCGATGACAAGGCGAAGGCGGTCTTCGCTGCTCTGCAGAGAGGTATAGAGATCACGTAAGCGCCCGGCAGTGTCATTGAACACCTGCCCGAGGTGAGCGAGTTCATCGTTTCCGCTGATAGACACTTGATGCTGAAAGGCGCCCCGCGCCAGGGCCTTGGAACCTTCCACCAATCGCGCCAGGGGCTGGGTGATGCTGCGAGTAATGGCCACGCCGAGAGTAGCGGCGATCAGCAACGTGAAGATGGCGGTCAGCGGCACCGCCCAGAAAACCAGACGTTGCACGCGCCGAATGTTCGCCACGCTTTCGGCCTGCTGCTGGGCTGCCTCATGGTCGACCTTCTCGACGAGCACCGAGGTCAGGGATTCCAGCGGCCGTACCTGATTCGCCAGGCGCAGGTGCACGGCCCGCCAGTCTCCCGACGCCGCAAGTGTGGTGATCGCGTCAAGTTCTGATGGCAGTGCGCTCTGAATGATGTAAAGCGTTGGCAGGATGTTGGGATCTCGCCGGGGGTCGAAAGGTGGGGTATTGAGGGCGTTCGTCGCACGCCTGATGCCCTCCAGAACCATCGTACGAAGCGGGCTGGCTTCTGCCAGTAATCGATTGGCGTCCTCGGCATCGGCCAGCGCATCCAGGCGATCATGAAAGGCCAACATACTGGTATGCACACGTAAAACTGCGACTAACCTTTGATCGACATCGTCCAGCCGCTGTGCCTGGGTACGGACCACCTGGAATTGCCAAAGGATCACCATATCCGCGCCCAACATCGAAAGCATGATGAAGGCGAAGCCCAGTATCAGACGCGGACCGATATTGAGCCGACCGGTGTGAAGAATCTTCTCTTCAGCACTTCTGACCCAACGTCCCAATCCTATTGCGGTGTAAAACCCCATCGGTTATTCCTGTCGACCTATCGCTGGCGTCGAACTTACGCGAGGATCTTTCTATTGCGCAGAAACCGGAAGCCGCCTGAAAGGGCTTATTGGACGGCTTCAGAGTTGTAATCACGATACGCTGATTTCCCAAGGGGCGGTCTCTTCTTAAACCCGGTGATGCGAACTAGTTCATTCTCCAATGCTGCAGCAGCCTGAGGTCCACTCTTCTCACCAGTGAGCACCGAGTGCACTGCCTGGATGTAAGCGTCGGCGACTTCCTGGTATCCCTGGCCCGTAATGTTCGAAGGACGCGAGACCGTGCCGCTTTGGAACGCTTGATTCAAAAGCTCAAAACGGGGATTTAGTTCCACCACCTCAGGCCGGGTGTAGAGTTCCGGTAAAGTGGGTGGCTGCGCAATCACGCGGGACCGCTGCACCTGCACATCCTTACGGGTCAGATACCGTACCAAATGCAAGGCTTCTTGAGGATGGGGCGAGAATCGGGAAACGGCAAAGCCCCACCCTCCCAAGGTACCCACGCGGCCCGCTTTACCACCGGGCAGCAGGGCTATATCAAACTTATTTCGGATCTGCAACCCTGACGCCTGACTGTCGACGTAGGCTGATGGCCAATGCCTCATAAATGCCGCATCACCTGCGACCCAAACGTTTAGCGAATCCCACTCTCTGTAACCGACTACCCCCGGGGGTGAGATCGAGCCAACCCAATGCGCTGCCCTTTGCCATGCGCTGATCGCCTGTGGATTATTCACGCTGATCGTCTGGTCATCCTCGATGATTCTGCCACCGCCTTCCGACGCCTGCCATTCCAGCGCGTTGCAAGTCAACACCTCGTCGGCCGCTCCTTGCCACACAAACCCCCAAAAACCCTTCTTACCTTTGGCTCGTTCGCCAGCCTGAATTCGGCTCGCCATCATCTCCAGCTCATCCCATGTCCTGGGTGGCTCACGATATCCATACTGTCGCAGGAGGTCGGTGCGATAAAACAAAAGCCCGACGTCGGCACGATATGGCATGGCCACCAGCTTCTTACCCACAGTGTAGCTCGCGGCTATATTCGGAAATTGAAGGGATATTTCGTTGGCGAAATATGGCTCGAGATCTATGAAATATTCGTTCAGAATCCCGGGCCAGATCACATCGATGCCGTAAACGTCAGGGCCTGAGGCGCCTGTCCCCAGTAACTCTTGCCACAAAGCCAGCCTTTTCCGTGAGGAGTCTGGAGAAGGAAAGAGTCTGACTTGGATTCCCGTTTCCCGAGTAAATTGCTGCAATTCCTGCCGGCGCGCATCGCCGAACGTCTTGTCCGACCATTCCTCCAGAAGAGTCAATGTAACCGGCTCATGAACTGACGACCTCGTACAACCTTCCACAAGCAAACAGAGCGACAGGATGCAAACGGCGCCCAGGACCGTCCAGCAACCAGCGGAGAGAGCACAAATCCCCTTTGCAACTATCCTCTGAATTTGCGCCAGCATCTTAAAAGGTCTCCTCGAGCGCGGGATCAGGAACGATTCGACCGCTCCCAGGCCATCCCTAGCCGTGCTTCCTGCTTGTATCCGCAAATGCAGCCTTCGCCTCAACAGCCGAATGATTCAAAGTCTGATCTCACTGCGCGTGCTTCTACAAGTACGTGGAACCGAACCAGCATGTGCGAGCCATTTGTTCATTTTAGGCGAGGCGTGCCGAAATTGGTTGGTTCGGGCCGGCCCTGTACGAAACCGGTGAGTGAACGAGCTCCTTCTCGAGGGCAGCAGTAGCGGTGGACGCGTAAGTTCAGCGGCCGCACGCGATCGCTCCAGATCCGACTCCTTGTCCACTTCCTACGCCCCACCGCCACCCTGTTCTATCGCTTACCGACAATTCTGAAAACGCACGCCGGCGGGGTTTCGCGGCCGCACATTATTGGCAATTCAGTTACCGGGGCGATTCAGGATTCGCCTATGAAGTTCGTCTTTGCGAAGTCTGCGTCTGGAGAAATCCGACGACTCATCATGCAGACGAACAAAGAGACGGTTTCAGAGATTCAGAAGCCAACTTCTAAGGTCATTGTCCGACGATAGTCGCGATAGTAGCGATCGTGGTAACAGGGAACGGGGTACGACATTTCAGTTCACGCTGCCCACCGATGTGGCGGCGTCCTCGTCATCGGCCGCCTGACATTTGGATCCCATCGATGTTCTTGTTCTGCGGGCAGAGTATGAACATTCAGCGCTCAGGGTGAAACGCCATGCCGCGATGCCCCGCGCTGGCCGGCTCTGGGGTGTGCACATCCAGATTGACCACAATTGGATCCTGTCCGTCTCTCACGACCACAGCTTCGCAGATCTCATTTGGGCTGGCATTGATCTCCTGGTGCGGCACGTAGGGCGGAACATAAATAAAGTCGCCCGGCCTGGCTTCGTCTTTCAGTTCCAGTTGATCTCCCCAGCGCATTCGGACTCGGCCCTTCACCACGTAAAGCACCGTCTCTAATTCGCCATGATGATGTGGTCCAGTCTTGGCATCCGGTTGAACCACCATTGTTCCGGCCCACAACTTGCTTGCGCCCGCTTTCGCATAGGTAATTGCAGCAGCGCGCGTCATGCCCGACGTCTGTGGTGTATTCAAATCGAGTTCAGCCGAATGTACGATCTTGACTCCATGCTTTGCCCAATCCATCTGTAAGCCTCTGGTTGACCTTTGCATTTTTGTTGCCGCGAAGCCCGGCGCTGAGCGCATGCATCCGAATGGGATTGACTGAGTGTCGAGATTGATTAGACATGTGATAGGCTGCGCGCTTTCGATGTTTGGCGGGTTGTAAAAATTCTTTGCCATTCCCGCGAGCCTCTGCCTCGGATGGATCCCTTGAGCATTCGTAGGAGATGAGGAGATGAGGCCACAAAGATTCGTGTTCTTCTCAAAGGAAGAGATTCACGTCGATCCTGACTGAGGGTTTGTGCCGCAAGCTGGAGTCCACGTGTTGACACTTCAGTCCAAATCCGGACGCCGCTTTTCGTCCTGGTATCCACCGACAAACCATCTCCTCGCAAATTTCGAGCGACACCCTAGAAATACAGAGCATTGAAGTGATCTGGAGCCAACACCGCATTGGCAGTTCAACTGCACTGTAAGCACACGACTGTCAGTGGGTGTTCCACCGCCATAGTCTGCTGGAAAAAGCGAAAGAACAGATTTCCCTCATTCAGCAGGGGCAGAGGTTGACGCGGTACTCGGACCCGCAAAGGAGATTCAGCAATGAAACGGACAAGAACATTTAGACTTGGAAACATAGCAATAGCGGCCGTCACGGGTCTCGTGCTGACCCTATCTGTTCAAGCCGAGATCAAATCCCGCTCAGGCAATCAGATCGTTGTGGAGCCTGGGGATCTTCCGGAGATGGCGCGGACCCCGGGGCAGTCGCTGTTCCTGTATAACGCTGCGGACGGCGAGACTTATCTGTATGTTGAGCAGCGCAACGGTGCGCGGCTTGCCGTGTTCGATGTTACCGATCCGGCAAAGATAAAGGCCGCAGCTTCAGTTTCAATCAATGCACCAGAAGCATTCGATTTTGTGCGCTATTTAAACGACCGAACTGAACTGGTACGCTTCCGCGATAGTGGGCGCCGCGCGGAGCTTGATCTTCGCGAGCCCAAGAGCCCAACCCTAAAGATCGCGAGTTCTCTCGGCGAGCCCGGCCATTCTGAATCGTTGGGTCAAACGGGCTTAGTGATGATCAATGGACATTACAGATATGTTGGCGGCGTGGCGCATGACTACAATTTAGTAGACGTCTCAAATCCGGCCCATCCCACCCCCGTTGCGACCGTCAAGCAAGTAAAGCACAAGGTTGTGAACGAAGAAACCGGCACCACCTATCTGCTGGGCAGCGACGGACTCACCGTGATCCGTAGACCGCGCGTTGAAGAAGATCACAAGATCGAACAGATTCAGGAAGAATGGAACTGAGTGTAGGCGACGACGGACACTCTTCGTCTGTGGCTTGTACGCAATTCATCGACGAAGAGGTGTCCGGGGACGTGTAGCGGCACTGAACCATACGCTGCGCCAATGGGGATCTTGCGGGACTGTTCCCGAGGTACAGCAAACGGGCAGGACGGGTAATCTCACTCGAAGAACGTATTCAGGAATGTTTTACGCGCAGCGAGAATGGTCGGCCGCTGCCTCCTCACTCGCGGGAAGAGAATGACTAATGATCGGGAGTCTTACAGGTACTCGCGCCGATTGGATTGTGGGAATCGCTCGCGTCGTTTTGGGAATCATATTTTTTGCGCACGGAGCTCAGAAAATGTTGGGATGGTTTGGCGGAACGGGTCTTGCGAGCACGATGCGCACGTTCACCGAACATCTGCACCTTCCATCGACTCTGGCCTTTCTTGTGATTGCCGGGGAATTTTTCAGCGGAATCGGACTCATAGCGGGGCTGTTCAGCAGAGTTGCCGCACTATTCATCGTGCTCACCATGGTGGGCGCTATTGCAACTGTGCATTTTCGATTCGGCCTCTTTATGGACTGGTTTGGAAGCCAGAAAGGACACGGGATTGAGTACCATTTGCTGGCGATCGCGCTGGCGTTGGTAGTGGTCGTCAAGGGCGGGGGAGCATTCTCGCTGGATGGTCTTGTCCACCAACATGTTTCACGATTGGAACAGCCTGTAGCAGACAGGTGATTGGCCATCATCCTCTTGGCTATTACCCTCTTGTCCTCCTGATTCAAAAGAAGAGAACGAAATCACCGAATATACCCTTCATAATCGGTTCGTAAGGTCGATGATGCCGTCCGCCTGATGTCTTGGACATCGCGAGCAACTACTGATTGAGTCAGGGGGTCCACACTTCCGCCGGACCGCCCCTGCAACGCCATTCCCACCAGCGCCGCTATCAGGATTGAGGGATAGAGTTGCCCAATCAGAGCTTCCGCCGTCGCCAGCGACCGCGCAATCCGATGTACCGGATAAGCGTCACCATAGCTGACGCTAGTCAGGGTGGAAAAGCTAAATTGGATCAAATGGCTGGGTTCACCAGTTTCTCTTCCAGCGATAGTGGACTGGAAATGAATTGCCTCGGGACGCTCATCCATAAGCACCTTATAACCGAATGCCCAGGTCAGGCCAATGAGCAAGTAGGCGGCGACGCCGCCCATGACCCGGTGCACACTAACCCGTCCGGGACGAAATGTGTGGCGCAAGGTCATCACTACCAGGATCGCCAGCCCTGCGACCTTCACAGCTGTATCCCAGCCCAAAGGCCCGAGCGACGAATTGAATTCGACGATTAAATCCGCGGTGAACTCGAGGACAGTCAACGCAACGACCAGGTACATGAGGATCTTCTGTCGAATGGTTGCGACAGCGCCGGAGAAAAGCATGAATGCAAACACCAGGTCTAATCCAATTCGCCCAGGCCGTGATAGACGAATCATAGGAACAAAAATAATGATGAGCACCAGAAGGCCGAGAAAGGAACTCAGTCCCCGATCCTCGACCCAAAAGGGAAACAGCGGGGTATCCGCCGGTTTCGGTGCCGCCTGATTTTTCGATGCGCGCATGTTTGTCAAACAAAATACCCCGATTTCGGTGCCCAGCAGAATAGAAAAAAGTTAAGGCCACAGAGCTCGATTGCCCTGTGGCCGGATCGCGTAATTAGCCTCACGCCGCCGGATGCCAACTGGAACCGGTACGGGCTTTCATCTGGGGGGCGACTGTCGTTGTTTCGGGCCCGAGGTCTTTTTCCAAGACGACCCCCTTCTGCGTGACGACGAAGGTCTTGACTCCGGATGACTGGTACTCGGCAGGATACGCGACCAGCGTCAAGCTTTTCTTGTCGCGAGTATTCATGTCCGATGAGGCCCGTGCAACGATTCGGAAGTAGTACCCGTGAAAGGGATTGGGTTCTTTGCTGTCGGTATTCGCTGCACCAGTAGAGGCCAGACTTTGGGCGAATCGCGTGATTGGGTCTTGGCTATCCGCCTTGGCGTCGGCTGCATTACTTGCGATTGCGAATTCCTCGCACACTTGAATTGCGGTGGTCTCGTTTTCCCCTATTCTGCGGAACAGGATCTCCTGTTTTCCGCGATCGGAATCGAAATACCATGCACCGTTCTTGGAGACTAAGGGGATGGGGAAGGGCCAGTTTTCTGCGCCGATGTACAAAACCGTCCTTCCGTCGGGTTCTTGGACCAGACGGTGCATCTCGTGATATTTCTTGCTGAACTGCTCGCGTTCGAGCTTGTCTTCCTCTTCGTCGCTTGAGGAAGTGACTTCCTTTCCTGCTCCGAGGATGGCCTCCAAAGCCGCCTCATCCCCTTTTTGGGCAGCCTGAAAGAGTGCGTCGGTCGCTCCGCCGGGAGACGAGAAGGTTCTTGGGTGTGATTCCTGAGCAAAGCTCGATTTGGCGAAGCCGACGGCCACCAGCAAGCCCAACAGCAACAGAAGGAGTATGGTGGATGCGAATCCGCCTGCAAGTCTCACAATGAATGTTTCGAGTCCTTCAAGCTTCATATTGTTCGTGCGCATGAGTTATTTCTCCGTATCAACAGTTTCGTTTGCCGCAATTGAACGGAATTAGCGGTGGCCGCCGCCTCCATGAAAGCCCCCGCCGCCGTGGAAGCCTCCGCCGCCGTGGAATCCGCCGCCAAAGCTCGACTGCCCGCGTGCCGAAAAGCCTCGGGTGGCTCCTCCATGATTAAAGCCGCTGAACGCACCGGAGTGGGTGCCGGACTGGCCATGGGATGCGAATCCATGCTGGCCACCACCAAATCCTCTTTCACCTCCACCATGAAATCCGCCTCCATGAAATCCACCGGCGCGACCGAAGTGGTCGCGATTGACGAAAACTCTGCTGTGGGATACATAGCCGTGGTGGTCGAACATGATCCCGTGATGCCAATCGTACCCCCAGTGTCCCCATCCCCAGCCAAACCCGCCAAAGAAGCCAATTCCAAAGCCAAAGCCGAAGGCGATTCCCGGACCGTCAAGGTACAGCCCTGGATACGCATACCAGCCTGGCCAGATGCCAATGGGTCCTCCATAGACGAGCCATGGGTCATACTCGGGAACATAAACAACCTCAGGGTCCGCAGGCTCGATCACAATGGTTTGCCCTTGCGTGCTCACCTTTTCCTGCGGGGTGCTCTTTAAGTTGCCGGCCTTTTCCGCACGGTCGCGCATTACCTGAACGGCATTCATCACGTCCTGTTCTTGGTTGACGTAAGCATCGCCGAGCGACGAGGTCCAAGAGAGATTCTTGTCCATGTTGGCGAGCACTGAAGGAAACTCGATGAGTGCCTTTACACTCGGATCCCAGGGTTGCTTATCGACTTCTTTTCCGAGTTGCTCACCCTTGAGTTCGGTATGTTGCTGCAACCACCGGTCTGCCTCCACGACCTGATCGGGATAGGTAGCCGCGGCAAGGATCTGTGCCACCAGAGCATCGGGATACAATGCAATGGGCGCGACCAGCTGCTGCAGCTGGTCGGGCGTTTGTTTTGCAGCCTGAACCGGCGGTTGTGCGGCGGATTGGTCCGCCTGCGCGGCGAACCCTGCGGGCGCGGTAGCTAATACAAGGCAACATGAGAGAAAAAGGGACAAACTCTGTTTTATGAAGTTCACAACCGATTCTCCTTCGATGGGGCGCATCAGCGAACACCGGCAGATACTTCCCGGGTGCCGCAAGTGGAGCCGCCCGCAAACTATCGTTTTCAGCTGGTCAGGTCAGCGGCACGTCGAGTTGCAAACTGCCGAAACGTGAGCGGACATGCCAGATGGTCGCATTGACACGCGATTTCCACGTCTTCGCTTCCGGCGTCACGACAGGCTTCACCGCAGTACTCCTCGCCATCGCGTACGTCGCACAGGCACGGTACGTGCGCGCACTTCTTGGTTTCTTGATTCGCCATTACGATTCCATCCTTTTTCCAGGTTTAGGTTCCGATCCCGCCGAGCAAGTTTCGTGGAATTGATTCGAGGTCGGCAGCTTTCGTTGTCCACGCTATCTCTACCAATTGCATTCGGATCGCCAAAACCCGCTTCTCCGCAAGCACTGCTTTGCAGGGTTTTGTGCTAGGCAACAAAACACAACGAAATCCTAGGTGTCGACGGGCCGATAGTGCGTCAGTATTTGGACGGGCTCGAGATCGTATCTCTCCTTATCGAAGTAAGATACGAGGTAGATTTGGAGACCCAAACGCTTTTAAGTGAATGGATCTACTTGTGGGTTGGCTCTCTGTCGGTCGTTCCATCGACTGGAATAAGACGTGCATTCACAACGGCAGAGAGTGAGGTCAAAATGGAAGGTCAGGTGTTCACATTTGCAAGTTCGCCGTTCGTGCCGGTTGCAATAGGTTTCTTTGGCTTGGCGACTGGCTACTTTGTCTGGGGTGGCCAGGCCCTATTCGGTTTTCCGAAGAGCAGTCCGGAGGTCAACCGCACGCTGGGCTTGTGGGGTTTCTGGATGCCGGGGTTCATGCAATTCCTTACCGGCATCTATCTGCTGACTGGACTGACCTGGTTCAACGTGTTCGGCAAAGCGGCTCCACTGTACATGGCTGGATTAGCCTTCACCGCTTACGGCATTCACTGGTTCGTGATGTCACACCGGCGATATATCGATTCCAGCGCTCAGCCCGACGGCTGGATGGCTATCGCATTCCTATTTCTCAGCATTCTTGGCGCTGACGTCTTTCGACGTGCTGGAGACATCCCCGTAATGCTGATTTTTGTCGGCCTGACATTGATCTATGCGGTTGAGATTCCAACGCGCCTACTATCGTGGAATCTTGGTGGCCGCATCGTAGGGCTGTTTCAATTCCTGACCGCTATCTGGTTGATCTATTGCACGTACGCCATGACGGTAGATCTCGCATTGGGCGCCAAAGCCTGGGTTTAAAAGGCATTTCACTCTATGACTCGCTTGCAATGGATGAAATGCGGACTGATCGCCGGTGTCGTTGTCGTTAGCTCGGCGTTCGCACAGTCGACAGTTCGCACGTCTAGCGATGCGTCAGCCGTCCTCTCGAAGGCGCCTGCATCGACAGATCTGCTGCGAGACTTGAATAGCTCTCTCGAAGCTGTTGTCTCGAAAGTCTCACCAGCGGTGGTCCAAATCGTAGTAACGGGGTACGGACCATTGGAAGACCACGGGCACACCGACACAGCGCGAGTCGTCCGGCAGCATGCGATCGGGACCGGGATCATTGTCGATCCGGACGGCTATATCATGACGAACGCTCATGTGGTCGAGGGCGCGCAACGCATCAAGGTTATTCTGACCCCGCCAGCATCGGACTCTCCAATCGAATTCCAGCCGATCCAGGCAAGCCAGATCCTGGAAGCCAGACTATTGGGGACTCACAAGCAATCCGACTTGGCTCTTCTAAAAGTCGATGCGACGCATTTGCCCACCGTGGTTCTCCGCAGCGGGGTGCGAGTCCACCAGGGCGAATTGGTGTTCGCAATCGGCAATCCGGAAGGGCTCCGAAATACGGTCACCATGGGGGTAGTCAGCTCACTCGCCCGCCAGCTCGATCCGGATAAGCCGATGGTGTATATCCAAACTGACGCACCGCTGAACCCAGGTAACAGCGGCGGTCCGCTGGTGGATATCGATGGCAACGTTGTTGGGATTAACACTTTGATGTTAAGCGAAGGCGGCGGCAGCGAAGGTCTGGGCTTTGCCATTCCAGCAGCAATCGTAAGCTTTGATTATCAAAGCCTTCGCAAGTCCGGCCGCGTGCAGCGTGTTGCAATGGGATTGAGAACACAGAACATCACGCCTACGCTCGCGACGGGGCTGGGCCTGGCGAGAAGTTGGGGAGCCGTCATTGCTGACATCGCTGCTGGAGGAGCTGCGGAGGCGGCAGGTCTGCAATTAAACGACATCGTTCTGGCAATTGACGGAAGGACAATTCTGGGTCTTCCCGACGTCATCATGGCCCTTTACGTCCATCCTCCGGATCAAGTCTTGAAAATAGATGTGCTTCGAGGCGAAACCCCGATGTCCTTTTACGTTGCGGTCAAGGCGTATCACGAAAACATAGATGACTTGGCCGATATTCCTGGTCTGCAGAAAAGGCTAGTACGCAAGCTCAACATTTTTGTCACTGACTTGGACGGCGATGTGGCGCCGATTGTGGATGCCAGGCACAGCGAGTCTGGAGTCGTAGTGGTGGCCCAACTCAGCGGGTCAAACGCATTGGACACCGGGCTTGAGGCAGGCGACATCATTCGCGCCGTCGATCGCACCGCGCTACAGTCCACTTCACAGTTCGAGGCCCTGGTCCGCGATCTCAGACCTGGTGATCCGGTCGTCCTTCAAGTCGAACGCAAAGGCAAATTGCAATACCTCGCTTTCGAGATGGAATGAATTTCCAATCAGTGGCCCTCGCGTATACGGCGTGAAGATACTTTGGGTTGTTTTGGGCCGGTGCTCGAAGATCAGTATCTGCACGTGATGACTTAACCTATGGCCAGTCCGCCCATGCCGCGATTTTCTGTGCGGTCGCATTTAGCTGTTGCGCTGCGTTATGGGGGAGCTGTTTTTTTGGTCGCGGCGGCACTGGGAATGGCCTCGCTCTTACGTCACGATAACCTGCCGCATCCGTTCATCTCCTTCTCTTTTGCGGCAATTGCGATTACTTTTTGGTATGCAGGAAGCGGGCCGGGCCTGCTTGCGCTGTTACTTTCCTATGTGATGTTGAGCCATATCTTCCTTCCGGGAAGAACCTTCGGCCCTTCGTCGCAATCGTACCTTGTCATTTACTTGATATTTGGGGCGGCTGTGGGTTGGTTTAGCACTTCCCGCCGCCGAGCAGAACGATTGCTCACGGAGGCTCGCGACCACTTGGAGCTGCGGGTAGCGAAGCGAACGAACGAGCTTACCCATGCCATCAAAGAGTTGCAAGACATCCAGGCAGAGCTAAGGCAGGAGAAGGATCGCCTCAAGCTGCTGTTGGACTTAAACAATAGCATCGTCTCCAAGTTGGATCTTCGGGACCTCCTTCGTGACATTTCCGCGAGCGTGCGTCGCCTGATGCAGTGCGACGCGGTGGGCTTCAGCTTGCCAGATCCGGAAAACGGCGGTTTGACGCTCTTGGCCCTGGATTTTCCCGGTGCGAAGGGATACTTACGGGAAGAGATGGTGCGTTCGCCGGACTCGTTTGCGGCCATGGCATACAGCACCGGCGAGCCGAAGACATTCAGCGTTGGGCACGATATCCACAGGGAAGACTCATATTTCGAAAAGGAAGGTTTGCAGTCTGCCTGTTGGCTGCCCTTGATTAGCCGTACTCGAGTGCTGGGCGTCTTAGGACTCTCTCGACTAGAAGATATTCCGTTCTCTGGAGACGATGTCTCTTTTCTCATGCAGATTGCGAATCAGGTAGCGATTGCGGTGGAAAACGCGCTGTCGTATCGCCAGATATCCGAACTCACGAACAAACTCGCACAAGAAAAGCTGTATCTTGAGGACGAGATTCGCACCGAAGCTAATTTTGAGGATATCGTCGGCAAGAGCCAAGCGTTGCACCGCGTTTTGAAACTTGTTGAGACAGTGGCTCCTACCGACTCTACCGTGCTTATCTTTGGCGAGACGGGCACAGGTAAGGAATTGATCGCTCGTGCCATTCATGACCTGAGTTCGCGCAATTCAAACACCTTCGTGAAACTGAACTGCGCAGCCCTCCCCGCCGGACTATTGGAGAGCGAACTATTTGGCCACGAAAGGGGTGCGTTCACGGGCGCTGTCGCCCAGCGCATTGGACGCTTGGAACTTGCAAACCACGGGACACTGTTTTTGGACGAGGTCGGGGAGATTCCACTTGAGCTCCAGCCGAAGCTGCTGCGCGTTCTTCAGGAACAGGAGTTTGAGCGGTTGGGAGGCACACGAACCATTCGTACTGACGTGCGTTTGATTGCCGCAACCAATCGGGACCTGGCTGCAATGGTTCAAGAGCAGAAGTTTCGCGCTGATTTATTCTTTCGCTTAAACGTATTCCCAGTTGAGCTTCCTCCTTTGCGCGAGCGCGCTGAGGATATTCCGCTCCTGGTCCGGCATTTCGCTGAGGAGTTCTCCCGCCGCATGGGCAGGAAAGTGGAAGCTATATCTTCGCAGACGATGAACGCTCTGCGCGAGTATCAATGGCCGGGTAACATTCGTGAGCTACAGAACGTGATCGAACGATCTGTCATCCTTTCATCGGGCCCAAGCCTGAACGTGCCTGTTGCAGAACTGCACCCTCGCGCGATGCCTATACCAGCCAACGAGGCCGTACCGGCCAAATCGACAAGGCGCACGCCCGTGCGGAGCATTCTCGCTGAAGTTGATCGGGATCAAATCATCCGCGCTCTCGAAGACGCCGGCGGCCGGATAGGCGGAGCAGGCGGGGCTGCCGCCCGCCTGGGACTCAAGCGGACGACGTTCATCACACGGATGAAGAAGCTGGGCATCGATCCGCACACCGTGTCGGAACTCAAAATGGACAGCATCGACGCCTCCGACACTTCCGACATTGCGACCAGCTAGGACTCCCGGACCGGCATAACCTCCTCAGAATAAGTCTCTTCCAGATAAAACCAATTCCGGTACCGATTTGGTATCCGCCGTGCCTTTACCAAAGTGTGAAAAGAAAGCGCACCGCTGATGCATGGCCTGCTGAAAATTTGGACCGCGAGC